>JAABUS010001777.1_pt1 | contig 44728 bp, 51 predicted proteins | sample 5560161 | NCBI WGS metagenome assembly JAABUS01 (sample SAMN10711885, study PRJNA513376) | rock metagenome | isolation source: Antarctica rocks | place: Antarctica: Victoria Land, Trio Nunatak nord | collected 2016-01-04
TGAAAGCATATGAAGCAGCAGAGTGTTCCCAATGCCAACAGGCAAACTGGAAGAAGGCTTACCAACAAAGCTAGAGGGGCAACCTCAAACAGCAGCCTCAGCTTGGCCTTTGTGGACGGAGATGTCACATTGGAGAACACGCCCTTCTCCTTTACAATGATCTGCAGCCAGCCACACACTTACATACAGTGACATGACTGAGAATGACACAGTTCAACGTCATTTGATGTATGCAACACTTTGCTACAGACACACTTTGCTGCAGATACACTTTGCTACATACCCATGCTGTCACAGACACACTTGCATACAGACACACATTACCACAGACACACAGTTTACCTGGAAGACATCTGGCACCATGCCTCCAGTGTATCTCAGAGTGTACTTCTCGCCCACCCAGTAGCTGATCAGCTTCTCGTACTCGGGGTTGTCAAAGGTGGCCCTCAAGTTTCCGGGTGAGAACATCTTACCCTCGCCTGTGCATGCCAACGATAGTAATATCAATACTAGAACTCTACTTTGGACACAGAGTTGCAAAAGATAACAGTCAAATGAGCACAATGCAGTCAGCAGCTCATAGGGTTGCAAGGCCAGGCCTGAGTCACAGACAGATCAGGGCATGGATGGACAAAGCCCCCTGCCTGGATGCTTGGAGATTTGCCACAGGCAAGGGCCAGCTCAGCAGATGCAGGCACCAAGCTGGTAAGACCCATGCTCTCAAGTGCGCCTATTTGGCGCCAGACCCCAACAACACCCCAACCAGACCCCAACCAGAAAGAGGACAGAACAGACAGAGAGAGACAGAGACAGAAGCTTTACATCCATGCAAGCCATCTTTTGCTCATTGGCACTAGGTTCCTCATGCAAAAAACTTGGAAGTGCAAGAGGAGGCTACTGACCAATCTCGGTTGTCTCCTTGACGTGAACCCACTTGCCGTCATCTTGCAGCAGGAACTCATGGCACCCTGGGGCATCCTTCAAGGCAATGCAGTACACGGTCCTGGGCCCAAACACTCCCATTCCAGCTGCTGCCTGAAGGGCAACAAAGGGAAAGTGTGATCTCTTGAAGGGCAAACAGAAGGACTCTACGAAGGTAAGGGACATGAGCACCCTGGGGCATCCTTCAAGGCAATGCAGTACACGATTCTGGGCCCAAACACTCCCATTCCAGCTGCTGCCTGAAGAGCAACAAATGGAAAGTCTGATCTCTTGGAGGGCAAACAGAAGGAGTTTAGAATGACAAGGGACATCTGGATACAGGGGCATCCTTCACGGCAATGCAGTACATGATCCTGGGCCCAAACACTCCTGCCTGCCTGCATGGTGACAAAAGTATCATGTCAGCTCTTATGAGGATCCATAAAAGTCTGGGGTGTGACATCCCCAAATACCCAGGGCAGCAAAGTAAACACTTCCCAGCCGGAGTAGTCCCATGCCAGCTGTTACATGAAGGGCAAAAAAGGCATCATGTGAGGTCTTGATGGGCAACAATAGGAATCTGGGATGATCAGGGACATTTGGGACACAGGGCAGTAGGGTAAACAGTTCTGGGCCAAAGCAGTCCCATGCCAGCTGCCACAGCCGCAATGGGATGGTGTGGACCCTGAACTGTCTACTGCATAACTATGCAGAGGCCCATACAACCCTGATCAACCCAGATTGCAATTGTCCATTGAACCCTCCCACTACACCCATTTTACAGCCCATGTTATTGCCCATTGAACCCTCCCACTACATCTTTGTTGCCCTTCGAGCTGCCTTCACGTAAGGTGCAATCTGACCTTGCCCATGTTGCTTGCAGTACCTGCCCAGTAGTCTTATTGACAAATGAACCGTGTGCCTAAAGTAGAGAGGCCTAATACTGAACGCCAGGCATTTCTGGATTTTGGTTGAACTATCAAAAAGCGACATTTCTGCCGCCTCAAGCCTACATCCACACTATAAAGGTCATCGTTTGGGGTTTCGGATAGGGTGGGTGTAGGGTTTAGGCTGAAGACCCTACCACAACCCAGAACATAGTCATGGCTTCCATGACAACTGCTTTTGGCATACATGGCTCATGAAATCCTATGACCATGATCTGCCTACGGCATGAGATGAATCGATAACCAGAAAGTTTTCACAGACTCTTGAAATTTTCTACTTTATTTTTGTTGACTCCCAAGATGAGGTCCAGACAGGAAACACAAATTGAACCAACTGAATCGACACAAAAGCTCCAAACTGGCAGGCCCAGCAGGACCAAGCTGCTATATTTGTGACAGTGACACTATTTGGCCAAGACAGAGTCATGGCCAAATTTCTCACTGTCACATATGTAGCAGCTTGGTGCTGCTGGGCCTGCCAGTGTGGAGCTTTTGTGTCCATTAGTTCTTTTTGACATGGGTGTAAGCAAGACACCTGGTCACGCACGGTCACGTAAATGAGCTTGTCTCCAGCAGCACCAAGCTGCTACATGTGGGACAGTAACAAAATTACTTTTGTGTCATGGATGCAAGCATGATACCTGGTCACGCCCGGTCACGCCAATGAGCTTGTCTCCAGGCCATACACCAAAGATGGTGCCACTGTGATTTTCTGTTCTTTTTCTTGTTACATTGGTGCAAGAATGATACCTGGTCACGCCCGGTCACGCCAATCAGCTTGTCTCCAGGCCAAACATCCAAGATGGTGCCACTGTGAGTTTCTGTTGTTTTTTATATTACATGGGTGCAAGCATGATACCTGGTCACGCCCGGTCACGCCAATGAGCTTGTCTCCAGGCCATACACCGAAGATGGTGCCAACAGTGAAGTTGGTGTCCACAATGGAAGAACCGTCCAGGGGGTCAAAAGCCACACTGAATCCCTCACCTACACGTATACATTCATTCATTCATTCATTCAGTCATGCAACAGTGAAGTTGGCGTCAACAATATAAGGACCGTCCAGGGGGTCAAATGCCACACTGAATCCCTCGCATATATACATATATACATTTATTCACTCAGTCGTGCAACACATGTCTTTCCCTAGGTCAAATGCCACACTGAAACCCTCACCTACATACATACATTCGTTCATTCAGTCATGCAACGCTTCACTTACACATATATGTTGAGTCATTCAGTCATGCAATGCTTCACCTACATACACACATCCATTGATTCACTCGTGCAATCCTTCACCTACATACGCTCATCCATTGACTCAGTCATGCAATGCTTCACCTACCTGCATACATTGATCACTTCAGTCATGCAACACATGTCTTCCCCTAAGGTCAGGTATGTACAGTCCTCAGTAGCTCTTATTTGAGTATCAGAGCTATGAGCTATGAGCTGTGAGCTCTGCACAGTAACAGCTCAGCATGCCTTCGATGTCAGATGTCTTTGTATCAGAAATGCATCTGGTTGTGCATGGCATACTTGGCTGTCATCAATGTGAGGGCTGTGTTTGACATCTCATGTTGATGACAGCCAAGGATGCCATGCAAAACCAGATGCATTTCTGATACAAAGACATGTGTGTGCTTGACGGTGCATCCCATGTTTCATGGATCATGTATTCATGTTTCATGGCCCCGCGAACTCATTAGAGTGGGCCATTGCCAACGATTATGGGTTTAATACTGCCTAAATTGGAATCTTGCCATACAAGCAAGCAATACATGCACAATAAGTTGAGAGCCAGTCAACTGAAAAAAGGAAAGGTGAACTTTGCCCTTCATCTGTATCTTGAATTTGGCAAATATGTGCTGGCGAATAGCACACCCGTTTTGGTAAATATGTGCTGAATCTGTGCTGAGTTTGGGTGAATCCAACTCTAAACCACTGCAAATTTACCAAATGCTTATTTGCTGATTGAGCGGCTAACTTCTCTGCTGTGCATGTGCTAATGGTAGAGTCCTTAAGCCAGTCAGCAGGGAACCTACTGTAAGCCTCTAATAACAACAATTAATACTATTATCATATTTATAGAATACAACTTGAATGACCTGGCACTGCTTAGTTTTTCAGTACATACACAGTAACATAGAGTGGCTACATTTTGTGATAAACCAAATGGCTGCAGAGATGCTAGGGTTTCAGCAGAGGTGCTAGGGTTTCAGTAAAGATGTTAGGGTTTCAGCAAATACCTTCCATGTCGACAGGCTCTGGCACTTCCTCAGAGCAGGCCCACTTGCATACGTGTGAGAAGCGCAGCGCCTCAAACAGCAGCTTGTCCGCCAGCATGTCCACTGCCAGCTGCTCATCTCCAAAGCTGTTCACACAGGCTGTTGCTCCACAGGATGCTGTCCTGACCTACAGGGAAACAAACACAGAAAATTGAAGCATGCTGTATGGGTCTAGGGTTTGAGGTTATGTAGAGGTTATGTAGAGGTTATGTAGTATTGAGGTATGGGTCGGAGATTGCTCCACAAGATGCTGTCCTGACCTACAGGGCAACAAACAGAGAAAACTGAAGCGTCCTGAATGGGTTTGAGGTTGCGTAATAGGGAGGTATGGGTTGAAAATTGCTCCACAAGAGGCAGTCCTGACATGAAGGGAACAGAAACAATTGGCATAAGAATGATGTATGAATGCAAGTGGATGGTGTGTGTGTCTGCCAGCAAGCCTGCTGTCAATTGCTGATTCAGGGTTTGGCTTCTTGACTCTGAAAGAAATTAAGCCTCCACAGCAGCGTACAGACTGTTCCTGCACCCTGATTGTGGGGCCTGACAGAACATGATGCTGCATGCATGCATGCATGCTCTGAGTGACGCACACAACGCAACATATTGAACCAACCTCCAGCTGTTACAGCGGTGTGATCACTACTCCTAGCAAACACTATTGTCAAATCCTCTCTTCAGCTGACATTGCATTTTGCCTGAAGGCATCTCATCAGGTTCAGCATGCAACTATGCCAAGCTGTCAGGCTCATTCGATAAGCTCAGTACATGGTGCTGGCAGTGTGATTACAAGTTTGTCACATGGACTCATCATGGTGACATGCACACAGACACTGATGTGCCACTGTAAAGTGCCGGTAAAAAAAGGCTTGTGCCGAAAGCTTTGATAAAGGAACTCGGTCCAGCCCAAGAGGACAACATTCATGTGTGGTTGTGTTACTTTTCTGCCGTTCAACTGAATGGTGGGTGAGTAAGCCCTGTCAAATGATGTGCAGGCTGCAGCAAGGCTGCTGATCAAACAGCTTCTGCCTGCCTATGAATGTTTGCCCACCCCACATGGCCTGGCTGGCCTTTGCAGTCATCTGGCTTACTAAGAATGCCAGCTGGGTTGAGTACTTGATAATGCAAGATGAGTCTTTGAAGGAATGTTGCCATGCTGATCCCTGGTGATTTGGTCAGCTCGTGCGCTACCACTGTCTGTGCAGTTACAAGATAAGGCAAAAGTGAGACTCCTTACCTTGAATGCAATGGTTCGAATAGCTTCTGACATGCTCATCATCAGTTGCCTCAGCTTCGCATCCTCAGTGGCTCCAAGCAAGAACTCCTCCAGCGAGTCACCAACCTGCACAGAGCCGCGGTTGCAAGTCATAAGCAAGCTCGTACCAAGTGAAATTTGCGGTGTGACACGATGCGACATGTGACACGAATGTGACCTGACCTTAGCCTGGGTGATGACAGCGTTTCTCCTCTGAGAGACGCGCTGCAGTGTCGCGCATCGCGGTGACACTCCTGCGAAGGAGCTTCTGCTCGCTGTACCGACGAGATTGCCAAGAAACGGAGCACGGTGTGCGACAGCCTGAAGCCATAGAGATGTCAGATAAGCATCCGAGGGGACAAATGGCTTTCAGCTGGCCGGAAACGGTGATATTGATCTTGGTAACCACTTGACCTACCTTACGAGCGACGCGGCCCGGAGCCGCGGATTTTGCTGCAGCAAAGCATGTCTTTGTCTGTCCAAAGCTGGCTGTATAGGCGCTCATACTGCTGCTGTGTGATCGCCGCTGTTACTCTGCGATTTACTTTGATAGCCACCAAACTCAGCGAACAGGACCGCAGAGGATAAACTGCTGTCCCCAAAATGTCTAAATTTACTAATTGCATCCCAACGATGAGTTGGGGGCCTGATTTAGGCTGCCTTAATTGGGCATGTCCAAACGAAGGTAGCCATGCCCGAGGCACGCAACCGGAGAACGGCTTGCATCGGCACGTTGTCGAAGCTTACCAACGCGCAGTGCATTGCTGCTCAAGTGCATTTCAAGCTTGGATGCGTCACTTATGCACATGCCACATGCCTGCTCCCCCGCATCGCTTGACCGCAGCATACCCCTAATACAAGAACAGTGTACTGGTATCAGCGTTCTACGTGAGAGCTTGTTGCTGCATACGCATTGACCTCGGCGTCCATGACCCCTCCTAGGTAAGGTGTGCATGCAAGTGATCACTTCACTGGGCCTTCAAAATTGCGTCACAGCAATATCTTCGAATGCGAGACATCGGTCTGTCATGTAGATACATCTCCAGTGTGCAGTATGACTCTGTTTGCAGAAAAGGTTGAACTGCTTCTGCCACTCATCACCAGACTATGGCTGCAGGCAAAAGCGTAGAACAACTCCTCAAAATTACTCCCAAGGCAGAAGCCGTGCTGCCAACATTGGCAAACGGTAAGAGGAGCTTTGTTCTGCACTCGAAACATGTCTTGACACACCATACTGTCTGGTTTCGGAGCAGGCTCACATCTTGCGGTCTGACAGATGTAAAATAATTTTTGTCATGTTTGCAGAGGTCTATACCATTGCAACTACTGCCAAAAGGACATCACCAGTGTAGTGCGCATCAAATGTGCTGTCTGTCAAGACTTTGATCTGTGCCTGGACTGCTTCTCAGTGGGAGTGGAGATCACACCTCACAGAAACGACCATGCATACCGGGTCATGGACAGCTTGTCCTTTCCTTTGTACCACCCTGATTGGGGGGTGAGATACTTTTGGTTCTTCTTCTCATGTTTCCTTGCTTATGCCTCACCATGACTAGAATCGTCACACTGTCTTTGGCAACAACAAGACAAGCTTGATTATGCATATCTCTGTGCCCTGTGAACACTTACTTGTTTCAGCACTCAGGCATCTGTGCAGGCTGATGAGGAGATGCTGTTGCTGGAAGCCATTGACAATGCTGGCTTTGGAAACTGGACTGCTGTTGCTGACCATGTTGGCACCAAGTCAAAAGATGAGTGCAAGGTACATGCCGTCTTTTCTTAGTGTCCAAACTCTTCACTGCTGATGTGTTCACAGACGTGTTCACAGACGTCATGCTTTCTCCCCAACTACAATGCAACATTTGAGAGGTGCCTCAACAAAGGCGCCAGAGCAGGCAGTTCCTTGCAGAGTACACCAAGACATCACTGCTATTTCCATTTGCCTGTCTCCCAACGCACGCTATTTGGTGTGGTGCTGATGGGCGTATCAATAAGTGGCTGACTGCCACAATTGCCTCTTTCCACAAGCTGTTGAACTACCTCATCTGGAGGGACTAGCTCCTGGGAAAACGCATGTCATGCCTGCAGGGTCACTACTTTGATATCTATGTCAACTCTCCCCAGTTACCACACGCTATTGAAGTACCTCCTCTGGAATTAAGCTCCTGGGAGACTGCATGTCGTGCCTGCAGGGTCACTACTTTGACATTTATGTCAACTCCCCCCAATTTCCACAGCCCTGGCCTGCACCCCAGATGACCGGCATCAACCCCCTAGAATTCCAAAAGGCCAAGCAAGCACGCCTGCGACAGCAGGATCAGCAGACTGCAGCATCAGCAGCAGGTGACACCTGCTACAGACAGTCACACTCACATGCAGTGTTGACTGCCGTTGAGAGACTGGTCACCATCATTGCAGCCATTTGCCTTGTTCAGCACAAAGAAGTGTTTTGTCATGTGCAACTAGATGTGCTGACTGTCTGGCTTCAAGTCCTTCATGCAATAGTAGCTGATCCTACACCCAAGGTTGCTAGGGTTTGTGATTGTGGCAAGTGCGGCTCCTTAGGGCTACAGTACACACATGTAACCTTTCCCATCTGTAGAGCATGGCACTAGCTCTGAATCCAAAAAGGGTAATCTTAATATCAATCATCAGGATAAATAGTCGAAACGCATTCCAGCTCATGATGAGCTAGGTACGTGCGGGACAGTTCAAAGAATTTTGCCTTCAACGGCATCTGTGGCATATGCAGGGCCAGGTCCCCAGGGACAGAGTGTGGGGATTCAGGAGTCCCTGGCTGCAGAGTCGGGAGTGCAGCACCCCAGGAATGCTGCGGAGTCGACTGATGCTGAAACAGCGCATGGCGCCCGCAAAAAAGTGAGTCGCTCTGACATAACAATAATGAAAATAATAATTAAAACGCTTTCCAGCTAGGTACGTGCTGGACAAGTCTTGTCTTTTTATAGCAGTCTGTCTTGCGCATCTCTTTACTACTTTGACATGAGTAGGGTTCATCCTTCAGTCCCCAAACCATTCATCCATATAGATAGTGCTTAGTACATGATGACTCTCCAGTCATTGCCTGTTGGTTTGTCTGACAATTCCCTAGGTCAAGAAATGCAGATTGATTGATTGGTTCATTGGTTGGTTGGTTGGTCAAGGCATGAGATGTAGCAAGTGCAGCCAGATCATGTTTCTTGCTGGACAGAAAGCCTGTCTGCATCAAGCAGACTCGTGCTTATACCAGTGCCTTGTTTGTTGCAACTGTGTCTAGGATGACCATGTGCCTTGCGCATAGTAGTGTATGTGTAGCATCACATCTGCCAACCATGAGAAGCCCCATGTCTACAATGATTGCAGCCAACAATTATGCCATAGGAGAGTATGCTGCCCTGAAGCTGGCTTTACTCAATTCATTAGTTTGTCCATTTTGCTGCTTGTTTGTTTGCCTGTGTGTTTGTCTGTGCGTCACTCATCAGATGTAGTAGGAAGGTTTTGAAGATGCAATGCCTTGCAGAGCCTTATTTGTGGCCTTCATATTCGTTGGTTTAGGTTCCTAAGTAACTCAGTGCAAGCATCATGGCAGCAGGCAAGATGTATGCATCAGGTATCAGACCATAAGCCAGAGTCTAAACGTGCATAAGTACACTGTTGCTGCATGTACAGATCAAGCTGGACACTTCTGTCCAAGAAGCCTCTGATGACGTAACATTGTTGTATCAACACAGTCAGCATCCCCAGGCAGCAGCATCTGGGATCAGCAGATCCCCAACTGCAGATGGTGCTGGCAATGAAGCTGCTGGGGACACTGAGCAACATGCACACAAGGCGCTGAAGCCCAGAGGCAATAACCACAAAGATGCTCAAGGGTACGAAACTGCCACCTCTCCACCTCACCCCACCACAGCTGGGAATCACATGGCTGCTGCTAGGGATCACATGGCTGCTGTTGGGGATCAGCCTGAAGGTATCAAGGATCACATGGCAGCAGACTTGCAAGAAGGCGAGGCTGGGGAGTCAACACCAAACCTAGGTGGCGGCTCTAGGATTCCAGCAGGGCATTTGGATCATGGTCTGCCGGCTGAGGGTTTGAGGATGCATACAGACCCTGCTGGAACAGATGGAGGTACAGAGGGGGTTGCAGAGGGAGTTACAGAGGGAGTCGGGGTTAGTGGGCGAGCAGCCCCAAATGCAGCAAACGCCTCTCAGGCCCTCAACAAAAAGGTGCTTACCTTCTTGATGCAGTGCGTGTTTATCTACACTGTCATGTGAGCCGTTTTCAGCTTCTTACACCTCACAAAGTCTTTTCCACAGACTTTCAATGCTTTCTGCAGATTTTGAGTGATTTCTGCAGACTTTGAGAGCTGTTTACAGACTCTGAGTACTTTCCACGGACCACACAATCCCCAGACTGCAGCAGTTCCGCTGTTACTCAGCCCCACTGAGGCGCCTTTTTGGAGCAGCTGTCAAAACTCATGTGGGAATGCCGAATCGAATTGCACTGCGACTATACAAACCGGCCCTGCAGGCCTAGTAAATAGCACGAGGGATGATCATGACCATGAAAATGATGATGTCAGTACCAAAAAGCAGTGATGTTTTGTATCAAGTGAGTGATCAAATCTGGCCTATGCTAGACAGAACTATGTAGATGCCAGGCACTCCCAACCCTGGTGCATACTTCCTGCACACAACACTGTATGTACCTGACCTGTAGGCAAACACACATTGTGGTACTGACTATACAGTCAGGGTTGTATGCATGCATCATGCAACCGGCTGTATGGATGCAGGCGGCACATGAGGTGGTCGCCCTAGCAGGCTTCCACATCAAGCGGCAGGAGTTTGAGCCCGAGTATGACAACGAGGCTGAGATGATTGTGGCAGACATGGAGTTCAGGGATGATGACACAGAGGTCGGCCTGCATGCTTGCACTCCTCTATCTCATCATGATGTTGTTGCTGTGGTTACTATCATTATTACTACTATTATTGATATTATTACTATTATTGTTGTTATTATTGTTGTCCTCATGAACTTTATTACTGTTATCGTAAATTTTGCTCTTGCTATCATACCTTTTCAACAGTTGGGCCTGCATGCTCCAAGCCTTGCTTTGATGTTCCTCTCAAGCCATGTGCATTAGTGGGTGTGCATAGACTTGACAGATCATGCTGCATCAGAGACAGGGCAGGACTGCATAGTTGCACCAACACATGGCATTGCTGGGGATGCTGACTGCAAAGACACAGCAAAAAGACAGCAAAGCACAGGACAGGCATACACGCCAGTAGTGTTCAGACTGATTGCATCACTCATCCATTTGTTTGTTTGTGCTTTGGATAATTGGTTCCTCCTGCACTGACTTGCTCGTCTGATCTTCCTTCCTTCCTGCATTTATTCATTCATAGTCTTATCAACAACTCCCGCATTCATTCATTCATCCACTTATAAACACAAGTCTTCCCCTTGGGTCAGACATATCCAGTATGGAGGAATTCCCTGCGTGAGCAGCTACACCAGTCTTTATGCTGCATGCAAGGCAGCACAGTATGGCGCAGCAAGATGCTGTTGTCACAAGAAGGACCCCCACCTGATTTCTCTGGGTTTGCAGGATGACACTCAGCGAAACCTATGCGCTGTCAAGCTCTATACCTCCTGTCTCACACATCTAGGGTTTATGGTTGAGGTGCCGTCACATTGTCACACATCGCACAGCACTCAGAACCAGAACAGCACCCCGAATCCAAAATAATATAACCCTATAATAAATTGCTTCCAACCTTCACACCTGTGCATGCAGGAGGACATTCAGGAGAAGGTACGGGTGATTGACATCTACAACACCCGTCTCACAGAACGTGAAAGACGCCGCCGATTTGTCATGGACCGCAAGCTCATCAACGTAAGGAAGCAGCAGAACCTGGACAGGCGACGAAACCCTGCTGAGAGGGAGATGTATGCACGCCTCAAGGCAGTTGCCCGGTACCTTCCTCAGCAGGAGTTTGAGGTGCTGTCTGATGGTGTGGTCACAGAGACGCGTCTGAGGACTCGTATACAGGTAGCCCCTCCATTGCTTTGAACTGCGCTGTGACTGCTGTGTATGCGTTGTGACTGCTGTAGATTGGCCATGACTTTTGTGAATTTGCTGTGAATGCGGCTTGATTGCTGAAATTGCGCTTTGACTGCTGTAATTGCGCTGTGATTGCTGTACATGCATACGCACCTTTGCCGATGCTGAGCTGTACACTGCGCTGCACTGTGCCAGCACATCTGCATTGGGGACATGTTTCAGTTCAATATCATCACATTTACATGTGTGGTGGCGTTTCAGGAGCTGAAGGAATACAGGAGGGCTGGCATCCGCACCTTTGCGGATGCTGAGCTGTACGAGGCAGACAAGAAGCGCAAGAGCACGGTGCAGCCCTCCCTACCCCGACCAGCCCCCGGGTCCCTCCCCAGAAACTGGCAGTACCCCGGATCTGCTGCTGCTGAGGTCAGTCTTGGTTTTGTATCTGTTTGGATGACAGTTTATCACATCCTCAGGCCAAACAAACAGCAGTCACAAGGGTATCAGAAACTGACGTACCCTGGATCTGCTGCTGCCGAGGTCAGACTTTGTTTCATACCTGTTTGGATGACGATATATCACATCCTTGGTTCAAACAAACAGCAGTCACAAGGTTATCAGAAACTGGTGTCACCCTGGATCCGCCATTACTGACTTGTGAAGTCTGTCTGAACGGGAGTCATGTCGTCAATGGGGTGTTTGTTTCTGGTAGTGGCAGGTCTGAAGCGTAACTGCATTTCCTGCATGCCAGCTTCACAATCCAAATAATTGGTCCATCTTTGGCACAGATGAGTTTGACAGGGAAAAATGGCAAACTGCATCATTTGTGTATGCTTTGCCTATGGTTGTCTTTCCATAGTCGTGTCATCACCCCCTTTTTTTCTCCCTCTGCCCGATAAGATGGTACAATCTACCTTATGCACGTGCTTTTCCTATGTTTGTCTGTCCAGACTCAGGGCGTTACACTTCGCATGAAACTGCTTTCAAGGCCTGACCATACTTGCGCAAGTCTTACCTACCTGGGCTCCTCTGGCGCATCTGCCATAGGGTACGAGCTCCTGCCACTACTCCACTCAAACCCTAAAGGCAACGTTGGTGACACTCTGCCATGTGCATAGTATCTGAGCTCCTCAACATCTGATGCAGTGTCCAAAGCATCTTTCGTTTCCTCCTCCCCAGGGCAGTGGAGCAGTGCTTCACACAAAATAGGACAGATTCACAGTTGCTTCCTTGTCAGAAAATGATTTTTGGTGTTGCTGATGATGTGGTTTGCAGGGTTGGGCAGCAGGGTCTGTACCTAGGACAGCATCTGCCACAATCCTGCCGCCCTCCAGGAAGGGCAGTGGGCTGCCAGTGGAGGGGCCACGCAGTGCAGCCCCAGCCCTGGCGGCTTGGAGGGCGAGACGGGGCATAGCCCTGGACATAACAGCCCTACCTGGCATGGCTCTACTGTCGGCCAAGGTTAGTTGGTCTGCTGACTCACACAGTGCATCTGTTGATTCATTCATCAGACTTTGAAAGCTGGCGGGTTTTGGGCTCACTTGGTCTCGTCTGCTGTAGCAGTTGCGATCCACTGCTCGTATTCTCACACGGTTCAACTCAGTGGTCTAAGGAATGTTGATGCTGGTGGGATTTAGCAACCGCAGCTACGCCTGTTTAGTCAATGGGGCTTATCAGCAGGCATGACCATGTCTGAATCTTGGTGCCAGTCACTTCTGTCTGGGGAGTTGTCCAAGCCAGTGTCCCAAGGGTGTTGGGCGGCCAAGGGCTGCTGCATACCTCAAGGAAGGGGGGGGGGGAATTGCACAAGAAGCTGCAGCCAACTGCCAACGTAATGCTCATATGCATGGGTAGCCAATTAGCCGTGAGCTTTGATGGTATTGCACTGAAGCTCAGTGCTGAATGAAGCTGGGCTGCCTGTGTCCAATCTATCCTATTGTGCCCAGGAGCATGGGCTGTGCGCCCAAGCAGACTTTTGATCAAGTCTCAAAGTTCTACACAGTCCATTGCAGTCTGGGAGTGTGTACAGGAGCGCGAGGTGTCTGCTCTAGCCAGACTTGACATACGGTCCATTGCAGTCTGTGACTGTGTTCAGGAGCGTGAGCTGTGTGCTCAAGCCAGACTGGTGCCTAGATCAGACGCCCTAGAGTTGAAGCATAGCTCATTGCAGTTCATTGGTAACATTCTTTGTTCATCTTTTATCAGCCATCCCCTCTTTTTTTTAATTTATACTTTTAATAAAGTCCCAAGCCCTAAACTCAGAAAGCAACCATGGCCATCTGTGAGTGTGTTCAGGAGCGTGAGCTGTGTGCTCAAGCCAGACTGTTGCCGGTGCATTACCTGGAGCTGAAGGCCCTGATGATGAGGGAAGGACAGACCAAAGGCTACATCTCCCGCCAAGAGGCACGCACCTTCTTCAGGCTGGAACCCGCCAAGGCAGTCAGGCAAAGACAACCTTCCTTCTTCTTGCTTTTTCTTTGTTTCGTCTTGCTTTTTCTTTGTTTCTTGATCTCAGACTTTCTTCAGCCTGGAACCCACCAAGACAGTCAGGCAAGGATAACCTTCCTTCTTCTTGCTTGTTCTTTGTTTCTCAATCCCACACTTTCTTCAGGCTGAAACCCACCAAGGCAGTCAGGCAGGCACAAGCTTCCTCCTTCTTGCTTCTTTCCATTCCTTGATCTTGCTGTTTGTGGTGCAGCTGCTACTTTGGTAGTCGTAAATTTTCATACTCTACTGGCTGATTGCAACCCAACAATACTAATCATGCATGACATGCCCTGTGCTTTGGCCCTAGCTGACCATCCTCTCCCTCTACTTTTCCCTTTCTTGTTTTTCTTCAGCATTTTTGGTTTCTTCATTTCACGTGCTCTGGGCACTTGTGTATTGTGCCACTGTGGATTGCTGCTTGAGCTCTCCTTGCACATACCTGATGATCGGAAATGGCTCACAGGAAACAACACCAAACAAGTGTGTAGGTGTAGATTATGATGGATTGACGATTGCATCAATAGACGGACGACTGGACTGAGTGAATCGACACATCTAAAACACCTCCTCAGTGCACAAATGCTTTTGTTACCTATTTCCAGGCATTTCTGGTTTTAGAGTGACTGTAGGATAGATGTCGCTGTAACAAATATAGACAATTTGGGATGCAAAAGAGCCTGAAGGGTTGCTCATGGTGCAGGGTGTATGAGCTTCTTCTGGCGGCAGGCTGGCTTCCTGCAGCCCCAAATGCTCAGGGGCCTCTTGCAGCAGCCCCTGCCCAAGGCACATTGGCAGCCGCAAATGGTGCTAGCCCTGTTCAAAACGACTCAGTGGCCTCAATAGCTGATCAGCCACTGCAATAGTGATTCAGCAAGGACATCTGAAATGAACCCAAGAAGGAAATGCTTGACTTCCAACACTGTAATGACTGTGCAAGTGCTGTCTGTCAAGTTTGCTCAGGTTGACAGTGTTGACTGAAGTAATGACAGGTTTGTGAACATCATTTCGTTGAGCGCTTGCAGTGCATCGTGAGAGCATGCTGCACGTACGTAGTGCAAGACTATGTTCTTGACACAGCACATACTTCTCAAGCAGTCAGTGCAAGGCCTGCAATGAAATCACGCAAGCTGATTGAGTATCAATTGTCACACAATGTATGTTTGCCCCAGATAGTGCTTCAGAAAGGAGACATGTCCTGAGCAACAAATGATTCCTTATGTACCAAGTCGCTTACACATGCAGCACAAGCTTATTACTTCTGCCAGACAGGCGCCTCCTCTACGTCGCTGCTCTCATTGCACGTGTACAAGCAGCTCAACAGCAACTAGCTCTGCAATTAGACATATTTACGCTTTTTCTTGTAACGATTTTACAACAAAACAGGAAACCAAAAAAATAAAACACATACACAGAAGCAGGAAGCTGCATTGAATTACAGAGCCGGGTGATGGCTGATTACAATAACATTGTCTACCATGCAACACTGCGCATCTCACAGCAAATATCTTGCTGATGCAGCACTATGATCCCGTTCAAACTTCATCTCTGCTTATGATGCACATCATACACTGCTGTTATACAACTGCTACACAAACTCTGAGCTGCTGATTTAGCCCTGTTACATCATCATGCCATGCTGCCTCAATTACAGCTCCAATCTGCCGCTTTGGGAGGCTCCCATTATGATCTCTGCAAAAGCATATTCTTTTCTTTTCTTTTCATGCTGTCTCGTATATCTGATAGTGGACGTCTCTGGGCCCGCCCTCTCCATTGATGTAGGGTGCAAGGTCATGTGGACAAGCTGACATGACAGCCACACAGTCAATCTCCACTCTGAACAGAACATAGTCTCCTGGCTTTTGGCCCTGCAAGCAATGTAAACCTGTTGCGCAAATGATGCACACATCATATGCCTTTTAGGGCACTTTGACAGGTTTCAAATACATGGCAATGCTTCACATGTTAGCCCGCCAGGAATACTACAGCACATGCAATCCACTTCGCCTAAGCCCTATGCCAATGCCTTGGCCTCACTGCCCTCTGCGCCATACTAGGGACGCTGAAGTGCATTCATCTGCTGCCTGGCTCAGAACAAGCTGAGTCAACGCACAGCTTGGCTGACTTCTGCACATGAGACGCAGCGGGTCTACTGGTACTCTGTTTTTCTTGCCTTGACAGCAGCATGGTCAGACACATCTTTGACCACTGAGTCAAGGGGGTCCAACACCCTGACTGGAGGGAGCAGCAACAGCAACAGCAACAGCAACAGCAACAGCAACAGCAACAGCAACAGCAACAGCAGCAGCAGCAGCAGCAGCAGCAGCAGCAGCAGCAGCAGCAGCAACAGCAACAGCAGAACAGCAACAGCACTGTGTCTTGGGGAAAGGCTCACCTTTGCGGGTGGGTCCCAGCTGAGCTGAGATCCCTCATTCTTGAGGCTGACTGCCATCCACAGATTGAAGGGGGAAGGGGGCAGGTAGTTGTCTGGGTCGTCTGTCAGGGGGTGCCCAATTGCTGTCAGGGACGTGTGCAGGTTGTTGATGCAGCTATCATGCTCCTTGGCTGCCTCCTGTAATAATACTAATGATCATAACATTACTAATGACAATACTACTATAATACTACTATAATATTACTAATAATGATATTTATATACTTTCCAGCTCACGATGAGCTAGGTACATGCAGGACAAGTCCTGTCTCTCCAGGTTTTGCCTCCTGTACCAAAATGCAAACACCCAATGTGCTAAATAACTCTGCTTGACCACTTGAGTAGGCTAGTAAAGCAAGCCAAGATAAGAAAAAATGATTGAATAGTGACGATTGAACATCATGAAGCTTGAGGTGATCCAAGTTGGGCCCAACCGTCCCTTCGCCTCTCAGCCATTTGACGACTTCTGCAGGACTATAACACCAGTTTTTGGTGTGATCCCAGATGCCCCAAACACACAAAGCTGAACGGTGAACACTCAGTATTGCCACAGGATGCAAAGACAGCTGCAAACCACCCAAACTTGCATGCGCACAGACTGTGACCATCACGCTCACAAGTACACAAAAAGCGCCTAGCAGATTGACCTGACCACTTCTGCCAAATCTGCTAGACAACTACACACAGGGCCCATTCAGTTGTGTAACAGGAGACTTGCTTACCACGCCGATCTGCTGCTGGTACAAATATTGATCTGCTGCTGGTACTGATCTGCTGCTGGTACAAGTACTGATCTGCTGCTGGTACAAGTACTGATCTGCTGCTGGTGTAAGCACTGATCTGCTGCTGGTACTGATCTGCTGCTGGTACAAGTACTGATCTGCTGCTGGTACTGATCTGCTGCTGGTACAAGTACTGATCTGCTGCTGGTACTGATCTGCTGCTGGTACAAGTACTGATCACAGGCAGCCAGTAGACATTGCAGCAGGAGACTTTCTTACCACGCCAATCTGCTGCTGGTACAAATATTGATCACAGGCAGCCACAGTGGTGTCATGAACTCCTGGGCCAGTATCCTCCAACAGGGTGAAGATGGGTCGTCTGAGGTTAGTAACCATTGAGTCACCAACTTGAGGGATGAGTCGGTGGGTCTCGTCATGGCTGTGGTGCATTGACATGACCTCCTTCTTGACATCTGGTAAGCCAAATCCAAAAAAGTCAACTACCTGCAGTGAGATGATGATGTTGACAAGTCATGATGGCGCCAAGGGGTTGGTTGTGCTGTAGAACACAGACTTTGTGAATGCAAGCAAGGTGTGTATGTCTCTGGTGAAAGGTAGAATGCAAGAGAATGTGGCATGCACAAAGAAAATTTTAGACTTGTACTGACAACGAGGTTATGGTGAACCAAGTCTTGACTTCATGCATTGTATGGCACAATCACATGATTAACCATGATGCAAAAGGTCAGCAGATGAGGTGGCCCTGGCAGGCATGCAATAACAGCCCTGCAACAACAGCCCTGCAACAACAGCCCTGCAACAACAGCCCTGCAACAGCAGCCCTGTACCTGCAGAGGCTAATGTGTTGTGATATATTGCTGCTACACTGCATGAGCATCGTGAAGGAAACAATGCCCAAGTTTGTTTCACACAGCATTTGCTCTATATGTATGTTTGCAAGGCTTTGGACGGACACGACCCACGAAACTACTAGTTCAACATTAAGTCCATCATTCCAGCTGTGGCACAATGCATTGTCATGAATGGTTACCCACCTGCTCGCCATGTGTATTGGTGATTTTGAAATACTGGCCAGCCTTAAGTTCCACTGCTCTGCCTTTGCCACCAGGGACTTTCATGAGGTCGCTGACAGGTGCCAGGTTGGCTGGAACAGAGATATCCTTGGATGGTGTTGGCGGGGCTGTGACAGTCGCGGCCCCATCGACCTGTGACGGTAGCGCCATGCAGGTGACTGATCGCACGGTATTCACCGGGCTCTTGTTTCTTGGCATGCATCGATGAGGGATGCTGCGCGCAAGGAGTCGGCTAGATACTGCAGCAGCAAATCAGAGGTCAGGCCAAGATTGCTGCCTTCAAACAAGAAGAAACCCGCATGCACACTGGCTACTTACTTGGGCGGTTTCGGCCAGCAACGGTGTTCTCGCAACGTCCAAAGGAGTGAGAGCACATAACGCCCTTCATGTTGGTGTCACGCGCTTGGGGAATTGTGCGGCAAAACGAGAGTCGGCAGGCACTCGATCAACTGCCTAGGGTCTGTGCCAGACGGAGGACGGAAGTGTCGTGCGGCCGATTACGCTGCAGCCCGATCTCGGCAATTACTGTGCAGGATTGCCGTTTGTATGACAATGCTGAACCGCGCAGATGATGTACGATGATGCCTCCAGTGCAGAGGTTCGCCCACAGACGCTATGTGCAGCACGTGTATGCCGTAAATTGGTAATGCAGCTTGACGTTTCGTCTTCAGGTTCAGCAGCACTATGATTGAGCTGATTAGAACAACGCTGGCCAGCGTGAGACAGTATCAATGGACAATTGAGGCAAATTTGTCTGGAGGTACCTGAAAGCAGCTGGGCTAGCCAAGCCTAGCTAGCAGCCATCACAGCAGTTTCAGTTGACCAAGGCTTGTCTACATTGACGCTGTGTCAACAGCAAGACTTACCAGAGAGATCACAGCAGTTGTTGTGTCCAGTATCCTATTGCCTGCTGTGGTAACTACCTGAAAATCATACTGACTAGTCAATAGAGCAATCTCAGAGTCTACCCAACCTCCTTCAGGCCCTATTGCTAGCACAGCGACAGGCCGGTTTTGTGTTTCAGGGCCTGTCATGGGCTTGTCACTTGAGCTGATTTGCCTTTCATTGTCTATGATTGACTGCCCAATGAAATCATCTTGCCATTGACCACCAACTGTGAGCTCACCACATGCTGCTGTGAGCTTGTCATCAGCAGCTGCAAGCCTGTCATAGGAGTGTTGACTATCACTTCCTGGCTGATCACCAAGACTAATAGAAGCCGAATATGCCTCATCCGAACTGAAGCCTTTTGCTGCTTGCGCACTGCTGTTGCCATGCATTGCCATGTGAGAGGCCACAGCCTGGTGCACAGACAGACCCCCCAAAGTATGAGCCAGTAGCTTGATAGCTTCCATGGGCGAATTGCTATCTGGAGTGCTAGTAGCTGTAACGTCAATTCGGGGACTGACACTTGCTTGTGAGCTGCCTTGCGTCTGGTATTGCATGGCTGGCAAGGAAAGGCTGGTGGCCCCTTGAGGGAATAAACACTGCACCCCTCTTGGGGTGCCTGCCTTCAAGGCTTGGGGTGGTTTCAACAGATTGCTTGCTTGCGCCTGATCTGATGGTGATGAACTCGGTCCTGGCATCTTTGCATGCAGACGTGGTTTTGACGTTGGCTTTGGGGATTGCTGAGATGGGTTAGTGTTTTCCACAGCAGTTTGAACTGCTGCTAGGGTGGCATGAAGAGACTTGCTGAAGAAGACTGCAGGAAGCCTTGTGTCCCCAGCCTGTTCAGCTCCTGTATCATCAGAACATGCCCAGTGAAAACCTCTACACCTATGAGACTAGTGAGTGACCCCATACCAAGCAAAGCATGACAGGACACAAGGGCATATCAAATCAAAGGCAAATCAGACCAGGGCAAAGGATTTTGCACCAAGGCTGTTTAGATCACTGCAGGGCAGCGCAATGAAAAGCAAGCCAATATAGATCTGAATTCAGTGAAGCATCCAAATGGCAATCAAGCGTGTTGTTTGACTGCAAGTATGGCACAATGAGTGACGACAAGCTACCACGTGCGCTACTTGGTGACAGCCCGAGTTGGGTTCAGGGGGACGCAATGACAGGGCAAGTGCCTACCATGAATCAGTTCAGGATAGAACCTTTCAGGCTTGAGGGTATGTGAGGCAAAATACACCTTCTCAACCTTTTCTGCGCCTGTGATGTACACTCGTGTGACACCAAGGCATGCAAGAGTGGACCACAGCCTCTTCATCACCTGAGTTCAACAACATTGCTTTGTAGTAGCATTGTACCGATTTTGTACACACACAAACATGTTGGCAGCTGTAGCAGTGCTAGTATCACTGTTGATGTTGCTATGACGCCATGAGTGATGACGTCGAAAGATCATATGCACACCTTGGGTCTGGGCATGGCTAGCACCAGGTACAGCTGACCAAGTCTTGGGGGGGGTTGCCATAGGTGGCATTGCAGCACAACGTCTGGATGGGTATGGAGAACAATTGCCTGGCCAAATGGCCCATTGACAATGCCAACCTTGACCTGATCCTGGGGCTGCAGCTTCAGTACCTGGCATACTTAGCTTTTCGAGCAGTGCAGAGACAAGATGAGAGGATTACTACTGGAGAAGATGCAGCAGATCATGAATTAGATGCGCGCAATGTTGTTACCCTAGTGCATTTGAGAGCTCATGTTGAACACAGTGCTGCAACTGCTTCGCCAGGAAGTGGCTTAAGAAATAGTTGCTTAGGCGTGCATCAGTGTGCATGCACTCATGTGAGACACGACCCAGCCTCTGGCAAGACAATACAGCTTACTGGGCAAGCAGCTATGCCACCTGTATCAGGTGGGATGATCGGTCATCCTGCAGAGCAAGCTTGAGTCTTCCATCGTGTTGCAGCTCAGAGGCTTCAAAGAGGATGCGATTGCGCGCGCTCACCTGCGAAACCAATTCGGCTAACGCGATGCCGGATAGCCTCATGATCACGCTCTAAAGCCAGCGCAAGGAGGAAAACCTGCAAGGTGACGCATCTGTGTCTGGCTGAACGCCTTTCGGGGTGACCCCGGACACTCCGGGGGTGGAACGGTACAGTTTCCCAGCCTTGCACTCCAGGACCGACACAGCGGAAGCTTCTCGCCTGTTTCACGTTAAGCATCTGTCTTGCACTACAAGATCGCCACGAGGTCATGGATCCGAAAGGTTGACCAGACTTTGCGAAGATCTGATACACGAGGTCCTACGTGCATTACAGACGACCTTCATCTATAATAATGGTCAGGAGCTAGCCTGCAGGATTGACATGTCGAAAAAGATAGAATGTCATTGTCCCTGATGAGTAAAGCTACTTCTGTGTCAGGGCGGCAGGATTACCTGAAAGGGCTGCCGAAAGGGGCGTTGGGCGAAAGGTTTTCATTGTCCATGCTATTAATCGCGTACGCTACTCATTGCTATGTCATGATTTGATGCGAGCAGCTCACGTTTAGTTGTGACGCCATAGATGTTCATGCATTTTCGCACGCGAGTACAAGTATCAGCGACGACCCTTCAGGCCGACGCCTGACGCCTGACGCTACTTGGCACGCGGGGTCGAGAAAATCCCCGTCAAGCACCAAGTTGACGTTGTAGCACTTGCCACGAAAGCTGCGTCGCCGCAGCCCTCGAGCCATCACCTATGGGCAACACGTGCAGCCAGTCAATAGACGCTGTTGAATCGATCTTCAGCTCGGCAGAGGCATATGACTGCTCGGTGCGTCCTGCCTTTACGGCAGCTTCTCTGCTGACCTTTGCGATATGCAACGTGTTTGTGGCAAGTTGCTGAAGCTTTCGCATTAGTCGGCATATGCTGACTGCTGCTGCCCCATGCAGAGTACAACCTTTGGCAAAGTTCTGCCTAGAGCTAGTGCAGATTTAGGAGGCACTGGTCTCCCAAGCCAGGTCTTGGAGGACCCTACTGTCCAGAAACTCACCCGTGCCATATGCTGTCACAATGGCAGAAGTGCTGTGCGCCAGCTGCATGACTCAGCAGCCAGCGAATACTGCGCATATGCAGATCAGATCACAAACCGAGTCAAGTTCCTGACTCGTTTGGACACAGCTAATGTCAACGAGGCCTCCGACATCTGTGCAAAGGCAACAGAAACGCCAGCAGAGGAGCAGGCTGAGAGGGCATTTGCACGGCTGCCTCCTTATGAGGCAAGAAAAGCTTTCTTGTTGGGTGCCCCAAAACCGGCCTGTTGCCCTGAGAGGGCAAAGACAGCTGAGGGAATCAACAAGCTTCGCAACACTACTGATGGCGAGATAGGTACCATTCATGCAGCCCCTTCAACAAGCTGCCTCAGTTTGCTGGGACCCTGCCCTGTCAAGCATTGTGGCTGCAGTGTCAACTAGCACGAGCCCCATGTTTGCAGTGACACCCACAATTGTGCACTGATCACGGCTGTCAACCTCTGTCTATGCAGTGGTAATAAGGCACGTCGTCTGCTTTCATTCATACATAATCGGACTGGCTATCCAGCACTACCTCCTGAGCATTGCATGCTACTCCAAAGCTTTGCTCAGCATACTACAAGCAGTTCAGGGCAGACATGAGTTTGCTCCTGATGCTTGCTGTGTGCATGCAGAGAGCATGCTACGCCTGGCATGCAAGATCTTTGACTGTGACATGGCGTGCTGTACCCTGTTGACTGGGGATGCATATCATGTGCTGGCTGGGGCTGGCATTCTGCGACCTGGGATTTGCCCAGATCGCTGGGGATTCTGTGCATGGTCCTTCCTCAACTCAAATCATGAGCTACTGGTTGTAGAGGATGTCAAGAGGGATGTCAGGTGGGCCCCGAACCAGAGCATTTGTGAGGTCACATTGGTCATGCAGTACATAGAATGCAAGCTCCTGCACCATGGAGCCTGTTCTTACAGCACACTGTCTTCTTGAGGCAAGTGTGAAGCAGATGTAGCTGGCTGTGCCCAAGCTTTGTGGTATTTATGTTGCCAGATGCAAGTCAATGTATGGTGCCTGGGGTTCAAGATGGCCTCCAGATACACATGCATGTGGCTGCATAGCTCACAATGGCATGCTGTCGATTCTGCAAGCAGACACCAACAGCAGGCCATTGTTAGCTTTGCAGCCACATGCATGTGTATCAGACACCAACAGCAGGCCTTTGTTAGCTATGCAGCCACATGCATGTATATTTGGAGGCCATCTCCGCCCAGTTGCATGTGATGCTGCCTGTGAGCACAGCTGCAATCAAAGTGCAGACAGGTCCTGCCAAGAGTCCTTGCTGTGTGTGAATGTTCCTGGACTGACAGACATCTGGCGCTGGTAGCTTGCATTGATACCTCTGCTCATGTACCACCTGGTATTCTTGAGTTGCATGCTGCAGATACACTTCAGCAGCGACCAATTCTATCTTACTGCCTGCAGGTTCTCTGAGAACTTTTTTGTCAAGGACCCACACTACGACCTGCAATTCTACGCAGGGTGTCCCTTGATCACAGCCAATGGTCACCGGCTGGGCACCATGTGAGCTCCTTTTTGCCTTTTGTTCAGCCCTGAGCTCAAAATTCAATGCTGATGTGCAGTTTCAGCTACCAAAGGGTGTGACACATGTGAATGGTAGCATGTTTAAGCTGTCTGCTCCTTTCATCAAAAGTTTGCATGCGTGAGTTGAAGACACACACAAAATCCGCATTCACCTGCGCAAGAGGACCAGAAAGCAGGCACATGCTGTGGTCACAAAAGAGCGATTGGATTTTGTATTTGTATTTAAGAACGAGAGTAATAAATATAATGAAATCGCTTTCCAGCTCATGATGAGCTAGGTACGTGCGCGACAAGTCTTGTCTCTCCAAAGCAGTCTGCTTGCGCATCGCTATAACTTTGCTTTTAACGCTAAAAAAACCCATATGACACCAATTTCCCTTACCCTTTCAACCACAAGCTTTCCATTGAAGATCTTACCCGCTGCAGGAGAAATTCTCGTCAAGTGATTTGAAAATCTCAAAAATATTAACAATACAAAGACAGAAAAAGATTTTTTTTCCTGGCACAAAAGAGAAATTGCAAAGATTTTTGGAATAACAGGTGTATTGTGGGTCACGAGCCCAGGGAGTTTGATGCAAGCAGAGGCCTGGTCCTGTCAAACCTCTCAGAGATGCTGGTGCGCCAGCTGGAGCACCAATGGGCTGAGTCAGAGGCCAGGCAGAGCAGCGTGCAGCTCATGCGCTCTTTGGCCTGCTATGAGGAGGCCTTCCTGTTTCTGGACACATCTAGAGAGGGCGACTGGCGGGTGTTGCACATGAACTTGGCAGCATCCAAGCTGCTTGGTAGGCACATCTTGCTGACCTGACACATCTCCACAATGAGATTACGCATTTATACTGTCTCCAGGCGTTTCTGAGTCTAGATTTGCAGTGTAGGGGTGGCGTTTCCAAATTCCAGTGTAGGGATGACGTTTCTGAATTCAAATTGACATTTCAAGATTGTGAAGAGCGTCACTTCTTGATGACAACCAGACTTGCAAGAGAATTACAATTGTATGATTTGTAGAAGTGTATAGGCAGAGGGACATGGGGTGTACTTACATGTGTGCCTGCTTGAGGGCGCTCTTTGCAAGAAATGATGGGATGCATTTAGGGTAGTGCCTGATCTCATACCCTAAACTTCAAAAGCTTCTCTTTCTGAGTGACCTTGAGAGCATGTCTGTGGAAGCAAACGGACTGCTAATGATCTGATGCTGGGAAGTCTTGGGACAACATGAAAGCGTGCAAGCTGTGAAATGTGAGCAACAAGGTACTTCACCTGTATAATTCTCACACATAGCTCACCCAGATGACTGGCCGCCCAACCACACCCACCTTGTGATTTTGCTAGGGCTGATATACACAGCTCCAGGCTGCTGCCTTAAGAGGCTCCCGCTATGATCGCTGAAAAGCGCAAAGTCTTCTTGTCTTTCCTTCTGATGCACATAGCTGCGAGGTTCTGCGTGTGTCACTCGGCTCAACACACTATTATGACTTTGGGCTGATGTGCTGTTGGGTACAGATGCCTGGCTGCCCGTCCACCCAACCTCCCACTCGCCTTGTGTTTCTGCTAGATATGCAATGATACGCACAGCTATGACACTCTGCTCAACACAGTATTGTGACTTCGGGCTGATGTGCTGTTGGCTACAGGGATCAATTGGTCCCCAGCCTGTCTGGCACACCTGGCAGGGGGGGCAGCAACTGGCTCCAAAGACCCCCCTCCGTCTGATGGGGTCCCCCTCAACACCCTCCTGGACCTCAAGGAAGACTGCATGGTGAGCTATCAAAGCCCTGACACACCTCCCCAATGCAAAAATGCGTTTTACCTGTCCCCAGGCGTTTTGGAGTTCAGATTTGCAGTGTAGGGATGACGTTTCTGATTAAAATAGATGTTATGGGATTGAAAACAGGTTGTGATCTCAGCTTGTTTACAAAGACTTCACCAGATCTGTTCTACAGCAGCTTGTACAACAAAGCTGGACTGAGCAGTGCATTATCAGGAGACTTGCCTTGACACATGTAGATGCAACAGCACTGCCTGTAAGGCTACGCTAGGACTGAGCGAATCCTGGCTGGTGAGCTGTTTCAGAAGTCACGAATGGTCTGTTCGTTGTCTTCGTTGCAAAGGATACTATGGTCCATTCTGAGAGGAGTGGATGGAAGCCAACTCCCAGGTGTTGCAGAGCTGCTGCGCGTTTCACGTTCGATGTTGCAATAAATCAGCCATCACATTTCTCAGCACGTTTATCAACCTTGTTTTGGTACTGATGTGTTTTTCTGGCAAGTGCAGTCAAAGAATGTGGCCAAGTCCCATGTGTCACCATCACTCATGGGGGCTCCCGGCACGCCTGCAGCTGGCAAGCCCTTCCAGCTACACATGAGGTGCGCATCAAGCTGCATTGCCCCATCAAGAATCACTGATGAGTCTCATTATCGCTGCTGCACAGCTCTGTGCTTTGCTGCGTTGTGCTGTGCTGTGCTGTGCTGGTATGACATCTGATAGGGTGTCATTATTATAACATTGTTTTGTGCAGGCTAGCCAAGGTAGTCAGCATCAGCACAGAGCCTTTGCAAATTGTTATCATATCATACTGTCATATAACATTGTTGTTATATGTTGTGTGCAGGCTAGCCAAGTCAGTCAGCATCAGCGTGGAGCCTTTGCAAATCGGCTCTCCCGGCTTTCTGCCAGAGCGTTCCTCCTATGGAAACCACTATTTCATTGCAGCTTTAGTACCCCTAACCCTAGAGCCGCCAGAGGAGGCAGACCCTAGCTGTCCCCCTCAGCGGATACCGACGAATGTTGGGACCAGATATGCCACCCCGGGGAGGAGGTTTACAACTTTGCCTTCTACTGGGCCTTTCGAGGGGCTCCTAATGGGAGTTCTGTTGGGCAGAGGCACCTTTGGAAGGGTGTACAGGGGCCTTTGGAAAGGGCAGCTGGTGGCAGTCAAGGTAACAATAATTTAATAATTTACAGGCGTTCCAGCTCATCGTTGTTGCCAGGCAGTCAAGGTGACGCTTCATCAATGAGCAACCAATGGTGTTGGTGCTGGTGTTGCTGTTCCTGTTGTGCAGCATGAGGAGCTGTACGGCTGATGGTGCTTGAAGTGTTGGGTATGACACATGTTGCTGATCTGTGCAATGATCAGCACCCAACATATTTCAGTTGTGTGTAGAATTGTCCTGCACATACCCATCATGATGAGCTGGACAGCGTAAAACTTTGAGTTTTTACTGTGAGCGGCGTGTATTCAACATGTTGCATTAACGAGCCTGCATCTTCATCTCTGTCCTGCCTCAAGGATTACAGGCCAAAACATACGATATGAAGGTTGTTGTGCTGCAGAGCGATACGCTGCAGCAACCCACCTTGCAGTCTGCACAGTGAAACCTGTGAAACAGTCTTGAGAGAATCTGTCATACTGACTTACCAGGCTGGGAAGCATAACTGTAACGCTGTGGTCACTCAACCAACCGTCACAACTCTCATACCAGTATTTGTTGCGTCCAGGTTGTCAAGGATGTACACAAGCTCAAACTGGATCCCTGTGGTCAACCCTTGGAAGCCATTCTGACACGCAACCTGAAGCACCAGAGCATCATGAGGACGCTGTCACATGCCTGGTGGGTGGCCACTGACCGGGGGGGGCTGTCAGGGGAGCAGCAGTGCTGGATGATGCTGGAGTACTGTGACAAGGGCTCTGTTGTGGTCAGCATGCATGCCTTTGCCAGATTTTCTGCTATGAAATGTTGTGTCCTGTTGCTGTGAGGATTCGTTTGTCCACTCCTGTCTTTCATGCATGCATTAGCTCGCTCGCTCGCTCGCCCACCCACCCACCCACCCACCCACCCACTCACTCACTCACTCACTCACTCACTCACTCACTCATCCCTGCATCTGTCCCTGACCTTCCATTCATCCATCAACCCATCCATTAATTTGTTCCTGTAGTTATCCATTCAGAACTTATCAGACTTGTGTCTTCTTCTAAAAACAGAAACGTACAGTCCTCTGTATGTTGCATCTTCTTGGAGAGGACATGTGATCAGCGCAGATTGTCCGTAGTCTGATTCTTGAAGTGCTGCACTGCGCTGCACAAGTCCATTAATCCAACCACAGAAAAGGATGGCATGATGGAGCCCATCCATATTGGGGTTTTGCAGGAATGCATTGATCACTGAGCTGTACTAACTTGGGCTGTGTCAATCTGCCACAAAACTTATTTTCAGGTGTAAGTGTGCAAACTAAAGTCAGTTGCACACAAATGTTTGAAAACCAGGTTTATGGCATGGTGACACAACCCAAGGCACAAATGGTCGTACAGAGATATGTGCTTCTGTCAGCTCTCCACCTGGGCAAGCATCAAAATGCCAGAACATGAGACTGCGTGCAGCCATTGTTGCAAACCTTTTAGCATTTTGATGTTTGAGAGAGAGCAAAGGGAAACCAAGAGCGAGCGACAAATGATGTGCTTTCACCTGTGCTTTCAAGCCAGGATGTCTGATGAGTCATAACTGGCGACACACCCCAGACTGTCAGGTATAGAATGGAAATGAATTATGCGTCACACATCTTTTTGGTATGCAGGATGCTGTCTTGCGTGGGTGGTTCCGAACCAACCGCAGCCCCACTTCAGGACAGCCAGACCTGCGCACTGTGGCCATGACTGCTCTGGAAATTGCATCAGCTATGGTCTTCCTTCACAGCAACAACGTGGTCCATGGGGTACGTTGACACCCTCATAATTTTTCTTTATTTTCTGGGCAGGAGAGCTGTTCATTACACATACATGCAATGGAAGAAACCATTCTCATTGTTTGCTGCTGGTTTTGCAAAGATGATAGCTTGTTGACTGTCTCAGAACCCTTCCATTGAGACTTTGCCGGCTGCATGGCTTTATGATTGCTGCGTGCGTCTTCTGTTCTGGGTCTGACCCTGCAGGTGGGTGCAGTCATGCACACAAGTGAATTTTCCTCACTCAAAACCTAAAGGATTTGAAACACAAGACCTGTTTTGTCAGACAAATCACACAGTGATGACTGTTTGTAGCAGGCATCCATGCAAGCCTGATTGTCACCCAGTGAACCTGCCTACAGCAGGCACATCAGCTTTGACACTCAGGCTTGCCAGCAGTCTCAGGGCACAGACCCCTGTCTGTGTGGGGATGAGCCCTTGGGTCAGCTTGCAATTCTGAGGCTTGGTGCTATCTGCAGGACCTCTCTGGTGGCAATGTCATGTTGACATCCTGTTCCATCAACCCCCATGGATTCCAAGCCAAAGTTGGGGACTTTGGCCTGTCCCGTGATGCTGACGCTTCTGCCAGAATCGCTGGCAATCTGTATGGCACTATCAGTCACATGGCCCCTGAAGTCATGCTGGAAGCACAGCTTGGGCCGGTGAGTGCTCTGCATGATTGCTTCTCAACTTTGATGCAAGTCAGAAGTAGGCAACATTTCAAGGCTTGTTTTGGCTAACTCGCAACTGCATTGGCTTCAAGGCTGCTTGAGCTGACACCCTGTGTGTTGCTTACAGCCGGCCGACGTGTATTCCTTTGGAGTGCTTCTGTGGGAGATGCTGACCTCCAGCAGAGCTTGGGCAGGACTTCGCCACGTTCACATCATCTGCATGGTCGGGGTCCAGAGTCAGAGCTTGGCTACTCCTGAAGGCCTGCATCCCGTCCTGGCGCAGCTGTTGGAGCAGTGTTTGCAGCGAGCGCCAGAAGACCGGCCGACTTTCAAGGAGGTTGCCGAGACACTGTCACGCTTCGTGCAAGTCACGCGTGGCACGGAGGAGGACTCCCAGGCCGATGAGCTGTTGAGGATCGAAGGTTGTTGCTGTCGTGCTGGAGCACAGCCCAGTGCACTGTGCCGACACAATAGTGACTCTCCTCATCTGGAGTCGTCAGGACAGGGCAAAATGGGCACACCAGAGGCTGAGGATCACTGCACCAGCTATAAAGCTGAAGCTGTACAGCCTTGCCAGCACCAGGAAGATACACTAATGCACAGTCAGGAAGATACTCTAATGCAGAGTCAGGAAGATGTTCTAATGCACCGTGAAGTCAGCACGCCAGATACACAGGAAGCAGTTGTAGACAGAGCAGATCAGGGCAAGCCCAGTTTTTCTCCACGGCAGAGCGGCAAAGGCATCAAGCGCACCTCTGAAACCATAGTGCCCTAGATTTTGACAACTAAAATTTGATGAGCAGCAGTTCAATCTATTCAGCCTGTCGGTCTAACCGTTGTGTCGGGTGATGTGGATGGGGACCGTTGTCTCGGGTGATGTGGATGGGGAAAGTCCAGAAAATTCATGAGTACATTAGTTAGCCAATGCCACCACCAATTTTGACAGCATAGGTGTGGTGCAGCACAGCAGTTCAAGGCAGATCAGACCAGGTTCATTGTCACATTGAGCAGGCAGTTCGTGCTTGTCTGCAAGTGCTTGGTATGTCCCGTTTTTGACTAGCTGGGTGAAACATATTCATGGCAGTCACGCTATGTCTTTGCTGGTGTTGCTTTCATACCGTCATTTGTGGGCATGTATCTGTAGCATGCTTTTGCATTGAATTTCATGGCATGTCTCTGTCAGTATGTGTAAAGTAGTCCAAACATATGAAGATGAGACATTTCATGCTGATGAACCAACATTATATGCTGATGAACCTGTTTGACATAGCCTTCAAGGCTTCAAGATGTAAGTATATGATGTATCTGATATCCATACTATTAATTGCGTCTGCTGCAATTCGACATTGGACAGCATGATTGTGTGATCATGATCTAATTTAAGCGCTGTCAGCCTGGATGGCTTGCAAGCGTCCAGAGGAGCCTTGACGGCTTGCAAGCGTCCAGAGGAGCATTGACCAACTAAGCCGCAATTCAGTCAGCACCTGGTCTGTGTAATTTTGAACACACTGAGTCACAGGTTCGTGATGAAGAAGAAGATTAGCGCTCGGCTGGACTGTTATGACAACAGTATTGTTGCGTTGTCAGAGCGCAGTTGCGCGCTGCTGTTTCTATTTAATTGCTGAGATGTCAGGAGAAGATGACGACTGGCGCTCGGAGATGCTGGATGACGAAGGAAATTACATTCAAGAACGTAGTGCATACGATCTGCCTGCGACTGTAAACAGAGGCACCGCACCGCAAAGGCTGAACATGCAACACGGCTTCATGAAACACATTGTAAGCCGTACCTGTAATTTCATGTGCACCATGCGAGTGCCTGAAGGAACGCTGAAGCCCTGCTGTGTTCAGGAACATAACCAGATGGCCAGGCAAAACTACGAGACGCAGAATCCGTCTGACAGGATGCAACAGCGGTACTTGGAGTCTCGCGAGTAAGCATAACATGAGGCAAAGATGTGGTCAGATAGTCGCTGTGTCCTGACATACTCAAAATAACTGATCGCATCTCAGCAACTGTACATATACAGGCCGAAGATATGGCGAAGACGGCCTGACGAGCTTTCTACTGCCGAAGCAGAGAGGTACCGAGCTGGCTTGGATGATAGCAACAGGTGAGACTAAATATCACTGGTTGCTTCTTGCACAGCTTGGGCTCAAACTTGCTTGCTGAGAGAGTGCACATGTTCCAGATATGTCCCGCCTCATATGCGAGAAGACTCTGGGTCAGCACTGTCAACACAAAACGGCAGCCTAGACAGAGGTCCTCAGCGTAAGCACGCCTCAAGTCAGGGTCATAACAGTCAGCACTCGCCTGCCCCTCAAAAGGCAAAAGCAGACTCTCCAAGCCTCCCGCCTGGCATGCCCTCTTTGGCCAGGAATTCAGCTGTGCAATCTTCGTCCAACACAGGATCAGAACCTGCTCACAGACAGAGTTCTCTTGACACAGCTGCATATGCTGCTGCCTCAAACCACAATGACAGTCGTCAGCTTGTCGTTACACGCTCAGACGTATCTCTGACAATGGCTGACATGGCAAGTGGCTCTTCTGCTGACCAAGACACTGACGTGACTCTGCATGCTGACTCAGCAGCTGCAAATGAAGAGGGAAGGAGGCAAAGGAAGTTCAGAGAAGGGTTTGGAGCTTACACTGCACCACCAGTTCTTGGCAAACTTCAGCGTGCCTCTAAGCCTGCATTGGTGAGTCTCGTCTCCAGACCAGCGAATGCCTGTGGTGTGCGCGCATATCCTATGACTGCTTTGCAATGACTGAGGTTTCACGTTGGTCTTTCACACAGAACTTGCTGCACAATGCTGTACTGCACGCCCCTGTGTGCAAGCATCTTGACTTGTCTGTATCTGTCAATGCAGTGACTGTGCTTTCACATCAGGCTTTCGCACAGTTTTTGCTGCATAGACTGTACTGCATGCCCCTGGCACGCAAGTATCTCAACCTGTCTGCATCTGTCATTGCTTTTGGCACATGCTGCATAGCTGAACACTGAGCCTTAAGTCCAGTATATGCCCCAGTGCAGTATGTGTAACATTTCCTTGGGTTCCCATACAGGCGACTGCTGCACAGACCAAAGCTTCTGCTGGTGGTAGGTCCCCTTTGTCAGCTAATCAGGCTTTGGCTCCACCAGCATCAGCGCAACATCAAGCGCCCTTGAGGGCAGTAATAGCTCTGCCTCAGACGCGCTCTCCGTTACCAGCCAATGGCAGAAGCTCAGCCATGCCAAGCATGGGTGAGCACCTGCAAGCGTCTTCTCCAGCGTCTCACGCAGCAAAGCCATCATCTTCTGCGTCACACAGCAGGGAGTTGGCCGGCAGTGCACCGCAGCAGCAGCAGCCAGAGCAGGCTGCTAGCAGGCCACGCACTGTGTCTCAGACTCGGCCACCAGCACATGCCAGTCAGTTTGCTGCCGAGTCAAACAGCACTGCACCTCCGCCTGGGTTCAAGCCTGCAGACACAGTACAGGCGCAAGGCAGTCCTGATGTACCTGCTGTGTCATCCACTGCTGCAGTTGCTCATCACATCCCGCCAGGATTTGGGCCTCAGCACACACCCACAGACCAGCCTCAGCAAAGCCTCACGCCTGCAACCTCCTCAAGCAGAGCAACCGCATCCCCAGGGGCGAGGCAGGACCCTCCCCCTGCATCCCAGAGGCTCCCATACAGCACCCATCCTGCTTTGTCAGGCACAGATGACTACCCACCTGGCTTTACTCATCCCAGTGCGCCCATGACACAAGCACAGCCCAGCAATGCTGACGATGTTGCTGCTGTCATGCCCGCCAACAGCTCTGTCCAACACCCAAGGACTCAGTCGCTCGGCTCAAGGACTCATTCACACAGCTCTCCTGAGCCAGCAAATTCTTCTCAGCCATACATTGTGCTTCCCATACCCATCTCAGCTAAGACCACCAGCAGCAGCGTTCGCAGGAGCAGTCAGGCAGGGGCTGCTGCCCTCAGCCCTGCTGCATCAGCCTCCACAAGCAATACTTCTCATGGCTTACCCCCAGGCTTCGCTTCTGTCACTAAAGCTACTGCCAGCCAGCCGGCTGCTGATGCCCCCCCAGGCTTTGCACAGTCACAGAGCTTACCCCCCAGACATGCACAGTCACAGAGCCTTACCCCAGCGAGCAGCAGCAGGGCGCAAGTGGCTGCTGCAACTCCTGCTGAGCAAGGCGCTGCAGGCAAGTCTGGTCAAGGGGTATCTGACCTGCCTCCAGGCTTCAAGCCTGTAAGCCAGTTTGGCAGCAGTGACTTCAACAGCCGAGGCGACAGCAGCCGACAGAACACTCCTGCGGCATTGTCAGCAAGGCATCAGACACCATCAGTGTCAGGTGCTCTGCAACTGGCGCCCCCAGCACAGCAGCAGTGGGAAGATGAAGGCCAGGCACCAAACACTGCTGCTCAACAGAGTACAGCAACCCACCTGTCAGGATTGCAGAAGGCTGGAAGGGCTGAACCCCCACCTGGCTTCCCAGCAGCTTCCACACAAGCCCAGGTGGTAGGTCCTGCCTCACACCAGATGTCACTTTCCCGCCCAAGCCTGGCATCATCCTCCACCAGCCACAACGCACCAAAATTTGCCTCAGGTTTCCTTGTTCCAGACCGAGGGCAGCCACGCTCCAAGCCATTGCCTGCCCAGAGCAGGCCCACATCATCAAGGCCAGCTGCTCATGCAGCTTCTGATCTCCCGCCAGGGTTTGCCTCCTTGGCGATAGGCCAGGCGCCAAATCAAATGCCAGCAGCTTCTGATCTCCCGCCAGGGTTTGCCTCTTTGGCGATAGGCCAGGCGCCAAATCAGACGCCAAATGGCGTGGACAAGCCTGCTGAGCCTGCATCTTCTTCCACACTGACTGGGGATGCTCTCAGTTGGGCTGTGGCTGAGCAGCTGGTACTGCCAGTTCCTCAGCAACCAGTCATCACAATTATCCCAGTGGCCCCTGTGGCAGGTCACTCCCCTTGGAGGGACCCTGGGAAGGCAGTGAAGAAGAATGGCGTACAGCCCTCTGCCTCCAAAGTACACACCCCTGCAGAAAATGTGAAGTGCCTGGATGAATGTCTGAGACACGACTGTCCTATGATGTGCTTTCTGTCATGCAAGACTTCATCATCAGCAGCTACTACTTATGTTTCCTTGCCTTCTTTTGCTTTTTGGTTGCCTTTTTTGTTGTTGGTGGTGTCTTGTGTGCACACTAATGCCTGTACATTGCAGCAAGCCTCCCAACGCCCAAATGTCATCTCCTGACATTTCACTCTGCTGCAATATTGCACTGTATCATAGGGAATGCTGGATCATTGTCCTCAGGCATATCTGAATCTACGTCGCGATGATGTTTCTGAGTCCTCATGATGGTGTGTCTGAGTTCTCATGATGATTTTACTGTGTCCTCATGATGATGTTTCTAAGTCCTCACTAGGATGTTTCCGAGTGCTCATAATGATGTCTCTGCATCTTGAAGAGCTCCAACTGCAATGCAGACCACGAGGGAAGACCTTGATGACTTGCCACCTGGCTTTGCGCCAGCCCCACCTCAGCAGCCAGCTGGGGCCACAGCTGCGCTGCCCTCTTCAGCCAAGCAGCTTCCTGGGTCCACAGCTGTGCTGCAGGGTGCTGCAGCTGTGGGCAGGAGTCTGCCCAGACACTCCCAGCCTGCCCAGGAGGCACCCCTGAGGCAAGGAAGGCAGCAAGAGGCATTAAGAGAAGCTGAGCTTCCGCCTGGATTTGCAACCCCAGCTAAGCAAGATCACCCAGCAAATCAAGGTAAGACCTCCTGAAAATATGCATGCTGTTTGGAAGTGTATGTGACATGTTGCGTTGCTTTCTCGGGAAGCATGCCTCCAAATGCATGGCATAGCAAACCACTGTACATGGGCTCTCTGTTGTTCTGTCCACTAGGCAGCTTGTTTACCTTGTCCACTGTCAGGTGGACAAGCAATGTATGCACTCACAGTGTTGCTTTACAAGCCATGTCATGACAATGCAGGCACTTTGCCATCTGTCACGATGCAATACAAGAGTTTGCGAGTCTACAACACAGAGAACCGATTCATGTGTTTATGTACTGGCATCATGTATCTATGCACATTTGTGATATTACAACAGTGCATGCAAAGACAAAACCCTTTCACTGCTGTCCACCTGTTACAGCTGTTACCAGACAAGCAATTGTTCTTTCATATGCTGGCGTTACAAGAATATAGATATTCACAACACACACCAGTATACTTCGACAAAACGCTCATGCTGTCATCCACCTGTTTCAGGCCCTGGCAGGCGGCCTCCTGCTCAGCAGACTCCGTCAGCTGCAGTTGACCTTCCTCCTGGCTTCACTCCTTCCCCTGCCAATGGCTTGCCAATAGGCAGGCCCAGTCAGCCTCCTTCACAGCTGCCTCCTGACTTGCCCCCAGGCTTTGGCCTTCCCTCTGCAACTGGCTCACCCATGCCAAGACCCAGCCAGCAGCCAGCACAGCGCACTGAAATGTCCTCAGGCTCTGATGTGGTGCCCAGACCAAAATCGCCTCCTGCAATGCAAAGTGGGACGAGGTCCAGTCAAAACAGGTCCAGTCAGGCAAATGCCAGGGTAGCGATTTCCAGTCAGGCAAATCTCAGCCAGGCAAACCCCATTCCTGCAACTTCCAGTCAAGCAGAGTCCAGTAAAGCAGCAGAGTCCAGTAAAGCAGCATCAGATCAGTCAGAGTCCCGTCAGGGCCCCCAAGCTGCACCCCATGCAGCACCCCACGCAGCACCCCAAGCAGCAGACAGGGCTGTGGCGTCCAGTCAGGCTGTTGCCTCACAGCATGTCGAGCTGCCACCCGGCTTCAGTGTTCCCTTTGGGCAGCACACATTACAGTCTGCTGCTTTGCAAGGTACTGCAGCACAGCCGGGCAGCGACTCTGGTGCGGTGATGGTTGAAGACCACAGGCAAAGACAGCAGCAGGTAGCACAGTTACAATGATACCTTCACTGACATTCTGTTCTGATCCCAGTCGTTGCTTGCAGCTTGCACAACCTTGAAAGCCTTGTTGTATTCAGTGTTAGGGTTTGGGCGCCGGAGACTATGTCGTGCCATCAACCATGCTTTGTGACCTTGTACTGGCAGCATGTGTGCACATGGGGGAATTGCGTGCATGGTGTGTGGCTTTCAATTCTGACCATGCTCGGTGCACCGATGATAGACCTTGCATTTTGCATGTATCATGTATCCTACAGGTTGAGTGTGTGTTGCCACAAATTTGATACAGGCTGATCTTGTCTGACATCTTGCTCCACAGTGGACTGCTGGCCCAGCACTTCCCACTCATTCTGCATTGTAGGCAGTAGGCATGGTCCTGATGACAGTCCATTTCCATTGCAGGCACTTAACCCGTAAGTCCCTCGCTTGCAGGCGCCTAGATCTGTCTCACCCTGTGTGTCATCTGTCAGCCCTGTTTGGGCTCGCCCAAATGTGCAAGATGTCCGGCAGAGTGTGTATGATGTGCCACAGCGCCCCATAGCTGTGGCCACCATGCTGTGCGTGGCAGGCAGAGATGTCAGACAGAGTGTGTACGACAGTGCGCAAGCAGCTGCCAGCGAAAGGTCTGACCCATACGCTGCTTCGTCAAGTAGGCAAGTGTTTGAGGAAAACAGTCATCAGCCAGGAGTACATGACAGTCATACTGCTGATGGTCATGATGCCTATCATGGGAGTTCATGTCCAGCGTCAGAGCATGCTTTGGATGCTGACAGCTGGCAGGGCGCAGGTGAACATCCAATTCCAGCACATGACTATGATCACAGTGAGTCATCCAGATTGCTGCCTAGTCAGCCTGCTTCAGCTTCCCATCAGCAGCAGGCACCTGACACTGATTACAGCAGATCATCCAGATCAATGCCCAGTCAACCTGCTTCAGCTTCCTATCAGCAGCAGGCACCCTACACCGATCACAGCAGATCATCCAGATTGCTGGACAGTCAGCGTGTTTCTTCAGCTTCCCATCAGCAGCAGGCACGCTCTCATCCTGTGGCTGTGAACTATACCAGTGAGAATGCCGTCGATGGCTGGGATATGAACAGTCCAGTCACGCATGGTCTGGACAGATACAGGCTTAGCAACGATGGCTCTCTGGCCCCTGAAGATGAGTCACAGTCGGCCTATACAGCAGAGGACTATGCTTGGGCTCAAGGGGAACCTGAAGTCAGCCTGCCCAGTCAGCTGACCAGTCAGCAGCAGCAGCATCCCTGGGCCACTGGACCAGCCTTTTCTTGGGATCAAGCTGATCCCCACCCTGTCCCAGACAAGCACCAGCATGCCACTCATCGGTCTAGTCAACAGTCCAGTCAGCTAAGCCATCTCTCCAGTCATCAGGTCTGGCAGCCATCCAGTCAGCAGCATGGTCATTCCTCTGCACAGAGACTGCCTGGTCATCAGTCCAGTCAGCCAGGTCATCTGTCCGGTCATCAGGTCTGGCAGCCATCCAGTCAGCAGCATGGTCAGAGACTGCCTGGTCAACAGTCTGGTCGGCCACCTGCCTATGCTCAGGTCAAGCAAGGCTACAGACACAGGCCTGAGGCACAGTCAGACTTTCAGCTGCAGCAGGGCAGCTTGCAGTCAGGGCATACATCTGAAGCAGGCGCCCTTGAAGAAGAGTCCAGCGCTGCTAGCATTGGCATGGCTCATCAGCCGCCACGAAAGCTGTCAGAGGTCAGCGTCTTGTGATAGCTGAACATTGACACCTGTCTACACAGTCAGTCTAGCCAAGCACAGTAACCCAACCTTTGTTGTGTTTTTTGTTCATTATCTGCAGTAGTGGCAAAAAGACAGATTGAATAGCGTTGCTGAATCCAACACAAGCTGAGGGCTGTGCTTTTCCCGCCAGAAGCGCCCTCCTGTGCTTCACGCTTGCATGTGATAACCCCTGGCTGGAAAACCTCAGACATGCTTGAACCTGCACCTCTTGATCAAACATCCCTCTGTCACAAGGCACTTGCAGAAAATGTTCTGAGTCACATAACAGAAAGAATGCATGCATTTACACCATGAAAACCTTTGTTTGTCGTTATCGATGGAGTTCTTACTGTGACAGGTGATTGGGTTGATGTCATGGGTGATGCCCAAGCCCACCCCTTCTGAGAAGCTGGAGAGCGTGGGCTGGGAAGGGGAGGGGCGCACAGGGCCCCCCTGGAAGCAGCTGCGGGCTCTCAACAAGGGCGAAAAGAGGGTATGCACAAAACTTTCAGATGTCTTCATGGGCGACAGTTGACCTCTGCACTGGTTCCCAAGCATTCCTGAGTTTGGATTGCCAGTGTGAGGTGTCTGTTTGGCTTTGGCCTGTGGTCATAGCTCTGGGCTGCCGCCTTAGGAGGCTCCCATCATGATCGCTGAAAAGCGTAACCTTTTCTTTTACTTTTCTTTTCTTTTCTCATGTGGGTGTTTCCTTGAACCACCGTGACATTCCTGCATCCTCAAAAGGGTCAAGGCAACCGCTGTCTACATCATGCACCATCGCGCCCGGTGAGTGGATGCTAGATAAAGCATTGATACGTAACTACAGCAGTTCTTTCGGTGCTCTATTGTCGAACGCCTTGAACAATGAGTGCTGAATGTATGTTGTTTTCCCAATTGTTGTCTGTCCCAGAAAATGTAAATTGATTCGTGGGTGGTTGGTCGGTCAGTTGATCAGTTGGTTGGTTGATTGATTGACTGACTGACTGATTGTTTGATTCATTGATTGTTGATTCATTGATTGATTCATTGATTGAGCCAAGTTGGCGGAGTCAGCACCCATTTTGCTGTGACACTCTGTAGGAAGTATCCTGGCTGAACATCAAGCCTGCACAGTCATTGCTTGCTTGGCCCTCACTCTCTGTAGGTGGCATTTTGCCTGAACATTGACCGTTCCCGTTTCACATTTAATTGTCTGAATGAAAGGCGGGCTTCAGGAGTCAGCAAGCATTCTGCCATCATAGGTGAGCAGCATCTGCCTTTCAGAAGCAACATTCACACCCCACCATGTACCATCTACTGCCAAGTGCACAAGGCCGTTGATACACACTGCTAATGATGAACAAAACTGATAAACGCTCACTACTGATGCTGTTGATCAAGTGAACGACAGCCCTGGCACATGTGTACAACCTGGATGGTTGACTGAAGATGTCATTATGTCTCTCCTCTGTTGCTGTGCTACAGCACACCGTGTAACAGCTATTAAGAGCATGGTGTCAGCCATGAGTGCCAACCAAGTGCCAAGTTAGTGCTGACCGAGTGCTGACAGAGTGCTTCCTGAGTGCATGACATGGATACACCTGTGATTCTAAGCCAAGATGTCTATGCGTCACAAGTGGCTCCACATCCCAGACTGTAAAGTATAAAATGACAATGAAAATGAAGGTGAAAAAAGAAAGGAAAAAAAGGAGGACAAAAAGCTGGGGGGGGGGGGGGGTGAGGGGTAAGCAAAAAAAGAAAAAGAAAAAAAGGCTGTTCTGGTCTGCAGGGGTACGGCTGGAGTACAGATGAGGAGCCTGACCCATCTAGAGCTGTCTTTCCACACACTGCAGGCAAGACTCACACTGTGCACCTGAAACCTCCAGATCTGACTTTAATGTCACAGTAGCGTCAACTGTGTAGTCGTGAGAATAGATTCATGCCCCACCCCAATTGCTGTCTGCTCAGTGAGTGGAAGGCTTGGTGCGCGCAAATGGTTCTTGGCTACTGCTTGCAGACAGCATGATAATGAGCATGGAGCTTGCTGATGTGTGCCCTTTTCTGAGGTGGCATGGCATTGTTTCACATCACTCAGAGGCTTCATATGCTCACTTTTACAAGTCTTGATGCAGGGGAGGACAGTGAGGTGCAGCTGTGGAGACCAGGAAGAACCAGCTTCCTGTTTAGGCAAGTCCTCTTTGCCTTCCCCCAAGGGGAGCTGAGAGCCTCACCGCGATCAACCCTTGGCTTGCATGCAGTCTGAAAATCATGTAGTCTGTATCAGGGCGGTCATCAGCCTTGCTGCATCTGCCTGTCTGGTACAAGACGAGCGCATGCAATGTATGCCATAGACACAACACAATGAGCTTATCTACATCTTTTGGGGTTTGTGCAGAGCTCTCTGGCAATTGCGAGTACATCATGCATGGTAACATTGAGTGCTTGATACACTGTCTTGGAATATCATTTTCACAAACAGCATTCAGACTTAATGCTCGTGATATACCTGCAAGTTGCAAGCCTTGCTACACCTAAAGCACAAGCATGGTCCTCTCATGGCCTAGACTCACCGTCCAGTACCCATCACCGGCACAGAAACCATTCATGCCATCGCACATCTGCCTCGTACAATTGCAGATTGGCCTTTGTTGGAAGCGACAGTATAAACGCTGCTGATTTGCATGGATCTGTTGTCTTTGTTGATTGTTGAGCTACGGGCTGCCACCTTAGGAGGCTCCGGTTATGATTGCTGAAACCCTTTTTTCCTTTTGCTGCGGTGACTGCTGAAACGTCGTCTCATGAGTGCAGGAAGTCAGATCCAACACGGCCAGGTCCTCTGGCAGCTACCTGGGACTGAGTATTTTGCAAGCAGCCCCAATCCTACCACTAGAAGATCAGTGTATACCACCAGTCTGACACCTAAAAACAGCTTTGCCTATGGTCTGCATATCAACGGCAGATTGAGGCACATTAGCGCGTTCAGAGGACGCAAGTGCGTATAGATTCTTCATTGCAAAGGGCTGTCCAATCTGTCTTACATTTCGCGCATCACTGATTGTGGACGCTGGTTGTGAACATGCAATGTGGTGCGGTCAGCGGCTTTGTCTTGAAACCATTTTCCCCCCCTCTGAATCAGCTTTTATACCTTGCAGCTGTTACTGCAACAGCAGGTCAGAACTTTAATTTCGGAGCCGCAGCTTGTTTATTGCCCTATGGGCCCTAAATCGTCTGTTCAAAATAAAATTCTGAAGCGTCGTAAATCGTCTGTTCAGCCGCTGATCGCAAGTATGTGCTCGCACAATGAAGCCGCCTTCATTATAGTACACATCATCGGTTGCTTTGCTAGTCCTGTCACGCTTCGATCGAAATAGCAGCCACCTTCGACAACGAGAACACCTACTTCTGCAGCGACAGAAGGCTGCATTCTTCCAGCAGACAGACCTTGCCGTGCCAGGCACACAAGCCTTGCGGCTTGCGTTTATCTTACTGACAGGATATACCGCAGAATTGTGCCACCAGGCGGCAGCCCTGTAGTGATAACACGCTTCAATACTGCGTCGCATCCACAATCTCGCGCCTGGTTGTCGGAGAATCCGAATCTTCAAGAGCTCCAACCTCCAGTCAGCTGCAGGGGAAAGGAAGCATCTTGCAAGGGCAGTCCTTTCAAACACAGAAATACAGCGGCTCACCTTTGCGCGGTACAATAGGCATCCAGCAGAGTGACGGCCAGAGCTGACTCATAGCATAGCAAGCCACAGAACCAGGTTGGCTTTGCTTGCCTTGTTGCTTCATCCTTCTCTGCACAAAAGCACAGAGGCCCTGCACCTAACACATCTGGGTCAGGCAAGTCCAGTGTCTGCACTGATTCGCTTGCCCTATTGTGCCCATCTAATGTGGAGCTTCGCAACCTTGCTTCTGCCAGCTCTGACACAACTGAGACTCTGCTTTGCCTCTTGCTAGTGAGGCCCACCAACCAAAGCTGAATAAACTTGCATGGCTCAAGCATTATCTAGCACAAGGATGTTCGTCTGTGTCTGCAGCCACCATGTCAGGCTACGACGCACTGTACAACAAGTTGAGCATAGCAAAAGGGCACGTGGACAAAAAGGTGCTAAATCAAATGATAACTAGCTATGCGGCTGCAACCCCCCTTGCAAGCCAGGAGCTTCTGTCCGAGTTTTATGACTTAGCAAAGGCCAGTCCCATGTCAAGCACCAAAGCAAGCCTGAACGAGAACGAGGGTCTGGTTTTCAAGGTCTGGTCTGACTCTGGTGGAGTGATGGCCGGCACCTCTTCCAGGTGTGCTACAACGTGTTCCTTTGTTATCAGAAAAAGAAAGATTACCTTGTTTTCAAGGAAGTAGTAGAAAAAATGAATAAAAAACTTCACCATAGTAAAGAAGGGTTTTGTGATATTTACAACGTTCCATATACTTGACATCCACATGAGTTTGAGCAGCTGGGCGCATTTTTTGAGTGTGCCAGCACTATGCATGTAGTTGCCACATCTTGTGTGTGCTTGCAGGGCTGTGCTGCTGATTGCATTCGAGAATGGCGCTGTGCCAGTGGTGTGCAAATTCACAGTGGAGCAACAAGCTGTCATCCACGAGTTTGAAGTACTTGAAAAGCTCTGGCAAGAGCCTGCAGTGCCAGGAATTGTTGGCCCTGTCAAACTGCTGAAAGCCAACCCAGCAGGACGAAGGCATGACCATGTTGCTGCACCAAGCGGTCAGTGCACGATGCATAGGCACATGTTTGCACATCACTGATAACGCAATGCTGACTTGATGTGCCTCTCTCCATACACACAACTAACAGACTCACATGTCACCTGTGTAATCTACTGTTTGTTGCTGTCCACAGCATTTTGGCCCTTGTTGCTGACATTGTCTTTGTAAGTGTGGTTGAATTTTGGGAATGGCTTGTTTCCTTATGACATAAAAATCTTTTCTATTGTGCGTTTTGTGAGGTACGAAGACTGAATGCTGCAACAGTTGGAAATGCAGGGCCTTCTCTGCAAGTCAAGCATTGCTTACAGATGCCGGTATATCCAGCTACGCTGCAGCACATACCTACTCCAATGCAAGAGTCAGTGATCCTAACCTTCGGTAGGCAGCTCAAGACCAGCCTGCAGAAGGTTCACCAGAAAGGTTATGGCCATAATGATGTCAAGGCTTCAAACATCTTCATAACTGCAACAGGCGAGCGACAATAGTTTGTGAGTGTGCATGCTTGTAACGCCGCAGGCGCTTACCAACTGTACCTACTTGTAACGCTGTATTTACTCTGCAACACTCACTAATCTTTCATGAATGCAACCTAATCTTATCTGATCTGATCCGCTGAGCCCCCGGCTCAGCCTAAACACTGTGAACTGAACTGACTGTGTTATCTCAACACTACTACTATTGGCATATGCCTCACAGCTTTACAATGCTGTTTTCGCCCTATCTGATGTGCACCCATCAGGTGTGTGTATGCAGGTGAGTGCATACTTGGGGACTTTGGGTCTGCTTTGGAACTCGGCAAGCACAGTCATGAGCAGACATCTACCCACTGGCCAGCTCAGCTTGAGAATCCACGCCTGAGTTTAGATGAGACCTCTGCAGCAATAGACTTTTTCCAGCTTGTCATTACTTTACTAGAGCGTACAGGTTGCTTAACGTTGACACACTCTCCTACTACTGCCGAGTGTCGTGAAGCTATAGCTACATTGCAGAGTACGGAACTGGCCACTTTCATGCCAGAACTCCTGCAACCTCAAGCACTGTAACAGCAATTGTTGAGGCCCTCTCTGACTGGCCCAGGTGCAGATCAATACTGACCCACCAGCCCTAACGCATGCAGCATGTTCCGTTTGCTTCTGAGGTGACTGCTCATGCCAGCTCTTGCATATTAGACGCTCAGTAACAATCAGAATCATGACAAATGCATGACCTGGGACTCGCTGCGCATTTATGACCTGTTGGTGACTGGTCAGCACGTTTTACCGCTTGCAACAACGATAAGCAGGTATATTGATCTTTTGCTATTTCAACTGCAGTCTTCGATTTCCTACTGAAAAGGAACACTTACAAAGAAATAGCTGCAAATGAAACATAAAAGAGACAAGTGAGCCTGCTGAGCAACACAAAGTTTGATGTCCTGTATGAAATAAAGAATGGGTAAGTTGACATAGTGAGACAGCACTAACAAAACGCTTGTCGCACCCTGGTGGCAACTCTGTAGGCAGCTGTACATGCATGCAGACTCATTTCACGACACTTCAATGCACGCTGTGCATAAGATTTTGTCTCCGCATGTAACAGCACAGCAGACATTGCAAATGGCACTCAGCAATCCCAGTTGTTGATTTGCCTCATGTGATCCCTCACAGGCGCACCAGGTCAGCATTTACATCTCTCCTGAGATGTCCAAGTGCTCAGCTGCTGTGTGAACATCCTTGTCACCTCTGCCGCTCAGATTGATGACAATCTTGGTTCCTGGAGCCACGGTTGGGCACAGCTCCTGCATATGATGAGAGGTGGCTTAGTATATAATGACATGATAACAATGATATAATAACAAGATAACAATGATACAAAAAACCATGACAATGATGATAATGATCAGGAAAATGAGTATGCAGGCAGACTGTGCATGCGACACAAGTCAGCTCTCACTAGACAGGCTTGTTCAGAGCATCACTGCTTGAACGTATGTCAGTGCACCAGACTAGGAGCAAACTGTTGATGATGGTGCAATGCACACGCAGCTGGCCTACAAATGGAACAAGCAAAGCCCAGCTTGCAGTCAGCAGAGGCTGAAGCACAGCATGGTGCTAGAGAATGTACAGGTGCCGGCCACAACTAGGGTACAGGCACTGTTGTGCTGAACAGCCCCCCTTCCCTCCCCCCCCCCTCTCTCGCAACACCTGGGTG
>JAABUS010001778.1_pt1 | contig 44709 bp, 36 predicted proteins | sample 5560161 | NCBI WGS metagenome assembly JAABUS01 (sample SAMN10711885, study PRJNA513376) | rock metagenome | isolation source: Antarctica rocks | place: Antarctica: Victoria Land, Trio Nunatak nord | collected 2016-01-04
ACGATCCTGGGGACGGCCCTGGTCGTCTGGTCGTCGTGCATCCTCTTCGGCCTGGTCGACGGCCTCCAACACAGCCTGACGATCTCGGGCGACCCGCTCGACCTGATCGTGCTCCGCAAGGGGGCGACCAACGAGACGACCAGCGGGTTCGACAAGTCCAAGGCCGACGACCTGGCCACCCTCGTCGGGATCGCGCGCGACCCGTCCGGGATGCCCTTGGTGGCGTCGGAGCTGCTCAACATCCCGATCGCCCAACGCCTCGACGGCAGCCGGACCAACATCATCGTCCGGGGGATTTCCCCGGCTTCGCCCAAGCTCCGGCCCGCCTTCACCATCGTCGCGGGGCGTGACTTCGAGACGGGCAAGGGCGAGTGTCTCGTCAGCCGGAACCTGTCGACGAGGTTCAAGGGGGCCGCGCTCGGCGGGACTCTCCAGCTCGGCGAGGGGAAGAACGACGCCTTCCGCGTCGTCGGCCTCTTCACCGCCGGCGGCAGCGCCGCCGAGAGCGAGGTCTGGGTTGACATCCGCGATCTCCAGCGGACCGTCTCACGCGAAGGGAACGTCTCCTGCGTCCAGCTCCGCGCCATCTCGGCCGATGCCCTGAAGGATCTGAAGAAGACGATCGAGGATGACGCCCGCTTCCGGCTCCTGGCCCAGCCCGAGTCCAAGTATTTCGCCGAGCAGTCGCAGTCGGGCATTTTCCTCAAGGCCGCCGGCACGCTCATCGCCGTCCTGCTGACCTTCGGCGCGATGTTCGCCTCGGCCAATACGATGTACTCCGCCGTGAGCGCCCGGACCCGCGAGATCGGCACGATGCGGGCGCTCGGCTTCACGCAGTTCGACATCCTGATCTCATTCCTCGGCGAGTCGATCCTGCTCTGCGCGCTCGGTGGGGCGGTCGGCCTGCTCGCCACGATCCCGCTGAGTGCACTGACGTTCGGCACGAGCGATTTCAACTCGTTCGCCGAGAAGACGGTCTCCTTCCGGTTCGGCCCGCTGGTCATCTCGGTGGCGCTCATCATGACCTTCGCCATGGGCATCTTCGGCGGCCTCTTCCCCGCCCTCCGCGCCGTCCGGCTCGACGTGATCACGGCCTTGCGAGAGCTCTGAACCCGCCCGAGGGACTCGTGGATTCGAGAATGGGCTCTCGTACCCGGCCGCCGACGGGGCGGCTTCCTCAGCGCGCGTGATCGAGCAAGACGATCCTTCGACGGTCGGGGAGCGAGTCGCGGCTCACGACGATCGACGTGGTCCCCGGCCGGTCGACGGGGTCGTCGGGAAAGGCTTCCAGGAAGCGTTCCACGGGCTGGATGTTGAGGTTAATCTTGGGCGTCTTGTAGTGCATCGGGATGACGAGCCGCGGTCCGATGGCATCGAGAAGCGGGGCGAGGTCGGAGAAGTCGATCGTCGGGGGGCCTCCCGCTGCGGCCAGGACGACCTCCGCTCCGCGTAGGAGCGCCAACTCATGCTCTTCGAGCGGATGGCCCAGGTCGCCGAGCGAGACGACGCGGAGCCCCTCCGCCCGGAAATGAACGATCGTCACCTCGTCCTCGGGCCTCCGGTCGGGGCTCTCGAAGACGCGCACGACGTCGAATCGGAGGCCGAAGACCTCGAGCCCACCGTCCGGGACCTCCAGCCCTTGCACGACCTCAAACGGCGGGATGAGCTGTCCGAGGTGGCTGTGATAGCGGTCGTTCTCGTGGCTGATGAACACCACATCGGCCGGCTCGTCGATCGCGGCATACCCTCCCGAATCGGGGGAACGGAACGGGTCCAGGATGATCCGTCGTCCGCCCGTCTCGATGAGGAACGCAGCGTGTCCGTACCAGGTGATGCGCATTATTCGGGTCGCCAAGGGTTGCGGTAAGAATGACCAGGGAGGGCTCGGGGAGGGCAGGAATCCATCCAGGCTGCAAGCCGTCCGGGGCCTCCCGGCCTGCGAGGTGCACCCCTCCATGCGCATCGCGGCCCACCCACAGGGAAAGGGACCGTCGCCTTACCGGATCACCGGGGCGTCGCATCCTCGCGACTTCTCGAGCCAGTCCGGGCGCCCCGCGGCAACCTCTCGGATTGCCCGACCCATGATACGAAGATCAGGGCCGGTGCCTCTACTCATCGTGGACGATCCGGGATGCCGGGAGATGTCATCTCCCGCCCGGTGCCATGGTGTGCGTACGTCCTGGGGGCGCCGGTGGACTTGCCGGGACCTCTCCACCCGGAAAGTCCATCCAATCCTGGACACATCATTGCTGAGGCCCGACGGCATCGTTAGGCTGCGAAACGCGCCGCCACAATCAGCGGCGTCTTCAACAAATCTCGATGCCGAGTCACACCCGATGAATCCCGTTGATGCCCGGTGCCCGGCGGATGCCTCCCCCACCCTGACGTACCACATCACGGCCCTGCAGGTCACCATCTGGTTCAACAAGGAAGGGGATCACGACCACAACGGCCTGATCTTCGCGCTCACCGAGAACGTCCCGATCCTGAAATATATCCAGGCGCTCGGAAGGGCCGATTTGCCGAAGGTCTCCGGAGCCGCGGGGGGGAAGGATGATTCCCCCGACGATTGGTATGCGAAGGCGAAGGCACGCGCCGACGTGCTGCAGATCGAGCTTCCCTGCAAGTCGAAGGATGCACGGCAGCCATACCCCCTGGTACGCCCGCTCGTGATCAGGGCCGGGAAGGGCGATCGCGTCCAGGTCGAACTCCGGAATGAGGTGAGCGGACGGCATGTCGGCCTGCACCTGGTCGGGGACGGCTACGACGTGGAGTTGAACGACGGCTCCCACGTCGGCCGGAACGAGCCCAGCCTCGCGGAGCCCGGATGTACCAGGACGTATCAATGGAAATGTTGCCATGAAGGAGTCTTCCCTTTCCACGACGGCGGGAACTATTCCGGCGGCGAGGACGGTACGAACGTCCATGGGCTCTTCGGCGCCCTGGTGGTGGAGCCCTCGGGCTCGATCTGGCGGGATCCGATGACCGATCGCCGCTCCGTCGACTCGGTCGGGAACTTCCAGGAGCTGGACGGGCTGTACCTGGACATCCTCCCGCCGGGCGAGGCCCAGACACTCGAGGTCCCCGACTCCGAGACCACGCTCGAGAATCATTCATGGCCGGAGCCCGTCGCTTACCCCTGCTTCGCCGAGGAAGCGCACCGTGAGTTCGTCATCTTCTTCCACGATGAGCCCGAGTACGAACCGTCCCACGAACAGCCGCCGGCCAATCCGTGCCCCGAGGAGCCCGTTGGCGACGGGCACCCCGCCGGCCATGGTGCGCATGGCGACTTGCCGATCATGCCCGTGTCGTACCGTGCCGAACCGATGATCAACCGCGAGCATATCCTCTGGGGGCTCCTCGGCGACAAGCACGAACTCAAGCGTCCGGTCCTCAATGAGGAGCAGCATCACAGTTCCTGGATGTTCGGAGATCCGGCCACCCCCATCCTCAAGGCCTACATCGGCGACCCGGTCCGCATCCGGCTGGTGCACGCCGCGGTGAAGGAGACGCACGTCTTCCACCTCCACCTCTATGAGTGGCACGCCGTCGCGCAGGACAGGTTTTCTCCGCGGATCGACGCCATTTCCATCAGCCCCCAGACCGGCCACACGATCGAGCCCGTCTGGGGGGCGGGCAACCGCCACCAGGTCGCGGCGGACGTCATCTGGCATTGTCACCTGTATCCCCACTTCCACGAGGGGATGTGGGGCATCTTCCGCACCTTCGAGACCCGGCAGGACGGCGTGGACGGCGAACCCCTCGCGTGCGACGACCCGGTCTACGGCGGTCGCAAGCTCGGCCGCTATCCGGACTGCACGAAGATCGAGAAATTACTCCCTCTGCCCGGACGCGTCCCGCCACCCCTGCCTACGCCCAAGCGGCCTGGTTATCCGCTGTACATTCCCGGTGAAATGAAGCAGAAGTCTCCCACGCCACCGTGGCCGCTCGCGGATGCGATGGAGGACGTTTACGACTATCGGGCTATTCCCACGGGTCTGGAAAGGGGCGCCTTCAACGAGCGCCCCGTCCCGGGCGAGATGTTCACGAGGAACCGCACCGCCAAGCAACAAGAGGAGCAGTGGGCGAGCTGCCCGGAGTTCGAACAGAACGAGGAGAGGGAGGTCCATCGCAACGTGGTCGTGTCCAGGCAGAAAATTGTCTACAACCACCACGAATGGTACGACCCGGATGGGCATCTCTTCTACCTCGACAGCGAGGGAAATCCGTCCGGGCGAGGCCGCACCAAGGAGCCGCTCTTCTTCCGCGCCCAGCACGGTCAGATCCTGAACCTCACCCTGAGAAACGACCTGCCGAAGGTGATCGAGAGGACCCCCTTCGATCGGAGATTCCCCCCTTGCGAGTGCCTGCCGTGGGAGGGCGAGTGCGGATTGCACGTCCACATGGTCAAATTCGACCCCGTCTGTGCGGACGGCGCGAGCGTCGGCTGGAACTATATCAGCGGTCCCGTGTTCGGCAAGAAGATGGTCTACCGCTGGTGGGCGGACGAGGAGTTCGGATCGATCTTCTTCCACGACCACCTGTTCGCGAACTTCCGCCAGAAGCACGGCCTCTTCGGCGCCCTCATCGTGGAGCCCATCGGGGCCGAGTTCTACGACAACTCTTCCGAGAGCAAGATCGTCAGCGGCCTGCAGGCGCGCATCCGGGTCCCGCAACGAGTCCAGGGCGGTCGCGATTGCCCCGAGGGAGAACCCCGCACGCGCTGGTTTCGCGAGTTCTGCGTCGCCATCGCCGACTTCATCCCCATGTTCGACAAGGACGATGAGCCGCTCAACCCGCCGGACCATCCCGGCGGCCATGGCGATCAAGGCGTCATGGCGTTGAACTACCGGAACGAACCCATCCGCGAACGCGAAGGCGACCCCGCGTTCTGGTTCAGCTCTCGCCATCACGACGACCCGGCCACCACGCTGTTCGCGGCGATCGAGGACGATCCGATCTGGTTCCGGACGATCCAGGGCTCGCACGAGGAGCAGCACAGCTTCCAGGTCCACGACATGCGCTGGCGGCGCTTCCGCGCCAACGAGGGCTCCACCGTCCGCGCCCAGCAGACCTTCGGGCTCTCGGAGGCGTTCACCTTCATCGTCCAGGATCGGCCCGGCCCCGGCGACTACCTCTACAAGCTCTCGGCGGCGGACGACCTCTGGCTCGGCTGCTGGGGCCTCGTCCGATCCTACCGGCGATCCGGCGCGGCGGAGGATGCCGGGAAGCCGCTCCCGCTCGAAGACCAGGGCCTCGCCTCGGGAAAGGCCGGGGCAGTGGGTGAGGAGGGGACGCGGGACGAGACTGTCCCACCGGAACGGGGCAAAGCGGCCGAAGCATCCCCGATGACGCCCCTCCCGCCCGGGGCCTGCGTCCGGCGATTCCGCGTGATCGCCGAGCCCAGGCGACTCGTCTATCGCGATCCCGAATTGGTCGACCCGTTCGGGCTGATCTATCGGCTGGCCTCCGTGACCGACCTCGACGGGACGACCCAGAACCTGCCGGCCCCGGCCCACCCCGAACCGCTCGTCTTGCGCTGTCGCGAAGGGGAATGGGTACAAGTGACCCTCGAGAACCACCTTCCCGAGCGCCTGGAGCCGGAACCCTTCGCCCCGACCGTACCGCTCGAGGAACGCGACCCGCAAACTCACCGGCCGATTCGCCGCGTATCGAGCCGCGTCTCCATGCACGCGGACCTCGTGCAGTACGACGTCACCTGCGATGATGGCGCGAATGTGGGCAGGAATCCCGAGCAGACGATCCCGCCCGGGGGGATTCTCACCTACACCTGGCACGCCAAGCCGCCCGACAGCCCCAACGCAGGGGAGCCGCTCGGGCCCTTGCTGCTGCAAGACATGGCGGACTTCCGCAACCACCGCCACCACGGCCTGATCGGCGCCCTCATCGTGGAGGCGCCCGACGCCACGGCCTACGCGGTTGCCAAGGGCAAGGCGACCGCCGAGCCCGGGGCCCGGGAGGCGTGGCACGGGGCGCGGGTTACGGTCGTGCGCGTCGGCAAGGGCGTACCCGAGGCCGACAGGCGGTTCGAAGAGATCGTTCTCCTCCTCCAGGATGGCCTGCGTCTGTATCTGGACGGTAATACCCAGTTCCCGATCCCCGATGAACCACCAGGCGCCGGGGAAGACCGGGCGGACCACGAAGATCAGGGGCAGAAGGGCTTCAACTACCGCACCGAGCCCGTCGGACCGAATACCGACCGGAGAGGGACCCCGGGCCGATCCGGAGACTGGCTGGCCGACCCGGATCCCGCCACCCCGGTCTGGTATGTGCCGGTGTACGAGCGAGTCCGCTTCCACCTGGTGGGCGCGACCGACAAGCCGCGCAACCACAGCGTCACCATCCACGGCGTCACCTGGCCGGAATGGCGCTTCCTCTCCGGCATCGACCAGCCGAGGGTCGCCTCCGAGTCGGCGATCAGCTGCGGGACGGTCCGCACCTTCGAGTTCAACCCCGAGTACCCGGGCGACCACGCCTACCGCAGCGGCGTCCTGAAGTGGGCCGTCTCCCAGGGACTCTGGGGAATCCTGCGGGTCGTGGAGGGCGATCCAGTCGACGGCGGACCTGACGACGGCGGACCTGACGACGGATCGGGCGGGCCCCCCGCGCCCCGCCGAGGCTGCCTGCTGTCGGCGCTGGGCATCCTCGGGATGGTCGGGGCCGTCTTTGGCTTCCTCCTGTACTGATCGGACCCGTCGAGTCGAGCGGCCCTCGACCCGCGTGTGTTCCCTCCTCGAACCGGCGTCCGTCGCCGACGCCAGGCGAACGGTGCGACGGTTTTCCTCCTTCCGGGATCGGTATATGGGGAAGGAGGGTCCCCCCCGCCCGAGCCGGACCGGGGGGGGGGGGGCTCGAACTTCAGAATTGCGGGATCACCGCCTTCTCGCCGTCATTCATGGCCGACTGGTGGGCGCAGATGCCGACCATGGTCCAGTTCGCGGAGGTCGGGGCGTCGGGCAGGGCGGGACGCTCGCCGCGGATGGCGCTGACCCATGCGTGGACGAGGTGGGGATGCGAACCGCCGTGGCCTCCGCCCTGGATGAACGAGAGGTGCTGCTCGTCCTCCAGGTTATAGACCCCCTTGGTGGTGAACCTCCGGATCGGCTCGGGCAGGAGGTGGGCGAAGTCGGGGACTTCGACCCGCTCGGGGACCTCGCCGCGATGGATGACCGGGAGCTCCCCCTCGACCTGCTGCCACTCGAAGCTGAGCTTGTCGCCGTAGACGTCGAAGCTCTCGCGATACTGGCGTGCGGTCTTGAAGAGGCTGCGGGTCACCTCGGCCGAGAGGTCGCTGTCGCGGAGCTTCATCGTGGCGGTCTCGACGGCGAACGGCGAGCCGTACTTCGAGGCCAGCTCGGTGCCGATCTGGCCGGAGCCGTGGCAGACGACGTGCTCGGCGTGCTTGCCGACCAGGGCCAGGCAGGGGCTCACGCAGTGCGTGGCGTAGTGCATCGGCGGCAGGCCCTCCCAGTAGCCCGGCCATCCCGCCATCTCCTGCTGATGCGACCCGCGCATGAACTGGACGCGCCCGAGCTCGCCGGCGTCGACCAGGTGCTTCACGAAGAGGTACTCCCGGCTGTAGACGACGGTCTCCATCATCATGTAGACCTTGCCCGAGCGCCGTTGGGCCTCGACGACCTTGCGGCAGTCCTCGATGCTCGTGGCCATCGGCACGGTGCAGGCGACATGCTTGCCCGCCTCCAGGGCTGCGATGCTCTGCCAGGCGTGGTCCTGGATGGGCGAGTTGATGTGGACGGCGTCGATGTTCGGGTCGTCGACCACGTCATCGAAGTTCGTGTAGCGCTTGCCGATCACCCAGCGGTCGCCGCACTCGTTGAGCTCCTGGACCGAGCGCCGGCAGATGGCGACGACGTCGGCATAGGGATAGGACTGGTAGATGGGGATGAACTCGGCCCCGAAGCCCAGGCCGACGATGGCCACGCGCAATTTGGGTTCGCTCGCCATGGGGAATCTCTCTCGGCCCGGGGCCGTCGGGTGGACAGGGCTATTGGTCTCTTGCGGAGTCCGGTGCAGGATAGTAGGACGGGGATGGAAAGGCAAGGACACGCGAGGTGCCGCCTGGCACCGTGCCTTGTGGACCCATCCGGGCGGCCGAGTCGGCCGAGGAGACGATCGGTACCATGTCGACAGAATCCGGGTCGAAGCGGGTGCAGGTGGCCATCGTCGGCGCCGGCGCGGTCAGCGACTACCACCACGTGCCCGCCCTGAGGCTCGACCCGCGCGCCGAGCTGGCCGCCGTCTGCGACACCGACCCCACCTTGCTCGAACGCAGGGGCCGCGAGTGGGGGATCGAGCGGACCTCCACCGACCCCATGGACGTCTGCAACGCCGACGACATCGACGCATTGATCATCGCCACGCCCAACTTCACGCACGCTCCGATCGCATTGGCGGCGGTGCGGGCGGGCAAGCACGTCATGTGCGAAAAGCCGCTCGGGTTGCACGCCGCGGAAGTCCGCACGATGTATGAGGCGGCGCGCGACGCGGGCGTCGTCCACATGACGGCGTTCACATACCGTTTCGCCCCCGCGATGCGTTACTTGAGGAGTCTGCTGCGGACGGGCGCCCTGGGGACCCCCCGGCATTTCCGCTCCCAGCGATTCCTCGACTGGCCCGAGACGAGCTGGGGCTGGCGGCAGTACCGCGAGACCGCAGGCGCAGGCGACCTCTACGACATGACGATCCATCGGATCGACTTCGCCCTCGACCTCCTCGGCCCCCTCCGCCACGTCTGCGGCGCCGTCGCCCGGTTCGCGCCCAGGGACGTGACGCCCGGCGGCCAGGCGTGCCCCCCCTCCGACGTCGACGACTGGTCCTGCCTGATCGGCGAGTTCGCCAACGGCGCGACCGGCGTCTGGGAGGGGACCACCCTCGCCAAGGGCTATGGCCGCGACGGCTTCGGCCACGAGTGGGCGGAGGTCAACGGGTCGGAGGGCTCGGCCGTGTACCGCCTCCACGAGCCGAACACGATCCTGCTGGGCAAGACCGGCCAGGACCTCGCCCCCGTCCCCGTCCCCCTCGAATTCCTCAAGCCCGCCGGCAGCCCCCGCGACCCGAGCGCAGGGGTCCCCGCCACGGTCTTCCGCTACGACCTCGCGTGGGAGTTCATCTCCGCGATCGTCGAGCGCCGCGGGGCCGTCCCCAGCTTCCTCGACGGCCTCAATGCCCAGCTCGTGGCCGATGCCGTGCTCGAATCGTACGCCAGCCGAACCTGGATCGAGACCCCCCTGGCGAGCCCATGAGGTTCCCCGGCCCGCCTGGCGACCGTCGGCTCGTCCTGGGATACCGCCTGGTAGAGGTCCATTCGCGAGAGGAGACCCGACCGATGAGCACGACGGAACGCCGAGAGCCCGTGACCATGCCCCCGCTGGTCGCGGGCGAGCGTCTCGACCGGGCCACCTTCCACGAACGTTACGAGGCGATGCCCCCCCAGACCCGGGCCGAGCTGATCGGCGGAGTCGTCCACATGCCATCGCCATTGAGTCTGGACCATGCATGGAACAATGCCCCCGTCGCCCTCTGGCTCATGCATTATCAGCGGTTCACCAAGGGGGTCCGGACGGCGATCAATGCCTCCACATTCCTCGGCGAGGACGCAGAAACGCATCCCGATGTTTTGATGATGATCCCGCCCGAGATTGGGGGTAGGACCCGTCGGCAAGGGAAGTACCTGGCCGGCGGACCGGAGTTGGTCGTCGAGATTGCCAGGTCGAGCCGGAAGATCGACCTCGGCCCCAAATACCGCGATTACGAGCGGGCCGGCGTGCTCGAATATCTCGTGGTCGCCCTCGATCCTGATGAGATTCATTGGTTCGTCCGCCGAGACGACCGGTTCGTACGGCTTGCGACCGGCCCGGACGGCCTCTATCGTTCCGAAGCCTTTCCCGGGCTCTGGCTCGATCCGCAGGCGCTCTTCGCGGAGGATCTGGATGGGATCATCACCACGCTCGACGTCGGCCTCGCGATTCCCGAACATGCGGCATTCGTCGCACGGCTCGCCCAGGCGGGTCGGCGCGACGCTTGATGCCAGGCGAGAGGCAAAGACACATCCGGCGACGGGACTCAATCCGCCCCGATCCCTCCACGGAAGGGCGGGACATCCCTATCCGGGAGGTCACTCGGCCTCTCCAACGGGAGCCCCGGACCCCGCTTGGTTCACGGTGAACCAAGGGGAATATCGCCGGCGGTTACTCGCCTTTGCAATTGACGACAAGGATGTTACGTCGCCAGGGACGGGGTGAATCCGTATGCATCCGTGTACCCAAAGGAGGCTTCCCTCGTCCTGTCAGTCCGGGGACGGGCGAGAGGCCCATTCAACGCCCGAGTCCCAACCGCTCGCGGTGATAGGCGAGACGTTGCGCCACATCCATCCGGCCGAAGTCGGGGCGGCCGCCTGCGGTCGTGGGGAAACCGTTGGTGGAATGCTTCTCGTCGGGCGAGTACGTCCCATTCCCGTTGGAGGAGGCTCCACCCGAGCGGACGTCGAGGTTGCTCTTCGCCCCCGCAGGCGATGGTGCATTTGAATGACACTGGCAGGCGTGCGACGCGGCCGGTTGAGGTCCGGCAGGCGCGGACGCCTCGGACTTCGGCGGGACGGTCACGGAGGTCGAGCCACCTCCTCCGTAGCTCATGGCCGCACTCCGGAGCTTCAGGTCGTCTTCGAGCGATCGGTGGGACCGGATGCCTAATTTGCCCAGCACAGAGTGGTAGGCCTTGACCGCATCGACGGGCCCGATCACGCCATCGACGATCAGGCGGAGGAACTGCACGAAGGCGAGTTGGTTCTCGGCGCCGTTGATCTTGCGGCCGAAGAGGGCGACCCGGGCGCCGTACTTCTGGGCGTCGGACAGGAGCTGGAAGGCATCCAGGGTCGTGCCGGCCGAGCCGCCGAGGACGCCGATGACGAGTTGGGGGTCGTAGCGGAAGAGCTCGTCCATCGCCCTCGGCCCGTGATAGACCATCTTGAGGAAGACGGGACGGCCGGCGGGGGCGACGCCGGCGAGCATCCGCGCGATCATGTCGTTGATGTAGCTGGCGAGCAGGTCGGGAGCGACGGCGTTGGGGACGTTCGGGTCGAAGACTTCGAGAAAGTAGCGGAAGCCCTTGCGCTCGGCCTCGGCGCGGAACTCGTGGAAGCGTTCGAGCGTGGCGACGTCGTGCGCCAGGTCGTTGTTGAAGGTCACGCTGTACAGGCCCAGGTCGGCACCCAGGGTCCGCTCATCGGGCGAGCAGTCGAGGTGCCCGCACTGGATGTGGTCGAGACTGGCCGTCCGGAACGGTCGGGCGGGCGACTCGACGTATCGCGAGCCGCGGGCGATGTGGACGTCGGTGGTGTCATTGGCGCGGACGGCGGGGGTGACGGCCGAGTTTTCGAAAAGCCGCTCGTGGATCGTCAGGGCATAGTTCGAACTGGCCGACATCAGCATGATGTCGACGAGCCCTTGCCGGGTGATCGCGCGCATCTGGTCGCGGTATTCCGCGAGCGTCTTGTGCCGGAGCTCGCCGGAATGCGCCTCCGGAGAGAGGCCCGGGGCGCCGATGCCGAAGGCCATGTCGGCGTCCTTGGCGTCGGCCAGGATGAACTCGCGGGTGTTCGGGTCGGCGTGGATCGCGGCTAGCTTGCGGTCGAGCGACTTATCCATGACGGCCCCCGCCCCCTTGTCCCGAGATCGTGACGCGAGGACTTCCGCCGGGCCGACTGCCATTGCCCCCCGCCCCCATCGTCACCCGCGAGTTACCCCCATCGGAGGGAGCCGGCGCGGGGCCCGGCGGCCCGGGGCGTGAGAGTGCCTTCGGGGCGTTGGGGTTAGTCTTGAGGACCTGATCGATCGTCTCGCGGAGGACCTGGCCCGAGTGCCGGAGCGCCGACAGCTCCTTGATCCAGAGCTCGATCTCGAGCTGGGCCTCGACCCCGCCCCGGCCGACGACCGTGGGGACCGAGATGCAGACGTCGCGGAGTCCGTACGTCCCCGAGACGAGCGACGAGACCGGGAGGATTCGCTTCTGGTCGAGCGCGACGGCGTGGACGACCTCTCGGATCGCCAGGCCGACGGCGAACCCTGCCCCCCCCTTGAGCTTGATGACCTCGGCGCCGCTGCCCCGGGTCCGGGCGAAGAGCGTGTCGGCCGTCGTCGAGGTCCAGCCCGGGAACTTCTCCAGCGGCATGCCCCCGGCCTGCGCGGCCGACCAGATGGGGACCATGCTATCGCCGTGCTCGCCGAGGATCGTGGCCGTGACCTGGGTGGCGGGGAGCTTCAGGGACTCGGCGATCAGGCTCCGGAACCGCGCCGAGTCGAGTTGCGTCCCGAGGCCGATGACCTGATTGGGGGGCAGGCCGAGCCCGGTCGTGGCGAGATAGGTCAGGATATCGACGGGGTTCGAGACGACCACGACGATCGCGTCGCGCCTGAGGCCCGCCGCCTTCACCTGGCCGAGGATGCCCAGGAAGAGCTCGACGTTGCGGTTGATCAGGTCGAGCCGGCTCTCGTCCGGCTTGCGCCTGAGGCCCGCCGTGATCATGACGAGGTCGCTCGATGGGATCGCATCGTACCCGGCCGCCCCGATCCGCTGATCGGCCACGAGCGCGGCGCCGTGCATGAGGTCGAGCGCCTGCCCCCGGCAGAGGTCGGCGTTGAGGTCGATGAGATTGATCTGCGAGACGATCCCGCCGCACTGCAAGGCGTAGGCCGCACACGAGCCGACCAGGCCGCCTCCGCCGATGATGCTGACGTTCATGGGGTCCTCTTGCGTTTCTCGCGACTGGTTGGATACGCCCGGCGCACGGTGGTGGTTCCCTTCGACGGCTCACATTCCCCCGGAGATGCCCGACGCGTAGCCCTTGCCGTCGACCACGCTCGTCGTCCCCTTCCCCTGGCCCGAACCGTTGGCCCCGGCCGCGCCGTTCATCGCGTGCATGACCTGGTCGGTGATCGTCCGGACGAGCGCGTCGACATCCGACCCGCCGGGCGATGCAGGGCCATTCTGCGATGGCCGTTGCTGGGGCGGGCTTGACGGTCGCGGCGGCGGGCCCGACGGTTGATTCTGGAACTTGGCGGGGATGAAGGCCTTGGGCTCGGGCTTGAAGTCCGTGTATCCCTCGCGGAAGAGGCTATTGCCGCAGAGGTCGCAGTTCTCGAGGCCGAGGGCGAGCCGGGGGTCGGGGATCCCCAGGGCCGGCTTGATCTTGATCAGCTCGGCCGCCTTGGCGTCGGAGTAATAGTTGATCGTCCCGAGCTGCTTGGCCAGGAGCAGGATCCGGCAGTAGGCGTCGATGATCTCGGTCTTGAAGTAGGCGTCCTCGAGGTCGACTCCGTAGGTGATCGTGCCGTGGTTGGCCAGCAAGATCGTCTCGGTGTCCTTCACGTAGGGGAGGACCGTCTCGGCGAACGCCTGCGTGCCGGGGGTCTCGTATTTGGCGATCGCCACCTCGCCGAGGAAGACCTCGAATTCGGGGAGGACGCACTTGGGGATCGGCTCGTGCGCGACGGCGAACGCCGTGGCGTGCGGCGGGTGGCAATGGACACACGAGCGGATTTCGGATCGCTCCTTGAGGATCGCCAGGTGCAGCAGGATTTCGCTCGATCGCTTGCGATTGCCCGAGACCTGCTTACCGTCCATGTCGACGATGCAGAGGTCATCGGGCTTCATGAAGCCCTTCGAGACCCGGGTCGGCGTGCAGAGGACGCGGTCCTCGCTCAGGCGATAGCTGATGTTGCCATCATTGGCGGCGGCGAACCCCTTGGCGTAGACCCGCCGGCCGATCTCGCACATCAGCTCGCGTAATTTCCACTCGCTCATCATCGAACCGCTTGATGCTGTACTTTTCATCGAACCGTTTGCGGCCATCATTCGATCCTCCGAGCCGACCACCCGATGTCATTCTTCACGTGTCTCGTCCACTCGACGCGAGGCCTAGAGGCTGATCTGGTCCAGCAGGCAGGCGCAGTAGGCATCCACCGGCGTCTTCACCTTCCCGAACGGGTTGGCCGCCTCGCGCCCTTCGCTCAGGCCAATGAGGCTGCCCGGGCCGGCACCGAGCTGATCGAAGGCGACGACCTCCTCGCCGCGCCTTGCCGAGCCCTCCGCCAGCGCCTCCAATGGCATGGGTAAGGCAAGGATGTACCGTCCCCCCTTCAAGTTCGGATGGACACGGGAGAGCGTCACCCGGCCAATGACCTCGGCGATTCTCATGGCAAGCCCTCCCCTTCTATCCATTCGGGGACCCGCGGAGGCCCGCTTCGCCGCAAGGTCAGGCCCAGTTGCCGCAGCAGGGAGATCGACTTCCCCGCAGGCTCGACCACGAACAGGTTCGCCCCCAGTCTTCGGCCCGCCCTGGCACCGGCATCGACGTCCGTAATCGCCGCCGCGCGAACCCCGGGGAACCGGCAAGCCCTCCATACGGCGACCGAAGCCTCGTCCGTCATGAGCATCGCCCCTCGCCCCGAACTCTCCCCCACCCACCGAGCCGCGGCGTCGGCAAGCCCTTCCAGCTCGATCCATCCCTCGGCCCCGTCCAGGAAGGCCCGCCGCAAGGCCGACATCAGTCCCGAGTCACTCGCGATCGCGAACCCCCATTCTCCCCGGTCGAGTCGACCATCCGCCTGCCATTCCGAGACGAATCGCAACTCGATCCCGCGCCGCTTCAGATGGTCCCGGGCCAGCGGGGTCACCACCGTCCCCGGTACAATCCGGACCTCCCGGGTTGCGCCCGAGAGCCCTTCCGCGTGCCGGAGGGCGAAGAGACGCTCGGCGAAGACCTCCCCACCGGCCGAGTTCCCCTGCCCGTGCCCTCTCCCGTTCCGGCCCGGCACCGAGCGGATTTCCGCAAGGACCGACCAGACGGCAGACTCCACGTCTTGTAGGCTCGGGCTGGTCATCGGTCGGGCAACCCCATCACACTCCATCGACCGGGTGTCGACCGGCCGAGCTGCTCCTGCAAGGTCATGCCATCGTTCGTCAACAAGACCTCATCGCCCCTCCCCGCCCCCATCCGATCGAACGCCAGGACGGGCTCTCCGTCGGGCCGCCCGTCTGCACCTTCAAGCTGGACGATCAGCAGCCGCTCCCCCTGGAACGACGCGTGCTTGACGGTCGACGTCGCCGATCCGATCACGCGTCCGAGTTGCATGGCGAGAGGCCCCCTCCGTTCGCTTCCCGGTGGATTCCGGCTCTCCTAGACAAACCGCATCCCGCCGACGATCGCCGTCCGGCGCTGTCGGCAGAAGGTCAACGGCGTGGTGACCCCTTCGCCGGTCGGCCCGGCGATGGAGAACGAGAGCACCCCTTCGCCCCCGAGTCCCAGGCCGGCGGAGCTCGGGCCGTTGACGACGAAGACGGTGCAATCCATAACTTTGCCCATCTTCGACATGACCGACGTGTCACGCGAGTGGAGCATCGCCGTGTGGCCGTAACCGTGCTCGCTCTTCTTCGCCAGTTCGATCGCGCGATCCACGTTCGGCACGCGGACGAACGGGATGAACGGCTGCATCTGTTCGTGCTCGACATACGGGTGATCGGCCCCCGTCTCGCCGAAGACGATTTGCGTCCCCTTGGGCACCTCGACCCCGGCATGCTTGCCGAGGACGGCGGCGTCCAGGCCGATCAGATCCTTGCTGAGGTGCAAGGAGCCGTCGTCGCCCGGCTTGAACGCCACCTTCGTCAGGGTGTCGATCTGCTGCGCATTCAGGCGGAATCCGCCGTGACGGCCGACCGCGTCCATCAGCTTGTCGAAGATGTCGGCGACGGCGAAGACCTGCTTCTCGCCGATGCAGAGCAGGTTGTTGTCGAACGAACCCCCCTCGACGATCGACCTGGCGGCGTTCTCGAGGCAGGCCGTCGCGTCGACCACCACCGGCGGGTTCCCCGGCCCGGCGACGATCGCGCGCCGCTTGCTGGCGAGCGCGGCCCTCGCGACGGCGGGGCCGCCGGTGACGACCAGGAGGCGGACCCCTTTGTGGTCGAACAGGGCGGCGGCCGACTCCAGGGTCGGGGGGTCGATGATCGTGATCAGGTCGTCGATCCCGATCGCCTGCGCGATCGCCTTGTTGAAGCGGCGGACCCCTTCGGCGGCCACCTTCGCCCCCGACGGGTGGGCGTTGACGACCACGGTGTTGCCCGCCGCGAGCATGTTGATCGCGTTGCCCGCCAGGGTCGGCAGGCTGTGCGTCACCGGCGTGATCGCGCCGATGACGCCGAAGGGGGCGTAATCGGTCAGCGTCAGGCCGTCGTCGCCCGAGACGTTCTCGGTGCGGAGGTACTCGACCCCGGGGACCTTTTTCAGGGCCACCTGGAGCTTGATGATCTTGTGGTCGAGCCGGCCGATCTTCGTCTCCTCGAGCTCCATCCGGCCGAGCTCCTCGGCCTGCTCGACGCAGATGCTGCGGATGATCTCGACGGCCTTCCGCCGATCCTCGAGGGGCCGAACGCGGAAGGCGCGGAATGCCACCTCGGCCGCCTGGACGGCGGCGTCGGCCGTCGGATAGACGCCGAATGTCCCCGAAGGACGGGCTCGAGGGGACCCGTTCGTCGGTGCGTCCCCGCTCCCCATCTGGGAGAGGACCTGCTGGACCACGCTTCGTATCAAGTCCTCGGTCATTTGCATGGCAGGCCCCGCCGCCTTGAGGGCTTCAGAGTGTAGGGAAATGGGTCGGGTCGTCTCTGCGTGGTCTCGGTCTTCATAGGAGGCACGGCTCACGCCTCCGCGACGTCACGACTCGAGAAAATCGTCCTTCCCCCGACATCGACGCAGTCCACCAGCCCGATGATCACGGCGTCGATGGGGAGCTTCTCCGTCTCGGGGGTGAGCCGGGCGCTTGACCCCTGGCAGATCAAGACCATCTCGTCGAGGCCGGCCCCCAGGGCGTCGACCACCACGAAGGTCCGGCCGGTCGGGACGAGGCGGTCGCGGTCCGTCTCGTGGACCCGGTAGGGCTCGACGGTCAGGAGCTTGTGCCCGGTCATCGACGCCACTTTCTGGGTGGCCACCACGCTGCCGGTGACTCGCGCGAGGAACATGGTTCAGGCCCCCCCCGCCGTTGCCAGGAGGTCGCGGGTCTGGCGGGCGACGACGATCTCCTCGTTGGTCGGGACGGTCCAGACCTCGACGCGCGACCCCTGGGCCGAGACCTTCCGCTCGGCGGACCCGCCGGCATTGCCCGACGGGTCAAGCTCGATCCCGAACCAGTCGAGTCCCCGGCAGACGCCCGATCGGATGCGGACCGAGTTTTCGCCGATCCCGCCGGTAAAGACGATCGCGTCGGCCCCGCCCAGCTCCACGAGGTAGGCGCCGAGGTAGTGGCGCGCCGAGTTGATGTAGACGTCGAGGGCGAGCGACGCCTGGTCGTTGCCGCCTTCGGCCGCCGCCTCGATGTCGCGGAGGTCGTTCCCCGCGCCCCCCATGCCCTCCAGCCCCGACTTGTTGGCCAGGGTGTCGAGCAACTCGTCCAGCGTCTTGCCGGTCTCTTTGAGCAGGACCGGCAGCGCGAAGACGTCGAACTCGCCCACGCGATTGTTCTGCGGCAGGCCCGTCTGCGGGCTCATCCCCAGGCTGCACGCGACCGACTGGCCGTTCCGGATCGCGCAGAGCGACGAACTTCCCCCCAGGTGGCACGAGATCAGCCGAAGGTCGTCGCGGCCCAGCAATTCGGCCATCCGGCCCGCGATATAACGATGGCTCGCCCCGTGGAAACCCCAGCGACGGATGCCGTACTCGGTCGCCCATCGATCGGGCACGGCGTATCGGGCGTTCGCTTCGGGGATCGTCCGGTGGAAGCCCGTCTCGAAGGCCGCCACCAGGGGCATGTCCGGGAACCGAGACCCCAGCATCCGCATCGCCTTAACATACGGCGGATTGTGGGCGGGGGCGACCGTGGAGAAGGTTTCCATGGCCTGGAGCACCCGCTCGTCGACGCGCTGCACTCCGGTCATGTCCCTGGCGTGGACGGCCTTGAAGCCGATCGCGGCGACGTCGGACGCCGATTGGAGCACTCCGGAGGAGGGGTCGGTCAACTGGTCAAGGCAAATCTGGACCGCGTCGCCATGGTCGGCGATCGGCTCGACCCGATCGAAGTCACCTCGCGGCGACCGGATCGAGACCTTGGCATCCTGCGAGCCGATTTGCTCCACGGCGCCGCGTGCCAGGAGACGCTCGGCCCCGTCGGCGAGGTCGTACACGCGGTACTTGAAGCTGGTGCTGCCGAGGTTGGCGACGAGGATGATCAACGCGAGCCCCCGGCGAAGGCGGCGACGACCGAACGGCCCGGCCTCGGGATGACGTGGGCCGCCTTCAGCTCGCCGACCCTCCCGGCCGCCTCCGCGCCCGCCTCGACCGCGGCTCGGACGCTGCTGACGTCGCCGCGGACCATCACGCTGACGATCCCGCCGTCGAGCTTGATGACCGAGCTGGCCAGCTCGACGCTGGCCGCCTTCAGCATCGCGTCGACCGCGGTGATCAGCCCCACCAGGCCCAGGGTCTCGATCAGCCCCAGTGCATCACCATTCATGGGATTCTCTTTTCTCAGTGGTGCCCTTCGGCGCTCAGCCCAGGAACGTACGGAGGACGGCGTCGTCGGGGCGGGGGATGACGTGGGCGCTGACGAGCTCGCCGACCCGGCTGGCGGCCTCGGCGCCGGCCTCGACGGCCGCCCGGACGCTGCCGACGTCGCCCCGGACCATCGTCGTGATGAACGCGGCACCGATGCCGACGCGGCCGACCAGGGTCACGTTGGCCGCCTTGAGCATCGCGTCGGTCGCCTCGATGACGCCGACCAGCCCCTTCGTCTCGATCAGGCCAAGAGCGTCGCCGTTCAGGCCGCCGCCCCCCGAGACCCCACGCTGCCTGTTATTCTTCTGGATCGTGGCCATCGGGTTCAGGCTCCATCACTCTTGGGGGTGCTCAGGGCGGGGGCCGCGGGCTTGGTGAAGGTCAGGATGCCGCTGAGCTCCTCGTGGGGGCGGGGGATGACCTGCACGCTGACCACCTCGCCGATCCGGCTCGCCGCGGCCGCGCCGGCGTCGACGGCGGCCTTGACCGCGGCGACGTCGCCCGCCACGAAGGCGGTGACCAGCCCGCTGCCGATCTTGTCCCAGCCGATCAGCTCCACGTTGGCCGCCTTCAACATCGCGTCGCAGGCTTCCACCAGCGCGACGAACCCCTTGCATTCAATCATGCCGAGCGCTTCAAGCGTTGCCGTGGCCATCGAGGCCCTCCTTCGGTCGGACAATCGGTCGGGTCCAGGTCCGGTCAAGACGGTCGAGACAGGGTGACGTTGGTCGCGTGCGTCAGGTCGCAGCAATTCGCCTCGTCGGTGTCGATGTGCACCTCGAGCTTCCAGTCGGGGTTGATCCGCACCAGGAGGCCTTCGAGCGTCGTGGGGCAGGGGCCCTCCACTCGCATGTCCAGCCGATCCTTGTGCTTGACGCCATAATATTCGGCGTCCTTCGGACCCATGTGGACGTGCCGCTCGGCGCGGATGACCCCCTTGGGCAAGACGAGGCTCCCCTTCGGACCGACGAGCAGGCAGCCGGGGGTCCCCTCGATCTCGCCCGAGAGCCGGACCGGCAGCTCGAGGCCCAGGCTGATCGCGTCGGTGAAGGCCAGCTCCACCTGGCTGAACGCCCGGCAAGGCCCGAGGATGCGGACGCCGGGGATCATCCGCTGCCGGGGGCCGACGACCGCGACCGTTTCGTTGGCCGCGAAGTCGGTCGCCTGGTACAGCGTCTTCATCGCCGTCAACTGATAGCCCACGCCAAACAGCACATCGACGTCCGCCTGCGTCAAGTGGCAGTGCCTTGCCGAAATGTTGGCGACGACGTGGGGGCGATGTCCATCGCCGTCGGGAGAACCGCGACCCGCCGTCCCATCCCCCAACTGCCGGCGGACGATCGACCGGACCAGCTCTTCGACCCGATCGCGTGATACAACAGTGCTCATGCTTCGCTCCTCGGGCCGACGGTCCGCGGCACGCCGTCGACCGCCCCATTTGTCGACTCGGGCTCGAAGGGGGCGAGATGAATTTTGACCCCCTCGGATTCCAGGATGGTGCGATACTCGTCGGGGAGGCCGGGATCGACCACGACGTGGCCGATCGCGTCGAGCCCGCAGAGATGCGCCAGGGCCAGACGGCCGAATTTCGAGCGGTCGGCGACGATCACCACCTCCTGCCCGCACTTCATCATCTGACGCTCGGTCTCGACTAGAAGCAGGTTCGAGTTGTAGATGCCGTCGGGCATGATCCCCCCCGCGCCGAGGATCGCCTTGCGGACCCGGATGCCTTGCATCATCGCGATCGACAGTGGCCCGAGCGCGACGCCAGTCCTCGGATAGACGTACCCCCCGATCAGGACGAGGTCGTTCTCCTTCCGGGTGGCCAGCATCTGGGCGATCGGCAGGCTGTTCGTCACCACCTGGATGGGTCTCCCCAACAGGGCCCGCGCCACTTCCAGCGTCGTCGTGCCGCCGTCGAGCAAGACCGTGTCCCCGTCTTCCAGGAGCGCGGCCGTGGCCCGTCCGATCGCACGCTTTTCCGAGGCGGCCGTCGTCGTGCGTTCGTCGAAGGGGGGCATCGCCCGCACCTCTCCGGAGTAGACCGCCCCACCGTGCGTGCGTTTGATCACCCCGGACAGGTCGAGCGACTCGAGGTCGCGACGGACGGTGCTCTCAGAGACGCCGAGAGACTTCACCAGCTCTTCGAGCGTGGCAAAACCTTGACGTGTAATCAGTTCCATCAGTTGGCGGCGGCGTGGCTCTGGGAGCATTTCACCCTTGATGACGGACTTCTCGCTGTTACTACCACAAATCATCCAGTATCGATCAGCGTCTGTCAAGAACGTGGAAAACAATGCGGAAAAATCTGACAGGGACCTTGTACACCATCCCCTTCGCGATGATCTTTGATGCGGTACAATCGGGGGTCCGCTGCCATATTCGAGGGACTGGCGATGCCCGAACTGCCCGAGGTGGAGACGATGGTACGGGGACTCAGACCGGCGATGGCCGGACGAATGCTCCGATCCGTCGAGGTCCACGATCCACTACTCTTGCACGGGCACGGTGCGGAGGAATTCGAGCGGCTTACTGCGAAGGCCGTCATCGACCGGGTCGAACGTCGGGGCAAGTGGGTGGTGATCTGCTTCGGCGCCGACCGAGGAATCATCGTCATTCAGCCGCGGATGACGGGAGGGTTTTGGCTCGTTTCTCCGCCCCGGCCCGAGCACATTCGCGTCACGTTCTCTCTGGACGGATCGCCAGGGCAGATATGGTTTTGCGATGCGCGACGACTGGGGAAGATCGCCTGGTATTCTGGGCCCGAAGACGCCGCTCATGCGTTCGATCGCTCGCACGGCCCCGATGCGTTGGAGATAGGCCGCGTCGCGTTGGGGGAGCGACTCTCGCGGACGGGGCGTGGGATCAAGCCGGCGTTGATGGACCAGAAGGTGCTGGCGGGGATCGGCAACATCTACGCCGACGAGATCCTCTTCCGGGCGCGGCTCCATCCCGAGCGGATCGCCGCCCGGCTCTCGGCCCGGGAGGTCGACCGCCTGCACGCGGCGGTCGGCGGGATCCTGGCCGAGGCGATCGCGGCGGAAGGTTCGAGCTTCGACGCGGGTTACCGGACCGTCCTGGGACTGGAAGGGGGATTCCTGGCGAGCAACGCCATGTATGGCCGGGGGGGGAAGCCATGTCCCTCCTGCGGGTCCGCGATCACGAAGGCCAGGATCGCCGGCTTGATCGGTCGCCCCACGCACTTCTGTCCCCGATGCCAGCCCATCCAGCCGCCGAGGCGGTCGCCCCGGCGATGACGATTCTCGGACGCCCCCGCCGTGTCGCGCCGCCTATGACAAGGTGCCGGGAGGTCCGCGGGCCGCTCCAGATGTCCGTTTCGTAAGTCCTGCACCGGCCCTGTAGTCGTAAGTCCTTGGCAGGTAAAGGTTGGAACTGGCGGGGAATTTACGAAACGGACATCGAGGTCGTCTCGACCTCTGAACGATGTTGGGTTATGGTGGGAAGCCAAGTCAGGGTGTGGACGGAGTCGGGACATCAGGAAGCGAGATCACGCCTTCACTCCTGCCGTAGACAGGGGCGTGGGTCGGCGCCTGCGCGAGATGGAAGGGGATGTACCCCGTGTCGTACCGAAGTTTCAAGCATCTGCTGGGCGAGACCAGCCTCGAGCGGAAGTGCCGGTTCATCTTCGGCGGCGGCATCCTCGTGCTCGTCTCGATCAGCTTCTACTGGTACGGCCTGAAGACCGAGAGCCTCGTGATCGCCCAGACCAACCAGACCGCGCGCATCCTCGCCGACATGAAGCTCAAGAGCTCCCACACCAAGGAATTCGTCGGCAGTAGCGAGTCCGCCGAGACCTTGAACATCCTGTCCAACGACTTGACGTCCATCGACGACCTTCCGGAATACAAGGCCGACGTGATCCGTCCCGACACGACGCCCGCCGATCCTTATGAACGGTCCGTACTGGCGAGGTTCCTCAAGTCGGCCTCGGCGGAGGGGGCCTTCCAGAAAGCGGGGACGCCGACGAAGCCTTATGCCTTCGGTGACGGCACTCCGAAGTGGCATAAGTGGATTCCCCCCGGGAAGAAGGATTATAAGTACGCCCAGGCGGTCCTGTTCAAGCCCGGCTGTCTGGTCGGCTGCCACAGCGGGAGTAATGGCCGGATCGACGACCAACATCAGTGGCGCCGGGCGGACGGGGGGAAGTTGGTGAAGGCCAAGGCGGGGGACCTGGCCGGCGTGGTCGTGGTCACCCAATCCCTGGAACAGACGAAGAAGGCGATCAACCACAACCGAGCCATCCTGATCACGGCGGCCCTGGTCACGGCGATCCTGGCGATGGTGGCCTCGTACGTCATCGTCCGCTACGTGATCGTCAAGCCCGTGAAGCACCTGCGCGACGTCTCCAACGCCATCGCGGCGGGCAAGCTGAACATCCGCAGCCAGATCGAGACCGGCGACGAGTTCGAGGAGCTTTCGCACGCCTTCAATCGGATGTTGCACAACCTGGTGTCCATGCAGCAGGAGCTGCGCGAGGTCAACGGCGACCTCGACCGCAAGGTCGACGAGCTGGCCCAGGCCAACATGGCGCTCTTCGAGATGAACCGCCTCAAGAGCGACTTCCTGGCGACGATGAGCCATGAGCTGCGCACCCCCTTGAACTCGATCATCGGGTTCTCCGAGGTCCTCTCCGGCAGCGAGCAGCTCCAGGAGCGCCACCGACGGTACGCGGCCAACATCCAGACCTCCGGCCGGATGCTGCTGGGGATGATCAACGACATCCTCGACCTGGCGAAGATCGAGAGCGGCAAGATGGAGGTCCGCACCGAGGACTTCTCCATCCGGGACGTCTGCGAGGGGCTGGCCGCCCTGGCCCGGCCGATCGCCGAGCGGAAGAACATCGACCTGGAATGCCGGCTCGACGAGGCGATCCCGCTGTTGCGCCAGGACGCGGGCAAGCTCCGGCAGGTCCTGTACAACCTGCTCTCCAACGCAATCAAGTTCACCCCCGAAGGGGGACGCGTCTCGCTCCGCGCCCACGCCGAGGGGCGGCATGTGGTCGTCGAGGTGGCCGACACCGGGATCGGGATCGCCGAGGAAGACCGCGACAAGATCTTCGAGAAGTTCCGCCAGGCCGGCGGGACGGGCCAGGGGGACGCCGTCCTGACCCGCGAGCACCAGGGGACCGGCCTCGGCCTGTCGATCGTCCGCGAGCTGACCCGGCTCCTCGGCGGCGACGTGCACCTCGAGAGTCGACTCGGCCAGGGGAGCACGTTCACCATCCGTGTCCCCCTGCAACTGCCCGGCAACCGTATGTTCGAGGTCAACCTCTCCGACGAGAGGATCGACCTGTCGAAGGCCAGGCGCGTCGAGCCCCGCACGCCGATGTCGCACCTCTCGCTCTCCTCCGCCGACCTCACCGCGCCCCGTCGAGGGCCCGTCGACCCCGTCCGCGGGCCGGGCCTGGAGTTCTGACGACTCCCGCCATCGAAACCCCTGCGGAAGGGCCCGTCCCGACCGGAGACGCCCCGAGGACCGGGGCGAGCCGACGACTCCGATACTCCTCGCGGCCCTAGATCGGGATCCGGGAGCATCGAGGCTCCATCGAATGAGGCATCATTGCATTCAATACATGAGGATGCAATGCCTGCCGCGTGAAGCCTCGGGAAATCCGAGGTCGTCGATATGCCCGGGGCGGTTCGATCGGTTAAGATCGCGCGGCCGAAGGCCCGACGCGCCTCGTGGGTAACGGTCCCCGGACCGGGAGAGTGATGGAATGGCAGGCATGGCAAGCGGGCCCCCCGTCGTGGGGATCGATCTGGGGGGCACCAAGATCCTAACAGGGGTCGTCGGCGTCGACAACGAGATACTCGGGCGCGCCAAGCGGCCGACCCCCGCGAAGGAAGGCTCGGAGGCGATCCTGCGGGCCATCGTCGATTGCATCGATGAGGCGATGGAGACGGCCCGGATCGGACGCAACGACATCGCCGGGGCCGGGATCGGCTCGCCCGGTCCCCTGGATCCGGAGACCGGCGTCATCCTCTTCAGTGCCAACTTGAACGTGCGCGACTTCGCGCTCGGTCCCGACCTCTCACGGCAACTCGGCCGGCCGGTGCTCGTCCAGAACGACGTCCGGGTCGGCGGATATGGCGAGTTCCGGCTCGGTGCGGGCCGAGGCTATCGGAATCTCATCGCGGCGTTCATCGGCACCGGGATCGGCGGATGCCTGATCCAGGGGGGACAGGTCGTCACCGGTGCCACGGGCAACGCGGGCGAGATCGGCCATATCATCCTCAAGGCGGGTGGGCCCAAGTGTGGCTGCGGCGCCCGCGGGTGCATGGAGGCCCTGGCGAGCCGGACCGCCATCGCACGACGGATCACGAGGGCGATCCGCAAAGGAATCCCGACCGTCCTGACCGAGAAGCTCTCCCGCAAGTCGGGGAGGCTCAAGAGCGGCGACCTGGCCGACGCCGTGGCCGCCTCCGATCACGTCGCGCTGCAGGAGGTGCATCGGGCCGCGCACTTCCTCGGCCTGGGCCTGGGGAGCCTGATCAACGTCTTCGGCCCCGAGATCGTCATCATCGGCGGCGGGGTGACCGAGGCCCTGGGCGACCCCTGGCTCGAGTTGGTCCGGACCGCCACCCGTCGCCAGGCTTTGACCGATCGGGAGGGCCGGATCCGCATCGAACGCGCCGCCCTCGGGGACGATGCCGGGATTCTGGGCGCCGCCCTCCTCGCCCGCGAACGCTTCGCCTGAGACGTGTTCGAGGGGATTCGCCGGGGGGCGCCGAGCCCTCGAATGGGGAATCAGCGACTTCGTCTGGGTCTGGTTCTGGACCGAGCTCGACTCCGCTCGCTCGGACCTGTCGCCCCTGCGTGCGCTCGCGGGGTCCCCAAGGCGGAAGAGGGAGCAATGCATCGCTCCAGGCGGCATCGTGGCCGGACCGAGACTCCGCCTGCTCCCTCGGTACAGTGCCATCCCACCGAACGTTTTTCGGGAATCTTCCCCGAAAATGGACAAGGTAACGACGGTGCGGTAGATTTGAGGCGCCCGCAGCATGGCCAGGAACTCGGTCGGATGACCTCCGTACCGAGGTTCCCCCGAGGGAGTGGGAACCGCCGTCTTCATGTCGCAGTCCGAGGTGGTCTATCATTCCATCACGGGTAACCTGTCATGAAAAAAGGCCTCCGGAACCGCCTGAACGCCAAGTTCGCCCGTCTCCGTCGTCATCTCGACATCAGCCTTGATCCCTTCCGTCCCCGGCGTATCCGGACCCGCTCGGCGCGCTATGCGGCGGCGCTCGCGGAGCAGCTCGGCCTGATCACCCGCCCGAAGGCTTGCGTCTGGTGCCGGCGTCGCCTCCGCCTGGAACGTCATCATTGGAATTATGACGAGCCCCTCAACGTCAGTTTCCTCTGCTGTGATTGCCACCCGATCGCCAACTCGATGGTCGGCGAGGCGGAGATCGCCTAGAGCGTGGGCGGTGGGCCTTCACTCGCGGCCGAAGCCGCGGCACGTGGGCTTGGTGAAAGATCACCGGCATCAAAGGGGGGACGGGGAGGCGTTCCCTGAGGAAGGGTGAACTGGAAGAGGGTGCCCTGACCCGGAGTCGAGTGCCAGCGCAGCTCGCCGTGGGAGAGCGCAATCATCCGGGCGATCCGGGGGAGCCCGAGGCCCAAGCCTCGGCCCGCTTGCCGCCCGCAGAAGAAGGGGTCGAACAGGTGCGGCCCTTCGAGTGCGCCGATGCCCCGCCCATTATCCTGGATGGAGCCGCGGATCACGCCCGCGTCCGTCCCGACGGAAAGCTTGACCAATCCGCCCCGAGGCGTGGCCTCGAGTGCGTTCCGCAGCAGGGTCTCGACGAGGTGGCGGAGCGCATCGGGATCGGTCCAGGTTCGAGTCGGCGGCCCTTCTTCACGCGGATCGTCCAGGAGACGGACTCCGCGAGCATCGGCCTCCGGCATCAGGTCGCGCAGGCAGGCGCGAACGACCTCGTCGGGCTGGCAGGACCGCGGGCGAGGCTCGGGAGGACGCGCGACGTACATCAGGTCGCGTAGGATGCGGTGAGCCCGCTTCGCCTGGCCCATGATCGCGCGGAGTGACCGCGAGGCCTGGGGATCCGTCTCGCGCGCCAGCAGCAACTGGGCACGGCCGACGATGACCGCCAGCGGATTGTTCAATTCGTGGCCGGCTCCCGCGGCAAACTCCGCCAGGGCGTTCAGCTTGAGCTTGCCGAGGCGGATTTCCTCGTGCTCCAGGCGGTCGCGGTGGGCTCGGAGGACCGAGTCGAGCCTCGCCTGCATCCGGGCATGACCGGCCACGTGGCCGGCCCAGGCCCGCCAGGCCCCGAGGGACGGTCGGGTCGCGAAGTCGAGCGAGGGTTCGGGGCCGTCGAGGTCCTTCCATAGGTGCACCTCGACATCTGGCCGGCCCCGATTCGAGAGGGGGACGATCCGCCAGGCGGGCTTTTCGGAGGGGAGTTGCCGGGCCGCCCCCTCGACGCGTTCGTCCGGATCTGCCACCGCGCGGACCTCCTCGGCGGTCCAGACGACGCGCGCGGCGACGATCCCGGGCTCGGCACACCAGAGCTTCCCCGCACGCTCGGCCCAGGCGTCGGGCCCTTCGCCCGCGTCCGACTCGGCCAATGCGGTCAGCAGGCGATCGCCCGCCGCCTGCTCCCTCTCGAGTCGTGCCAGGCGGATGCGGAGCCGTGCATTCGAGCGCGCCAGCCGCTCTTCGTGAGGGGTGGCGTCGACGGCGACGAAGCCCGGGCCGCAACGCACCTGGACTTCCGCGACGAGCACGCGAAGGCCCGGCTCCATCGTCCCCGGATCGCGAGGCTCGGTGCGCCGCAAGGCCCAGGGAGTCTGCTCCGCGAGGGCATACGCCCGCTGCACGAGGGCCAGGCGGTCCGGGTCCGAGGCACAGGCTGCCAGTCCGCCGCCGAGGTCGGCGTGCAGCCAGGCGGCGTCGACCACGAGCGGATCGGAGCCCCAGCGCTCGGCCAGCTGGCGACCGAGGGTGCTCACTTCGGTCCCGAGCCAGCCCCGTTCCAGGTCGAGCCTCTTCCTCGGGTCGACCGCGGCGAGCCAGGCCGCAAGCCGATGCGGATCGATGGCGGCGAGCGCCCACAACCCCAGGCCATGAAGGAGGCCGGCGCGTGCCAAACGCTCGGGCTCGGGGTCCCCCGCCTCGCGTGCGAGCCGGCCGACCGCCTGGCTCACGGCCACCGCGTGTCGCCAGAGCCTCTGCAGCGCCTCCCCCGCACTCCCCGGCGGATTCGGCCACCAGGATCGTCCGGCGACGAGGTCCAGGGGAGCCAGGGGACCGTCGATCCGGGCTCGGGCCAGCGCCCAGCCGGGGTCGTAGGCGAGGTCGCCGTCCCCCTCCGACGCGGCGAACCCGGCGTCGGCCGAGCGGTCGAGCTCGCCCTCCGACGCGTCGAGCACGAGCCTCGCCGACATGGGGCGCAGGGGGAGCCCGTCCAGCCGCTGGATCGCGCGGCGGAAGACGGACGCACGCGTGTCTTCGCTATGGTCAGAACGCACCGAGTTGGGCTCCTTCCCCTCGGCGATCCCGCCCTCCGTGTCGGGTAAGGTGCGTCTTATCCCGTGGGCCCGGTCTCGATATCGAGCAGTCGCGAGACGCGCCGGATCAATTCGTCGATGTCCAGCGGCTTGTGCAAGAAGTCGTCGGCACCCGAGGCGCGGAGCTCGGCAATCTTCTCTTCTTCGACCATCCCCGAGATGCAGATGATCTTGATTTCGGCCATCGTGGGATCTTTGCGGATCAGCTCGCAGACGGCCTGGCCGTTGATGTCGGGGAGCATCACGTCGAGGATGATCAGGTCGGGGTGGTATTCCTTGGCGAGCATCCCCGCGCCGAAGCCATTGTTGACCACCTTGGTCTCGAAACGCGCGTCGCCGGCGAGGACCTCGGAGATGAGGTCCACGACGGCCTGGTCATCATCGACGATGAGGATACGCCGACGTCCGCTCTCCAGGGCATCGGTCGGGATGCTGTTTTCCTTCATGAAGCGATAGAGGGCTTCGCGAGGAATGCGCCGGAACCGGGATCCGGGAACCCGAAAGCCCTTCAATTGGCCCGAGTCGAAACAGCGGATGATCGTCTGCTGGCTGACCTTACAGATTTTCGCCGCTTCGCCCGTCGTGAAGACTGTCTTCATGGTCAGGTACGTCCCATTGTGCGAGCTCATGGGCTCGGTCGCTCCTCCGCCGGCGAGCCTTCGCGTCCCCAATTCCGTTCATGGGACGCATCCACATCCTCCCTGCGTCAGACCTCTCTTTACGACCGCAACCGCGCTCGAACGGGTCGTAAAACCGCCCCAGCCCCTCATCGACGCACGATCGGCAAACTTTGCTGAGACTAGCAAACTTACCAGACTTGCCAATCTAGCCAATTATAAAGTGGCGCCTTCTCCTGTCAATCTCAATCACCCCACCTTAATGTCACAGAGCACGCGAGCATTGGAAAGCCCCACGAAGATCCCACATTAACAATCGCGCTCCGCGCGGAATGGACCGTAGGACGGGCGGAGCCCGCGAGGACTTGGAGTCCGAGAGCATGGCACATGAGCATGTCCGACGCCGTTGATGGCTCGGTCGAGCGTGGTCACTGCCGTGCCGCGGGCACGTCGAGCGATGGCGGTGAGGAGGGCGATCGCTTCAGGTGAACGAGGAGGGTCGCGATGTCGGCCGGGTTGACCCCGCTGATCCGGCCGGCCTGGCCGAGCGAGCGGGGGCGGACCCGGCTGAACTTCTCGCGGGCCTCGGCGCGCAACTGGCGGATGGCGTGATAGTCGAGGTCGAGTGGCAGGGACTTCTGTTCGAGTCGGCGGAACCGTTCGACCTGCTCGGCCTGACGAGTGATGTAGCCGCCGTACTTCGCCTCGATCGTCACTTGCTCGATCACGCCGGGGTGATCCTCGAAGGCGACGAGTTCCGGCGCCATGGCACGCAGTTCGTCCCAGGTCGTGGGAGGGCGACGGAGAATCCTGTCGAGGGGCTCGCCCTCGAACCGAAGCGTCGAGAGCCTGGCTCGGAGGCGCTCGATGCCGCCCTTACGCTCCTGGAACCGCTCCCAACGGCGGTCGTCGACCAGGCCGAAGGCCCTGCCCAGCTCGGTCAGGCGAAGGTCGGCGTTGTCCTGACGGAGCAAGAGCCGGTACTCGGCGCGGCTCGTGAACATCCGATACGGCTCGTCGACGCCACGGGTGACCAGATCATCGACCAGGACACCGATGTACGCCTGCGAGCGGTCGAGGACGAACGGCCCGTCGCCCAGGACGGAGCGGGCGGCGTTGACGCCCGCGACGAGCCCCTGCGCGGCCGCCTCCTCGTACCCCGTCGTGCCGTTGATCTGCCCGGCGAGGAAGAGACCGGCGACGGGCTTCGTCTCCATCGTCGGCAGGAGCTGGGTCGGCGGCGCGAAATCGTACTCGACGGCGTATCCGAACCGCATGATCTCGGCGTGCTCGAGGCCCGCGATCATGGGGATGATGGCCTCCTGCACGTCGCGAGGGAGGCTCGTGGAGATGCCGTTGCAATAATACTCCAGCGTGTTCCGGCCTTCCGGCTCCAGGAAGATCTGGTGCTGGGGGCGGTCGGCGAAGCGGACGACCTTGTCCTCGATCGAGGGGCAATACCGGGGTCCGGTCCCCTGAATCTGGCCCGAATACATCGGCGCGCGGTGCAGATTCGCGCGGATCCGCTCGTGGACGTCCGGGTTGGTGGCGGTGATGTGACAATCGAGCTGCGGCTGATCGATCCGTTCCGTCAGGAACGAGAAGGGGACGGGCTCCGCGTCTCCCGGCTGGGGCTCCAGCTTCGTGAAGTCGATCGTCCGGCCGTTGAGCCGAGGTGGGGTCCCCGTCTTGAAGCGACGGAGTTCGAAGCCCTGCGACCGCAGGCTCGCGGAAAGCCCCTCGGCCGAGGTGTCCCCCGCGCGTCCTCCTGGCGTCTTGACCTCCCCGGTGTGCATGAGCGCCTGGAGGAAGGTCCCGGTCGTCACCACCACGGCCCTGGCGTGATAGGTGAAACCTCCCCGGCAGCTCAGCCCCGTCAGGCGCCCCCCTTCGACGAGGATCGAATCGACCACTTCCTGGCGCAGGGTCAGGTTCTCCTGTCGTTCGACGGTCAGCTTCGCGAGGGCCTGGTAGGCCTTCTTGTCGCACTGGGCTCGGGGGCTGTGCATGGCAGGCCCCTTGCCTCGGTTGAGGAGGCGGAACTGGAGGGACGTTGCGTCGGCGATCCTCCCCATCGCGCCCCCCAACGCGTCGACCTCCCGGACGATCTGCCCCTTGGCCACGCCCCCGATCGCGGGGTTGCAGCTCATCTGCCCGACCGCGTCGCAGTTGATCGTCAGCAGGGCGGTGCGCCTCCCCATCCGTGCCGAAGCCAGCGCGGCCTCCAGGCCCGCGTGGCCGGCACCGACGATAATGACCTCGAAGTGATAGGGGTCGTTCTCGCGAACCGGCATGGCCATCGGACCCGGTCAGGGACTTGTGTGTGGATCTCCCGCGACATTCCCCCGATTATAGCGGACTTTCCCTCCGGGACGTAAGTCGACGAGGTACCGTCCGGTGCGGTTCAAACCTCCGTGTAGGGCGAGACGGCCTGGGAAGGATCGAAGAGTTTTTTGAAGGGCAATGTGACATTTCGCCGAGATATCTCGGATAAAGTCGACCGGGAGCGCTCTTTTCGTGGCATCGTAGCTGCCGCCTTTGTAACCTCTGAGTCCAGGCCCGGAGTCTCCATGGGGATTCCCCGGCTGGCACGTCCGGATGAGGCCCGGTCCATTGAGTCGAGGCCCCCTGTCTAATCGAGGCCGTATCATGAATCAATCGGATTCCACGCCAGACGTGGCGAAGGTAGACGGCACGGCGACGGGTGGACACGACGCGCCCGACGGGGCCGGCCCGATCGCAGCGAGTCAGGCCCGCCCAGGTCGACTCCTTGCCATGGCGCTGGGAGCCGGGATGCTGGCGGGGCTCGTGTCGTGGCTCCTCGGGGAGGTCGTCCTCGACTACTTCCGGCCGCCTTCGCGCATCGTGACGACCATGGGGATAAAGATGGACGTACCGAGCCGGGCGGGCGAACACGGGGCCATCACTCGGAATGTGGCCCTCGCCTTCGGGCTGCTCGGGGCGACCTTGGGCCTGGCACTCGGACTCGCGGGAGGGCTCGCACGGGGCTCGTTGCCTGACGCGAGCAAGGGTGCGTTGGTGGGGTTGGCGACCGGGGCGGTCGCGGGGGCCGCGACAACACCGGCGCTCCTGCCCATCTATTTTCGAACGATCAGCGAGGATCCCCTGGCGACCGGATTGACCATCCCGCTGCTGGTCCACGGCGGGATCTGGACGGCCGTGGGCGCGGCGGGCGGCCTTGCCTTCGGTATCGGTTTCGGGGCTGGAAGGGCACAGCTCATAAAGATCATCATGGGTGGCCTCGTCGGTGGGCTCGTCGGTACCGTCGCCTACGAGCTGATCGGCGCCTTCGCCTTCCCGATGGCCTATACCCCGCGACCGATCTCTGAGACCTGGGGCACGCGCCTGATCGCCCGTCTCGCGGTCACGATCTTCGCCGCCGCCGGCGTCGCTCGGGGTGCCGCCGAGAGCCATCCAAGGGTCATCGCCAATCAACGGCCGGAGTGAATGCACATCAACGCAGCAGCGTAGGACTCGTCACCGACCCCATCCCTCGCGCGTAGGTACCGCGTGATTCGATCCTCAATCCTCCGAATGTGAACAGTCCTCGCGCAATAGCCAACTCCCGGATCGTTGGACAGTCGCGCGCAACTCCTTATCGCCCACGGCATCAATGTTATCGCCCAAGGCATCAATGTCCACTGGCGAGCAGTTCGGTGTAGTTCAAGAATCCTCGCCGCCTATTAAACAGTCCCGCGGCGACCGTTCTCAGGAATCGGCCGCCGAAGACCCGGCCTAGAGGATGGTCAGGATCGGAGAAAGTGCGCGCGAGGGATAAGAACCTCAGAAGAGTTGACACGCACCGTAAGCCAGGGCGCGTGGCCGAGCCCGGTCTGGACCGGGCTCGGCGCGGCTCCAGGCATCTGGATCAGTAGGCATCGGCGCTGACGACCTCGCCACCGGCGCGCGTCCCGAGTGACCACCACGTCATGAGGTTAACGGTACTCTTGATAAACTTGACGCTGCCGTCGCCCATCGCACAATTGACCCCACCCGGGTGGGCGCTGGCGGCACCGGTGACGAAGGCCTGGTCCGGCCAGACATCGGGTCGGGCATCGAAGCGACAGCCGCCGAAGACGTCGTTCGGGGGCTGGACCGTGTTGAACATGGTGAAGGCGGTGGCGCCTTGCGACCAGCGATAACCTTTGTAGTCGTGGATATTCGGCTGGCCGGGTCTCTGGAACGCCGTGCGGCATGCCGCAACGGACTGAATGACGGCATTCGAGTTGTTAAAGGCGCTGAGCTGTTCCGCGGCGCCTACCCGGGTGCCCGGCGAGATGAGCATGAAGTTGCCCCGGTACTTGGAGCCCGGGTTCGAGCCGTCGTAGAGCACCCCCTGGTTGCCGGTCAGCATCTCGGCAAAGGCGATCGTGTTGCTCGTGCCGTCCGCGGCATCCCGGATGCCGTAAGACAGCCCGTACGAGTACAGCCCGGAGGAGCCGTTAGGCGTCGTGATGTTGGGATTGGTCGGGTCCGATCCGGTCCACGCCCACATCGCGGTCGTCGTGGCGCCGTAGCTGGAGGCGTAGCTATTCGTATTCCTCCGGCCCGCGTTGGGGTCGGAGGGGCAGGTCATGGAGGCAATGCGCGCGAGGTAGGTCGTCGTATTGAGGGACTCGCCGCAAGCCCAATTGAAGTTCATGGAGTTATACATCGGCGTCTGCTCCAGGTAAGGGAGCAATTGGGCCTGGGCGCTGAAACCGCTCCAAGGCCCGCCGTAATTTTTGCCGTTGGGGAAGTCTGTGACGACCTGGGTGCAGCCCATCGGGAAGGATTCGGTGGTCGAGTGGTAATTGTGCGAGGCGAGGCCGATTTGCTTCAGGTTGTTGACGCATTGGGCCCGCCGGGCGGCCTCGCGGGCTGCTTGCACCGCGGGCAAGAGCAGGCCGATCAGGACGGCGATGATGGCGATGACCACCAATAGCTCGATCAGGGTGAAACCGCGCCTCTGCATGGACCTCATAACAGACCTCCGAAAAAATCGAGGACGACTGGGAAAGTTGCAGGCGTCGGGGAGAAATCCCCGCCATCCGACAGCACACACGATGGAACAACTCGGGGTGACTATCGCTTCTTCGCGGCCCCTTTACGGGAGTACTTGGCTGCATAGTTTTGCGAGTAATTCTTGTTGATCTCCTGGGAGTGAGCGCTTTCCTCCGGGGTCTGGACGACCATCTCTCCGTCGCCTCCAGTCCCGCAGCCGGACACCATGCAGGTCGAACCGATCAGCAGCTTGGCGATGAAAATCCGCCCGAAAGGACCTCGAACTCGGGACATTTCCGCCCTCCTAATGATCGCAAATCACCGACTCTGTAAGCGGAAGCCGGCACGACAGGGCATGCGAAAGGCCCTCAAAATATCTGCAAAATTAATGTCTATGCAGATGAATGAAGGATGAAATTTCGACTTTTATAGATACGCCAACGACGGACCCCTCATGCCATGTGATCAAGGTCCGGAACGATGGAAACCGACTGATTCTTAAAAAAGATCCTCCCGTGTCAATCTCGCGCCGGGACCAAGAGCGAAGGTGCCGGGGGCCCGACGGCGATACGTGATGCGATTCCCGCGACGAGGGACAGCCAGCGCGTGAACCCGGGATAAAAAAGCGACCGAGGGACACGGCGTTCACCTCCAGTAGCCCGGGAGGGGGCGGGGCGTGTCGTCACCCTCGCGGAGCGTGTAGGCGGAGTCGGCCGGAAGGCCGTCGAAGCGATCGACCCGACCCGAGGGCCAGGCGACCTCCACCGACTCGACTCGATCGGCCTCACCCAGGCCGAAGTGGAGCCGGGGATCGGATGAGGACTGGTAGCTTCCCCCGCCGAGTCGCCAGGCCGTCCGGCGCCGGCCGCGGGCGATCACGGCGACGCGGGCGCCGACGGCGTCACGGTTCGCGGCGGTCCCCTCGAGTCGGAAGGTCACGGAGTGGCCGCCGCCGGTGCGGTTCCTGAAGTAGGCCAGGGGGCCGTCGAGCGCGACGATGAGCATATCCTGGCGGCCGTCGTTGTCCAGGTCGCCGACGGCCAGCGCCCGGCCGACCCGCTCCGCCTGGAAGGCGGGCCCGGCCCGGTCGGTCACGTCGGCCAGTCGTCCCCCGTCGCCGCCGGCGAAGAGCTGGGCGGGCATGGCGTAGGGGGTCTCCGGCCGAAAGTCGTCGACGTGCCCGTTGGCGGTGGCGAGGTCGAGGCGAGCGTCGTTGTTGAAATCGAGGAAGGCGATCCCGAAGCCCAGCCGGTAGCGGGTGGGCACGGCCAGTCCGATGGCCGCGGTGAGGTCGCTGAAGAGGCCCCCGCCCAGGTTCTGGTAGAAGGCCGTCGACTCGCCGTAGAAGTTCGTGACGGCCAGGTCGGGGTGGCCGTCGCCGTCGAGGTCGCCGGAGGCGACGCCCATGCCCGCCTGATAGCCGCCGTTGCTGCCGGCGGCCACCCCGGCCGAGTGGCCGATCTCGTCGAATCGCATCCCGCCCAGGTTGCGGAAGAGGAAGTTGGCCGTCTGGTCGTTGGCGACGTAGAGGTCGACCAGGCCGTCGCCGTCGTAATCGGCGGCCACGACGCCCATCCCGCGCCCGTGGGTGTCGACGATCCCGGCTTCCTCGGTCACCTCGACGAACCGGCCTGTGTCGTTGCGGTACAGCCGGTCCGGCAGTGACGGGAACCGGCCCGGGTTGCAGAGGCGGTTGATGTCGCCTTCGGGACAGAGGGGCGGGTTGGAGGGATCCCAGACGAGGTAATGGCAGACGTAAAGGTCGAGGTCGCCATCGTTGTCCAGGTCGGCGAATGCCGACGAGGTGGGCCAGTCGCGAGCGCCGCCGAGCCCCGCGGCCTCGGTGGCGTCCTCGAAGGTGCCATCCCCCTTGTTGCGATAGAGCGCATAGGACTGCCAGCGGGTGAGGAACAGGTCGGGGTCGCCGTCGTTGTCGAAGTCGCCGACGGCCACGCCGTGGCCGTAGCCCTGGGCCAGCCCGGCGATTCCGGCCTCCTCGGTGACATCCGCGAACCTCCCGTCACCGCGGTTGCGGAAGAGGCGATCTCCGTCCCCCCGGGACGATCCGGGGGCGGGGGGGAAGGGCCCCCCCTGCACGAGATACACGTCGAGCCAGCCGTCGCCATCGAAGTCGAGCAGGCCGATGCCGCTCCCCATGGTCTCGGGGATCTGACGCTGGAGGGTCTGGCCGGGCTGGTAGGTGAAGCGGAGCCCGGCGGCCTCGGCGTCGTCGACGAAGTCGGGCCTCGGGCCGTCCGCCGCGGGGCGAGGGGCGGGATGCCCGCGGCCATCGAGCTCGGCCGGGCCGAGTCCGGCCAGCAGCCCGTCGAGCGTCGGCCCGGCCGCGGCCCGACGCTCGGCCGCGGCGATCCGTCCCAGGGCGGACGCGGCCTCGGGGTTGCCCGGATCGCGTCGGGAGGCGAGCGACCACCAGCCGCGTGCCTCGAACCAGCGGCCCAGGGCTTCCGCCCAGCGGGCCAGGTTCGCCGAGTCGGCGACCGGGTTGGGCTGGAAGAGGCGGTCGGAGTAGAGGGTCTTGATCCGGTCGAGCTCCGTCTTGCGCGCGCGAAGCCGCGCGGCCTGCTCGACGGCGCCCGCCCGGACGGTGAGGCCGACCAGCCGCTCGAAGGCCTGGATGTAGCCGGGGGCCATGGCGACGAGCTCGACCAAGGCCCGCCGCTCCTGCTCGGGGTCGCCTTCGCGGGCGGCGAACCAGGCCCGGAGGGAGAGGACCTCGGCCGGCGGGACGCGGTCGGTCGGCAGGTGGCGCAGGGCTCGACGGACCTGGGGCACGTCCTGCGCGGCCAGCGACAGGACCAGCCATGACCGCCAGATCGCCGGGTCGCGCGGCCGCCGCCGCCGGCAGTCTTCCAGCCGGCGGGCGGCCTCGTCGTAGCGGCCGGTCCGCATCAGCAGGTGGGCCTGGCCCAGCCAGATCCGGTCGTCGTCCGGGGCCCATTGCGCCGCCACCTCCAGCGTGCTCCGCTGATCCTCGAGCGGCAGGGGATCCACCGTATCGAGCCGCCAGAGTTGCTGGAGGCTGCCGACCCGGTCGGGGTAGACGTCCCAGCCCTCCTGGACAAGGCGGCGAGCCTCCTCGTAACGCCCCTGGAGCTTATAGAGTCGAATCAGGGTTTCGCGGGCCTCAATCCCGTTGGGCCCGCTGGCCTCCAGGGCCGTCGGCAGGAATCGTTCGGCCACGACGAACCGGTGGCCCTTCAGCGCCGAGCGGGCCTGCATCAGGGCGGCATGCGGCCCGAAGGAGGATTCCGGGGGCACTCGCGCCCAGGCGGCATCGGCCGCGCCAACACGCCCGAGGGCGAACTCGCAGGCGCCCAGCAGGTATTCGGCCTCGCCACGGCCCGGCCACCTCCCCACGACCTCGGTCAGGGCCCGACGCGCCAGGGCGGGAGAGCCGGAGGCGATCTTCGCCTGGGCCATCCGCATGCCCTCCCGATACCTCCAGGAGTCGAAGGCCCGATACCCGCCCCATGCCGACGCCAGGAGCAATCCCAGGCCGACGATCCATGGCCACCGCCCGCGCATCAGCGGCACTCCAACGAGGCGAGGAATAAGGACGAGGTGAGCAATGACTGCGCAACCGTGGACATAACTCCGCGGGGGGCTGGGCCGGGATCGGGTGGTTTCGGTGCACAACGGGGTCGAGATGAGGACGATACGCGGGCAATGATAATCCTCCCCATCCACAACGGCAAGGACTCGAATCTCTAATAGCACGACTTTGTTCACGAATTGTTTCGGAGATGTCGTCGGCGCGAGAGGACCGCTCAAGTCGCGATGGGGACGTCCAATCCGACCGAGAGCTCGAGCCGAGTGTCTTGCCGGACGCCCGGCGAAGATCGGGGCCAGCCTTCTCGGAAGGGGGAGGCGCCTCGGTGCTTGCCGCCCCCCTCGCTTCGTTTCGCTTGCGGCGAGGGGCGGCCACCGACTACTGTTGGGGAGAATTCGCGGGCCTACCGCGTAGGATCCCCGCGATCGAACACCACCCAGGAGAGACGACGATGGCCGAGACGCGCACCGGGGAAGTCACGTTCAAGGGGAATCCGATCGAGCTGGTCGGGCCCAGGCTCAAGGCGGGAGACAAGGCGCCCGGTTTCACCTGCGTGGGGGCGGGCCTGAGCGTGATCTCGCTGGCGGACACCTCGGGCAAGCCTCGGATCTTCAACGTCGTCCCCTCGCTCGACACCCCGGTCTGCAACCGGCAGACCCAGAGGTTCGCCGAGGAGTTGCAATCGCTCGGCGATCGGGTCGCCGCCTATACCGTCAGCCTCGACCTGCCGTTCGCCCAGGCTCGATTCTGCACCGACGCGAAGATCGAGAACATGAGCAACCTGTCGGACGTCCACGACCACAGCTTCGGCGAGGCGTACGGCGTCTTGATCCGCGGCCTCCCGATGCCGCTCCTGGCGCGGGCCGTCTTCGTCGTCGACGCTTCGGACACGATCCGATACGTGGAGATCGTCCCCGAGATCGCCCAGGAGCCGACCTACGAGCCCGCTTTGGAAGCCCTACGCGCCGCGGCGGGGGACTGATCGAACCGCCGAGGCCCATCCCTCGGCGGCTCACATCCTCCGGCCTTCGATCCCCGCCCTCCGCCTCCCGCGGCGATTCAGGAGGAGATCGGCTTGATCCAGATGTTGCGGAACTCGACCTTGTTGTGATGATCCTGGAGCAGGAGCGGCCCGTCCTCACCTTCCTCGATGCGGGCGCCGCCGGGGGTCGGCGAGATCTCGGCGTCGTCGATGATCTTGATACCGTTCTGGAGGACCGTCAGGCGGGCCTTCCTGGAGACCTTGCCCCCTTCGCCCCTGGCCTTGTGGAAGGTGACGTCGTAGGTCTGCCACTGGAGCGGCGGCTTGCAAGCGTTGACCTTGGGGACCACCTGCTGGTAGATGGCGCCGCAGTCGTTCGACTTGGGGGTCAAGCCGTACGAGTCGAGGACCTGCAGTTCGTAAATCCCGCCCAGATACACCCCGCTGTTTCCACGCGCCTGCCCTTTGGCCTCGGGCATGAGGGGCACGTTGAATTCCAGGTGGAGCTGGAAGTCGCCGAAGGTCTTCTCCGTCTGGATCACACCCTGGCCGACGCCCACGGTGAAGAACCCGGTCGTCACGGGCCAGGAGGCGGGGGCCTTGCCATCTTTCCCCACCCAGCCGCCGAGGTCCTTGCCGTCGAAGAGCACGACGGCCCCCTCGGGTGGCCTGGCACCGAGCTTGGAGTCGTTCGGCCGCTCGGTCTGAGCGGATGAGATCGTCTGGCCGAGCAAGAGGGTGGCCACGAGTCCGAGGATTCGCATCTCCGAGATTCTCCGCAGGAAAGGTCGGAAGAGAGAGTTTACGACCCGCAGCATAACCCTTCCCGTGCCAACTCTCGATACGGCGGCGGCCTCTTTCGGGAGAGGATCCGGGCCGATTGACCGCCGGGCTTGCATGGCCGATGATGGCCGGCACGGTCGGAAGTCGCTCGAGAGTCCCGCCGTGGGGTCCGAAGGGATCGAACTTCGATGGGGGAATCTCCCGCGGTTCATGAAGAGTTATTAATTCTTGTGCCCCTCTATAATGACTGGATCGCGTTCGATCTCCTCCTCGAGCATCTGGACGCCGTCCTGGCGGGGGAGGGGCTGAATGCGGGCGTGCTCGCGGTGGACGACGGCTCCTCCGACCCTCGGGTCCGTCGGGCGTCCTCCCCCTCGTTTCAGGCCCTCCGGAGCGTGGATGTCCTCCCCCTGAGGAGGAACCTCGGGCACCAGAGGGCGCTGGCCGTGAGCATGGCCTACGTGGAGGACCACGGCCGGTGTGAGGCCCTGGTGGTGATGGACGGCGACGGCGAGGACGACCCCCGGGACGTCCCCCGTCTCCTGGAGAGGTGCCGCGCAGAGGATGGGAGGAAAATCGTCTTCGCCGAGAGGACACGCCGATCGGAATCGTGGCTCTTCCGGGCCTTCTATGTCCTCTACAAGGCCGCACACCGCGTCCTGACCGGCTACGGGGTCCGGGTCGGCAATTTCAGCGTCATCCCCCGCGAGAGGCTCGGCAGCCTGGTCGTCGTCTCGGACCTCTGGAATCACTATGCCGCCGCGGCGATGCGCTCGCGCCAGCCCTTCTGCACGATCCCCACCCGTCGGTCGAAGCGGCTGCATGGCGCGTCGAAGATGAATTTCGTCGGGCTCATCGTCCACGGCCTGAGCGCGATCTCCGTGTACAGCGACATCGTCGGCATCCGCATGCTGATCGTCTCGACCTTCATCATGGCCGCGGCCTCGTGCGGCATCCTGGCGATCGTCGCCATCCGCGTCCTCACCGACTGGGCGATCCCCGGCTGGGCCACGTACAGCGCGGGCATCCTGGCGATCCTGATCTTCCAGTCGCTCACGTTCATGCTGATCTTCAGCATGGTCATCCTCGGCGGCCGAAATGCGTCATCCTTCCTGCCGCGGAGGGATTACGGCCACTTCGTCGGCGACGCCCGACCCCTCGACGAATCGGAATAATGGAATCGGATTATACCTACGTCGGCTCCGAGCTCGAGCTGTTCGCCGGCGCGACCCGGTGGAAGACTTACCTCGCGGACCAGGTCGCCCCCTTCCTGGGCGAGGTCGTGCTCGAGGTCGGAGCCGGCCTCGGGGGCACGACGAAACGGCTCTGCCGAGGCAACCAACGCCGCTGGGTCTGCCTGGAGCCCGACGAAGGGCTCGCCGGGCGGCTCTCCAAGGCGATCGACTCCGGCGAGCTGCCGGCTTGCTGCCGGGTCGAGGTCGGCACGCTCGAAGGGCTGGACCGCGAGCCACCTTGCTCTATATCGACGTGTTGGAGCATATCGAGGACGACGCGGGGGAACTGGCCCGCGCCGGGGAGTTCCTCCGTCCGGGCGGCCACGTCGTGGTCCTCTCGCCCGCGCATCCGTGGCTCTATTCTCCGTTCGATCGGGCCATCGGCCACCATCGGCGGTACACAAGAACGACCCTGCGGGCACTCACGCCGACGGGCCTCGATCTCGTCCGCCTGTCGTACCTCGACGCGGTCGGCCTGATCGCGTCGGCCGGCAATCGGCTGCTCCTCCGCAGCGCGATGCCCAGCCCTGCGCAGGTCGCGGTCTGGGACCGGTATATGGTGCGTCTCTCCCGGGTCGTCGACCCCCTGATCGGATTCTCGGCGGGCAAATCGGTCCTCGGCGTGTGGCGGAAGCAGCCCGGGTAAACGCAACGTCGTCGCTCACCCACGTCCACGCCTCAGGCCTGGAAATCGAGCGGGCTTACCGGGGGATCAAGGCTCGAACGCCTCGGGTCGGAGTTGGTCCGCGGGGGTGAAATAGTGGCGGAGGCGGAGGGCCAGCATCACCAGCGTACTGATCGCCACCGTCCCGGCGATGAGGAAGTAGAGGAGGATTTGATAGCGCAAGGCCTGATCGACGGAGGCGCCCGCGAGGATCTGGCCGGTCATCATCCCGGGGATGGCGACGATCCCGGCGATCATCATGCCGTTGATCGTGGGCGTGAGGGCCGCCCGGACCGCGGCACGGAGGGCGGGACCCGCCGCCTGCCGGGCCGTGGCGCCGAGCGTGAGCCGCCATTCGACCCGATCGCGCTCGCCGCGCAACTCGCTCTCGAGGCGCTCGGCCGCGAGCGCCACGCCGTTCACGCTATTCCCCAGGATCATGCCGAGCATCGGGATGACCGTCCTCGGGTCGTACCACGGCGACACCTCCAGGGCGAGTCGCGTGGCCACGGCCATGACGACCGCCGCGCCGATGAGCATCGCGCCGAAGCCCTCCAGTCGAAGGGTCCGGGAATGCGCGCGCTGGCGCGAGCCCACGGTGTAGGCCGAGGCCGCCAGCATGATCAGGGCGACCGCCAGCACGAGCCACGGGCTGTCGGCCTCGAAGAGCGACCCGAGCACGAGCCCCAGCAGCGACATCTGGAGGACCAGCCGCGTCGCCCCCACGGCGAGCGCGCGGACCTGGCCGAGCCCTCGCCATCCCAGGACCGCCATGGCCCCCAGCATCGGCAGCGCGGCCAGTGCCAGGCCCGGCCACGTCGGCCCCTCGGTCGGGTTCATCGCGGGTATTCGCCCGGGGGCCCCTCCACGGACCAGGCCCTCGCGTCGGTCCGTGCCAGGACCTCGGCGGTCGGCCCACAATCGACGATCCTGCCGGCGTCGAGGACCGCGGTCGTGTCTCCCAGCCAGGCGGCGTGCTCGCGGTGATGGGTCACGACGACCGTCCGCAGGCCGGTCGACCTGAAACGTCGCTCCAGGCAGTCGGCGACCTGGCGCGCCGAGGAGGGGTCCAGCCCCGCCGTCGGCTCGTCGAGCGCGAGGAATTCCGGCCCGACGCCCAGCGCGACGGCGATCGCCAGGCGCTGGCGCTCTCCCCCCGAGAGGCCGGCGGAATCGCGGTCGAGGAGGCGGGGCTCCAGTCCCACCTCGATGACCGCCTCGGCCATCTGCCGGGGGTCGGGCGTGGGCAGGCCGCGGACCTGGAACGGATACGCCAGGTTCTCCGCGACCGATCCGGGCAGCGGGCGGGCATCCTGCAAGACCAGGCCCACCCCCCGTCGAACCGCCCGGATCGGGAGCGAGTTCAGGGCGATCGAACCCACGGTGATCCGGCCGTCGCCCGGGTCTTCGAGGCGATTCAAGAGCCTCAACAGGGTACTCTTGCCCGAACCCGACGCCCCGATCAGCACATATCGCCTTTCCGGCTCGAACGTCAGGTCGACCCCGCGCAGGATCTCGACCGGACCGCGAAGCACCCGGACTCTCTCCAGCCTCAATACCTTGCCGTGTGGCCAGGGGGTTTCGAGGCCTGCGGGGGGCGCGGCAAGACTCCCCGGGCGTCCCGACCATCCGCATCGTGCTTGCATCGGGCGCCGTTCTCGCTGAATCGTGAGGTCGCCTCGATTCCACTGGTAGAAGTGTTTCAAGGCCCAGTGTAGCCCAATCCGGCCGGATCTCGCGAGGGAAAGGGGACGAGCGTCGGACCCCGGAGGTGGGGCACGACGCTCGTCCTGGGGATCGTGAGGGCGGAACCTGCCGCTACCGAGATGCGGGCTCGATCCGATAGACGCGGCCGTCGAGGTCCACCGTCACGGGCTCGTCGAAGGTCAGGTACTGATTCATCTCGTTCTTCTGCCCGTTGGCGAGCGCGAAGAATTCGTCGCTGAACTGGCGGATCACGGTCGCCTTGGCGTCCTGGGCGGGCCCGACCGAGGAGTCGACCCAGCGGTCGGCCTTGCGATAGAAGGTCTTCGCCCCCACCTGGCGGACGGAGGTGACGACCGACTCTTTCCCCTCGACATCCTGCACCACGATGCCCGATGTCGCCGAGTATCCTCCGAAACCCTCGGACGCACCTTTCGGTACGCCCATGCCCGCCCCTCCCCGGCCACCCATGCTCATGCCCATGCCACTCATCCCCCCGGCCATGCCACTCATCCCCCTCATGTAAGAAGGCGAGGCAGGCGCGGGCGTGCGGGTGGCAGCCAGGAGGTCCTGCTTCCTGCTGCGCTGGGTGACTCCGGCCTGTCCAGTGACGTTCTCCAGGGCACGAAGCGAACGCGAGGTGGTGGCGGCGTTCTCGCGACGGGCGTGGAGCGAGACCCGCTCGTCGGCCAGGAACGACGTGTAGGGGGTGAGGATGCCGTACCTGGTGCTGAGCGCGACCAGCTCGTCGGTCAGCTCTTTGTTGGCCCCTTGCAGGTCGATCTGGTCGATGATCGATCCGACCCGCCGCATGGCCCAGAGCTTCTCGACGAAGTCGTACCCGGACCCGCGGCCGGGACCGGTGAGCTCGGCGGGGAATTCGAAGCTCCTCCGCTCGTCGCCGACCTTGCCGGAGAGGCGGATGGTGGTCGGGCCCGACTGTCGGTAGCGGCCCACCCAGACGATTTGTCCCCCTTCGAAGAGGTCGGGGAGGTCGCGGGGGTAGGTGCGGTTCACGTCGGTGTTGGCCAGCTCGATCCGGATGTCGGACAGGACGGGACTGGTCAGCCTCCCCCCGAACCGGGCGACGCTCGCCTCGATGTCCTGGTCGGGCTTGACGTACTCGCTGGTGCCGCCGTTGCCGCCGCTGAGCCGGTCGAGCAGCCGAGCATTGACGTCGAACCCGACGCCGAAGGCGAAGATCCGGGCGCGCCGGGCGTTGGCCTTGCGGCTGTTCTCGGCGATGGCCATCTCCTTGGTCTCGCCCGCGGTGGGGAGGCCGTCCGTGAAGAAGAGCACATAGCTGGGGCGCGAGTCGTCCTGGATCATCCCCAGGGCGGTCGTCAGCGCCGAGTCGATGTTGGTGCTCCCCCCCTCGCGGATATTCTCGACGAACCGGACGGCCTCGGCGCGCGTGCTCGAGGAGTATCGTTGGAGCTCGGGCTTGTAGCTCTCGACCCGGTCGTCGTAGACGACGATGTTGAACATGTCGTCGTCGCGGAGGTTGTTGAGCAGCGAGACGAGGGCCCGACGCGCCTGCTCGATCTTCTTGCCCGACATCGATCCCGAGCGGTCGAGGACGAAGACCACGGTCTTGGCGCGGGGGGGGACGTCGGCCGCCTTGACGTCCGGGCTGGCCAGGAGCAGGAAGAAGCCGTCGTCCCCTTCGCTCGACCGGGTGCTGAGGACCGTGGCGCCGACCGTCCCCTCGGCCATCGTGTAGAGCAGCCGGAAATCGGTCGACGGGACCACGTCGCGTTGCTCGAGCGTGACGCGGGCCTCACGGTCGCCCTCGCGGACGATCCGGGCGTCGTGCGAGGGGCAATACAGCGACTTGATGGAGTCGCGTGCCCGGATGTGGAGCTCCAGCGCCAGCCTCCGGATCGGCTTGGCGGTGAATTTCTGGGTGGCGAAGGGATACGCGAACTCGACGACGTCGCGCTCCCGCTTGCAGAGCTGGGTGTAGCGCATCGTGACCTTGCGGTCGGCCCCGGGCGGGATCGGGAAGACGCTGGTC
>JAABUS010001780.1_pt1 | contig 44645 bp, 20 predicted proteins | sample 5560161 | NCBI WGS metagenome assembly JAABUS01 (sample SAMN10711885, study PRJNA513376) | rock metagenome | isolation source: Antarctica rocks | place: Antarctica: Victoria Land, Trio Nunatak nord | collected 2016-01-04
TTTATGAATTTTAATATTAATTAATACTTTTATATTATTTTATATATTATATATTTATTCGATTTTTTATTATATTCGTTAATTTACTTTATTAATTAATTTATTATAAATATCTTAACTAGGTAATTAAGAATTTTTATTAAATTATTAATTTTTTAAAATTATTTTAGAGAGTATAAAGTCTAAGGCCGTTAACGTAGAGTTATTAATTTAATAATAATATAAACTATATAAAGTAATTATAGGGTTTAGTATTAAATTCTTCTTATTTTTATATTTAATAATAGAATTAATCTCTAAAAATTATAATAAATATATTAGATAATTAACTCGATATATAATTATTAAAAAATTAAAAATTAGAACCCCGTAATATTAGAGATTAATACTTTATATTAATATATAAATAAAGAATTATATTATAAATATATAAATATATATAATAATATTTAGTCTATAAATAATTATTTAAAATAATTACGTACGAAATTATATATATTTAAACTAACTCTAGGGTAGAGGATTTATATTATATTTTTATATTAAATATATTTAATTAAAGAATTTATAATATAAATATAATATATATTATAAGTTTTCCTATATAATATATATTTTATAATATAATAATAACGTCTATAACTAAATAAGGTAATATTATATATTTTAATATAATAATAAAATTTATTCTAAAGTAGTAAATTTAATATAGTAATTAAATATATAATAAAATCTAATTTATAGTATTAATAGTATATATAATATAAGAAATCTTTTTATTTATAGTTCCTACCTTATCGGTTTTTTATTAAATAAGCGTTATTATTTATTAATAATAAATTAGATTTTAATAGTTTTTAAATAAACTTTATATAATTTATATTATATCTATAATGTCCGTACTAGAGTATATAGAGATAGTATAGGCCGGTATAGATTCGAAATATTAAGATTTTATTCGTTACCCGTAGGTAACGCGACTATAAACGCCCGTATAGGGCCATTATAGCCCCGTATAAATACTATATTTCGGTACCGCCCGGTACCGCCCGGTACTATTTATTTATTATTTTATTTATTTTTATACTCCTCTTAATTCTCCCCTACTACTTCTATAAGGCGCTCGAATAAAATCGCGAGGTCCTAGTACGAAACCGTAATCCTCCTATATAGTTCCGTAATATTTAGGTCCTTTACCGTAACTTTCGTTATCTTCTTCTTTTTAAATTTCGGGTTAATTATATAAATTAATATAAATCCGTATATAATAGTACTTTATTTTACCGAGCGGGTCTTTAACTTTATATTTCTTCGAATCTCGGACTACCTTTATATAATATTAATAAAGTTACTATACCGGATAATATTAAACGGTATATATAAAATACGAAACTATACTTTAGCCCCTCCCCTTTATATAAATAATTAATATATATTCCGTTATAATAATTTTCTAGAATTTTATAAGACTTAAAGGGTCTATTCTTTTTAATATAATTTATATACTTTTAATCTTTCTTCCGGTAAATACCTATATAGGATTATAAAAGAACACTCTCGATATTAAAGGGACGGAGCTAATTCTATATAAATTAATATAATATTAATATAATACTATAAGGGTACGTACCGGTACGATTATTTAAAAACGGAAAGAGATATTACACTAAACCTTTAATATAATAATAATACGTTATTATACGGGCGCCTTACTCTCTATAGCGTACTATTTAACTTTAATAATAATTAGGTCCTTATTTATATCATTAAATAAAAAGGTATACCGGAGATATACGATTACTATAAAGTTATATATACCGTTATCTTTATCGTCCTCGGCCGGTGTAGTTATAATACCGATTAATATTAATTAATATAAAAGTGAAATTAGTATATATATATTAGTAGAAGAGAGAAGAAGAGATATACTACTTTATATAAGACGGTACGGGATTAATATAAACTCTTCGGGGAGAGATATTTAACTATAGTAATTTAAAATAATATATAAAGAACGGTAAAGATTAATATAGAGAAGAGATATAAACCTATATAGATTTTTTATATAAATCCTATATATATATACCTAGAGAGTAGTATAAATTACTAGGTTTTTTTAGAGGTACTATAGAATATATAGATTATTAATAAAAGTCTAGGTATTTACTTTTTATTTTTATCTACTATATATTCACTTCCTAGATCGCGTATGATATTACTAATATCTTGGTGAATTATAAAGTTTGATATTACGTGACCTTACTCATGTACCTCGGTACTAAGCCCTACCGCTCCTGTAATCTCCCTGTGGAGATGGCGACTCCCTAGTATGAGGGAGCGTAAAAAAAAAATAAAAAATGCCAAGGATTCTACAGCTTTCTGCATACGCTAAATTAACTTCTACAAAAACCGCATCCAGCCAGACCCGCCGTCCCACGAGTCCTGTGGTAAAGTAGAAGCCACTTCACCGTGAACTAGTATGACATCGCTCTCATCACGGGCTGTCGGCCATGGCCTTGATCCGCTCTCGCGCAACCCAACAGAGCTGCTGGTGAAGATCTTCAGCCTTCTACCTCGATTGTCGGATGTCTTCGCCTTGGCAGCGACATGCCATCGGCTGAGACATGTTTGGACGACATCCACGAACGTTATCTATCGCCGAGTTGCGCCGCGGTGTATTCCGTGCGAAAGTTATGCGCGTATTTTCCTCGCCGACCAAGGCGGACCGGCAAAAGAATCTCCCATGCTTTCTGCGGAAGATGTAGGCCGCCTAGTACGAAATTCTTGGGTGGTAGAAAAGTCCATTTCTGAGTTCGAAAGGAACATCGTCTGCAAGGTGAGAAGTATGTTGTATCTGAAAGCCTACGATAGGCAAAATTATTCTGATCTCTCAACAGCCGGACCATGGGATGCGGAGAAGTCCTACGGCGCGCGACGACATCCGCCGTACCTGACGCGAACTGAACGCCCACGTTTTATTCGATCGTACTATCAGCTTTGGAGTCTGATGAAACTGGATAATGCTGAATGGCATTCGAGACTCGAGGCTACGTCATTAAAGCAGCTAATACTGCTATACGAGACGTCCAACCTCACGCAAAGTATCGAACCGGGAGAGGGGCATTCAGATCCCGAGTTGCAGCATCACACTAGCTTTCGTCGATCTAATAAACGGACAGAGCTAAGTCGAAAGATTAGCAAGCATATGGAGCAAAGGTATAGACGTATTCACAACCAAGATTTTGATGACCCGTGGGTGCTCGCGAAGTCGGATGGCTATTTGGACTTCGTCGTTATGTGGGATCATTGGCAACGGCCTTTCGAGGATCTCGTATGTCGTCGACCGATCGAGATTTCAACTTGTGCAAGATCATACGATGGGCCTGGGGTGTGGGAAGATAGCTCTGATGAGGACAGTCCGGCTTGATGAACTCGAGGTCGCAATCGCTCTATGTGGAGCGACGGCCGCCTTCAAGCCTTAGACGATGGTAGTAGAGGTGTTACAATTCAAGTATTGCTGGGATTGCGTTTGTTTTTGGTGGCCATTTGGATGATGGGCGCCAATTTTGACCATCAATGCCAATCGCTGTTTACTACCTCCCCAGTGCTGCTCTCATTCTCCCATGGGACTCCGGATTCGTGTATTGAGTTATCATGATCCAAACCTGTATTGTTACTATACAGGAGTTTTCAGAAAAAGGTCAGCTACTCCTCCTCACTTCTAGCGCAGGCTGATGTCGGTAAGTCAAGCCCGAAGGTCAAATTCTCACGTTTAGCTTTAGAGTCAACGGGAGTGGACCGGACATTCTGCAGCTTTCGTCTTATAAACACTTTGCTTTACTAAAGATGTCTACTAGCGCCGCCGCACCCCCCTTTACAGCTCACTCACATATGCTTTGCAGGAATACCATTAGGATCAACCACTCCAGTAGAAGATCCAGCCTAAGGGGCAAAAGGCCAAATGGCCCGAACCCTACACAAGCAGAAAGAAAGAGAGAGAGAGGGCGCTGCACAACAGCGAGGCGGATGGAAAATATATTAACGAGCGTTGGTAAAAATACATCCAGGTGGGTCTTTCCCTCAAACGAAAACATGCAAGAACGCCTGCTCCACGTGTCCCAGATCTCTTATACATCAGTATACAGTCTTTCCATCTCCCACAAATGAAAATCACATCAGAACTCATGCTTACCAAAACCCAGATGTATCGTACACCAGTATGCAGTATTGTCCGCCACAACTCCCCAGCCTGCACTACAGCAGTTCAGTCCTAACCAAGTCACCACTAATGCTTGCCTGCACCATGGCAGTTCCCAAGAGAGCCTCCTCCTGAATTCTCCGTTTCCGAGCCCACACACGACTTGGTCCCAATGGGCAGCTTGCCACTCGCGTACCAATCATACGTGGTATCATGCGGCATCTGCTGGAATTGCCAAGCAGTCAAAGCACCGCAATGCTTGATGTTGCCTTTCAGACCGTCGCCATTGGTGCCGAGCTTTGTGTCATCGAAATTTTTGCCCCTGATCTCGAAAAAGTCGTCGACGACTTGGTACGAAACGTCGCAGCTGTCGGTAGCTGGTGGAGGGGGCGGAGGAAGGGGTGGTGGAGGGGGGGCGGCTGCTGTAGACGAAGCTGGAGCAGCACACGCTGGAGAATCCTGTCGCTTGATCTTCGAGAACTCGGTGTCTCGTCGGTTCCTCAAGAAGCGTGCCGGAGGCTTGGTGTTTGCTTTGTGGTAGGCTATGATGGCTTGCTCGTACTTGTCGACGCTATCCGCCATATCCCCCACCTTGACGCGTGCCAACCTTCGGAATTCGAACAAGGGGACTGCGCGGTTGGTGTTGAAGACATTTTCCAAGGCATCTTTGAGGCCACCGATGGAACCATCAAGGACTTGATCGATTTCGGGTAAGCGATCCGGCGATTTGCCATCTTGAACACTTTGCATCCAATCCTTTACCGTGGTGCTATCGGTCTTGCCATTAAAGCTGACTTCAAATTTCTGCCCTTCCATCTTTCCATTCGGCTTCGGAGCCTGGACAGTGCCGGCACAAAAGTCCTTGTCTAGGCTGCACAATCGATCAATACAGCATTCTGTCGAGAGTCATTGATGACTTACTCAATGGTTTTACCACTATTCTTGAAGCAGGCGAGAATGTTCACAATGTCGCACAGCGTGTCCGGGACTGCCGGCTTCACTTGTTTGAAAAGATTTGTGAAATCAGTTCGAGGTATATGCGATGACAGATCTTTGGGACTTTTATCTTCGTCTTCGGGCCTGGCCGATTTGGCGTACGAGATGACGAGCGAGAAAAACCAAGCACGCCGGCCTTAACACTGTCCGACGAGATACCATTCGGTTTGCTTTGGAAAAAATCCTTGGTGACGTATACCATTTGGCTGCTAGGGTTTTGACTCGGTAGCAGGATAGCGGCCCGATCGTTGGAGCTGGATTTAGTCACTATGTATGAGAAGAGATCACTAATAGCCTCTAAAGGTAATGGTGCTGTGACTTGTGGAGCCCATCGGATATCGGCAGCTCCGCCACCCTTCTCGGGCTGGTTGATTTTCCAAGGATTGCATTTGCTTTGATCCATGTTGACGTTAGGATCCTTCATATCAGCAGACGGATTCCGTGAAGTCTGCAAACCTAATTTATTGCGTGCCCGGAGCGTCTTTGAGTTGGACTTACGAAATCATTCCCAACAGCTGCCGCCGCTTCTTTCGCTGTGCCAGCATCAATCTTAATCTGAGTGCGGTCCAGGATGTACTCCGCTGTGAGTATATTTGCGTCACCGATAGTGTCTGCAGTGAGCTTTCAATTTTTCCCTTGGCGATTGTTCACCAGCTTTCCTTTCGATACGTCCGTATCTTCCTTACTACAACCACCGTTCTTTGTTGACTTGAACAGAACACCCCCAGTTTCAAATTCAACCATTCCGGGCGACTTATCACTGGTCGGACCATCTAGAGTGGGTGCTTCACTACCCGCATCGTCGCCGTCACAGCCAGTGGGAGCGTCTATTGCGAAACGAGGAATCGAGCTCGGGTCTAGCAGCTAAATTCGAAAGTTGGTGCATCCAATGTGAAGAAAAACAAACTGTCTCTGATGTCTCTGGTGGCAGAAATGAGATTCTGGATCCGAATCCGCGGTGGACGATAAGAAATCCAGCCAAGTATGTTGAATGAAAGCCTAATTGTTTTACCTGTAAGATGGGATCAAAATTCATACCAATTCGAGAGAGCATTCCGTCGATACCAATGCGGCCGCTTAGAAATTTCGCAGATGAATTTGGTAGTCATATGACGGATGAGGAGTTAGCAAGGGCGCTTCAAAGACGCGGTCCAGCTAGGAGGAAGAAAAGGGTCCAATCTCCAAGAAGCGTAAAGCTGAGCACTTGGAACAAGGCTGATTGCGTATCTGTTATCAAGTTACACCTAGCGGAATAAGGAAGCTGTCACGCTTTCTAGTGTAATGGCTAGAGTAACGGCCTCAGCACCGTGCACTTAGGAAACTTTGATACGCTGCATAACAGCATCGTGGGAGCATATTCAGCCTCATAGTGCAAACACTAGCAGCGCTGTAGTACGCGTGAAATCAGCTTTATAACACGAGCAGAATCACCTCATGTATGCCTTCATGTCTCCCTCTTTTGTACCTTCAGGTACTGTCGCATGATATCGTAATTTGAGCTTGGGTTCTGCTTGTTAAAAGACCTGTGGTGACTGTAGATAAAAGAGGCAGTAGCAATAATAATTGCAGCAGTAATTATTAGCAATGATAATAGTAAGTGACAGTAATAGTAGCATTCATATTCGCGGGCAATAGCACCTCTCCATGTGTTATAGATATTTATAGCTCAGTTCGAACGGAGATGATTCGTTTTCAGAGCATGCTGGAGCACCTTTTCGCTCGATTCTACCGCTCCTGACCTGCTGTCCTCCTGGACATACCCGTTGTGCTCGAACCCGGCTCTCCCCGCACACGAGTCATTCTCTACCGCGTTGCTGTTAGAGAGTCGCCCTACATTCTTCTCTTCAACACAAGTATCCCTCCTCGTATCAGAGTCTTTCCCGTCACATACCCGGTATTTCCTCAATTATTCGTCGCGCCACTCAATCTCTGAAGGCTGGCAGTAGATGTATGCCTACTCCCGGAATTCCATACTCTTCGTTCATCCGCTTTTCGGTTTTCTTCAATACTTGGATGACCTTATTAGACTTCTCTTTGCCAAGCTCGCCCTTCGCTGGGAGATCTGGCAAGACGACCTCCGGTTTTTCCAGATTTATGCTGCGATGGCCGGAAGCGAAAAGATTTTGTACCATTCCGAGCCCACCCACGGCGACGAGATACCAGGTGTCAGCAAACAGATTACTGACTGACAACATGATCACGATCCACGAGATAGCCAGAATGAGGAGAAGAGGTAGAGTACTCCAGTGGTCCTCCGCTCGCGCTGTAGCTAGATCTTCTAGATCCGGTGCATTGCCAAGGCTATGCAGGATCATCACATGTTTGTGGCCGTTCCCACGCGTCAGAATTACTGTTTTGGGCTCACTCAGTCTTCGGCATGACCATTTTTCCTGCTTCCACTGAGGTAAGGCAACACCCGCAAGAGATAGGACTGTGCCGCCAATGGTGATTGTCATGATGAGCCAGTTCTTCCGGATGACCCCCACTACTGCTGCGATTGCCCATTGGATTACCATCACAAGGACACCGGTATACCACATAAGGTCCGGTTTCGGGTGTGGGGCTACAAAGCGGCTCTCCTCGCTAGACCTGCGTTTATTGCGCTCAAGATCTCGTCCTGCTGGCGCCGGTTGCCCGCTTGGTACCAGCGGTTTGGTTTTCCTTCAAAAAATCTGAAGATACTTACCGCGGGCCGACCTTCGTAGTCGCAGGTCGAGCGTTTCTCCCAGTCCTGCAGAATTCGCCCAAGCATCCATGACCTATTTTCACGCGTGCTGCCACTTCTTGCTTTTAACACTGTAGATGAGCAATCGACTGCGGGCATCAATTTCCCATCGCTGATAGCCGATAGCAGCGCGCTGATACTCTAGCGTACCCAACCAAATGAGATCGCGATAGGAGTGAAGTGGAAAGGACCTCCTGCGAGCTGAGCGACTGCCATTTGTATGACGTCGCCACGCAGAATAAGTAGCACCGCGAAAAAACCGATAGGGTGTTGCCATTGACTTTTGAGACCAGGGAAAGCCATCAGTGTAGTTGTGTAGGACGTCGTAGAGGCACAATGAGACGATAAGTATGATCATTGGATTTCGTGGGAAATGAGGACCTGAATACATTTTTGTCGAACAACAAAAAAGCTCACCGAAGCGGCAAGTGGAATTTGCACGGGTTAATAAACATTAAAGATACCCCAGTTACAAGAGAATAATCACATATCGATAGCGTGCAATTCTACAACACCACGGAGGTGGTTTGGTCGAATCCTTTGAAAGATTGAACGTAGGTCTAGCTGCCCGGTGTACCGCTCTATACCTATTCAGGATCAATTACAGGCTTAAGCTGGACGTTGTACCAGTTGGCTCCAGAGTTCAGCTCTCACCATGTGCTGAGGCTACTGAGGAGTGGGGGATCGCCAAGACACGGCAACAAGGCAAACAAGACGAAAAGCAAATACATCAAGGCGGGGCGTCAATTCGACCGACCAGTTTCTTATCGTAGGTGGGCCAGGCTATGAGGCAAAGATGCTAATGCTCACCATTCTTATCGCTCCCAGCGTGGCGTTTCCGAGATCGAAATTTGTTTCCTTGATAAGGGGTAACCCTGCAGCTTGACCTAGCTCTTGTGCAATGGAAACCCATCATTCTGATCGACAGCCTGATCCGCGTAAGGATGATGTCAGTGACGGCGCTGCTAACGTGGGCCAAAGGACATCACTGACGGTGGTTTCAGATGTATTAAGCCTACAAGTGATTGTCACAGCCAGCACTCACGAACCAGTACGTGACTGAAAGTCTGTGGACGTCAGGTAGCTGGGATGGAATTCGAGTCCACTTGGCGATGAATTCACGGATGTTTGGTTTTTTTCCGTTGCGGAGAAACAATTGGCTGACGATATACGCACGCAGCATCAAAACTACGCGGTGCAGATCCGTTTCCAAAATATGCATGCCATGTAAAGTACGGAGACACGAGAAATTGGTTTTTGTTCTAGAGTCTTCGCTTTCTCCTTTTATTGGAGTAAAGCCAGTCCGCGCCATTGGACCGTAGATGTTACTTCTCAAGTCATTACTAGAAGTCTCTAAGGACTTCTAGGTCATTGCTGTTATCTGTTGTCCCAGTGGATATGTACGAAGTAGAGGGCAAACTTCACTGTCCCAATTATTCTAGAGAAGATTAGCCACCACCGTTTTCTCGAGCGGAGGCGAGGAAGGTTGCATTCCGGGCAATCTTTCACTGTAGCACCGCTTGACCTTGCCTCGCACCTAGCCCGCTGCGTCCGGACAGCAACTCGTTGCATTGAGCTGTTAATTGCAAGGCGCTGCAGCCATGACCCTCAGTAGAAGTGTTAGCCATTCTTCTAAGCAATAATATCAATTCTGGCTTTGATGATGGGATCACTTGTGGCAAATGAGCTCAGGTCTTCTCTTTCTGGACCGGCTTCACAACTTGACGGGCACTCATGAAAACACTCCGGAAAGCCCAAGTATATGATCTCCAGACCGTCTTCGCCGAGCTGTCATTGAAAGGCTCTGCAGCTTCTTCTTGGAAAGGTACCCGCTCATGACTCGCATGCAGCGGCTCTCTCGCTTTCATGATCTCTGCCATGAATTTCGGAAACGCAGTCTCCTTAGCCCTCTCAAGGCATATCCGGATGCAGGAGACGCGTGGCAGTATGGACCAGCACAAGTATAAGAGAAAGCGGAAGACAAATTCCCATAGGAGGAGGACTCCTAACCACAATGCCCAAGGATGGTTTCGGTAGATGATTCCAATAGAAAGGAAGGTAGTAGCTCCAAACAAGGTGAGAATGCCACGCTTGAGCCCGAATAGCAGCAACGGGTACTTGTTAATAGCGTCATAGCTACTAAAATCAGAGATACCACGAGCGGCATTCAGACTCCAGCTCTCTCTCTCGATACGTTCAAATACGAATTTAGCGTACCAAATAATTTCAGCGAATGCAAAGCATAGCCTTGCTGTATAGCAATAAAACATTGATAGACGTCCGATATGAAAATTGGCCGCTGCCGCCATGCTGATAATGAAGGTTAGTGTCCATGACAGATAGACGAAGGAGAAGGCAGAGAAAAGAATGTAAGGTGCCGGCTTGGTGAAATTTGGGCCCTCAAGGGTGTCATAGAGTAGTCGCGCCGTGGGCCATGTCTTAAGAGCTGAATAGAGGATAATCAGTCTTGGTTCAAGTCTCTGATATAACGAGTCGTAGACTCACCACAGTCAATGAAGACCCGAGATTCTACATCAGCCGGCTCAACCAATAGAAAAGGGTATGTCGCCGAGACAGGCCCGTCATTAGTTCGGTCAAAGGCATATGTAAGGAAAGAACCGTCATAAGTCAGATATAGATCACTCCCCTCTTGCTTCCGCAGGAAAAAACGGGCACCTCGACTTTCAGGCGTCACATCGCCTTTGGACTGCGTATCCTTGATGGGGAAAATCAGACACATGATGTTGTTTTCAACGTCCACATGTTGGGAGAGCTCTTTCGAGTGCATTTCCACCCATAGCTGTCCAAGTTCGGGAAGGTCAAGTCGAAAAGTATTGGAACCTAAAGAATTGGAAGATACGAGGTAGATCTGAAGGTGTTCCGAGGTCATCTCCTTCGAGATAAAAAGATAGTCTGTAAAAACCTTCATGATTCCATTTGAGTCATCAAGCCTTTGACCCTGCGGAGACTCAGGAACCCATCTGTTGAAGAATTCACTGTCACGGATCCGCTCGCACGGGCAAAAGAGTAAATCTATAGGCAAGGATGCGTGACACTTCAGAATAGCTTTCATGCGATCCTGAACGGGAAGACCCTGAACATTGGAAACGCTCATATCTTCCATCAGAGCCAAGATTTGGTGAAGATCTTGAATTTTGGATGTTGTGCGTCCCAAAAAATTGTTCCAGGTCGCTGCGAAAGCGTATGCTTGGTGTGACTCCAGCTGCTTTAGATTCCAGATCTCCGCACGACTGTATCTGCCTCGACGCTGGTAGCGGACTTCTCCCATGTCAATGAGGAAGCTCGAGAGCTCCTCAACTAGGGCACGTTGCATCGAGGGTTTGAGCTTGCCTTGACCGACGATAAATGCGATTTTGGTACTTCGCTTTAAACGCTCCATAGCATCTACAATATGCACGACACTGTCCTTAAATTGGATGTACCATGACTTCGAAAGACTAGCTTCTTGCAACGTCCAGCACCTTGACATCCAAGACGAGCATAAAACATGAGCAAGGGCTTGCTCGGCTTCCAAATTTTTGTAGGAAAGGTATTGTAGCCCTGGGTCGAGTACCAGGACAGCATCCGCGCCCGCGTAGATTTCGGCCATGGCGTTGATCGACTTTTTGCGCGATGGACGGAAAATGTCTCCAACGGGTATACAGAAAGTATCCATCCAGAAAAGTGTGGGTTTTGCGGAGGCAAAAGCATCTTTCATTCCATTGACTATAGACATTAGACCTCGTAGCTTCCTGATGCGATATAGAATTTGCCTGACTTGACACTCAGGTAATCCATTGTTAGTTGGATTTCCTAGTCCACCGGACCACACGTGCGAGATAGCTATGTATTTTGAACTAGGCGTAGCTCGAATGATCTTGAGTTGAAGCATCCCATTGCTGGATACAGAGCAAGAAACTAAAGGTATCCCAAAGTTGTCTTCGATAATAGAAGCGACAGCTACGGAAGTAGCATCTACGAAGGCGCAGGCGTTGCTACCACAATCTTCGTTGTGTCGCGTGGCATAGTGCCTCTCATCAATGTTGAATGCAACACACCTCGAATCACTGCATTGGGTATGACTTACGCCGCTATTCGTGGGAAGTCCCGAGATGTAGTGAAGCATAGTGCACGAGTATTTACAACTGAAGTCGGCAATTTGAGCAGGACACCAGCCCAAGTCGGCCATTTTGTATTTGATGGCTTTCGGAGGGAAGATCTTCCATTCGTCAACTAGGCCTCTTGAAAACTTCAATGGCCACCTACGACCAGCCTGGTAGCGTCTGTTAGAGGTCATGGTCGTAATTTGCAGACCCTGTGCACAATTAAGAGTCTGAAGGAGAACCCGGACAGAGCAGGAGATCAGAAGAAGAGGGCATGAGCTCGGTACAATTATGCCCTCAACCATCTCACTGAGTCGCATAGCTCTGGCCAGTAGTTGTCTTGTAGCCGCTGAATTCCTAGTGGGCCATTGAAGCTTCTGTGCTTTAAGTAGTTGTGAGAGCTGTGTTGTACACAGTCTGGGGGACTTAGTTGTTTGGTCAATCGCCCTTAAAGAGGCTCGCGGGATAACCCGGCCACAGAATTCCGACAAGAGGCCGAAGTACAGCCATAGCTGAACTCGTTTGGCGAGCTCTTCATCTGAACACCGAAGCCATTCAAGACCGCCTGGTGTGTCTGTCCAATTCTTTCGAAGTGGGTAAGTGCTGAAAGGGAGACCATCGTATTCTGCCTCGCCGTCACAAAGGAGTGGAACAGCAGGAGGGTCAACAGTGTGGCTCAGAGGGTATGACAGATGGTCCATCTGGGCCGCTTTATGACGTCTGCTCCGTGCGGATTTGATCAATCATACAGCGCCACCGCGGACACGACATTGAAAGGACCCATCCTAGCCAGGGCAAACGATTTCGTCGTACTTTCCACGTGGGAGTCGAACGAAAGCTCTGTAAATATGGGTGTGAGCTGTAACGTTTCTAGGCTGGAGGAGTTCAGCAGGGGTTGGAGTCTAGGCAGCAGGCTAGGCCAGTTTGCGCGCTAAGCAGATGGCCCGCACAGCTTATTTAGGTAGGGCAACCACCCACGTTAAATAGGAGAGGATATAGACCTATAATAAGGCTAAAGACTAATATATAAAAGAGTTATAAACTAGTAAATATAACTTTATAATAAGATTATAAATATAAATATAATAAAATTAATACTAAAATTAAATATAATATATATTATAAAATAATAATAATAAAATATATTATAAAATATATTAAATATATTAAAATATATTAAAAACTAGTATTAAAGTATATTATAAAATAATAATGAAATTTTTTATAAAATAATAATAAAGTAGTATTAAAATCTATTATAAAATAATAATAAAATAGTTTATAAATAATAGTAAAATATATAATAAATATATTTTAAAATAATAATAAAGTGTATTATAAAGTAATATAATTTAATAATAATAATATATATTCTAAAATATATTATAAAATACTAACGAGTTTTATTATAAAATAATAATAATATATACTATAAAGTAATATAAAGTATATTATTAAATATATTATAAAGTAATAATAGAGTATATTATAGAGTATATCGATAAAGTAGTAAATTAGTATATTATTTAAAAATATAGAAAAGACGCGTAGATTTATTAAATCTATATACTAATTCTAGAAATTGATTTAATATTTAATTTCGCCTAAAATTACAAAATACGCATTTAATACTTCAAAAAATTCGAATAATTTCGAATAAATCGAATAAACTACTCTAAATAGTAATAGTATATAATTAGTTATAATATAGTAAAATGTATAGTTTATAATATCGCGCGAACTTAGAGAGATATTAAAAGTATATATACTTTTCGTAAATTAATATAATTTAAAATCTAAATTAAATTAGTAGAATTATAGCGCTCTATATAATCTTAGCGAGTTATTCTATATTAATAAGAAATCACGGATTTAAAATTTTAAATTCGAAGTTATTATCTTTAAATTCTTATTAAAAAATAATATTTTTATTTTCTTATTCTTATTCTTTTTTTTTTATATTTCTATTTAAAACTAGTAAAATACGTATTTAATACCTCGACTCTTCTTCTATAGACTCTCGCTTTACCGATATAAAAATTAATAAAATATATTATAAAGTAATATAAAATATTCATGAGATAAGTAAATAGAGTTAGAGAAACTAAAATAGAAAGAAAACGGAGAGAAGGATAAATAGTATTTTAGAATAATTATAACTATCGGCTACTAACTAGTAAAAAGAGATAATAAGTTATTAATAAATTAAAGTTTTTAATCGACGAGGTTTCTTTAATAACTAGTAGGCGCCGTTAATAATTTTATAAAAATAATATTCGCGGAACTCCTTTATTAATAAAGTAGTTTTACTAAAGTAAATAATTAAATTAATTAATTAATTAATATAAAATATTAATAATAGAGTATATTATAAAATATATTATAATATAATAATAGAGTATATTATAGAGTATATTATAGTAGAGTAATAATAAAATAAATTATAAAGTAGGAATAAACTATATTATAAATTAATAATAGAGTATATAAAGTAGGAATAAGATATATTATAGAGTAATAATAAAATATACTATATATTAATAATAAAGTATATTATAGAGTAATAATAAAATATATTATAAATTAATAATAAAGTATATTATATAATATATTATAAAGTATATTAATAAAGTAGTAAATTAGTATTTTATAAAGAAAACGAAACGATATATAGATTTATTCAATTTATATACTAGCCCTAGAGATAGTTTTAATATCTCTTTCGTTTAAAGTTACTAAATACGTATTTAATACTTTGAATAATTTTGAATAATTTTGAAAAAATCGGATAAATTAGTTTAGATAATTAATTAATTAATTTATATATTTACTCTAGTAAAACCACTTTACTAATAAAGAAGTTCCGCGAATATTATTCTAGTAAAGTTATTAACGGTGTCTACTAACTATTAAAGAAACCTTATCGATTAAAAACTTTAATTTATTAATAATTTATTATCTTTTTTTACTAGTTAATAACCGATAATTATAACTATTTTAGAATATTATTTATCTTTCTCTCCGTTTCCCTTTTATTTTAATTTCTCTAATTTTATTTATTTATCTCGTAGGTTTATAGGCCGCTTTATTATAAATTTATTAAATAATCGATATCTATAACTCTCCGGTTAATAACTTCTTCCTTTTTTTCCTTTTTTTTATATATCTTAATATATCACTAGGTCCTAATAGTAGTTTAAATTATATTAATTATTCTTTAATAAAAGAGAATTAACCGAGTTATCCCGTTTTTATTATTTACCGCGCGGTTATATATATATTTTAGACCTACGTTAATATCGGCCTAAAATTGTATATATTTATTTATTCTACTAGCTTCGCTTTATCCCTAGCTAGTTCCGGGTAAAATAGTAGTATATACTTTATACTTTATTTCCTCTATCTATACTAGTAGCTAGCGCTACGGACTATAAATACTTTTATTTAGTATAGGAATTTATTTAATTTAATAATTTAAAAAATACTAATATATAATTAGATATATATAGTAATATAGTAATTATATAGTCTATAATACCGCGCTAGTATAAAGGAGTATTACGCGCGTATATAGTTTTTATAAATTAATATAATTTAAAATCTAAATTAAACTAGTATAATTATAATACTCTTTATAACTTTAGCGAGTTACTCGACGCTAGTAGAAAACTACGGATTTAAGGTCTTAAATCCGAGGTTACTATTTTTGAATTTTTATTAAAAAAACAAATTTATTTTTATTTAAATAATTTATTTTTCGTTAATTTTCTATTACCTCGACTCTTTTTATATAGGCTCTCGCTTTATTAATATTATAATAAGATATTTTATAAAATAATAATAAAGTATATATAACTCTATAATATATAACCTAGTAATAACTTTATTATACTTTTATATATAATTATAATATACTTTATATTTAATATATATAATATATTATAGTTATTTCGTAGTGTATTCTTTTACTACTCTATAATATATCTTATTATTAATTTAAAAATTCTTTATTATACTTTATAATTTATTTTATAATAGGTTTATATTCTTTTTTATTCAATATTAGTAGTTACCCTACCCTAATAAACTATACGGGTCATCCGATTAGCGCGCAAACTCAACGATTTCGCAAAATTGGCTAGGCAGTAGGCTAGGCAGCAGGTAGCCTATCGTTTTATTTCAGAATTACGTAGGCAACTATAGCTAGCTCAACGCAGCCAATTCAGGCTCCTTGGACTGCCCCATAGTACTCCCCACTGTCCCTCGAAACTCTCTCTAAAGCTACTCCCTTTCCCGACCAAAAGCAGTAATCTCAAATCCTAAGTTCAGAATATATATAAAATATATATATTCGGGAAAGGGAGCACTACCGCTTTAGAGGGAGTATGACGGATTATGACGGAGCTATGGGGCAGTGCAGGGGCCCAGTAGGTGGGAGCCTGAACTGCCTAGTGCCTGGTGCTTGGCTGTAGCTGCAAAAGAAAAGCGGTGATAGAGATGAACATTATGACCAGTGGATACTCCGAGTAGGTTCAGTGTCTGAGTGGATATGGTGTCTATCAAGGGGTCGATCTACTTACTCGCATATCAGGGGCTTCACTGAACTCTTTCTTGATGGTACATAATAGTACTCTTGAGCCATGAAGGAAGAGAAAGTGAAAATAGGTTTCAAATACAAGGTAAATGAGCTTCCGTAACGTCCGAGAGGAAATTCAAGATCTGTGCTACAGCTACTTGGCTGCATGACCTTATTCCCTTGCCACTAACCATTCGATGTTTAGCGCAACCGGCATCCGAACGCAGTATCAAGCTGTCGAAGTTGGTCGGTTCTGCGAACAGAACAAATGACGGTGCTAATTGATATCTTATGTGTAGGTGCGTATGTCTTTCCGCAGAGACGTTTGAAGGTCCCATACGCCGAGGTGTTTTAGCGATATCAGCGACCTTTACTCCACACAGACGGTCAAAAAGTGGGTTTATGTCCTTGACGGTTGCTTCCCCCTTTGAAGAGATGTAAGGGCAGAAAAATTTGCCGAATATGTCAGTTCCTATGATCTTCAAGCTAAAATGGATAGCTGGATCTTCTGGAAGGGCAGCAAGCGCATAGCGCTCTGCGCTGAATCCATCGGTGAGGCAACCCTGTGCGTGGATGTTCGAATTATCCTCTAATACTACTTCTTGCTTCCGGATCTAAAGTTGACGTGGCCAAATATGATGGTTTGTTGGCTATTCTCGTCGGCTCTAACCACTTTTTCAACACCGAGAAGTCCGCTCATTGTCTTTTCCATTTTCACGGCGCTTGAGCCAATCTGAGACCTGTGATGTGCAGCCAGCCAATACGCTCGTAATACCGAATTGGATGAGTCTTTCAGCTCATGAAAGACTCGAGCCAATGAACGATAACAATCAGCTATCACGGGATCGCAAGTCAGAACGAGTTCTCTGAACCTTTCTTTTCGCTCGTAATGATCCTGTTTACGCGCAAATCCCTACTCAGAAGAATTTGAAAAATAAGGGAGCACCATGATTCCAATAGGTTAAGCTGAAGTTGTGGAATATTTCTTGTTATACCTGAAATAACAAAAGCCGAATTCATCCCGGGCTTGATCCCAGAGGTGGTAATGGAGACTAGGGTGCCTAGCTCGATTCCAAAGGATCATTGTGTCTTCGAATCCTGTCCTGAATGTTTCCGCTCTGCCCAACATACAGATAGCTCGAACCAGCGGGCCCCTCGGCAGGATCCCAAAGTATGTGCATGTAGATACCGGGAGTCGGGCAATCAATGTCGCCTCCAATGGAGAGTAAGCTAGGACAAGTCAGTGGTGAACAGCAATATGCATAATCGGCTGTGGCCGGATGTGGAGGTCATGTACTCAGAAAGTAAGATCTCTTCTTTCCTGCACACTTCCCAAAGCTTGCTACGGAGATAGCGAGGTAGCAGAGTCTCCCAATTATCACGCGTGTTGAGAAAGTCCGCATACCGGATAGCGTGCAAATCCATGACCTTGTCTAACATGTGTTTGAGAATGCCGCGATGGTCAATCTTTCCAAGAGATTTTAAGGGCTGGGCAGGAGATTGTTTAGAGTGCTTTTCTGGTTCAAAGTCCTTTGATTGTGGACGAATAAGATCTTGAGGCATGCTATATGCGAAGACTTTCTCCTTTGATCGAAAATGACTTGGAAGTAATGTCTGCTTAGAGGATGACCGCAGTGCATATGTCTGGTTTCAGATAGAATAGAACAGTGTGGTCAAAACGTATGCCTTCTATTTCCTATTGACCTGCCAATTATGAGTGTACATCCATTTCTCTATCATCACCAAGAGTGGCTCTTTTTGATAAGAGCTTTCTAGCTCTAGATCGTCTGGGGAATGCATCGGCAGTATAGGTGTAGTGGAATTCAAGGACTTCAACAACTTCGTCACTAAGAGCTTGAATCAAATCTGGCTGAATTTTTGACATGTACACTAGCGCAGGACTTGTCCCAAGATCCGCCATGGTGAGGATAGGGTCAGCTTTGGGATAACAATGTCGCAAATCACGTGGCAGGTTAATTTTCGGGCATGGTGTTCGAGAATATGGTGTAAATGCATTCTTTATCAGGGAGATGTGCTGCGGATTAGTTATGTAGTGAATTTTTACTAGAACTGGAACTGTTTGACTACTAATCATAAATTTGATTGAATATTAGTAATGATATTGAGGCTAAACCATAGAATTATAGACCGTGTTCCCCAATGGTAAGGCGTCCGACTACGAATCGGAAGATTTATGGGTTCAAATCCCAGCCCGGTCAATTAACTTTTTACTATTGAATTATCCGAATCATGTAAATAGAATTGAAAACTTGTACTATTTTTTGGTTTAGCTACATACTTGAACTTTTAAATACTGTTATGAGTATATATATATAAGCGGATGATACGCTTCTGAACTAGATACTAATTGCCATCAAGCTTGCACTTGATGAACGCATTGTACTATCAAGAAAATAAAAGCTTTGACCTCTCAATCCTGACGCCTGCTCATTCTTTGATCATCCGATCTTTCTCCCACCATAAAAGTCCACCACCACCTCCGCGCCACCTTAAATGCACTGTGAATATGAAACCGGAACATCACACATCATGCTTACTCCCCCTGGACTAGACTCGTTTCAGCCGTCTCCCGTGCCTCACCCGTACCCCCAAAAATCCAACGCACCCGCCACACCCCTCCCCGTGCATCCCTCTTGGCACCCTCCCCCCCATGTGTCTCGCTGCGAACAACCCTCAGCTGCATCCCCCTCACGCCCCTTTCATTTCTATTAATCCAATCCAACGATGATGAACAAAGTCCTTTCCCAACAACCTCAGCAGTTGCTACCAACAACTACTTATAACACAAGCGCCTCCGCCTCACCTACCATGTCAGAGTCTTCTCCACCACAACCTCAATTCAGACAGCCTACTAAACGGGCGCATTCGCCGCATATAATGGATCAAGCGCTTTCTGTTGCGCCGTTGCGGAAACCGGTGCAGCAGATGGAGATGGCGAGTAGGAGCACGCCAGCTGTTAATGTTACGCATAGCGAATCGCGCAATCAGAGCCCGATGGGGGGGAATAAATATGAGTTTGAGAGCACGCCGACGCCGAGCGCGAGGAACAGCTTTCGGAATTCCTTCCTTGATCCGGCTATGGATCCGCAGGTTCGACTTGAGGAGTACGATTGGCCGGAGTTGGAGGAGCAGTTTACGAAGCGTATGGAGGCTTTTAAGGCGGTGGAGGAGGGGATTTGGGAGGAGTGGCGGGAGTGGGGGGAGGTTTTTAAAGTGAGTCTGATACTTTGCGCCGTAGTTCCTCATGGTGATGCCTGCTCTCTAGCGTCATAGTTCTGTGTTTTCTCAACCTTGTTGGGTTGTTCGTGGAGAATCATCTTTGCTGACTCGAACACCAGGCATGGGCCTCAACTATATCCATCCACGACGAAGAGCGCGCCTCAAAACGCATGCGCACACGGATCGCCTACACGCAAACATCAGAGGAGAATCTGGAGGCCAAGAGAAAGCATTGTAAGTTCCTCTCCGAACGAAAATTGGGGACCAGAACGCCCAAAAGCCACAATTTTGCTCCGCTGAGCGATATCGGGCGGTTGCGGAGGCTGTTCTCGGAGCTTGAGAATAGCTGAGAGGTTTTGGACATCTTTTTTTGAACGTGTGAAAATTGTGAGGAGCAATGCATGCTGTTGGATAATGCTGATTCTGATGCGCGGTACAGATATCAAAGTCGTGCAAGCTTTCGAAAGCGCACTAGCTCTGCTAGGCGATGGCTAGATAGCCTGACGGATGGAGATGTGGTGATGAGGTATCGCTTCGACTAAGAGTGGCAAGAGATGCAGGTATGATCTCGAGGGACTCTCTTCTGTACTCTGGCTTTGCTGACATGCGCAGTCCTCCACGTCGAGCGCAGTTCCTTGATCGAGAGCCTGGCAAGCTTCGTGTACGTAAGCCGAGGGTCTCTTTGAAAAACTTCGGGAGCTTCTCGGCTCCGGTTAGGCTCAATGGATGCTGCCGCCATGTCATACAGGCGATAGAGTACTATTTCCTCGAACCTTGCAGACGTCATCTCCCGACAAGAAGCGGCAGAAAAGGGCAGAGGGTTTGTGGCCCCTGTACATGGGTGTGGGGAACATATTCGGAGCCTCTCGGAGTCGGTTGGACCGGCTCAGTTTTCTCTTGATAGGTCACGTAGATCGCCATGGGATATTGAAGAAGACCTGTATTATTTGATTTGACCGTTGCGTCTATAAGTACAAGGCAACCGATCGCAGCAGTATCATGCTACCAACAAACAAGCGCATCTAAATTCAGGCTGTAGACGCTATCATACTACTGGATTCCTGAGGCAAGAAAGGACAACCAGCCCCAAAGCGCCACCGTTCGCAAGATGGGACGAAACTGGCCATTCTTGCGGCTGCCTCCTCGACGCAACAGTGATAGTTTTCTGCAGTGCCCAAGCCATGCAGCTGCGCTTATCGTTCAACGCCTGATCTTGCAAGCGCGCACGCGTCAGATACCGAAGGCCTTGCGATCGACCATGTGCTGGCCCTTGCCCTTGTTCCTAAAGATTTTGACTCTGATTATAACAGGAGGGCCGTATAAGCCTCCACACTGCCAAATGAGTCTTGAAGAGACAATGATCATGTTTGCAGGATATCAGCTAACTCTCCTAGCCCGGATTCTTTGCTGCCGCTTCTACAGTCGATGAAGAAATCGACTTCCTTTCGGACATCATCCATCTTCTCATGCAAGTCCTCTGTCTGACGCTGTATATAGACCGTCTTCATACCACTATGACTCTTCAGCTTTGTGGTACTAGTTCATTCAAGCAAAAAGAACGCTTACACCTTCTTCGCTGCCCTAAGATCATATGCATGTGCGGCGACCATGATAGCTTCTGATGGGGCGACTTTCATCAGGTCGAGCGCTTTTGTGTATATTGCAGCATCCGGCTATCGAGCGGTCAGAATCAATCTAAGGAAAGCACTGATCGGACAAACCCACTTTGGTCTTCCCCAAAAGCTGAGAGGAAAATAGCATATGAAACGGCAGGCCTGAAGATTTCATGATATCAAGCTGTAATCGCGTAGACCCATTCGCGAGCACCACTCTTTAGAAGTAAGTCCATACTCGGCACAAAGTAAATAGGAGTTTTCCTTACATAAAGTATTTCCGCTTCAGCCTTTCAAGAGCCCCCGCCGCATCTGGCCACCCTCTTTGCTCATGCCACGCGCCCACCAACTTCGTCCGAACCCCATTATCCCACATCGACGGCGTAACCCCCCTATCCAGTAGTAACCAATTCAGCACCCTCCGATGCGTAACATCGATATCCTCCAGCGGCTGCGCCGCCTCCCTCCTCATGTTGACTTCCTTGAAAAACCCAGCTCGCCAGTCTACCGCGAGCTCTTTTAGTGCTTTGGGAGGAAGAGCATCTAGAGCTGGGGCTGCATGTAGAGCGGGCAGGACGGAGGAATACCAGTCTGTGCATGTGCCCATGAGGTCGAAGACGAGGGCTTTGGGGATGGCGGGGGAGTTTGCTACTGCGGACATGGTGGTATATACTTTCTGGGACTTGCATGCATTAGAAATGGAGGTTCTATTGTGGAACTGCATAGTTGTGAGCCATCAGCAGAAGCGTGAGAAAACCTGTCACGTGACAATGCGGGGCAACCGCGTTGGAGATTATGAGCCTTTTCGCTCTCGGGATCCAGACTGTGCATTCTGTACCCTACTTTATACTTCGAGAGAAATCTTCGGAACAGATCTTTCGAACAAGGGCATCATCTTTGTTGTCAAAACAGGTAGTCGACGCTCAATGCAGCGGTATTAGACTGTCCCAATTTGGCTATCTTCCAACCGCTCTGCGGTATTTCGCTTCCCTGCCTTCCTCCTCTTCTCGTAAACGTTCAATCGCGTTTCTATGTTGCTTGATATCCGGCTTCTCGACCTCCTGCTCATTGGAGTTCTCCCTCCATCGGTATAGACCTCTTGTGACGACTTTTCGCCCGAGCCTCTCCTCAAGGACAACATCAACGTCAAGCTTGCGTTGGTATGCTTCCCATCGTACATCCTTCCAGACGTTCCCTTCAACATATTCCGACCAATCTCTCTTCTCTTCCCGGTCGATGCTTTGCAGCACGTAGAGAAAATCATCTCTGCTCACTTTCTCCCCATTCTTCATACGCCTCCTCAATCTCTGCTCGCGTGAAAAATACTCAAAGCTAATAAGTAGCATTAAAGAGACCAACGACGTAGCTGCCAGAACCCCTACATCTAGAATTTTATCGTACTTCCCGGCATCGGCTGCTGTGGTAATCGTCTCATGGTCAGGACCTTGCACCAGCGGTACTTCCAAGTCCCCAATCTTCAGCACCCCCTTGGAAAGCAGAACATCCATCTTGTACTTCTGCAACGTATTCATTCCCATCAACATCGTCCAAAGTCTTGGAATCACCGTCGCATGCACATCTATATCCATACTTCCAATCTTCATCGAGAAATTCGCACAAGTATTCGCCTTAACCTCCCCGCCAATGCCATGATGTTTGCCCTCATTTGTCGGTTCCGTGTTTAAGCGTAAGACTCGCGCAAATTCAGTGTCAACGCACGAGTGATCGGCTCCAGTGTCTACGCAGACATTCACTGTTCGAAGGCTGTCGCCGTCGAAGATCTGGGCGGATACCTCGGCGTATCCTTTGGAGTAGGGCTGGTCCACGATTGATCGGGTTTTCCTAGGCTGATGCAGTTTCTTGGTTAGCAATAATTTTCCCTTGAGGGTTTGAAGTTAAGGGGAGAAGGGTGCAACGTATGAGACTGTATTGTTACCGGAGGATTGTAAGGGCGAGCTTTGGCAAAAATGCTGGCAAGGTCATGCTGGCTTGTTACGGTAGACTGGGCCCTTTTGGAACATCGAAAGCCAGAATTTCCTCGAAGAGTTATGTACGGGACCAGGGTTTTTGAGGCTCTGATGACAGAGAAATATATGTACATGGTGGGGCAAGCTGAACGTTATCTAAGATCAATCAAGAAGCCGTCAATCCTAAACAAGTGAGATTGAGTTGCTTACATAGGCGCAGACATCGAGGCAGTCAGGGAAGTCGTGACCGTTGCCTCAACCGTCTCATCAGGCAGCACTACGGGTTCGAGGCAAGGGAGCGTAATAGCAAATAGTTGTCACAATTGTCGGTCGCGTTTCACGTCCTTTATTGGATGAGTAAGCTAGAAACCCGAAGGTTTGGTTCCCTCTATCGATTATGCAAGTCGACCAATGGGGAATGTGAGTCAAATTAGGCGATATCCTCACTTTGTGTTCTACATATTGAATCTAATTGCCTCTGCACTAACATCATAAGCAGGTAACAAGATAGACGCGGGTACTAGGAGTTCTTTGATCATTGATATTTAGTATCTTGCTGATGTTGACTACGCTCTTTCCAAGAGTACCCACAACTGTATGAAGTCATCAATCACATCAATGAGTGTAGACTACATACCAGAATGACCACGGACAGCAACCGGCCTGGCAGGCTAAAAGCCGGCTGCTGGCCTCCCTCGAAAGCCTACAAAGTTGTGGTCCCATTACTTGACCCAGTCGGCACCGCAAAGCGACCAGTTTCAACATCAAGCGCTCCACCTGTCTTAAGACTGAGTACGCTTCCAACAATATTATTAGGCGGCCCACCAGGCTCCAGCGTGATTCCATCAACCACCACGGCTGAGGAATTGGGTTTGATTATAATTTGTAGTGATTGCAATCACACTTGGAGTTATTTCTTGAGGGGCTGAGAGGCGGATCGTAGTGGTCCCGAGCTTAAGTATATCTGAGGGTGCGAGACTAATAAGGGTGTCTTGTACAGTGATTGCAGAGCTGCCAGGTAATATAGTAGAGCCGTCAATGGCGAAGCTAGTAGGATTGGCAGTGAACGATATACTTCCTGCAGCGAGAACTTTTTGAGGCGGTGGGGGACCACTGGATGGGCCTGAGAGCTGAACCGTACTGCTTCCGATACGGTTACGCCAGAAGATTCGAGACTAACTGCAGCCCCATCTACAGTGTTTGCGGGACTGCCGGGAGAGACAGTAGCACCAGCGACAACAACATCGGTAGGATTTGCAGTGAACGAGAAGCTTCCAGCAGCGAACACCGACTGCGGGGCTAATCGAAGGCTGGATGTTCCCACATGGGAAGCGGCTTGTTGATTATCCGATGTAGCATTGTTGTTTTGGGCTGGGTTTTCTGATGAAGAGCAGCTGGTACCACGGCAATCGCCTCGCCTGGGACGCTTAAAGCTGGTCCACGAGCTGTGTATGACGCTCCGTTCAGAACCACGCCAGCCGAGTAATCCGAAATCGATAGTGACTGACTGACCGGCAGACATGACCCTATTATATAGGAAGAAGTACAAGACCAGGCGCATCTTTGCGAGGGATGGAAGTTTCATCTCTATACCTTCGACATCAATCATACGTTTACAGACAGTCTTTGATGTGTGAAGCAATATCGACGCAAAAAAATGACGTCTCAAGCCAAGATCAAGGAAACATCTTGAGGAATGTGGCAATTTTGCGGAAAGAGTGTTGGTGGAATCTACAACGGATCAATAGAATTGTCCGCTGCGACACGAAAGCTGCTATAAGTCAAAACTCGGACCAGTACTTAAAGCGACCTGAAGCGTCGATTAGATCTGTCGACTAGGATTATATTGATCCTAGAAGGATGCGCGCCGAGCCAGCAGCTTCCTTCGCAAGTCTTAGTACTAATCTTAAACGAAAAATACCCTTCGTTGGGGCATAACAGTATGAATACGAATGGATTCCTTCCGCTGATCAGACTATAAATTAGTAGCCAGTCCAGATTCCCCAAGTCATCTCGCCTGACAGCATCTTTTCAATCAACAGTGCATCCATTGCTGCCTGATTACTACTAGAATACATGCCACGTGAGATCGGAAAGGTACAAGGGCATCGCCAACCATGAGTGGCTTGCGGTCGAAGAAAGAAGGCTTACTTACCACGATGTCGACTATAGAGGAGACGAATGGCTGTGTAGTCTTGTGGATCAATTCCGCGAAAGGAGGAGGTAGTATTTTCGATGCTAAAATGCGCTGTTTCTCCCAAACACGTTCCTGCATCTTGCCAATCGGAAGTGTATGCCGATGCTTCCTGCCTGAGCTATCGGTCATAGTTTCAGCAAGCTCTGGTGAGCCCTCTGCGATGTTTGTATACCAAACGGAGTTCAGTAAGCGGTTCCCTGGCTCGAGAGTGCCATTTTCACCAGGTATTGTGTAACTGAAACATTGTTAGGGTAGAGAGTAAGGGTGTATGGCAGAGGAACTGACAGCAATGTAGCTCTAGGTTATTGCATGGAGGGTAGTCTTTAGCTGGAAAGTACTTCTCCCTTCCTCGGACACCTCACTCTCGAGAACAGTACCTCGCCATGCAACATAGCCGGCGCAAGTGTGCTTGAGATGAGGTCGCAAAAGCTGGCGGATATGGGATGTTGAGCCGTCTGCTGTAATCACTAGATCGGCACGAACTGAGCCTCGACCATCTGATGCCTTGTTCACCAGATCTTCGAAGTCGACGATGACAGAGCCATCCGCATATCTGATATTCTTCACAGCCTTCCCTTGGTCATAGACCGTTTTCCCGTTCCCACTCGATTCCGATGGTAGAGTCGTGCAATAGGGACTAGTGAAACCGTCGAAATTGGCCCTGAAGCGGTAGTAAAGCACGTTCTAACTCGACATGCGCATTGGCCGATCGAATCCACCAACAACTCTGAGATCTTTATCAAGGAAATGCACACCAGAACATGCTACAGCGTATGGCTGTTCTTTCAGGAGATCATGAGTGTTCATGAAGACGTGAGAATGTCCCATGGTAACGATACCAGCTGCTTGACCCTCTCGCGTAGGCGACAGATGCTGCTTGAGAATGGTAACGTTATGGCCGAGGCGCTTAATGGAAATGCCTTGCATCAAACCAGCTAGTGAACCACTAACCTAAATACCGAAGTCATTTGAGAACGGACAATGACGACGTTGAGCTTCAATTTTGACATCTTGACACTGTGCTCTGCGAAGATTTTGAAAACACTGGCAATCACACGGGAATCGTGGTAAGACTAAGGTGGCTCCTCAAGGTCGAACTGCGATTTGCAAACCTGCTATCTGAAAGAGAGAATGCGTCTTTGTGGAGGCAAATGATTGAAGTCACGAAGTTCGCCAACTTGGTTCGTTTTGTCCTGGTTGCTGTCCACAGACTTGAAATAACCTGGATGTGAGCTAAGGTATCATGCCGTGTTTCTTTACATCCTGACCAATGTAGAGGGTGGTCGCAGGTTCGGCCATGGGACTTCAGCAATCTTGCTCCCCGCAACCTTGCGGGCGTAAAAGCTAAGTTCGTTCGATCATTTACGGAGTACGGTATGTATGTGGCACCGTCTGTAGATTCACCTATCAAAGGAAGGAGCAGTGTCAGGCACTGTTATTGGACATGCAAGAGATGTTTCTGTTGCCTAGGAAGCCTCGGCATGCGTCAAGCTGCTCCGCGCCAAGGAGATCAAACGGACTTGCTGACCAACCTGGCACTGTGGTAACTCCCTAGTTGGCTTATCGATGGTATACGCGACAGGATCGCCCATCGTTCAGGCGCATATGGAGGAGGAGTCCATGCCGATCCTGGTGGGGACAGCGGCGCCGCTTGACTACAGTCTGTGAGACGAATCCTTGAACTCGATGGCTGATTGCCTTTTTTGTTGTCGAATGACCCATTTGATAATGTATTCTCCTCTAGGCTGACCTGCAAACAGCAGGTTCCATGTGAAGCACTGGCTTAATTTTAGCCCCGGGCGCCCGTCGAGCGCTCTAGGCCATTCGCGTATTAGCTCCGGGCCAGCCTCGAGCGCCTAGGCTCTGTAGTAATTAATCGATTAATCGATTAATAAAGGCGTTAATCGTAAATCGATTAAATTACTGAGGGCGTTAATTATTATTCAATTAAATTATAATTATATTAATCGATTAATATATATAAATATAGAAATTTTCGCTTCGACTAGATATATACTAGTATATTTACTTCGTGAGTAAAAAATCTAATATTTCTATTTATAAATATAGTTAAATATTAGATAAAAATATATTAAATAAATATATCTATTTATTAATATAATGATATATATTTAAAAAGAATAAAATTAATATTATTATTAAGATATTTTATTTATTATTAAGAATTTTAATAAAGTTCTATAATAAGAAATCTTTAAAATAATCTAAAAGATATAAATATAAAAATTTTATTTAAAATTATTACTAAATTATATTTAAATAATCTCTATACTAGTAAATAAAAGAGACTTCTATTTTTATTTCCTCTTTTATTATAATATAGTTTTACCTACCTTAACTTAACTTAATTTATCTTAGATTTAATTTAGGTCTAAACTAGTTTCCCTATTTCTATTTTAATATAGTCGGGATAGGAAATAAATAAATACTCCGTATATTAGTTTTTATTTAGATAATAGCTAGCCCTACCCTAATTTTCGTTCTTTATCTTTTATTTTAATTTACTTTTATATTATAACTAGGCTATAATTTAATAAACCTAATTATTAATTTAATAAATCTTTAGATATTAATCCCGTCTTTTAATATTATAAAAGATTAATTACTTAGCTAGTATTTCTTAATATTAAGATAATTATTATAAGGGATTAATACCCTAACTTTAAAGACCGCGTACGATAGTTCCTCGCCGAAGTTTAAAATAACCCTACTAGTTTCTTTAATACCTTCGACTACTTATATATTTAAGCCGAGAGTAATTCTTTATTAAATACTTTATCTATATCTACGCCTCTTCCTCCTCCTATATTAAATATATAGTCCTTAATCTATATTATCGTTTAGGTAATAGCCTAGGTCGTATTTATTATAACTTAAATTATACTTTAGCCCCCGCCCTAGGTATTCGATAAAAATACTTTTAGTAATATTATTATTATAGGCCTACGCTCGTTTTCTCTTTTAAATATTTAATAATTTATTTTTTTATAATCTCGAACGCCTCTTAAATCCGAAAAGCTCCTAGATATCTCGGAATATAAAGGGGATTAAAATAAATTAGATATTTAAGAGTAAACGTTAATATAACGGATATATATTAATTATAACTATTACCTTATTAATAACGATAAGATCGTTTATATAGAGTTTAAATTAGTTATCGGTAAGAAGGCCTTTAATTTAATAAATTATTATTAAAAAGAGGGTCTCTATACCTTAATTAGTTTTATCGATTAACGAAAAAAGTTATAGGAAATATATAATAACCCGTTTAAATAAGAGGATACTCGGAATTATATTTAGGAATTTAAATAAAACTTTATATCTTTTAACGAGTATTTTAATCTTATTATTTAAAAGAAAAAATATTCTCGAATAAAGAACGAATCCTTAATTAACGCTATAAAATATAATATTAATTATATTATTTAATAGGCCTTTATCTCCTAGAGGAAAATTAATAATTAACGATTATATACCTTCGATAAATATATCTATATATACTCCGAAATCGACTAAGGATTTTAATAGATTAAATATTATTTATTTCGTTAGAGTACCGCTCCTACTAGATTAGGATAAACCTCGAGGAGGTTTATTATATTTTTATTAACTTTTATCTCTATAGCCCGCTTTATTATAACGAGTATTTTTATCCCCGTTATTATAATTTTAACTCTTTTATTTAAAGAGTTAATAGATTTTAATTCTACCTAAATTATTATTAAAGATAAATTAATAAGAACCTTAATTATTAAAGTTATTTATAAGAAATAAAGATTTTACTTTTATTATAAATCGCCTAGGTATAATATAAGAGTTTATTTAATTTAACTAGCTAGCCTCCGATCTAGTATTATAATTATTATTAATAATAATGAGAGTGTTATAAAAGGAGTTACCCTAAACGCGGGAAAAGAATAATCCCGGTATAAAGTCGTATATTAGGATTATAGGTACCTAGAACTCTATATATACCTTTTTATTTATTAACTATATTATTTAATTTACTTTCGTTATTAATTAAATTTTCTTTTAAATTTATTATATAGCTTTTTAAGACCGACTCTACTTTTTATAATAAATATATAGTTATTTCTTATTAACTACGGAATAATTAATCCCGAATTTAAATTAAAGCCTTAATTAATATTAATATATCCGGTTATTTTTTTATTAATTATAATTTTATATATACCTAGTATCTACCCCTTCGCTTTCTTTATTATCTTTATATCGTCTAACTTTTTAATAATATACTTATCGTTATAAAACGTATTATTTATATTATAGAAGCGATTTTAAATATTTATAATAAATAATCTTCTTTATTATTAAATTTAATTAATACCCCGTTATAATCGGCCTATTATACCTCTATTATTATAAAGTTACTACCGATTTTTTAGATAATTCTTTAACCTTCGCTTTATATTTCTATTCAAGAAATTATACCTTTAGTCCTATAAAAATCTTCGCGGAAAATAAACTTTTTTTTATAATTTAAGAAAGTTTCTAAACCTAAGAATCCTAATCTTTAACTTTATCCGATATCTATATAAAATAAACCCCGATTTAAAAAGAGTCGCTAGTATATAAAGAGCCGTTATTATTTATAAACGATAATATTATTATTAAATAATTAATTCCGATTTAAGAGAAGTTACTTTAATTTTAAATTTATTAATAATATATTTAATCTTAAATTTATAAAAAGTAAACCTCGATTTAAAAAGAGTTAACTTAATTTTAGGTTTATTAAAAGTAAACTTAATCTCTAACTTAATTTAATATTTATATAAAATAACCTAGAATTTAAAAGGAGTTATTTTAATTCTAGGTTTATTAATAATAAATTTAAATTTAAAAGGAGTCTTCCCCGCCCTAGTCCTAGTTATTTATTCTTATAGGAACTAGTTATAATAACGAGTATAATTATATCGTTACTATTATTAAATAAGAAAAGATACTTAAAATTAAATATCGTAGCCTAGCCTCGTTTCGTTTTAAGTCCTAGTATTATAAATAACGAACTTAATACCTAGTTACTTTTAATATATACGAGATAAGATCTCGATTATTTACCCGGCTTATTATATTTAACGAGTAAACCGCGTTTAATTTATTATTTATAAAAATCGATTAATTTTTAGGTATTCTAGAAGAAATCTCGAATTTAAATACCTAGTTTTATTAAGAATCTAGGTATTATAAACCTAAACCCCGCCTTAATTAAAATCTTAAATGAAATATTTACGATTAAATTTAAAACCGAGTTATATTTAAAATAAATAAGGAGCTTTACCTCGCCGCCACCGTTATTTAAAAAGAGTTTTAAACTTATTAAAATAATAAGAATATTAACTTAACTACGATCTTACCTACGCGGTATTATAAATTCTTAAACGTTTTTTTGAAAGAAGATATTAATACCTTACCCCCGTATTAGTTATATAATTATATTATTAAATTTAAAGAAGGGTTATAACCTCCGTTATCTAGTTTATATAATATAAATTATAACGAGATCCTAAAACTCCGCCGTTAACTAGATAAAAACCTTAGTAAAGGTTTTATTCGAGTTAGTCGGTCCTATACCGCGTTCTTTATCCTATTTATAAAGAAACTTAACGGAGGCCTATATTTTTATATTAATTACCGAGGGTTTAATATTATTATTATAAAGAATAAATACTCTTTACCCTTAATCTTAGAAACCTTAAATCGATTAAATTATATTAAGGTATTTTTTAAATTAAATATTATATTTATTTTTAATCGCCTCTGTATTAAAGAGGGCGATAAAGAACTTATAATATTCTATACCCGATTCGGCCTATTCGAATACTTTATTATATTATTTAGATTATATAATAACCTTACCTCGTTCTAATATTATATTAATAATACTCTTTATAAATTTCTCGATAAGATTTATATTATATACCTCGACGATATTCTAATTTATAACGATATTAAAGAAGAGTATAAAATCTATATTAAATATATCCTCTAGAAGCTCCGCGAGGCGGGGTTTTAAATAAATATTATTAAATATAATTTCTATATTAAGGAAGTTATATACCTAGGATTAATTATTATTATTAAAAAAATTAAAATAGATTTAAAGAAAATCGATATTATTTTAAATTAATTATAACTAGTTAATATTAAGGATATTTAAAGTTTCCTAGGATTCGTTAACTTTTATCGGCGTTTTATTTATAGGTTTAATAAACTCGTTATACTATTTATAGCCTTAATTAAGAAAGGTACTATCTTCGAGTAGAGAATTTAATATTAAATAGTTTTTAATATCTTAAAGAAGGTTTTTACCTCCGATATTATTTTAATTTATTTCGACCTTAACCGTAAAATTATAGTAGAAATAAATACGTCTAATTACGTATTTAAGGGGGTCCTATTTTAATATAACGATTAAGACGTCCTTCGTCTTATTATTTATTTTTTAAAGAAGTATAACCCTACCGAGTATAATTATAAGATTTATAATAAAGAGTTTATAATAATTATCCGCGTATTTAAAGAATAGCGCCTTAAACTAAAGGGATTTACTCTCTTTATCGAGGTAATATCGGATTATAAAGCTCTTAAATATTTTACTTTATTTAAGGTATTATCTCGCCGTTAAATAAAATAAAACGAGTTTTTATCCCGTTTTAATTATAAAATTACCTACCGGCCTAATAAAGAAGATAGTAAACTTAATATATTAATACGTCGATTAAGAGACCTCTTTAAAGAGGGGGATAAATTAGATCCTAAATATTAATATTAATATTAAATTATATTAAAAAGAAAAAACCTAGCCCTAGAAGTCTTTAAAGATTATATTTATAATATATCGCTAAATATAATAACCCTAGCCTTAGTCCTAGTTACTTTAATTATAGCGGTAATAACTTTAAAGATTTTTATTTAACTTTTTTAATTATACCTCGTATTAATTTATATAACCCCGATAAACCTCGATATAAATATCGATTTAGAATCTTAGACCCTATTTACGTTCTATAAACCCGAATTAAATAAAGACTAATTTATTAACCTAGATAAAGACCTATATAATACCCCGATTTATTAATTATAGGATAAAATTAATTAAGCCGATTAATTCGCCTTTAGAGTCCTAGAAATACTATATTTTAAAATACGTTATTATAACGGAATTCCCCTCGCTAAATATAAAGATAGGGATAAAGTTCTCTACTTTTAAAGAAAGAGATATATTCCGAATTCTAATAAACTACGCCTTCGTCTAATCTAGTTAGTTTATAATAATATCGCGGGTAGTTACCTAGGTCGTATTAAATATTATGAATTAATTAGTCGGGCCTATTAATAATCTAATATTTATACTACTATCTAGCGATTCGTTAAGAATTATTATATATACCGAAGAATTAAGCCTTCCCGTTAGTGTATTTAAAAATAACTATATTTATTACCGCCCCCGTAATAACGTTAAAGAGACGTCTCGATAAACTATATAAATCCCCTACCGCCTTATACTTTTATAGGAATTATTTATTAATATATCCTAATTTTCGTAGACCGCTTAATTAAGATACGGTACTTAATATTAACTATATTAATAAAAGTAGACGAAGCCTACGACGCTTTTTAATAAAATATATAGAAACTTTATAAATTACTAGATATTTTTATTTCGGATCGAGGATTTTAATTTATATCGGAGTTCTAGGAGGCCTTATATAAATATTTTAAAATCGATTAATATATATTTACCGGGTATTATCCTTAGACGGATAATTAAACCGAGTAGTTTAATATTATAATAAAATACTACCTCCGTATATATAGTAATTATATATAGGATAATTAGGTGAAATAACTCCTTAGAGCGGAGCTTTCTAATAATAATACTAATTTTTCTAATACTTTAACCTCGCCTTTCTTAATTAATTATAATTAATATTTATATATCGGCTTCGAGCCTACCGAGCCCCTATTTTAAGATCTTACTATTTAAATATATATTTATTTAATCGTTACCGATAAATTTATAATATAAATAAAAGCCTTAAACGATTACCTCCGCGATAAGATATTTATCGCCTAAACTATCTTTAAATCCTCGGTTAATTAACGAAGGCGCCTATATTTAATATATTTAATAAATAATTAAATATAACTAAATATTAAGAATCTAAATATTATATACTCTTTAGTTAAACTCGACGATTATAATATCGGCCCCTTCCGAGTCTTTAAAGTTTTCGATAATTCTTTTATAGTTTAACTAGATTTTTTATATTTAATAAAAGTTTACCCCGTTTTCTACGTTAATTTATTATAATTAATAATTAATAACTCTCTACCTAGATAAATCTAGTTTATCCGAGAATTTATAATTACCGAAGATAACTAACGAGAGTAATATATTAACGGTATTTTAAATTTTAAATATAATCGCCGTTATAGTTTACCTTTATTAAAATACTACGTTAATTAAAAAGGTTATATTACTATATAAAAACCTTTTTATTACTTTACCCGTTATTAATAATTTATTAATAAATATTATATCTCGAATCCTAGCACCGCCGGCCTCTATAAATTACTATATATTATTTAAAAGTATTAATATAAAGAACTTTTATTATCTTTATCCTAGTCCGATTTTTAAGAAATTAATCCCCGTTTATATTATAGTTTATTCTTTATCCGTTATCGTCCCCTCGATTATTATTCTGTATCGGCTTCGACCGATACTTCGTACTATTATATAAATAAATAATACCCTATAACCTAGCCCCGCCGTTATCGTTTATAAATAATAATGTTAATACTTAGTTTTATTTATATACCGCCGTTTATTCCCCGTTCTATCTTTTACCCGTTATTATCGATAACTCGAATACTCCGACGCGCTTTTATCTTAACTATTTCGTAACCCTAAATAAGATTTAAGGTTATAAAATTTAATTAATCGAATTAATTATTTATTTATCTTATAAGAGCTCGACCTTAAAAAGGGGGTTATTATTATAATATAACCTTACTTATTTTAGCCTAGTTTAATTTATCTTAGATTTAATTTAGGTCTAAACTAGTTTCCTTATTTTTATCTTAATATAATCGGGATAAAAAATAAATAAATACTTTATATACTAGCTTTTATTTAGATAATAGCTAGCCCTACCCTAATTTTCGTTCTTTATCTTTTATCTTGGTTTACTCCTATACTATTACTAGGCTATAATTTAATAAACCTAGCCGTTAATTTAATAAACCTCTAGATATTAATCCCGTTCTTTAATATCTTTTATCTTTTTTAATATTTATCTAAAATTATCTAAATTTAAAATTTGGATAATAGGTAAATATATATAATAGGTCTATTATAAATTTATAAAGATACTCTTTTATAAAAAGAAATTCGACTCTATTTACGAACTTTCTTTTATTAAAAATTGATCTTATCTCTTTAAAAAAGAATTCTTTATTTAGACTTTACTACTTTATTCCGAGTATTAACTAAGAAAAAAATATATTATATATATTTTTAATATAGGTCAATATTCGATACCTAGCTCAAAATTATCAATATTAGAAAATTCAAAAATTATCTTTTTAAACGAGTAATTTATTTACTTACTATTTATATTCTTATAAGAATATTTCTATAAATAGAATTAGTCTTATAAAGTCTAAAGATAAAACGGAAAGTATTTATATTTATAATAATCTATTTATTTCTATATCTTTATTAATTCTTTATAGATTTAAATTTAGGTTCTTCGATTTAATCTATATTAACGATCCTTCCTAATCTTCGAAATAGATCTTCGGATATAGATTTAAGTTAATATTATATCTAAAGAGTTTAGTACGAAAAGTATTTAAATTTTTTCTTGAGAATAATATTTCTTAGAAAGTAGTTTCTAATAAATCTTTTCGAAATCTACTAAAGTATACTTAAGAGTAAGTTCTATATCTATTTTTAGATATATATATATTAATCTTTTTTAATAGTAATATTCCGAAGCTCTACTACGAGAAAATTCGCTCGGAATTTTAATTACTCTTTCGAATTAACTCCGGGAAAATTAAATCGGAAGTCGAGACTATAAGTTCTATTTATAGAAATTATATCTCTTTTATTTTCGACTTTTAGATAGCCTCGAACTAAGCCGAATATATAGTTATTATTATTTATTATATAAATAAAGACTAGGAGCTTTTTTCTCGATTTATAAAAATAACTCTTATAGACGATCGAAAAGAAACTACCTATTTATTAGAGATTCTTAACGGGAGTCTAGTTACTTAGGGTATAAAGGATAAGATTGTCTCGTTAGTATTTTATTTTTTAACTAGTTTTTTAATTAACTAATTTTTCAATAAATTAATAATAAATAAAACTTCCGAAAATCTAGCCCTATTTAGGACTTTTAAGAAATTCTATAAAGAGAAATATAATACTACTATATTCTCTTTAAGTTATATAATTTATACTTTTAATAACGTCGTAGGAAATATTTTAAATTAACTACTACCTACGAAAAAATATAAGGAATTAATAATTAATACTTTTAATTAAGAATAACTAGAAGAGGAGGAAGAAGAAGAAAGTCGAGAACTTATTTCAAGTTAGTTAGTTCTTTTTTTTTTATTTTTCTATTAATTTTTCTATTAAAATCTTAATTAACTCTTATATTTTTTTTTTTATTATTTTATTAGTTTATTAATTTCCTTATTAATTTTTCTATCAATTTTTCTACTTATCTATAAAATAATTACTCTAATAACTTCAAGTTAATTTTTTTATCTATCTTTTTAACTAATTATTCTATAGTTAAATATCTTATTCGAAGAATTCGAAAACTAACCTCAATTTTCAAAAATCAACACGAATATTCTAGAATCTTAGAAAATCAAATCGAGGTTCTAAATATAAAAAGATCTACGAAGTTAAAAATTAGTAGGTTTATTTAATTTTCTTTTTAATTTTTTTGAATAAATATTTACTAAAAAATCTATTAGATACCGACGTCTACTAGAATTATACTACGGAATAGAGTAGAGATTACTTTCTCTTCCCTTCCCTTTCTTAGAGGAAGGGGAAGGGAAGAGAAGAGATAAACTTAAAACTATTTCTTTCTTTAATTTAGAGAAGGAAAAGGAACTTTTATTATTTCTTTCCTTCCTTCCTAATAGGGCTAGCCCTATATAATTTATATATACGCGTATATATACTTTATTAATTAGGATAATAATTAATATAAATAATAAATATCTTTAGGGTCGCTAATAACGTTTTATTAATTATATTAATTATTATAATTCCTATTAATAAATTATATTATCGCGTATCTTTAGGGTTATTATAGTAACGATAATATAAATAAAATATATTAAGATTTAATAACGCGATTATATAAATTAATCTTTATACTACCCTCGATTTAAATAATTAATATATATTATAATATCTTAAAATAACGAATCGTAGTTATTTATATATTAATCTCTAATCGATATTCTCCGTATATAAAATTATACTAATCTTTATATTAAATCTTTATTAAAATTTTATCCTTCAATAAAATTCTCTTTTATTTCAATTATTAATATTTATTTACCCGTTTAATATTTTCGTTAAAGTTTTTAAAAATTTACTATCCTTCGCCTATAAAGTAATATACTTATTATATATTATATATAAATTAGTTATTAAATAATATAAATTATAGTCTTTTTAGGGATAATATAGGAAATAAATTTATTAGAGAATATATATATTAAATAGCCTTTTTTAGTTTTTTATAAAGTATTAATTATATTATTTTAAAATCGTATATCTTCAAGAAGGTTTTAGTAATAGATTTTATAAAAAAATATGAAAAGAGTATTTTTATAATTAATAAATCGAATATCTTCTAATATCTTTAAATTTTTTAAAGTATTTTCGTTAATAAGAATTAATATCTTAATTAGGATAAAAGTAATTAAAAATAATATAAAATTTACTACCGGGCTTTATACGTTATTAAATAGATATAGGAATTTAATTTATTTTTCCCCTCTTTCTTTTTAAAACTTAAGCGCGGTCTTTAAATAAAGATTTAAATAAAACTTTAACTATTTATATTTCTATAAAGATTTAATTAATAAATAAAGAGCCTTAAGAAAAAAGTATAGTTAATATTAATATCTAGAAATTAATATAGGATTTATAGTATATTTAATATAAAGGAAAAACTTATAAGTTTAAGTACTTCTAGCGCTTTTATATATAAGGTTTTATACTTTAAGACTTTAATAAATTATATAATATTAATAAAATTATTATTATAGAGTTAAGATCAAAATAGATTATTTATTATTTTATTTTATTTTAGTTTTTCTTAGAGGATATCCGCGTCTTAAAGGAGCCTTTATAATAGCGGATTAATATAAAAATTAAGATAAAATTAAGATATATAATAAGATAGCGAATTTTTATCTTTAGTTATAATTTTAGTTTTTTATATTTTACTCGCTTTCTTTTTCTCTTTTATTATTTTTTAATTTATTTTTAAATTCTTAAAAATTACCTAGCGAGTAATATATATTTCTTTAATAATACTCTTTAAATAATCGAAAGATATATCGCCTATACTCGGTTTCGGTAGATTATTTTTATTAATATAAAAGATCTATTTTAGTTATTATTATTACGGGTTTTATCCCGATTTTTATCCTAATTAAAAGAGTCTTAAATATTCTTTTATATTATTAAATCTTCTATATCTTAATTAAAATATAAGTAATCGAGTATAAAATAATTTAAATTATTTTATTAATAATTCTTATACTCCCGGAAGATAAAATTAATTTCTTTTAAATAAAAGTATAAAATACACTCTTTTATATAATTTATATAAGATTTAATACTATCGAATTTAGGTTTATTTTAATTATTTAAAACCGAATCGTCTTAATCTTTATCTTAATTATTATTCTTTTAGTAGTTTTCCGGGATCTCGGGTATTATTAATTAAGTCTAGATATTATTCGGGGAATTAGCCGGATAAAAATAATAAAGAAATATATTCCCTATTTTATAATCCTACCTTTCGATAATATATTCGTAATTGATATATTAATATTTTTAATATAGCCGTTAATACTTAAGATTATTTTTAATATATTCGTATATATTATTATTATTTATATAGTTTATATAGCCTTCTAACCCTATTATATTATTATTATTATCGACGGTCGTTTTATTATCGTCGTTAATACTATTTTTATCTTTAATTTTAACGTCTTTACCCGAGTTATATATATTATCTTCTACTCTATTCCTAGGTATAAGTAGTTTATATAATTAAATAAATATCGGTTAAATTATATCCTTTAATTTAGGGTAGATAGATTAAGAGAATTAATCTAATATATTTAACTAATTCGTATTAATAATATCGTCGAAGTCGATTTATTCTTATATAGGACCGAATAACTACGGTTTATATATTTTATTAGAATTATTTATTCTAATATTTATACCGTAAAATTTACCGGAAGATTAAAGTTATTTTATATATCTTTTATTCTAGAATCCTAGTATTTAGGCGATATCTAATTTATATTTTAATAATTTTACCCCTCTATATAATAAATTAGTTACTTTATAATTTAGGAGCTAAGGAGCTATTTTTTATAAATTAAATTAGTATTATTTATCTTAATCTTTATCTTAATATATTTACTTAGTATTTTAAATATTAATAATTATACGATTATAATAATTTAATATCTTATTAATTTATAACCTATTTTTATTTAATTTTACCTTATTTATAAAGACTTAAATAAGGATAAATATAGAGAAAATTATAATTAATTAGTTTATTAATAACTAAATATACGGACTTTATATATATAAATATATTATACGATATTTTAAATCAAGATAAATATTTTTCTAATAGCGTAGTTAATATAGTTTCGGTATATAGGAAAGCGAGATTATAAATAAATAAAATAATCGGATTTATAATATTAAAAGCGGGATCCCTAGTTATTATTTATTTTAATTCTATAATAAAAAGTTATACTCCTTCGATAACGATTTTTATATTAAGATAATCTCTTATCCTATTTTATATTAATAAATTATAATATTAATCGTAGTACTTATGAATAATTAATAGATTATTTTAAAATAGAATCGAAAGTCTAAAATTTTATAATTAAGTCTATATTTCGTAATAAAAGTAGTAGTATTAATTTAATTAATATAAAGATTAAGATAAATATAATAAAGCGTCGACCGTCGGATATTAATTATAATATATTTTTATTTAGTATATATAGTCTTTAATCGTTATATAAATTAAATATTCTTTAAGGCTATAATAATACGTTTATTATAAATCGCGTAAAAATTAATTACTACGATTAAAATTAATATTATATATTTATAAAAATAATACTAGGTTATTTATTTACGAGTTTTTTAATTAATATTATCTTTTAGACCTTTTATAACGTATTTAAGTTTATAAACTATATATAAAATTAATATTTATAAAAAGTATATATAATTTTGTATATAAAATACGTAAAGAGTAATTTTAGGATTAAAAAATTAATAATTTTCTAAAAAAGCTTAATTTTTTATAAAATAATAATTAAAGAGTTAAATTAAATAATAATTTAATTATAGAGATCCTATTAACTACCGCTCTTTAATTATTTATTTTATACCGCGATTTTCTTTACCCGGGGTTTCTTTATATATATATTTTATATATTAAATAGTTTCCTCGCTATTTTTAAATTCTATTATATTTTTAATAATTAAGAGCTTTAAGTAACTCTTATATTATTATTAAAATTATTAAATAATTTAAAATTAATATCGGTTACGCTTTTATTAACGGTTAAAAATATAAATATTAATTTAGTTTAATAAAGATTTAATTAAATCTTAAAAAGAATTTCTAAAAGAAGGTTAGAATATTAATTTATTATATATTTAAAATAATTTCTTAGCGGGATACTAACCTAAAATATATAAACTAATATAAATTTATTTTTATAATTTTCTTATTAAGTATTAATATAATCAAATTATAATTATTATATATAATATAATTTTATAGAATATATAATTATAAAAGAATTAATAATTTCTTTTATTTTTTTATTTTCTTTACTAGTTTTTAAAATATATATTTAGAATATTTTAAAGTAGGAGTTTCGCTATTAATAATTTTAAACCTAATAATTAATATTCTTCTATTCTTAATTTAGTTATTTAAGATAATTCTTTTATAAAGAATTTAACGACTAAAGATTCCGATAAATATTAATATATATATATAATAGAAATAATTATCGTTTTTCTCGAATAATTTTATAAATAAAAATAGTATCATACCTAAAATATTGAATAAAAGAACTAGAAATTTAAAGATTATATATTTAATTTTTTTTAGATATTGTCTAAACTAGCTCCGAAATAAAAATTCTTTTATAATAATATTATAATAAATATAAAGAAGCCGAGAAATATTTATAAAAAATATAATTAAATAATTATAAGGATTAATATTTAGAAGAATATAAAAATATATTTTATATTAAATTAATATAAAAAGAAAGTTTTAAATTTAGATATAAAATCGATTTAAACTATATTATTCTTTAGAGACTAAATATATTCTAACCCGTTTAATATATAAATATAAAAATTAATATAAATATTTATATTCTTAATTATAGAGAAGTAAAAAAAAGGTTAATATATTATAATTTAACGACCGAGAAATAATACTTAAAAACTTCTTTAAATTATTTATATAAATAATTATCGGGTTTAAACTCTCTTTACGATTTATTAATAATATTAATATATAACGAGTATTTAAATATATAAACTCGTTAATTACTCTCTCTTTTATATTTATAATTAAGAATTATATTATAAAGAAAAATAATAATATTTAAAATTAACTCCTTTAAAATTTATTTAATAACGGTATAAAAGTTATTATAGTACTAGATTTATAATTTTTTGAAAACTAATAAAATTATATAATTATAAATATATACTTTATCGACTAATAATAATAATATTACGAGGTATTCTTAATTTTTAAATATATAAAGAGAAAGTATAATAATATTAACTTAACCTCGTATTTAAATATTATTATTTATTACGAATAATATTTTTAATAATAATAATATATATTAAACCCTCGAAATTATATTACCGGAGGAAAAAATCTAGTTTTTAATTATAAAGAAAAAATTAAAAAATTAAATCCACGATTTCTATAATAATTAAATTATTTTTACGAATACTAGAATTTAACGCGTCTTATACTTTTTATATATTATTTAATTAAGTTTAAAAGAACTCTTTAAAGTAATTAAAATTTTATTAATAAATAAAGATTTTTAGAAGAATTAAGATAATAAAATAAATAAATAAAAACTTTCTAAAATAAAGAAAGAACCTAAAATTTTATTTATTTTAATAAAGGTATTTCCGTATTTTAAATAATATATTAATTATTATATTAATATCTATTTTTATATTAATATTAAGGGATATAAATTTATAAAGTAGTTATTTATTTTAATAAAAGTAGTTAATAATATAAACGCTTTTAAAATCTCTAAAAATAATTAAATAGTAAAAAATATTAATTAACCGGGCCGAATTAAATATAAAGAATATATAATAAGAAATATTAAAATAAATTTATAATATTAAAACTCTTCTAGGACGTAGCGATTAAATAAAATTTAATTTATTATATATTAATCCGCGCTTTAAAGCTAAGGCCGGCGTTAAAGGAATTTTTCTATAAATAAATAAAATAATTATAATTAAATAAAAATAAATAGATTTAAATAAAATACTTTATCGAATTTTATAAACCGTTTTATTAATATATATAAACGATAAATATATTATATATATTAATTATTTATATAGTTTTTTCGGTTTATAATATATTATTTAATTATTCTAAAAATAAAGAAGAAAAACTTATAAAGAAAACTACGCCTTAAAAGAAATCTATATTGAAAATTCTAAAAAAAATATAAAATAAATTTAATTAATATTATTTTTGAATTTAATTAATTTTAGGCGGGTTATATAATATAATAACTCTCTTAAAATTAATTCGAAAAATAATTATATTTAAAGACTAGAGATAGAATAAAAAGATAAAATAAAAATAAAAGAATTTTTATTAAGAATAATTTAAAAAGTAATTCGATCGGCGTCTATAAATTATTTAATAAAAAAATATTAATATTAAAAGAAATATTAAAGTAAATAATTTTAAATATTTAATTAAAAGTAAATATAAGGCGTTATTAAACTCGAAAAGTCGGAGGAAAGAATTTCGAAAATACTGAGAAACGAGTAAATCTTCTATTTATATTAATCTTTATATCGATAAATATACCTATTAATTATATATAACGTTTAATAATAATAACGGTAAATTTATATTTAATAAATAGACGGATTTTTTATTAATATTTAATTTTTTTTTATACAGTTTATAATATCCTAGCCGTATTTTATATAAGCGTTAAATACGAGCGAGTATTTAATATTATTATTTAATTATATATAATTTAAGAATCCTATAGTTTTAAAATATTTTTAATTTTTATAGTTCTTAATTATTTTTAATTTAAAGAAAACGAAGTAGTAATATCTTAATAACATTTAAATTATAAAGAAATAATAATTTTTAAAAAGTATAAAATAAAGGTATAAAAACGGGACGAGGTTATAATAAAAAATAATAATAATTTTATAATTAATAAAGACGAAGGCGGGTATAATAATTTTATAAACGAAATTATTATTTTAAGATTTAATAATAAAAATAAAGAAAATAAAGAATCTCTAGTCTTAATTATTAATTTAATTTATAATTAAAGAAAAATTAAAAAATCTAGTATCTAAGTAAAAGTTCATAAAATAATGTAAATATATATAAAAATTATATTAATAATAAAAAGACTTAGGAAAATGATTTAAAAATTAAAATTTCCGGGTATTAAATAAACGGGAGTAATTTCAAATATATATATTTTATTTAAAACTCTACGTCTAGTTATTTAATAAAAAGGAAGAAATCGAATATAAAATTATTCTTTAAACTAAAGGTAATTAATAAATTTAAAAAATAAAAAAATAAATAAATTTTTTTTTTATTTTATTAAAATTATATAAGGAATTTAACTTTATTTTAAAATCTTTAAAGAACTATAAAAAAATAGATAAAACTTCGAAATATAAAAAGAGTTAAAGGAAATATATAAAAAATAAAGATATATAATATAAATCGAATAAAATTAATAGAAAGATTTATATAATTCCGATTAAAAACTTTATCAATTAATTATATTAAATGTTTAGATATATAACTAGATATAGTCTTTATATTTATATCTAGAATTTTCTTTAAATATAATTTCTTTTTAATTTAAAGGGGGCCTTAAAAATATTTTTAATTTAATAATTTATATTATCCTCTTCGAAATCTTCTTTCAATTTTTAAAACGAATAATATCCTTCGCTTTTTTTATAATTAAGGTATACTCCGGCTTTAATATTATTTTAAATATTTTTTATTATTTTTTTATATTTTTATTTAATCTCTTATTATATTTTTTATATTTATAATTATCGGGGTAAAGATAATATAATTTTAATATTATAATTTACTCTTTATTAACTTAAATAGATATAAAATTTATATTTATTCTATAATATCGATTTTATTAATTAAGATTATACCGTTTATATTTTTTTAAATTTATATTAAACTAGGCGGTTATATTCTTTTAAATAATATATTCGATAGAAGTAAAAATATAACAAATTTATAAATCTCTCTTTAATAAGTCTTTTTATTTATATTAATTTATAATTAATATATAACCGGATAAAGATTAATATAAATAATATATTTTAAGATTATATCTT
>JAABUS010001781.1_pt1 | contig 44633 bp, 32 predicted proteins | sample 5560161 | NCBI WGS metagenome assembly JAABUS01 (sample SAMN10711885, study PRJNA513376) | rock metagenome | isolation source: Antarctica rocks | place: Antarctica: Victoria Land, Trio Nunatak nord | collected 2016-01-04
GCTGAAATGCTGATTCAATGAGTATATTGAACTCATGATTTATCAAGCTTCATAGTATCTGATCGAGATTCGCAATTCATCTCTATACTATGAAAGTTTCTTTGCAAACGACTGAGCATTTTTCTTCGATTGTTCATCATCTATCATTCTCAGATCAATGATCAAAGCAAATGAGTCAATCAGAACATCAAGCGATATCTTTGATTCTTTTGTTTGTATATGCAGAACGATTGATGTTACGATTCTAGCTATGCATCTTCATTTATAACTATGTTGATGACTATGTTGATGACTATGTTGATGATTATTCTGAAAGCTATCGTTGATCGCTTGTTGCTAAAGCATAGACTTGTTTCAAAGTCAACTTTATTCAGAGTTAGCTTATGTTCTTCTGAGTCATATAAATAGTCGATTTTTCTCTTCTAGATACTTTTCTTTCTTAGCATTTATATACTCATTACATTACATTCATATGACTCACTCTATGCTGATCTTTAACATTATATAAATGCTTCTTCATTACAGACAAAGAGAAATAATTTGCATCAACTTCATCAAGTGCTTCTGCTCGATTCACACGACTATCGACTTTGATCTAGTCGACTTGCAACTGTGCAGCAGCACTCATTTTTCTTTTCTTGTGAGCTGATTCAGCAAGAATAAACAAAAGATTTGAACTTGTGTGCTGATCAGCGAGTATAAACAAACGATTGAAATCATTCAACTAGATCAAAGATCAGCGAATTAATCATTCATTCAAATTCGCAAGAAATTTTTCGAATTTGTTGAACAATCAAACAAGATCAGTCATAAAACTGCGTGAAGTCTTTATCTCAAGAAGCAAACTCTCAGTGAGTCTGCTTCAATGACATCATCAATGCAATAATCTTCTTATTACTCTATCTATCAGTGAATCAATTCGCTTATCAGTTCACATGCAACTAGTGAGTCTGCTTCAATGACATGTTTGATAGTGAGTCTGCTACAAAGACAGATAATGATTGATCTTTTGATTAAGTCAATCAATGAATGAAACAAGTCTTACTATGTAGTAAATCTGAATCAGAAGTGAGTCTGCTTCAATGACATGATCAATGCGATGATTTATCTACTCACATCACTCTATCTATCAGTGAATCAATCTATCTCGAGTTTCTGTTCAACTAGTGAGTCTGCTTCAATGACATCATCAATGCAATGATCTTCTCATCACTCTATCTATCAGTGAATTGATTCGTCTATCAGTTCACATGCAATTAGTGAGTCTGCTTCAATGACATCTTTCGTTAATACAATGATTTATCTATTCACATCATTTTATCTATCAGTGAATCAATCTGTTAACTTGTTTGTATGCAACTAGTGAGTCTGCTTCAATGACACTTCTATCTTGCATAGTGAGTTTGCTACAATAGACATTTCGATTCTACACAAGACTAAGAAAATACATTTATGCAAATATGAATCATTGAAGAAGAAAAGTAATGTTACGATTCTAGCTACGCATCTTCATTGATAGCTATGTTGATGACTATGTTGATGACTATGTTGATGACTATTCTGAGAACTATCGTCAATCGCTCATTGCTAGAATATAAACTTGTTTTGAAGTCAACTTTATTCAGAGTTAACTTATGTTCTTCTGAGTCATATAAATAGTCAACTCTTCTCTTCTAGATACTTTTCTTTCTTAGCATTTATATACTCGTTACATTACACTCATATGACTCGCTCTATGCTGATCTCTAACAATTGATCTAAGTGACTGCTCATGATTGAGTTTGTTGATAATAACATCTTGTCATCAGTCATCTTCTTGACTCTCTTTTTCATGAACAAGAACTTTCATTCTCATATAAGTTTTGACTCTGACATCATCGAGTATGAAAGCATTCATGAACGCTTGCAAGTTGATCAAGTCAAGAATATATCTGAACAAATGAACAAGACATTGATCTTCGCTTGTGAAGCTCTGATTAAAACATGAAAACAAATGATGAATCAAGCTAATAAGTATAGAAAGAAAATCAATTACAAGATCAAATCAAAGATGTTTCTGAATGAAAGAAACATCATTACAGCGAGATTTTTCAAGAAGCTAGATGATAAAATGCTCAATTCTTTCATCAATTTAGATTTTGTTGACTCTTCATATAAACTGAAATTATCAGAGTTTATACATGTTCATGATGTATTTCATTCTGATCTGCTTCACTCTGTCGTTGATGATCTTTTGTCTGATCAAAAGAATGAATTCTCAGATTCAATAGTGATAAATGATGAAGATGAGTGAGAAATCGATGATATATTGAATTCTTGTTGATATCAAAGATGACTTCAGTATAAAGTCAAATGAAATAACTATGACAATGATCTCAATTGATACAACGCTGATGACGACGAATTTATGAACACTCAGAAGATCATTGATGATTTTCATATTCAATACTCAAACAAATCGCACTAATCAACAATTCAATCAATCATGATTTAACAAATCTGAGTCTGTGAAATTATGATTGAACAATCAATTGAGTCGAGCAGAAAATACATTCATGTGAACATGAATCATTGAAGAAAAAAAGTAATGTTACGATTCTAGTCTTGTCAGACTCAGTCTTCTAATCTTGTCAGATTTATTCTTGCTTCATCATCTTGACTAGTTTTTATTGAGTCTAGCGTTGACTGAGAAATACACATATGTAATCAGCTTCTTTTTTGTAACTATCTTTCTTTCTTAGCATTTATCTATTAGTTAAATGACACTCATATGACTCACTCTATGCTCACTTCTAACAATTCTCACTGCTCAGCTGAAATTGCAAAGCTACAGACTCATCAATATTGCAAAAGAAACATCATTGTACAATCAAAAGATGACAGCGCAAGCTTAATTAAGTTTTTACAAAATCAGACTGTGACAAACTATGATTGAAAAAAGTTGAAAGTGACATTTTTGAAAGATCAATACAATCATCTTTGACTCACAGTTCTCTGTCTCTTCGAATCAAAAGAACTCAATGATTGATGAATCTGCAATGTGTCATAAATATAATATTTCTGAACAAGTTGAGATTGTGCGCTGAATATGTCAGTCAGCGATCAATCTCACAGATGAGAAAGTACTCACTTGAAGAATCAAAGACATTGAAGCTTTGATGATTTTATGTCGTCAACAGAAAACTCAGCGTCACGATCAATTGAAGCGAAGCATTGAACAAGAAGAATCAAAAACATCTGCAGATAATATGAAAGAGAATATCGTGAATTCATTTCTCATAAAGTGCAAGTCAAAGCAATGCATCTTTTGTCTGAGTGATGATCACAAGCTTTACAAGAAGCGAACTTTTGAGTATAGTAAAGTAAACAAGATGTTGAATAAGATTGAGAAGCACTTGAAGACTTTTGCATCAAATGATAAGATCTCATGTTTGCATTTGTGATGCAAGGCAGTCAAACTAATTCTGTCAAATGTCATGACTTTCAAGAATCATACTGCGAAAGTACATAAGATAGTATTGCGTGAATAGACTCTACTTGCTCTTTCTATATTCTGTTTATTGTATTTAGTCTCATCAATTTTGCATGTATTTTCTGTGTACTGATGATTCAATGATCGATATATTGACTGCTGTGAACTATATACTCTGACTTTATGTTCAATGTCTTACGTCTCTTCGCTTTGATGCTGCTGAGAGATGATGAAGAAGCAGAATAGTAGCTCAATCTGTTTGAAGAAAGATTTTGACTGATTTTCTCTTCAAACAATCTGATTCGAAGATTGTATATATCTCGACTCTCATTTTCAGCAGACATCAACAGATTATCTATTAATGATTGAATTTTATCGTTCTCTTTGCTCATAATCACTTTAGATCGTTCCTTCATTCCTTTAAACTCTGCACGTCATTTCTCATCTCAGTGTCGACCAAAGGGCTTGAGATAGGGTCGATGAAGGTCAAATTTCCATCGAAATCAATCTCAAAGAATCTAAGTTGTAGAAGTGTCTGTAGACCATGAATGATCGTCTCGATCCCAAGATCCTGACGTACCAAGTTGTTAAGATTTTCTAGTTTTCGCACGTTGAAACATGTTCTCGGCTTCTTTCATCTTGCCTTGATCCCTGTACAGGTTTCCTAGATTGTTGACCGTATCAAGCGTCGACGTGTGCTCAGGACCCCAGGCCTTTTCGTACCCTGTCAATGCTCGCAGGTACATGTTCTCGGCTTCTTTCATCTTGCCTTGAAATGCGATTGAGGAATGGCAGAAGCATGCACTAGCGGCGAGTCCAGCTGTGATAACCGACTTTTTATGGGAAAGCGATATATTCAACAGAGTTTCAACGCTGTGTGACCGATGGCTTCAAAGGGCAGCCGGGAAAGAGGATGATGCAGTGGTAAGGAAGCTGCTGGCGGCAAACGCCGACGTCAACGCCGCCGCTGCTACTGATCATGGTCGGACGGCATTGCAGGCGGCCGCTGAACGAGGGCACCTTGAGGTAGTAGAGAGGCTGCTGGCGGGAAACGCCGACGTCAACGCCGCCGCTGCTGCTGATTATCGTGGTCGGACGGCATTGCAGGCGGCCGCTGAACGAGGGCAACTTGAGGTGGTGAAGAGACTGCTGGCGGCAAACGCCGACGTCAACGCCGCTGCTGCTGATGATGATGGTCGGACGGCATTGCAGACGGCCGCTGGGCATGAAGCCATCATGATGGTTCTACAAGCGGCTGCAGAGCCTCAATAATGCTACCTACCATCTTACCTACCGCCATAATGTTTGATCGCTCTATATAATGTCTTACAAAATTCTTTCAGTTTTCAGAAGATCTGTTCAAATATTGTGTGTAAGACAATGGCCGATCTTGTGCCTTCGCAGATAATTGAGTGATATGAAGTCGAGTGATCGTCGATAGTTAGCGTCGAATTGTACTCAGGTACAGCGATTTCACCTGACCATGCTTCTTGAAATGAAGGTACGACTGTAGTATTCAGTAGCGCTCACTTAGCGAGGATTCGAGATATCTACTCATCTCTTGTTTCCCTATGACCATTGTATGAATTGAGTGTCAGTCGTTGACCATCAGAAACAATGTAAATGTACATATTTCTGTAGCGCAGGGCTTCAATGGTCTCGACATAGTCTCTATTTATCGCATTAGGGCGAGATGCTATACCAACAATTAGAAGCATGAAAAATGCCTACTGAACATATTCTTGCTCGATGAAGTACGTATCTATGTCCAATGCCTCGTGATATTAAAAGATTTGGTAAAGATCATTCACGGCGATAATTCGTTTAGGAAGTTCAGCGAGATATAAAGCAGTATCATGCTATCAGAATAAATTACATAGAATTGTAAGGTTGGCTTTAACTGCAAGGTAGCTCACAATAGCTGTGCAATATGCTGACGCTCTATCGATCTTGAGAAATGTAGCAGTCAACGTCAATGACCAATTCCAAGGGTTTCAGTCATATAGTCTGAGTCTCGTTGATGATCGTGTTCAACAGAGTCAAGAAGTGCGAGCAATTCTATAGCTTGAGCGAACGAAGCCTGATAGTATTCAGATCATGTTACATCTCCTTGATTGCAAATTGAAAGGATATCGTCGAAAGCGATAAGCTGTCATCAACTGTTTTTTGAGAGTCTTGCTGTCGTCATCAATGTTAACTGCATGAGTTTCACACGCAGAAATTCGAACAACAACACAGAAAACAAAATTCAGCAAGTTGTCAGATTCAACTTCATAGTTGAATTGATTTAGAGTAAGAAGGCAATGAGTCAATCACATTTCATGACTGCGTAACCTTTATTTTTGTGAAGCGCGTTGAGCTAAACTGTTATATTAGCATTTCTTGAATGACGTCTTCTTGCGCTCTCATTTTCTGCATCGTCGACTTCTTGCTTTAGAGTGCACATCACAATATTACAACGACGTTTTAATTAGATGTCATCATGTCAAGATGCACTGATAAATGTATTTCTTCATATTCTAATGATCTATCGAAAGTCAGTAAAGACACTTCATATATGGCTCTTCTTACAAGCAAATCGCTTTACCACGAATTCATCGCATTTATGCAACGACGTCATCGTTTGAGCCTCACACAGTTCAGACAAGTTTCACTATTTAGTCTATCTTTTATAAAATATCGAGATATCATATAAAGTTCGCGTCGATGCAGAAGTATCATGCTGTTAACTGATAATATCAAACACATTTTTTAAAGTATTGTAATAGATAACTTACTGAACGTTTCTTTATCAAGTCAATCTCTCTGATGTCTTCTTTCAAAATCATATCGAGATTGAGATGATCTACGAAACTTCAGATTCTGTATCTTGCATTGAATAACTCATTAACTTTGTGATCTGTGAGAATGATCATCTTCAAAACTACATGACATCTAATGTGACATAAGTCATGATTGGTCTAAGAACGAGTATCTGCTTAGAGAGAAAAGTAAGAAGATTTGATGATCTCTCATAATTCTTAATCAATAACGCTGAGAGCGCTCTTCTTACAATAAAAAATCGACGCGTCTGAATTTGAAGCGAATGTTTGCAGACAGTTTATGTTAACGTGCATCGTAGTTTTTTGATATGATTTCAGACATCTCTACTCTATACATCTGCGACTATTTTACTTGAATTGATGAGACGCTACAATGATTGAACACAATCTTCAATTGCAGTTCAGAATGAATGACATAGAAGTCAACAAAACATTTGATGGAAATTGCGAAGAAGCTGACGAGAATGTGCAAATTGAAGCGAGAAAGCAAAGAGACATTTACGCAAAGTAAGATGCTTTCACAAAACATCTGTTTCGATTAAGTTAATTCATATAGATATCAGAATTGTGAAAACCGCATCAAAGATCAAGAGAAGAATGATACAAAAGAGACAGAGACTAGTGTCTACGATGAACTGTAAAAGGTGTGCATTGAGCATTCAGTCAGCAACTATTGATCAGCAAAAGGGCAAATCTTTCGTGCGAAGCAATTCAAATTTCTTTTAAGATCGACCAAGATTCTGTCTTCAGCAATCGCGATCGAAGAGAAAGTTCTGTTGTTATAATCTATGATCTACGAATGTCGAAAGCTGCGAGTGATATATCAGTCATTGTGAATGAACTAGGCAGAACTTGTCGTTATAAAACGATGTATCAAACGTTAGATGTGACAGAACAAAAGAATCATCGTTCTGACAAGATGTTTATGAAAGATGCATCATTACAGCATTCTAGAGACATGACTGTATGTTACAATGACGTGAATAGAGATGTTCGACAGAAGAAGGAACAAGATTGAGAGAGAAGGGTAAATAAAAGAAAGAACTGACGCAAAGAAAGATTCAGAGAGTGAAACGCTCTGAGAGTTGAATCTACTGCTTCAGATTCGAACTGCTGTCATCAATTGATTTGATCAAGGCTGTTAGAAAGCTTCTTTATCGTCGTTTTACATTATTAAATAGCCGCAAAGAACAGTCTTGTTCTCAGCTCAATTCTTTTTCCGTAATACTCTGAATGATTGACTCGTGCAAAGCGAATAGGATGAGGCATACCGAGTTGAGTGAACTAAAGGTTGTTGTCGAAAAGGATAGTGTTAAACTGAGGTCATCAGATGAAGTCGAGAGTTTTCTGCCATGATAATGATACATCATCGAGCTGCTTGATGATGTAGCGGCGAGATGCAAGAGCTACGAGGGGTTGATATCTGATTGAAGATAAGCTTGAGTGATGCAAATTACGCTCATATAAAAGTCATCAGTCACTGCTTTGAAGCGAGTCAGTTCAAATCAGGTATGAGATGTTCTTTCTCAAGACAGTCATCAAGATTCAAATCACAGAGCTCTATTCGAGGTTGGTCGAATTAAGCTAAGCTTTTCCCACTTGCATGGTGAAGTCTGACGCGTGCATTGACTTCTTTAAACCGTAGTCTTGTCTTAAGCTCTCTTTCGATCGAACGATGTTGACTGTGATCTCGAGTTCATGTATGTATCAGAAGATTTTTACGTGTGTCTAAAAGTCGTCTGATAAGTGATCAATCTGCTGCTCAGAGTTTCTCTTAGTGAGATTGAAAATGATAATTGCAAGCTTTCTGACATTAAGGGTCTTCGTTGTCACTAGACCTTCTGTAAAGAGTGCTTAAGTGTGAAGACGAGATTGCCTTTCCTGCTGGTAAAGAAAACGGGGTGATCAGATGTCTGAGGTTTGAAGTAGTATTAGACTTGGGTGAAAGTGATACTGCCGAAGATAGACTCGAGAAGATCGTTCGCGAAAGAAGAAAAGAACGACGGTCGAGAACGAAAACCTTCGAGCTGTCGATTGTTCAACACCTACGTTGAAAGCTTGAGCGATCGTGACATAATGAAGTAGATTGAACGCTACATTGAATATGAAAGAAAGAGAGAATTTCAAAAGCGAGAGCTAAGAGTCATGAGCAAGAAATTGATTCACGCTTCAGTCATCTGTGGCTGCTTTTCAGACGGTCACGCACAATTAAATGCTATCGATGAAATAAGCTAGCTTGTATGTCATAATGTCGTACTTTCATCTCATTGTGAAGTGCAACTCGCACAATTTATCAATTCGATTGTACAGCTTACCATTCTCTGACACAAGATCGTTCAGAACTTGAATCGCTTTGACGAACAAGAAATTTGGGCAAACAGAGGATTTGAGGGAACAGAGAATCTGAGCGAACAGGAAATTTGAGGGAACAGAGAATTTGAGGGAACAGAAGATTTTGACGAACAAGAGATTTGAGGGAACAGGGAATCTGAGGGAACAGAGAATCTGAGCGAACAAGAAATCTGAGCGAACAAGGAATTTGAGAAAATAGAGAATCTGAGCGAACAAGAGATCTGAGCGAACAAGAGATTTGAGGGAATAGAGGATCTGAGCGAACAAGGATAGGAAATTTAGGATTTGAGGGAATAAACCAAGCATCGTATACAAGTTCTACTTGGGGTTTAAAGTATGGTGAACTCTCTATGTCATCTTCTTCTGCGTCATGATAGCTATTGTTTGATTCACTGTTTTCGTTTGCATCAGAGCAACTCTGTTCCTTGGCTTGATTAACCTGACATGATCAAGAAGAGAACTTCGCTTTCTTGCTGTGACAAACATCTTCACGATTTGAGTTGTGTTGAATTTTTGCCTTGATGTCATGTAGTTGTAAGCGCTGAGAGGTACAGAGGCTGAATACTAAATATAGTAGACCACTCAACGCCGTCATATAAGCGTCAAGAAGAGTCTAAAATCGAGCACTCGTTTCGTCTCACCCTTGTTACCGTTTTTGCCGCTCTTATTCGGCTACGTTCTCTCGATCAGAAACATCGTTTCAGATGCTTCTTGACATCGTAACACAATCTTCTTACCTGCTCTCATCTTCAAACGCGAACTACCTTGAGACTGGTCACAAGTTGACATAAATCACCCACGAAAAGAGTGTCAAGTCACGTGACGGAAGAAGAATGTCTTCAGGCACAGAACTTTCTTAGCTCTGTCACGTGATTATGAATTTCATACAACCGAAAAATGGAACTTCTTTTCTTTATCGTCATTTCAGATTATTAAATCGCCACAAAAGAACTGTCTTGCTTTCGACTCTATTCTTCTTTCTTATACTGTGAATGATTGACTTGTGCAAAGCGAATAAGATGAGGCACATCGAGTTGAGGGGAACAGAAGGCTGTTGTCGAAAAGAATAGTGTTGAACTGAATCTTCGATCGTAGCGGGTCATATGGTATGAACAATATCGCTCTCTCTCGATACAAAGACTTCTAAATTAACGTCTATCTACGGAAATCGATTCTAAATGAATATCATCAACAGCCGCTTCGCTTATCGCGGCACTCTAACACTCGCAAAGCAATTCTCCTCAACTTTTTGACTGAAATAACAACGTCACATCGCCTTTCTACCACTATCAACCCTTTCAACATCTAATCAAATCTACCACCCTCGCCTCTCAAACTCTGCTTTCAAATTCATCGTTCGTATCACTCTCGTCACAGCCTGATGATTCATCTCACCCACAGTAGCTTCACACTGCGAACATCTAGTCGTCTGCATCGGCATGTCACACTCGCTCACTGTAAAAGAATGTTCATTAGCGCAGTAATACCAGTGTTCTGTATCTTGAAAGCTCTGCGCCATGGCCGCGTACACGGCTGCCTTTTCCCAATTCGCCACGGGCGCGTAGAACGTCATGTCGCGAAGCATTTTCTCTGCTTCAGACACTTCCGCTGGCATGTCGACTGTTTGGCCCGGGTAGGTATTGCAGATGGTGCGTGCGAGGTGGAGTTGGTCGCGGGCACGGTCGACGAGGGTGGTCATCTCTGCGTCAGAGTGGCTGGCTGAGCGCTCGCGTTCTAAGGCGACGAAGCGAACCCAGTATAGAAGATCTTCGACTTCGTGTGCGGGTTGTTGTCGGGATCGGAACTCTTGGATCAGGTTCTCGCAGTCTTTTCGATTGAGGGCAAGGCTGAGATGAAGATCTCGAAGGTTCTTCCCTGAGACTGTTCCGGCGCTGTGAATGACAAAGTCGAGGAGTATGGCGTAGTCGCAGCGGAGGAGTAGGACTGTTGCTAGGAGCCGGTTGCGAACTTGAAGTACGAAGGGTACGTCAGTGATTTCGGTGTTGACTTCACGATGTTTGCGGACGTCTCGTACGAGATCGTGGATGCGGCTGATAGGTTGTTCTGCTTCGTCGACCTCCTTAAGAAATCTTCTAATGACAATGCGAAGCAAGAAGATATTCTTGTATCTAGCATCTGCTTTGCGAGCCTTGAGAACCGCCTTTATCTGTTGATCACGAGATCCGACAAGCCGAATGGGTTCGAGGGAAAGCCTGTCAAGCGCTGAAGACAACTGCGTCTGTTCAAGCAGCGAAGATTTGAAGGTTTGCTTTTCAGTGACGAACTCTCGAAGTTCGGCCTCTGCCTGCTTCATCTTGAAGGCCAAGGGAACAAACTGAGAGTTTGCCCAAACAATAAATTTCTTGGTCGCCTCGTCGATTCACGCTCGTCGAACTATGCGGCCATACCTATCGATATTGCGAAGAGGACTACGGCACATAGGACAACTTTTCAGCTTCGAGGTAGAGAATGGAATCGAACTCGACTTCAATGCGATGATCGAGTTCTCAGCATTGATGTCATCAGAGATGATGTAGTATTTTGCGATCTTCATGTGACCATTCATGCTTTCTAAGGTGAGAATGTGACCACAAGATGGTATAATACAAGGGTTTTCGTCTAGATCAATCTCGGCGTAGGTGAATCCCATGATATAGTCAACCGTCATATCCTTGATCGACTTACCGGCGCACTTCTGACAGTATCGAGTCTCTGAACATATCTCTCCGCAGACAGAAGAACACTCATGGTCACAACTAAGTTTCAAGGAGCAGCCTTTGGAACACGGAAGCAGGTCACAGAGCATCGCGCATGGCAATTTGCACGCCCCTCGATGTGAACAGAACCAGGAGCAGTTTTCGACGCAAGGAATACAAGGCTCGTGACACTTCTTGCTGCATCGCGAGTGACTGCATCGAACGTCGCACGGCTTCAAGCAAAGCCGACATGGTTTATCCCCGTGGCAGGCTTCTGAGCACGCATGGCTGCAGGTGATGTACTGTCTACCACATGAAGTCTTGCAGATATCGTGACTGATGTTCGAAATACGATCATCTTCATCTCTTGTGTTGCAAATTTTGCAAGTGTGTTTGCAGTTGTGATCACACCCGAGAGCGACGCTGCATGTGACGTTGCATGAATAACTTGCTGCAAGTGACAGTTCGTAGCAACGAATCTTTACGATGTGATCGCAGCTCGGCATAACAGTTTCGACTGAGACATGACATGAAACAGTTTCTGGAGCCTGCGCTCGATGGCATGCCAACCATGCTTGAACGTGCTCACAAGTAAGGGTGATATTCGGTACCTGAATTTGACATTTCGAATCGCAAGAGTCTTCGCAAACCTTCGAGCAGGCGTGATCACAGCCTTTCTTGATCCTTTGGCAGCGCTCGAGGCATCGAACGAAATTATGTAGCGGTTCGGAATGGCATTTATTGATACAGGCATGTTCGCAACTAAGTCGTGAGATACACTTTCTGTTGCAGCCATCCTCGAGCGCGAAAATGAAGAAGTCGTCAGGCTTTGACATCTCGATTGATGTCTTCTTGTGTCGAGAGCAACAAAGCGCTAGAGTCTGACCTAGATTTTCGTCCTTTTCGAGAATCGTGATAACCTTATTCCACATAGAAATAGAACGTGCAGTATGTTTGTTGCCGATGATATACATTCCGTGACGAGCGCGACTTAGCAAGACGTTGATGCGATTCGACGTTTTTAGAAATTCACACTTTCTCTCATCGTTACTTCGAACCAATGAGATAATAACAACTTTTGCTTCTTCTTCCTGAAAATTGTTCACACTAGCGATTCTCAAAGCATTCAGCAACGTTGTCTTGCGAATATTATCTTTGATTGCAACTGTCTCTTCTTCATTGTCGTTCTTCAATCTCTTCGTCTCTAACTCTTCTAGATCTCGATCATCAATCACGATGGCGAAGAAGAATCGTAGACGCTGTTTGAGCTTCTGCAACTGTCTCAAATAAGAAGTCAGAACTGCAATATCTTCGTTTTGATAGATTTCTTGACGGACGAGATGAAAGATCAGAGCAGCTGTCATTTCTACTTTTCAGGCATTAGTCTTGGAAAATGACTGCGTTAAGTTCGAGGGTGAAGCATTCTTCTTCTCGTTATGATCGAGCCAGAAGAGACGTTTCCGCATTTCGTCGACTTCTGAATAAGTGAATACTGATGAATGATCTTGCAACTTAGAATAGAGCGTGAATCTAATCAACTTCGCAATCGACGAATACATTCGACGCTGAACCTTCAGCGAACTGTAAGGAAGCTTCGGGTATTCAGATTGAGAATGTACAAGTCGTTCGAAAAGCGAGATATTCAAAGAGAACTTTGCACCCCTCGAGTTGTCACATTGAAATTCGTAGTTGTTGATCTGAAATCTTAGCTGCTCGTGATTCTCAATAAGAATGGCATGCTCGACCGAAGGCAGAAGTGCCGTGAGAGTATGTGCTTTCAATACTTCGCTCGCCTCTTCAAACACTACCACTTTTGCTCGCACTTGACGAAGAATATCTAAGTTTCGTGCCAGGCCAGTGATTGTGACATCAATGACATGCGCGCGAAGTAGACAACGCAGATCTAGCTTCTGATGACACTTTTTGAGCGAATCTCTGATGTGATTGTATGAGTGAAGAACGTGTAGAAAACGGCGGGTGAGTTTCATAGTGCTTTGATGAACCCAGTATTTGTGCAGAGTCGATCGCTCGAGATCAGACATCTTCATTAAATTGACATTGAGAAGCTTCGGAACTGAACGAAGTGAGGCAATGCGCTGAAGTGCTCCTTTGACTCAGCTATTCAAAACATTGAACTTCTTACGACGTACCTTTCGGAACTCATGTTCGTCAACTTCTCGTTCGAAAAGTTGTGTGAAGTGACTGTTGTGATGATCTTCAAGATATTCTTTGACATTGCTTCAGTGGGTTGAATTCATTAGGCCTGGCATGAGCTTCTCAATCTGATCAAGAGTGCTATCTAACTTTGCATAAAGTTGATATTTCTCATACTCTTCGATCTTTGTGAGCCTGACTTCCTTTGAGATATGATGAAGGTTCAAGCTCTGAAGGAGTTCGGATTTCGATCGCGATCTCAAACGAACAAGCTGCTCCACGCCGTCCTTAATCAGATGCTCGAGGAGTTGGTCGAGAGCGTGATTTGTGTAGCATACACAAATTATTGGCCCAAGCTTAGCTGCATCACGATTTTCCAGTAATGCTTTAATAATAGCGACATCGATGTAGCTCTTGCCGATGCCTGAGAGGCCTTGAATTAGCGCAAGACAACTTCTTAAAGCATTTATGGTAGACAGCTGCTGCGCATCGTCGAGTGTGGATTTCTCGCGTAGTGTGGTATCGTCGAAGGGCTGTCCGGATGTAAGTCTCAGCCGCTCTTCTTCAGTCAAGGTCTCCAGATTGAAGGTGAAGCCAGGCCTGCGAGAGTACGCAGGTGCGAGTAGGTCGACATCTTCGGCATATTGTATGTCGGGGACGATGAATTGAGAGAAAGGGAGATCGAGGGTGCGACTCATTTTTTGAAGTGCTTGCAGTGTCGGTTGGAAAGACGGTAGCAGAATTCCTGAAAACTCGACAAGCGATTGTCGTAGCTTATGAGCCTTTCCGAGATGACAGTTGATTCAAGTAATATCTTCCGAATTATTCTTCATCGGGCTAAGCATTAGAGTGGCTCGGTCAGCATGTCTAAAAAGATTCGGCCGCTCATCGAAGACTCTTGAATATCCGGCTGATCGACCCTCACGTTCTTCCTCGTCATTTCTCTGCTTTGATGGAGGTGTCGAAGCAGGATCGCAAATAGAGAAGAAAATAGCACGACCTGTGGAAGAGACAAAGCATACAAAAGCATCGATCTGTAACTGTTTGGTATTTCCCCACCACTCTTCTCGCTTCCTGGCTCCCTTCTTCGTCAGTGCGGAAGGTTGGTCAAATTCAGCCACAACCTGAAGCCCTTTCTTCCGATCGAATTCAAGTCGAAGCAGAGCGACCTTGTGATAGGTGATATTCCGAACGCCTTTGTTCTGTCGCTGCGGTGGCGGCTGGGCATTGGGGGGCTTGTCAAGTCGCTTACATTCTATCTGAACCGCGTCTCGGAGTTGACCAACTGTATCTTCTCGTAGAAGTCTAAATTGTCGGTCGAGTAAGCCCGCCAGACCAGGAAGATGGTGCTTCGTAGAATCGCTCGGAGGTAGGTACTCCAACCGTGGGGACAGAATTTCTTCGGTAGTCGGCAGGATCTTGATGTCGAAGATATTTGCGTGATCGTTATCGTGTCGTGGACCTAGCTCGGATAATACGCCAGGAAGGTCTTGACCTAATTCGAAAACCGGTCGATGGTTCTTTTGCTCTACAGGACGGCCTCCGGACAATGGCATTGCGGCTTCAAGACCAAGTCGTTGGCGAACACGGGCTAGGTTTCGACTTCCGGCCTGCAGGAGTTGTTCCGGAACACAGGCTGAAAAGTCGTTCACAATCGACGTGAACTCCGTAATGACCTGGGCGCTTTGGTTTAACTTCACGATTCTTTCCAGCACTGCTAAGCTCGCTGTTACCGCAACCGAAGTTAGGTCTTCGTCTTTGACCGTTTCGTCCCAAGCAAGGGCACCAAGAGCGGAAGTCGTAGACTTGAACAGATTGATGGCACGACGACCATTTGGGCCGAAAAGAAACGTGCAAATGGTATCGAGTGGTGTCTCCAAAATCAGGGACGACAGAATGTCCGGGTGAGAAATGGTTCGAAAAAAGGGAAGAGTTCTGTTCTTGAAGATACGCAGCCTCGTTTCTAGCTCAACGCCATCGACCTTTTCATCTGCAAGAGCCTTGATCATGACCAGCTCTTCCTCAGTCGCTAGCTTCTTGATAATCTGTTGCCCAGTTTCTGTATGCTCTTTGCTAGTAAGGTCCCAGCTCACCTTGAAGAACTTCCCAATCTCCACAGCTTGGAACCGCGTATTCTGCCTCGGTATAAGGAACGTCCACTCTCGAAAGCCGATTTCGAATTCGGTCTGCGGTCGTGACCTAGCGGTAGACTGCGATGGTTGTGTACTGGCACCGTTCTTACCCGCCATAGTCTCATGTGAGAACTTGCACTGCTGCCCTTTGAAGCAACCCTTCGGTGTCCCTAAGTATGGGCATGGTTCGCGATGAGGTGCTATGGACGTGGGCTTGAAGTCGTGACTGAACTTGCATCTGTTTCCGTATTTACATTTCCCGCGTATAAAATCGAAGCAGGGCTTACTACTAGACAAGCTGGGTCAGATCATTTCCTTCTGTATCAAATTGGTTCCACTTACGCACTAGCCTCTGCCATACTGGTTCGAAAGAGCTAGGCTTAGTGGCACTGGGCGGAGGAATGGCGACGAGAGTGAAAGCAAAGCTATAGGAATCACGGAATATTATTAATAGAGGTAGCACCGTGGTAGAGATCTTTTATAGTACGGCGAGGCTACTGTTCGTATTTCAGAAAAAGCGAAAGTGCTGCGGATACTCCAAAAGAGAATTCGTCACTCTTCGAAGTCAGCTCCGGAAGGTTCGAGCTGCAGGTGACGTCTGCAACACCAGTCGATGGAAGTGTAGCTTAGGTGAGTAATACTTATGAGGCAGTCTTAAGGCCATAATAGAGGTTTTGATTCATCTGCACAGAAGGACAAGAATGGCAGGTGGCCATCTACCGATTGAAGTCTATACGACTAGATGAATGCAGATGAATACGAGGAATTCTGCACCAGCCAATCCGATACAGAGCTCCCCGCTTCTTGCTCAGCGCGTCAACCATGGATCTTTGTCGCCTTATGTAGTAAGACATGAAGGAAATCTTCAGGTCTGTTATGTTTATGGCAGAAGGCTTCTATCAATCATTCATTTCTCAAACCAAGAACTTTCATCAGTAGTACATCAAAATGTGCAAAGAATTGGGTTACATAATAAACCACGTCTTTCTCCCTCCGAAACTGCCGCAAAAAAATGACAATGACTTTACGAAGAGAGCTTCTGTGATAGAAGAGTTGCTGGTAGCATTAAGATCGCTCCAAGATCATATTTCGGAGCAGGAGCGCTCGGAATGGGTTCCTTGCATCAAGATGGTCAGCAATATGCTCGAGCTACGGGACCACTTTGGAGGACTGGTGGCCGGAAAACTAGAAACAACGCTGAGGAAAATGGTTGATGGAGGTATGCATGAACCAGTCTTTGGGGACAAAACAGGTATTTAACATTGGTTGTGTTGATTTAGATATCCTCGGGTTGCACATTCGCGGCCAGAACGCAGGGCTCATCGTCCGGAGATCTTCAGACCAATATTCATTCGAGTCGTTCGAAGTCTCGCCAACCAACAAGGCCGTTATCGAGACTAGGGGCCGGCTGCGACGGTGCTTTCCCGGTCCAGCCGTGATGATCAGCCAAGACCGAATCGCGGATGCCAGCTTTCTCGAGCCGCTGGCGGAATTACTCGCGAAACTTGATGCTGAGACGCCTGAGGAAGCATTGCCATTTACAATAAAGGCACACACGAAGGTCATCGAGACAAGGGACACGGCGCACCCGAGGTTTGTCACTGAGATGCTCACCGGCATTCTACGAGCCATTGGGCAGCCGCTCGATGTCCATCGCATCTACAAGCACACACGCGACGATGTTCTGTGGAAGGATGCACTCAAACCGTGGCGACGTTCCCCTTTGTGGCTGTTCCTTCGCGTTGCATTGCAGACGAGTCTCATGCGTAAAGATGATGAAGAGCCGCACATGCGGTACAAGTCATTTATGCTCTTCTTCTTGACTCACGTCTTGGAAGGCGCCCTGGAAGCTTCTCTGCCGAGCGATGTGCTCTTTGTTATGACAGCAAAGATCAGCCGCCGTGCGCTGAAACTTGAAGCAGTGGATGGAACGCCCTGGTTGCAGTATGTAGAGACGACAATGGGGGCTGTCCAACAAGAACTGATTCGCAGATGGCATTCGGTGGAGAATAATCCGGATCCCCTGGGGACGCAACGGAACTGGCTCCCATCGCAGCTGTCTTTCCTCCGCGATACTCAACTAACGCTCTCAAAGTTGCGGCCGTACCTGGCGAAAGTGTCATCGCGGTCGGCGTCACCTCCAACCTACCACTGTTTTACGTCGGATTGTGGTCGTCGCATCTCGCAGTGCAGCTCAAGTCTGCCGGAGTTGGATCTCTTAACGGGGATGAAAGGGGACCAAGTCCGTCTCTATCTTGCAGATCTGGAACTCTGGGTGCGTGATTCTCTTCCTGGCTGGCTGCGAGTATACATGAAACATAAAGACGCCTGCACGGCTCTCTCAGAGGTCATTGATACCTACACATCGGCAGCTTCTTCCGCATATACAGACATGCCAGAAGACATTTCTCTGATGCTCCTTACCTCAATGGACCTGTGGGTTGCGCTTGACAAGTGTGCGCTGCACCATTGCGATTTATTACGCGACTACGATCCGGGGTTCCCGCCGTCGCTGTTCGAGCCGTTGCTGTTGCCCAAGAAGCCTCAGATGGAACGACTATTCCACGTTGAGCAATATCTCGCAACAAGAAGAAAAGCAGCTGTACCGGGATTCCCCTCCATCTTTCGGTCTGTCGACACAACGAAGAGCTTTGCCGTGCGGTATTTCCAGGAGTCGCCACATCACCAGGAATTGCGACGGAAGGTCGAGGCGGAAGCGAAGAATGAACGGTCTCAAAAAATATCCGAGCTCGCGAAGAAACGTCAACGGTATCACGAGCTGATGAAACAGTCGGACGGAATGAATTGCCAATATGTCTCTCGATGGCGAAGACGTCAACAAGTTTCTGAGCACAGCAACTCCTGTCAGAAATGCCAGCTAAATTCAACGGCCAGGGGACTCACAATTGACGTTCATGAGTGGCCACTTCCGGAGAAAGACTTGGAGGCGAAGGCCGCGGTATTCGAGCTCGATATGCCAACCGTTGTATCCATATGGCGGGATACCACATATAGCATTCTTGTCGACATGCTGTCTTTTGAACTTGGCGCTCAAACTCCACGTCGAGGCAAAGGCAAAGGCAAGCAGCAAGGGGTATACCCCCTTCGCAGCTACGCCGGTTTACAAAAATTCGTTAAAGCGGAGGCAGGCCGACTTCAACTCGCATCGACAACAAAACCCTTTATCATCTCGCACTATCGGTATAAGAAAATCTCTCAGGCCAATGAAACCAACGTATGCGTCAACAACGGCTTGAACTATACTTTGTTCGATTCGAAGGAAACGAGATGGACGGAAGAGCTTCTAGGTTGCTGCGATGTGCGTGAAAAGTGCACACTCAAGCTTTCAGCTGGGCCGTACAGGGGACTGCAATACACCGTAAAGAACACGATTCACACCTCTAATGAGGTGATTGCGAGCCAAGCTGAGTGTTCGGACGCGCTGACAATGCATGAGTTCTACGCCTTTGGAACTTTGCGGTCAGGTCATCGACTGCAGTGGCGGAACATCGCTCGCGAACTCATCGCTCGTGTCCTCAATTTTAGTTGCCACGAGACACACACTCTGATCACCCAGGCTGCATGGCAGGTAGGCCCTTTCAGTAAGGAAGAGGTCTGTCGAGAATCCCACATCGACCTTGAAGAGGAGGAATTTGGGAAATCATTGCTGTCGGCTTTGGAGGATGCAGTCGGAACGATCGAAGGCAACTGGCAGGGTGCTGCAGCGGCACGTACTTTTGTCGCTCTTGCAGCTCGATTACTCTCTCTCTCTACCTGTAACATGGTTCACGAGAGTTGCTTTCGTTTTCTGCGAAGAGCACGAGAAATTTCATTGCGCTGGACCCGTGAATTGGGGCAGAAGTTGCAGGGAGGACAGAAGGAGGAGGAGCAGAAAATCTTGAATGCACGGGCACTTGAAATGGCCTTGACCTGTCATGGGACGTTTGACGTCGATCTGCACCATCTTCCCAATCTACTCAAGTCGGACGAAGATATTGCAGTCGTGACTGAATGCTCAATCATCGTGCACGATCGATGCCCGGTTGCGACGGACGATCTGTCTGCATCAGTAAAAACACTATTGCAACGACATTGGAGGCTATCATACGTTCTCGAACCACTTCTGCGCAAGCGGATTCTAGAGGTCCGCAATGGTCTTGATAGTACAGTCGGTCGGCTTTGGGCGGGATATATGCCAGGAACCCCATGGACCGCCTTGGAAACACCCAGCGAGCGATGGCTCGTGACAGAAACGTCTAGTAAAGGTGGTCGGTCGTCAATGCTGGTCCATTACAACGTACTGGACGGAAGTCTGCTTGTCAATGGATCGCCGCTCACAAGACTTCCCCGCTCGTACGAATCACATTCGACTTTCCGTCGACTATTTGGCGAGGTAAAGTAACATCTTCCATTCAGAGAAGCAAGGAAAGGAGGGCTAATTGATAGATGCGCGAGACAGAAAGTTCTTGATGTTGTCCCGTCATCTCAGGATGGAATGGTTTTCGAAGCTCGAAATAAGTTATTTGACCACCAGGTAAATGTTACTCTTTCTTTTTTACCCTTCTTGTGGACGGGATTGTGTATGACAGCACTACTCGTGTTGCTAATGAATACCATAACAGTTATATTTTGGCATGCACGACTCCGAACTCATCATTCAGGCAAGAAAACAGGGACGGCTCTACGAACTGCTCCCAGTGCACGCTCTAGAAGGCGATTTCCCTCAGGCTTTCGTCCAAGGTTACGCGCATTGGCTGGAAGTTAAGACAGGCTTCGTTGAATGGCGACCGTTACTCAATGCTTGGACGCCGACATCACAGAACTGGCAGATGCGATCCGGCAGCCAAGGGGAAGAACTGTTGATCCGTGGTTCGTCGAAATTAATAGACCTTCATACGCCCACAGCAAAGGCAGTGTCAACAATCCTGAGTCCGTTAGAACATGCGACCCATATAAACATAACACTCAACTGCAAGACAGAAGTATTGGAGGTGCACTTGCCACGGCTGAAGCTCGACTTTTTTTTGAGAAAAGGTGCCACGCACCTTGAATCGAAGCAATTCCGTAGGATGACCGTGGATGCAAACCAATCGCTCGGCACCCTGACCGGACTGGTCAATAAGCTTGTCCTTCGGGGGAATAACGACTCGTTGCGCAGCGTCATCATCCCTCACGGCGACGTTCTGTTCAAACCAGAGGAACCCCACGTACGTGTACATATTGACACCTCAACGGAGCACGTTTCGTATTATCTCTACCACATTGACTGTCAAATCGGACGACTTGTCGACAACGGCAGCCTTAAGAGCAAGCTGTTCAAGTGTTATCTTCACGCTATAACAGCTCACTGTCTGACCGACGAACTCACCGGTCGGACTGGCACCGAAGAAGCCCTCTTCACACTAGCATCTCCCTCTGTCCGATCTTTTCCCAGGCTTGAGCAAATGGAAATCGATCTGTTGATGCTCCTTGCACGACTGACCCCGCGCCGTCAGTATTACCCGCAGAATCTCCGGGTGATGCAGGAAGTAGAATGGGAAACACTGTCTTCACTTTCGCAGCACAATTCCTTTTGCAAATCCGTGCGGTCAATCTTTGAGCAAGCGAGAACGTTCGGTCTATTTCATGAAACGCCCACGGAACTATCGGATGCAGAAATCTGCGGCGACCAACACTTGCCCGAGAGGGCTGCCATCCGGGATTCTACATATCGCGTACATGGATTTGGGGCAGAGGATCACACAGCAGAACATGATGTCGTTTATATCGGCCGAGACAATGTCTCAAATAGCGTACAAGAGTTCCAGGTTTGTCGAATTGCAAAGCTGGTCGACGGCTGGTCTGCAAACTTGAGAGGATGTTCACAGTTGCTCCATGAGATTGAGGCATGGGGGAAGCCGGTCCTCGGTTGCAGAATAGAAAATTCCTTCCCTCTAGACTACGACATGAAATGGCTAGATCCACCTGCCGAGTTTCTACCTACAGATTGGTGTACGCTACAAACTACCTTATCTAACAGTGCGATCGAAAAAGATAAACACAGAATCATGATGTTTCTATCCACCCTAAGTTATTCGCAGCATGCGAAAAGAGAGCTTGTCGAGACGCTTTTGGCTTTCGCAACGGTCCCCGAACTTCGTACAATAAGACCGCCGGACTATATGTCGTTCGAACTATCGCATGGCTTTGAACCAGACAGGAAGAAATTGGTGGATGTGGTTAAAAACAGGGCGCGGCCGTTTCATTCATGTCCAGAATCCAGCCTGCCTCAGCTCTCTCATGAGACTTGGGAAGACGCTGATGAGCGTCGGAGGGACAAGCACCAAGCGGCAGTGGAAGAATGTCTCGGCATCTTCGCGGATGCTCTCATCTATCAATGGCCCGCGCCAAATGTGTCGTGCGACCCTATAGACACTCTTTTGAACACCTACATTTCCGTAAAGGAGGCCACAGAGGATGCACAGATCTGGTTTCAAAGCTGGTATCGCAATGCCAAGTTCAAAGAGTATATCGGCAAAACGCAAGATATACTAGACAATCTGAATGCCGGAGATCAAAACCTGCTGCTATACTCCTTTCCGCAGCCCCGCTACCATTACTGTCCAAAGCAGAGTCATATCGAATTTGATGACATCATGGGGAGATCTGCTCCCAGCCTTTCTCCGGCTCGCCTTGAAAACTTTGATTCCTGGGTCAGTCAGCAAGACGAAGATGAGGAGGATCACGGCAAACTCAACTCACTCTTAGAGCGTCTGAAGTCGGAATCTTCAGGTCGTTATGAGCAACGATACGCCAATGATTTGTTGGAGAGCTTCGACGCACTTCACGGCAGTGCAGATGGCAGACTCAGCGGATCACCAAAGACGCTACGGCCACTGCTAAAACAACATTTAACCCTGTGCAAGAACCACGTCGATCATGTGTATCAGACGATTTGTAATCGCCTTCAGGAAGAATCGTCCATGACGCGTCGGCTAGCTTGTCGGGCGAAAATGTGGCCCCGCTTGTCAACCACCTCGCTCCTCCAACATCTAGCAGGCGGCAAGGTAGTGTCGTTGCGCGGCGATTGGAAAAGTGCTTTGATTGAGTATGGAGTTGCCATATCGAATCTGCAACGGGCCGAGCGCCTCCTTACGTGTATCGGAAACGATTTAGAACTGCTGAGCGAACTCAGTAACCCGGGCCATCGAGGTTGGGACCCAATACGATATCCGGACTGGCTGCTCCTCGAAATCGAAAACAATATCTTGATCCGACGGGTGCAAATTCAAATTGCCCGAGAAATGATTTCACCGTCGTCTGGTGCGAACTCGATCTTGCAGCTGAATATGGGCGAAGGAAAGTCGTCCGTCATCGTTCCCATTGTGGCTGCGGCTCTAGCAGATGGAAAGAAGCTTGTGCGGGTCGTTGTCCTCAAACCACTGTCAACCCAGATGTTCCACGTGCTGCTGAGGAAGCTTGGTGGCTTGCTTGGCAGACGCATCTTCCACATGCCGATCTCACGATCGGTCCGGTTGGACGTGCACAAGGCGAGGCAAATCCGAAACCTATGCGAAGAATGTATGCACACTGGTGGGATACTTCTCGTCCAGCCGGAACACCTACTGTCATTTGAACTGATGGGCCTCGAACGACTTCTGTCTGGTGAATCGGAGCTGGGTAACGTCCTGACCCAGACTCAACTTTGGTTGGAGGATAATTCGCGTGATATCCTAGACGAAAGTGATGAAATTTTGAGTGTTCGGTTCGAGCTTGTTTACACCATGGGCCTGCAACGCGCAATTGAGTTTAGCCCGGACCGATGGACCATCATCGAGCATGTCTTAGGACTTGTGAGCCGCTTTGCACAGTCAGTCCTTCAACTTTTCCCGCAAGGCTTAGAGCTACGACCTGTGTGCACTGGAGGCTTCCCTCGCGTACGAATTCTGATGCATTCCGCCACCGATAAACTTCTAGAGATGGTGGCAAGAGAGGTGTGTGAAGAAGGCCTGCCGGGAGTGCGCGTGTCACATCTCCCCCAACACGTGCGAGCGGTCCTGTTTAGGTTTCTTACGGATCCAGACATGCGCGAAGCCGACACCGAGCCATTGCAGCATCACGTTTTTGGTGTTGACTCGATGAGGAGGAGCTTGCTTCTTCTCAAAGGCCTGATCGCTGGAGGGGTCCTGGCCTTTGCTCTGCAACAGAAGCGATGGCGCGTTAACTACGGACTTGACCTCTCACGGACCATGCTTGCTGTACCATATCGCGCAAAGGACAATCCAGCAACGCGAGCTGAGTTCAGCCACCCCGATGCCACCATCGTACTAACTTGTCTAAGTTATTACTACGGTGGCCTTTCGGATGAGCAGTTACACACCGCCTTCGAAAAGCTACTTTTGTGCGATAATGCCCAAGAGGAATATGAATGCTGGGTTCAAGATGCTTCTAAGTTACCGGTTGCGTTTCGACAATTGACTGGCATCAATCTGAGCGATCCTGCGCAGTGTTCTCAGATGGTCTTCCCTTCGTTACGGCTCGCCAAAAGTGCAATCGACTTCTACATGTCACGTATTGTCTTTCCGAAGGAGATGAAAGAATTTCCAAACAAGCTGTCTTCTTCGGGCTGGGACATCGCACGAGCGAAAGTTCACCCGACGACGGGTTTCAGTGGGACAAATGACAGCAGATACATATTACCATTGTCCATAAGTCAGTGTGATCTCCCGCCGCAGCTTCACACAAATGCTGCAGTGCTCGACTGTCTGCTACGGCCCGAAAACTCTTTTAAGCACGCTATGCAGGAGTCCAGAAAGGAAAGCCTCGATGCAGAATCGTTACTGCAAATAGTCGTCAGGTCGGAGCCGCCCGTGCGGGTAATTCTCGATGTGGGAGCTCAAGTTTTGGAGTGGAAGAACGAGGAAGTCGCACGTACATGGCTCTTGCGCGTTCCGGCGTCAGACGCACAGGCAGCCGTGTTCTTCGATGATCATAACGATCTGTCAGTCTTGAGCCGTGACGGTATCGCGGAATCGCTGATGATTTCCCCTTTTGCGAAGCAGATGGACCAGTGCCTAGTGTACCTCGACGAGGCTCATACCCGAGGGACGGACTTGAAGCTACCGATGAATTACCGGGCCGTTGTGACTCTGGGGCCTGACCTCGCCAAGGATCGACTTGTGCAGGGTATGACCTGATCCAATTAATTCTGTTTCCCACTGCTAACTCAAACAGCGTGCATGCGAATGCGGAAGTTAGGAAAAGGCCAATCAGTCATGTTTTGCGGGCCCATGGAAGTTGAACGTAAAATTCTCCACTGCAGCGGCAAAACCCAGCGCGACACCATCGAGGTAGCCGACGTGTTACAATGGAGCATTTCGGAAACCTGCATCAACACAAAAAAATGCATTCCGCTGTGGGCGACACAAGGGATACGGCATCAGCGTCGCCATATAGCATATTCGGAGTCTTCAAACGACAGAGGCAAAGGCGCTACTTTGGAGATCGCAAAGTTATTGCTCGAAGCTGAGGCGCAAACACTCCAGGATCGATACGGATTTGGAGGACGAAGATCGGAAGAACAAGTCTTGTTACATGGCGTGGAGGAAGTAGCACTCTTAAAACGTGAGACGCAAGTGGAAGCCATTCGGGCCAAATGTCGAGAATTTGGACTGACATCGCTCAACAACGCAACGCTTCGAGAGGAGCAGGAGCGTGAGCTGTCACCAGAGAACGAGCAGGAGCGACAAGTTGAACGTCCACCGGCACTTACACCCAAAAATCACAGTGTTCATCCAGATGTGAAGCGCTTTGTTTACCAGGGAATCCTTGACCATTGTTCAGACGCCTTTCAGCCAGCCTTCGAGCTTTTCGGCAACACAAGCGCCATCGAATGTCTTGAAAAGGAAACATGGCCGGTGCATTTGCTGATCACGGCCGACTTTGCCCAGACGGTACACGCTTCAGGAAACCAGCTTTTGGACTCGTTTCTTAGGCCTGTTCAATGGGTCGCGAGCAGAAAGAACCGCAACGCGGTCGACTGCGTGGTGCTTAGCCCGTACGAAGCTCACGAATTATTGCCATATATACGCCAGCACAACACCGTCATCCTACACATGTATTCACCTCGTGTCAGTATGTCTGTGCGTACACTAGAAGATCTTTCATTCTGCGCCATTCCTGCGGTATCCAAATGTTGGGCCCAACCCCCTTTCGTCATGCAGCTAAATTTATTTGCCGGTCAGCTCTATCTGAGAAGCTACGAGGAGTATCTTTCGGTCTGTCAATTCTTAGGACTGTGTTTTCGCCCGCGGTATGCGCAGGTTGAGGTCGCCTGCGATGGATTCATCAGTCCAACAAGCAGGCCAGAATTTGACGCAGTCATGGAGAGAGAATGTCCTTTTAGGGTCAGTCCAGTTGGGTTTCTGAGAATACTGATGGCGTTGAGAAGGAAAGGGCAGAATTTCCAAAAGTCTCACATTGGTAGAATTCTGCACGGAGAATCGCTTGCCAGGGAACAGTTCCAAGAAGTTCGAGTCGGACTCAGATAGAGATAGCGCAAGACTAAAAGGCTAGCTCGGCACCTTCCGTGCTTCGCCAGGCAGTAGAGAAGCTGCGAAGATTCTAGAAACTTCGATTTGATCTTAGTCTTTTATTGTCTGGGCCTAATTACACCCATACTAAAATGCGACGGCCACAAGTCATTTGTTCTGTACTTCTCTCTTGAATGAGATCTTGAGTATTGGAAGAGAATCTCCACTATCTCGCTAAATGCCTACATCCCGGTTAGCTTGATGATAATTCAAACTGTATCACTACCAGAGATGGAAAGGATGCCAGGTCACGTGACGGAAGTTCTCTGGGCGCGCCCAAAAAACTTCCTTAGCTTGATCCGTCAAGTCGTTTCATACAAGTTAGTTATTTATAAGTTTGAAATTGTTGCTATTTAAAAACCTGATATTCATGTGACTGACAGCCAAAAAGTGAGCCACCTGTTCAGGGTCAAACGCGTGCCCACTTTCATAATTTCATTGAATGCTTAAACCATGACACAACTAGCATAAGAACGTGAAAGCCTACAATGAAAAGGAAGAGAGGTGCTTCTGGATTGATTGCGCCGTCGCGCTGGAACAACAGCAAGATATATTATACCAAGCATTTGCCGGCCTCCGTCGACATTGCCATGCAATGCAGGACGAAACTCATTCTCGAAGTCTTTAAATAGCAGATTGACAGGCAAATGATACGGTGATTCCTAAGCTCGATTTAGCTCAGGATCGACGTATCGAGTTCGTACATACAATCTCTGTTATCGTGGGACTGGAAAAGGCACTAAAAAGGTACGCCAAAGGCACAATTTACGCCTCTGGTATCCGGTCTGCATAACTTTACACGTGCGTGTTTTGTTGAACAATACAGCTCTCAATTTGTTAATATGTTGACAAAATGAAGGTGCGATGACAGAATCTCTCTTCTCAAAATTAACGATCAGGCGAGAAACGGGGATCGATTGATACGATTCGAGGCGTCGGATTCTTGCGTTGTCTCTTTTCATTTTGAAGCATCAGAACGCAGTTATGGATAACCAGCCGAACGAGTTCAAGAAAGCGTCGCGTTTGATTATGCATATCGTCGAAAAGATGTCAGCTTTCCTCACCGAGTCTAACGAAAGCGTTTATGATCGACAAATGAACGGGCATAAAGTGCCTATCCAATGACAAAGCAAGATGCCCGCAATGCGTCTCGTATACGAAAACCCACAATTCAGAATACCTAAAGATTCGTCCAAAGTCTCCAGTCATGTACGCTTGACTCATTATTATCTGTTCCCACCTCTGAGTTGTGGACATACATATATTGTGTCAACCCCGAAACCATCCTCAATCTATAGGGTTATTTTAACCTAGAAGAAAGACGGCTTGGAGATTGGCTAGGCTTGAAAGACAAAGCCTCCAATAGCATTCGAACTTCTCCTCTTGGCGTCCAGCCCCTGGCACTGCGTTTATCGTTGTAATATTCGAACACCTTCGTTCCTAAGTCTGCTGTGAGGCTCAGATTCTTCTTTGGAGGTGTGACCGGTGTGGGATTACGTCTTTATCTTGTACGTACGAGTGCCAAGCTCTCAGGTCATGTTTATCTGACCGTGGGAAAGAAGCAAGCTGTATTAATCCGACGAATACACGTAATACCTTTCCCGGCAATCATTCCTCTCATTCCTCAACTAAAGCATTGACAATCGCAGGAGGATCACAATGATTGACGATATCATGAAGTGAGTAATCACTTCAATTCAGCAAGCACAATTCTAATGGACTAGTCGGTTTGACTTCAAACCAATGGTTTTCACTTTAGCAATTGATCGAGGCTGCTAAAGTATATAGGTGGCTTCTTAAGTGTAGTAGGCCGTCTTCGTCGTGGTGATGGTGACGTACTATTTATAGAGCTGTTTGATTGATTAGGGTTGATTTAGCGGAATCCTAGGGGTAGAAAAGTGCCTTCATGATTTGAAAAGATATGCTGTTTTTATTAACCTCTTCGTATCATCCGTTTGCTCTCCTTTCGTCATTTGGGACCGTGGTAATCGATAATGGCTCTAGACCAACGAGCTTCCTGATCACACGAGTGCCCACTCATGTACATTCAAGACAAAGGCTTTTTGATTCGACATACGGAGATCCAACGCGAACATCTTTGCTCAGCTGCGTAACACGAGCGCGGGGTCTTCAGATTAGCATAACGAGTGCCCGACATAGAACGAGACGTGGTCCAGAATGGGTCTGCTACATATGACTATGGACTGGATGGGCTCGGAGACTGATTGTGCAGCTGAAATTGACTGAGTGACGAATTTGAGTGGTCGGTTGTGAATGCGTCTACAGGGATATATCCGTTTGGACAACAAGTCTTTTCTAGACTGCCAATCGGCAGCCTTGGCTGCAGCTTCCAATCGTTTTCCGACCATATCTTCTTTATCTGTCCCTATATCCGTCTTCTGCTAACGACACAACTTGTGATACTTTCATCTCGCAATGTCTTCTATCCAGGAATTGCATTCTATGGAGAGTCTTCGGACAGCTGAGCAAATTCAGCTTCTAGATCTGGTCGACTCTCTTCGTGCGGAAGGCTTGAGTGAGTTCACAGCTCTACCTCAGCTGATCGTCTGTGGAGACCAATCAAGCGGCAAGAGCTCCCTGCTTGAAGCAATCTCTGGGATCCCGTTCCCGAGGAAAGATAATCTCTGCACACGATTCGCGACAGAAGTCATCTTACGTAGGGCTTCAGACTCTGAAATCACAGTTTCTCTGATATGTTTGGGGCCCCATCAAAAAACCATATATTTAACCTTTGTTGTATAGGTGCCGGGGAAGAGTAGATCGTCGGCCGACCAAGATCGCCTTTGGCGGTTTCGACAAGAAGTATCTTCCTACAATGACTTTGTAACACTCTTCGAGCAGGCTAAAGATGTCATGGATCTTTTGTCTGTTGGTGAAAATGCTTTCTCCGTAGATATTTTACGAATCGAAATCTCAGGACCGAAACAGCCACAGCTAACCATTGTTGATCTTCCTGGCTTGATACATTCACATGGCAAGCATCAAATCGAGCATGATGTAAATCTTGTTACGAGCCTGGTTGCCAAATACATGGCAAATCCAAGCAGTATTATCTTAGCAGTGGTCTCTGCTAAAAATGACTTCCCAAACCAAATCGTACGACTCCTAATTTTATCTCCCTGACCATATTTAACATGATCTGCTTTCTAGATTCTCAAACGGGCTAGAGAGGTTGATCCTCAAGGTCTACGAACTCTAGGTGTCATTACCAAGCCAGATCAGCTTGGAAATGGCACTGATGGCGAGAAGATCTTTTTGAGTCTTGCCAGGAACGAGCAAGTTGAATTTCATCTGAGTTGGCATGTAGTCAGGAATCCGGACACTGGGGCGAGCAGCGGGACCCAAGACCGAGATGTAATCGAGAAGCAATTCTTCGCCGAGAGCAATTTTCGGTCCCTCTCGGCCACAAACCTTGGTATCGAACATCTACGCCAACGACTCAGCATGGTCCTCTTTGATCAAATCAAGGCCGAGCTTCCACAATTAATCGAAGATATCGAATCTGACATATCGAGCTGTCATCGGGGGCTGGAAAAGCTAGGCCCTGCCCGTATAACTCTCGATGATCAGAAGAATTTTCTAGTTGATCTGAGCGATGATTTTCAGAAACTCTGCGACGCTGCGATCAAAGGCGACTACGAGCATGACTTTTTTGCAGACCGGTCTCTGTTTGATAGACGTCTCTCGGCTATGATCGTCAACTTGAGAATGAATTTCGAAGAAAAGATCCGGACGAAAGGAACACGGTGGGAGATCGTACAGAGTGCAAGCCGTAAGAAAGATTGCCGGACCCGGGGGCAGGCAATTGAAGAAGTGCGCAAGTTGTTGAGAATGAGTCGTGAACGTGAAGTACGAACTCCTTTCCATTTTGAATACCCAATATGCACTAATTAGGTGCTTGGTTAGTTGCCGGGCTTCCCAAATCCATTATTAGTTGGTGAAATCTTCCGCGAGTACAGTGGGCCTTGGGAAGGTTTGGCGCGCCGATACATCAACGACGTCTGGGACACCACTAAGAGTTTCGTGAAGCAAGCATTGCAGTATTTAACAGACGCCACGGTTAGCGATGCCTTACTACGGTACCTACTCGATCCCATCATGGATAATAAGCTGAAGTTGGCTTATATTAAACTTGATGAGTTGATTTCAATTCACAAAGAGCACCCTGAAACAAGAAATCACTACTTCACAGATATGTACAACGCACTTCAACGAAAGCAATCTGAGACCGAGACCACCAATGTGCTTAAAAAAGCATTTGCACATCGAAGCGAGATAACAGAAGATGACATTCCGTCTCTTGTGGCTACGCTGCAGCAGAAGCCTGAAGCTAATATGAACCTTGTTGCTGCCGAATCCACATACAATGCAATGAAGACATTCTACAAGGTAGTAAAGTCGAAATTCATGCTGTTAATGCTCTCCTACTAATTTCCAACTTTAGGTTTCGATGAAACTATTCATCGACAATGTGCCAAATCTGGTCGTTCGAGCGATTATCGCTTCCCAGTTGACATCTATGCTTTGTCCCAAGTCAGTCTTTGCGATGGACCACTACATAGTGACAAAGATTGCCTCAGAATCAGAAGACAAGAAACTTCAACGTCAAAAAATAAGCGAAAAGCTCAAGGCCTTGGAAGCTGGCAACACTCTTTGCAAACAGTATGCTCATCGTGTGACTTCTGATCAGTCGCTGTCAGATCCTATCCTTTTATAAACTCTTCCGCTCACAAATACAGTCCGAGCTCCACAAGATTCGCCGATAACCAGGCAGAGAAGACTATCATCAGGTCTATCATCGAAAGCGTCGTCGATTGCAGAAAGCTTGGCAGAAGGAATCTCAGAAGATGAAGCCTCGGATTCTGCGAATTCTGAAGCAAAGTATGAAGTTCCGAGGCACAGAAAGATCTGAATCGGTGTGTGAGATCTAATCGCTATAAATAGTGATTTATCAGTTTGAAAATAATGTCTTTCTTAGTTTAATAGCTATATCAAATGGAATGATTCATGGTTGATGACTACATTCATGTCTCTGCCTACACATCGATAACTACATGTTACGAAAAACGGAAGCCCCTTGCCATGTTATACCGAAAGTAATGAACTCGATCATGTTCATATCACCAAGTTGACTGTCCGAAACAAAGTGACTACCTCCAGCACATTGGTAGCCTTCTACCTACTTGATCCACTGGAAGCCTACCAGACAGACATCAATAGCCCTCAGTTTCCTTCTTCTTCTTCTCCTCCTCCGCTGCGCGAACTACTGCTTCCGCTTGTTGACGCAGAGCCGGGCTTCGCCAAAAGCTCTTCCATAATAGTGTAGCCCTAAATGCATTGTCTGCGATGGCTCTGGCAAGCAATGTGAGCACTGAATTACACAAAAGCGGTCCAGGCTGTAAATCCTCGTGCACAGAGTGTTCTGGCCTGTTCTTCAAATCAGTGGTTACAACAAATTCGAGCGACTACGATCTCAGGCGTCCACGTCATGTATTTTGCATCTCGTACGACTTGTATTGCAAACTCTGCTTTTCCGTGTTCGTTTCGAAAGGTTTCAAACTTCATGTTCTATTCGAAGTCATCTTAGTTCATGATCTTTCCTTGTCGCGGCTTAGACTAGGAGAGTGTACTTACCGAGTAATAAAGACCTCGGTTGGTGTGATGGTGGTGATGATGTTTCAAAAACGAAATCTTCGTCAAATTGGAATTTTTTATATACACTGATTCTTAACAAATCTTGTCCCACATTCCTAAGGTTCAACATCGATGTGAGCAACCTGAAGAGAAAACGTCTGCTCTGATTGAAGAAGCTTCCATGACAAAATGTGGAATGTGGCTGAAGCTGTTTTCATTACTAACCTTCGCTGATCGAGCGAAGACAGCGGGCGTCACTACTTTCCCAGATGGCCTCCGACATGCACCTCGGCCTCTCTCATACGAGATGAAAAAGGAGCATTATGCTGTAAATGCTTTGAGCATTTTCTTATCATCCCATCCGTTCACTTTCAGTACGTGCGAAGCCTACTTCTGCTGAGCGAGATGGCTTTCTTGAATATCAGAGCTTCAACTTTGGCCGTCACCAGCAACTTCAATATTTCACGAATAAAGTCTTTCGCACGCGGCTTCGAAGGATCGCTCGCTGCGCAGTGAATGACGAAGACCTGTGACAATCTGAGACTGTGATCCATCTGCACAGAAGGACAAGAATGGCAGGTGGCCATCTATCGATTGAAGTCTATACGACTAGATAAATGCAGATGAATACGAGGAATTCTGCACCAGTCAATCCGATACAGAGTTCCCCGCTTCTTGCTCAGCGCATCAATCATGAATCTTTGTCGCCTTACGTAATAAGACATGAAGAAAATCTTCAGCTCTGTTATGTTCATGGTAGAAGGCTCACATCGATACAGGTGTTTATCTTAGGCAGACTGGGGAGGATGTTGTGCCAGGCGTGACAGCTGCTTCCCAGATTGCCTCTTTCCGACCTTTCTGAAATACAACTCTTTGGCCTGTGCTGCATTACCCACGTTTTCAGAATTCACTCACTCAAGCTTTCTAAAATGCCAGAACCCGAACTTGAGATCTTGAGGAAAAGGCTAGGGAACTGGAAGGTTCTCCTCTCCCCAAAAGCCCTCAAGAGCATTCAGAGCTTGGGTCGTTCCGGTTAAGTCCTTCCTATACATCGATACCTCTCAACCAACAGTGCTGACAAGTAGAACAGGGAATTTCGAACCTATCGAAGAGAAGTTGCGCGATTTGACCTCCGGGTCGTGGTCTTGCCATCTCGCCGGCACTGAACAGCAGAGGAAGAAGCTAAGAGTTCATCTTGCCATCACACAATGCAATTCGCAAATCTTGATTCTGTGGCAAATCGATGTTGCATTGGACGGTGCGACCCAGACCGAGAGCCAGCTGGTGAAGGTTTGGAAGATCGGCATCAAGACAGAAGTGTCGCAGTCCATCGGCCGTGTGATCCTACTCCAGAAATCATACGCGATCGAACATGTCGCGCGATGTCGCCAGAAACCACGGGAGAATACTGACAGAAAATCCATTCCAACGCTCTTCCCTTGCTGTTCAGATACTGCGAAGCCTGGAGCGAGACGGCAAGGACTGGACATCCGAACGGTTGACCGAGAAGTCCTCGAGATGGTCAACCGTTCCTACACACTCATCGAACCGATGATTCGCTCGGTTCTGGCCAACGACTTTTGGGCAGAGTTCCCATTTGACTTTTCTGGAGACGAAACACGCATCATTCTTCATGTTGGTACATCCAGTCTAATCTTAGGTCGGAGCGATACAGGAAAGACAACCTGTCTTGTGTTTAAGCTACTCGCAAAGTATGCAGCTGGCTGTGTCGTCACAGAGGAACGATCGCCAAGACAGTTGCTTCTCACGAGATCATCCGAGCTCGCTACTAAGCTCAAAGACTACATTAGTAGGCTGATGAGAACATTAAGAGCGAACACTATAGACCAAGGCGAGCAGCAGGGGAGAGAGTTCCCGTCGCCAGTTGTTGAGGATGACGATGATCGTTGCGACACTGTCTTTGAACTGCAAAACGACTCGTTCCCCCTTGTTTGTACATTTGATCGCTTTTTACAACTCTTGAAGAACACTATTAAAAGTGTGGATCAGGAAGGGTTCCCTGCCACAGACCGTGACGATGATGCTCTGCAAAAAGAGCAGTCGGAGCAGTCGAACTCGTCAGAAGGAGAATATTCACAGTGGCAACCACCAGCGAAGGACGCGATCACTCAATTTATTGACTTCCAGTCTTTCAGATTGGATTACTGGCCTAGATTCCCAGCCGCTCTGGTCAGAAATCTTCCAATTGAACTTGCTTTCGCCGAGATCATGGGAGTAATCAAGGGCTCTATATCATCTCGAGCCACGCTCAAACCTCTCTCCCGTAAAGAATACTTGGAGCTGAGCAGCAGAGTGGCCCCAACTTTCACCCTTGAAAGTGAAAAGTCCCGAGTATATGACGTATTCGAGAAGTATCACGCCTTAAAGCTTCGCCGACAGGAATTAGACGGCGTAGACCGTGTGATAAAGCTGATCAGGGCGGTGAGGGAAAATCAGAGACTCAAAAATTATCTTGAAGTTGCGTTCAATGAGATCTACATCGATGAAGTACAAGATCTGCGATACCTCGATATCGAATTGCTGCTAAGCATAATCAACGAAGGTCGTGCATTTCATTTCGCCGGGGATACCGCACAAACCATCTCGCAAGATTCACACTTCCGCTTTCAGGACATCAAGGCACTATTCTACGACCATTTCGCCGCTGCAGCCTCGCTGATGAACCAGCCTGAGCTCGCGCGACCTCAGCTCTTTATGTTGGCGAAAAATTACCGCTCGCACCAAGGCATCCTCGGTCTGGCATCCCTTGTAATGAAGATGCTGTGGAACGGCTTTCCGGAGACCGTTGACAAACTCGAGCCTGAGGTCGGACAGATTCACGGGCCGATCCCTGTCTTTTTTTTGAGTTGTAACGTCCAAATGCTGGTATCGAGTGATACGCGTTCCGCCGACCAGCCTAAGCAAACTCTTGACTTCGGTGCCGAACAAGAAATCATCGTGCGTGACCAGAGTACTAAAGCCAGACTCCAAGCGGAACTCAAGGGCAAGGCTCTGATTCTTACCGTCCTCCAAAGCAAGGGGATGGAATTTGAAGATGTCTTCCTGTGGAACTTTTTCACCGACTCTCCCTACCCTAGTGGTTGGAGGTGTCTGGATACCTTGAAGACCAAGTCGGGAAACTTTGACTCTACGAAGCACGCAGAAATGTGCTCCGAGCTTAAGCAGTTTTATGTCGTCATCACCAGAGCACGCATCCGCCTGTCAATTATTGAGAGCGAAGAAGTCTTGGCTGCACGAGTAGCAGACCTCCTGAAGCAGGATGTGTCATCGCCCTTGGTTGAAGTGACGACGTCGTCGGATCCAGATTTTCTCAAGGAGCTCATCTCTTTACGATCTATCTCGCACGATCCTAAAAGATGGTCGGACAGAGAATGGGAGCTGGTGCAGCGCAAGCAGTATGAAGATGCTGCCATCTGCTTTCGCAGAGCCAAAGACGAACGCGGAGAGACTTGCGCCACAGCTTATATCTTCGAGGAGAAAGGAAGGCGCTTAGCTTCGATAGAGGATGCCGAAGCAGCCCGAGATTGCTTCAGGTCTGCGGCTCAGAAGTTCATGAACTTGGAAATGGTCGCAGAAGCGGTCCGAAATCTTGAGAAAATGGAAGAGTACAAAGAAGCAGCTTGGCTGTGGGCTCGACATGGGAAGCCTGGTAAAGCAGCACCGTTGTTTGCAAAAGCACGCATGTTTAGCGAAGCTTCAGACCACTACCACCAAGCTCTTAGCTATGATAAGGCAGCAGATACCCTCCGGCACGGCGATTTGACTGAGGAGTTGGTATCGTATGTCACAACGAATCAAAAGAAGCTGAGCTTAAAGAGCTTTCAAAGTCACAGCCGTTTTTGTATCCTCCTCCTGAAGCAAAGAAAGATAGGCTCTAATCTCCTTGCATCGGCAATTAAATTGCTTGGATCTCCTACCGAACAGGAGCACGCTTTCATTGGGTATGAGATGCATGATCAACTTGGGGACCTCTACGCAGATCAGGGGAAGTTCAAAGAGCGTCTCCTACTCCTCTCTAGAACCGGAAAGCTTGATCGTGCATTGAAGGCAGTTGGCGATCTTAATATCTCTGACACTAAAAATCTTCAAGATATTATCCGAACAATCCAGAACTACTATTTTGCCGGCCGAATCGTTTGTCCAAGTTTCGATGACGTGAACGTTTCAGTTCAGCTTCGATCCTCAAACTCTGACTGAATAAACGCTCAGCGATTGATCACAAGTAAGCAGCGAAATCCCATTTTCGAACAGGTAGAAGCTATGAACGACGGAGTAGTAAAAGCTTTCCTTCAGCTTCACACACTTCTCAATCTCAGACTGGTTGATAGCATATCGGCCCTGAATGGAATCCCCTTCGAAGCCATTGAAGCAGCTTCCAGGAAGGCCGAGATTATTTCCTCGCAACCCGAAAGCACCCACGATCCACTCATCTTGCTGCTCACTGGGATTATGGAATTCGACCATGAGACAAAGCCATTTGTCCTACTCCCTTGATCTCCTCTTCACGAGGGTGCGGCTAATGCCAACGCCGATGAATATTCAAGGCTAGCAAAGCAATGATTCTTGCGTGAACTGGGACGTACCATGCTTGCGCTGGACACAATACTAAGGAAGCTATGGAAATCCGAGTGGCCAGTGAGATGTGCATATTTTTTGGCTCGAGGATTCTGCGATCGCATCAAAGACCGGAGCTGTCTTTACCTGCACGAGAAAGTTAAAGCATCCGATTGTAACAAAAAGATGTCATCCTTGATCAAAATCAACGCCACTTTCTGCAGTCTCACAGCTACGCATCGCAAGGAACTCATGGAAGAACATTTCCAGGAAAAGTTTTTTGGGCTTAGACGTCATTGACTCGAGAGCCTTCTTCGAGAATTGACATTCGTTTCCTCATTCGAACAATGTGCTCAGACTATCACCGAAGCTCAATCGAAGATTCTAAGTAGTAGACAAAATCCACGGCAGAACAAAAGACTTTTCGTCCTTGCAGCCAGTATTGAAGGCCTTCTGTTTCACAGGTTGGACAAAGGTTGGAAGAAGAGAAATGATCTCTCTTCTTTGTTCGAGCAGATCCAAGTCTCACAAATTCTTGGTACATGAACCTCTGTTCATCCCTTTGAGAACGATAAACCAACTGACTTGGTTTAGGCTATAATGTTCAGGACCGATTCGCCCGATGTCTTTTCTACAAGCTATTCAGATCTGCAGACTTGCAATTCCAACGGCGCCAACTATGGGCACTTCAAAATCTCGAAAACAACATGGGAAACCCAGATGCTTCGGCATTCCAGGAAAGCCTTCGGAAATTCACATTCCAGCTTCCCCTTGCGAGTATCAATCAGTTTTCGTCTTTCCATTCCATGACGGCTGTCTTCGAATTTCTCACCACCTATCTGATTTTCCGGTCATGTCCTGTTGCAGTCCTTATACCGCAGTCCTGGATAAGCATCCATTTGCCCTGGTTTGCTCACGTTGGGCAATCTCCGTTAACAAGAGAGATATCAAACCGTGACTTGCGAACCTACGCAAGTAGCTTACTTGAGTTGACCACATGCTACTGCCAGCTTCTGTCACACCTTGGTTCGCTCCCGGGCCCCAGTTTCCGTCTCGATGTGAGCAGCTATCCGTCTCGCCTTCTGCATCGGCGAAACACAGAGCTTCTTGCTCTTGTCATTGTCAATCTGGGACTCAGCAACGCCGGAGTGAAGGGCTTCAAAGAAGTGTGGGGAAGAGTGTGTCAGGTGTGTGCGATTCCCTAGGTCTGCCAATGCAGCTTATGATCAAACTAGGTCTTCTCCCTTCCCTACATTAGAGCTCTTCATCTTCAACACAATATCATACCAGAGCTCTTAGAGAAACTCGTCAGATCCTACGAAGCCTACGATGGCAAGGACTGCATAAAGTTCGTCAGGAAGACCAACGGCAAACATGTGGCTGAGAGCAAGCTACAGAAACTCGGCGTACAAGCCGTTTCACTAGGTGAGCTCATCTTCACAACTTCCGCGTCTCGCGAATTCTCGCAGGCTCTACCGTCAAACGAGACTGAGGCGCAAGACTTGCGTCGCTTGGAAGCAGTTGAGAGAATCCAGCAATTCTGGCGATCTCAATATCCCAAATTACTAGAAAGGAGAGCCTTCTTAAAGACCCCTGTGGGTAGACTATACGCCCGTTTCTCGGAGATTTGCAAGCAAAGCACCGCATCGAAGATGATGCGCTATTTTCTCACCGGGTACGGGGTCGGGCTTTATGAAAACATCCGCGGTATAAGCAGCACAGCATTCGAGCTCCAACAGCGAGCAGTCAACCTACTTATCAGCCTTCCACAAGAGCAGTTCGAGCACGTCGACGAAGTTATTAAGCGAGTGAGCGGCATCGAGGAATCGTTGGAGAATGTCGCCAAAACTATTTCCATGGATCGTCTCGAGGAATTAGCTGAAGGAGAATTGAATGAGGCGCAGCGGCTGTTTCGAAATGCTGACTCCGTGCTCCGAGGAGTAGCAAGTGATATGCGTGAGGCTACGAAAATGATGGAAGCTATCAAAGGAACAGATTAGATGTGAGGCAGGACGACTCCAGTGACGAACATGGGTCTAGAGGGTAGAGCTGGACCCGACGATGAACCTTGTTCACCATCCCCTTGTGTGCCCACCATTTTGTAGATCTTGATAAGAAGCAGTTGGTCCAAGCGAGCGTAAGACCTCGGCCAGAAACCTAGCTGCAAAGACGCGACTTTAAATATCGAAGGGCTGACTACACAAATCTTTTTTTTGATGAGCCGTTGCTAATCTCTCGAACCTGACTTCAGTGAGAGTGATGCGAAACCAAGAACGATCCAAAATGAAACACGAGTAGCCAAGAGCAAGAGAAGCCGGGAGACAAGCGTAAATTTCAACCTTACATTTTCGCGAGGGCTTAGCCTAGTCTTGGATTCACTTTTGCAGCTCTACATAATTTTGAATTCCTGACCAACACTTGTTCTCGTGCCCGGTGACCTCAATCGTCAGTAACCCAAATGCATCCAAAAATACACACGCTATCGCTTCCAGAATCATCAATAATATCCTGATCTCGTCTCTTTCTGGTGTTTATCCTTGTTCATGTTTTCTTCATCGGCATCATTTTTCGTCTTTTGAGATCTCTGCAATTTCGTCTCACGCAAATCTAACTTCAGGCCAGTCTCATGGCGTAGCCTCGTTTCGGTGGAAGTTTTGAGCTTAAGTTTACAAAGCATATACAAATGCCATATCCATAAGTCTTTCTCATATTCTCACCGTGCCCCACCCTTTTCACACTTAAGGCACCTTAGCTGTGTCGGCTCAACTGGCTGACGACGACCACATTGGCTACAGTCTAGATCTACCGCAAATTCTGGAACGTCAAGACAAGTTCCTTTGAACTGTATTCGCATCGCATCGTCTGATTGAAACTGCTCAATGTTGGATCTCGCATGGCGAAACGTGACGTTTCAAAGCTCTCGATTAGATTCAGGAGTCAACTTGTACACCTTAGCAATTGATCGTAGAAAGACTTGCGGGACCCAATCTCTTTCCAATCTACCCTCATATTTTTGCGTAGCAAGTCTCGAGAGCCCAGGGGCTTGGTATTTGTCACCAAGTGCATACATTTCAGCGTGTAGTTCCAACATTGATAATGGCTCCTCTTTACCTTCGTCACCTTCGGTAGGGTCGAAGTAGTCCCCGCAATAAAAGAAGTCCATAAGTCTTCGGGCAAGATAAAAGTGGTCGTCCGTGAGATCGACTTTCCTAAGCTTCTCTACGGTAAACGATCGAAATTAACTGTCCGTCATATTGCAGGCTTTATATCCACTCACTTAAAAATCCCCTGTGCACGCGGCGAGAAAGAAATCTGATTGAGAGCATAGTATAATGCGATGCGCTTGTAAGATGTACAATGGTCGCAAAGTACTTCAAGAACAGTACACGTAAGTACGTGGAAGGAGTAGACAGGATTCTACCGTTATTGAAGGAGTTAAAGCCCGATTTACCTCCTGTTGAGGGCCAAGACCGGCAGCGAACAGAATAGACTTGAACACGAAATCATATGTAATCAGCATTCCTGTTGATTGCCATTAGGTATTACTACTCGTGCAAAACTGATCACGTGTTGGGACTCCGAATGTCTTCGTCCAGAGATGATGTGCTATCTCAACTTCATAATTCCAGGAGTAGACCTAACTAACGGGTGAGCTAATTTCCAACTTTTCATATACCTAACTGGATTCATTCTGAAATCAAAGAGGCGACCTCATCGCAATCCCAGTAAATGCAAAATCAAAGCCAAAGCTCAAACCAGACGAGAGCGAATCTTTGTTGATTCATACAGTCAGTCCGCCTTGAGCCTTTGCGGCGCGACAAAGCTCTGTTACCAGTCTCCTCGCTCCTGGCACTTTCAAACCTGTTCCCACCACGAAAACCACCTCTGGACCCCTCTTCAGATCTTGCTCCGTCATTTGTCCAATCTCGTGGCCCATGGGACTTTCTTCTCCGTAGAGCACGACGTTCGGACGGAGTCTGCCGATGCCAAGTTGTCGTTTCCCCATCCTTTCTCGTTTCAGAGTAACCTCTCGGCACCGGTCACAGTCTGGCAGATCTGACCCGTGAAACCGATCAGACACGAGTGGCCCATTCCAGCCACAATACTGACACAATGCCTCATCTATCCGTCCGTGAAGCTGCACGGTCTTTTCCCAAAGATTAGGAAGACGATGCTCGATGCAATCAATGTTCTGTGTGTAATGTCGAAGAAGACGACCATTGTGGGCGAGTCCGTCCAAGAAACGGTGAAAAGAGGTGAGCTTCGCCTGAGCAGAAAGCCTTCTCATGTCGCGAACCATCGCATGAAAGCGATCAGTGTCGATCGACGAGTTGTAAACAGATATATCAAAAGAAATTCGAGCCGACTTTTGTATGGTTTGAAAATCAGAAACTTTGAGACCATCATTAGATTCGTCGTGATCGAAGCAATAATAGAGACTCACTGCCTGCATTCACGAAAATCTCAGCGTCGCTGATGATCACGACTTTCTTTGTTTTCTGCAAAAGTAATCTCAAGGCAGATATCGTCTTTGCTTCATTGTCGCTCAACGACTGCGTAATTTCAATACTCTGAAAGACGTTTGAAGATGCAGATCAAATGAACTTCTTCGATTTCACAACTTGAGAAGATTTCTTTGAAGAATCTTATCTTTCGCTCAATAGCTTATCTTTGACAGTTCTACGTCTTGACATGATCGAGATTTCGCTACGAGACTGACAGAGTTCGATGTAAAGCGAGTTCAGATTGACTTGTAGAAAGAAATGAATAGAACAGATCTTTCTTTTATATTCAATGATCACGCTAGTGTTAATCAGAACTCAACTGTCTCATCTTAGACAGCGTCAGACTGTGCTGATGTAGAACAAATCAACTGTCAAAGATCAATCATGACTTGCAATATGATTGAATTTTCATGCATTATAAATTGAAGCATCTTTGAATCTGCTTGATGAAGTGTTCACGTTGAAAAAAAGATCAAGATTCGTTGCAAATCATCAAGTGCTTTTTAAGTTGAAGCTCATGTCATCTGATCAATGATCTCTATTGATGATTTTCACTTCACAAGTAAACAGAAATAACTTTATGACTGTGATCAGTTTGTAAATCTCAGAATTTGTAAAAAATTAAAACACATCATTAACTCATCATTCATATTTCAACTACTAGTTAAACATATGCAATGTTCAAGTTACAGCTGATTTGAACAGCGCTTTTTTGATAAAGCAATATATGTCAGAATCGTGTTTAAATGATACAATCAATGAAGATCAGAATTGATAGTGCTTGATCTTTAGAAATAGCTATAACTGAATATTAAGAATACAGAAGAAGATTGATACAAAAGCTTCTATTTATGTAATGTTCAAAGACTGTGCTAAACTCAAAAGAAATGTGTTTGTGACATGAAAAGAAAATGATGTAGATGAACAAGATGTTGAGAAAGAAAAAGAATGTTGAGAAAGAAAAAGAGTGTTGAGAAAGAAAAAGAATGTTGAGCTCTATCTGAGTCAAATCTGAGCCAGATCTCGACTAGATCATTGACTAGCTTTAATCATTACACAGATTACTCACTAGCGTGCATTGCAAATTGATTAAAGCTTCAGTCTTGTTCAGTCTTATTGATCTTGATACGTTTGTAACATTACTTCTTTCTTCGAAAATTTATGTTTGTATGAATGTAGTTCATTTGCTCATTTTTTGTTGATAGTTATTTTGATATTTAGCTTGATTTGCTTGAATATAGCTTATGAAATTCATTCAAAACTTTCTCTGAGTCATTGAATTCTTCTTTATCGACATAGTATCATTTGTTGTCTCTATCTAGATCTTTTCATTTGACTTTGTACTGTATTTGATCTCGATAGCATCTGAAGTTCAATACATCATCTATCTTTCAATGTTCATTGTCTTTGATAGTGATTGATCTGAGTGATTCTGAATGTTGTTCTGATAGAAAGTCTTCTGAACATGATCATAGTAGCTTTGAGTTGAACATTGAATGCAGATGCTTCATGCTGATTGATAGATGAAGATGATAGAAGATACTCACTTTAGCAGTGATTTAATAAAGATTTAGCTGTTTATCTTTCAAATCTTTGCAGAGTCTCATTGTCTTGACGTTTCTGAAAAATAGTCAAACTCAGTCATTTACTTCATATGTGACATCTCATTTATATTTATTGATGTGAACTTTGATAGTCAGCTTCGTCTTTTTCAATTGTTGATGATCGAAGTTCAGTAACTCTTTCATTCAAATGACAATATCATTTGCTTTTCTAGTTTCAAATCATTCACAAGTTGTTTTGTAGTCAGTCATATCTGAATCAAAACTCATTCGAAAGTAAAATTCTTTATTGAAGTAGAAGAAAATCATTGAATTGATTGAGAAGATATTGAAATTGTCGCTGAATTTCATCATAGATATTAATCTAACTCAGTTGTTCTGCATGTAATTGCAGTAGATTCTAAGTTCGCATTCAACGTCTTGATTGACTTGTTTCGATTGATCATTGATCTCAGAATGATAAACTGTAAATAAACTAGCTGTGATTCTCAGTCACTTGCAAAGACTTTTTCACATAGTTGATATGAATTGAAAATCTCTGTTTGAAACAATAAAACTGTTACGATTCTAGCTACGCATTTATGTTGATAGCTATGTTGATGACTATGTTGATGGCTATGTTTCTGACTATCGTCGATCGCTCGTCACTAGACTATCGAGTTGTTTCGAAGTCAATTCTATTCAGAGTTAGCTTATGTTCTTCTGAGTCATATAAATAGCCGATTCTTCTCTTCTAGATACTTTTCTTTCTTAGCATTTATATACTCGTTACCTTACATTCATATGACTCGCTCTATGCTGACTTCTAACAAGAACTGAGTAAATCATGCAGTTAATAAACGTTTTATAGCATGATTCAAATCATTTCTTCGACTGAGATGTCATCATCTTCTCAATGACAGAAAACATAGTGATGTTTTTTGATGAGATGACATATGATTGTGCAAATGATGTTATAGTCTTCTGACAAAGATAGTTCAGTGATGAAGTTCATAGTTATATTTTTTCAGCGTTTCTGTGAAATTGAAAGAGAATGATGAAGTTCATTGATGCTATTTCTAGAAGCTTTGCTTCGCTGACAAGCATGACAGTTTCAAATGTATCATCAAATAGTAGCTCAATGATCTGATTAATAGTAGAAATGCTGAACTAGATCAATAATTCATTTATTGTCGAGATGAAAGATTAAAGATTGATCATGCACTTCTTGTAGTAATTTCGTGTGCATGTTCTCAGAGACTCACAGTAGATCTTTTCTAAATAGAACATCATCAATGATTTCGCAGTTCTTCAGTTTAGTAATATGAAATTTGAGTTTGTTCTCGTTCATAGCTTGTTTATATTCACTGCAGAGTTCATCTGTTTGATTGATCATACATACTCATTGATAGAGATTTGCTTTCAATTCAATAAATAGAACTTCAACTTTATTGAGAATCAGAATAGTCTGAAAATAATCTTCAAGACGTTGAGCTAATTCAAAGACGTTCGCTAGAAACATTCTGATTAAAGCATTGATTTTAGTGTTGATTTTGTCTGATCTAAAGATGATCTGAAAGTTGAACTTCAATAGAATGTTCAAATAGTTGACTTGTCATTGACTCAACTGTTTATTTTTCATGAAGATCTTCAAAGTCTGATGATCAATGAACATCTGAATGAGTAGTTTAATGCATTTCAGCTTAAGTCATCAGTGTTCGAAGCATTGAATAATGACTAGCAGTTTCTTGTCATAAATGTGATAATTGATTTCAGCGAGAATCATGCTTTTGCTGTAGAAGATCACTGAATGAAGAACTTTCTTATCATCATACTGAGATAGTATTTCATCTTTTACATAGTTTAAAGCATCGATTTTCAGAATAGCTTGTCATTTAGAATCAAAATGACGAAGTATTGAGATCAAGCTGACTTGTTTCTTTAAATTGTCAAAGACTTGAATACAAATCTCGTTTCATACAAAAGACGTGTTCTTTCTAGTCAGCTGAGTGAATGATTTGACTAGTTTCAAGAAGTTCTTAATGAAACGATGATAGAAGTTAATAAATCTCACGAAGCTCTGAATTTCTTTTAGATTGATTGAAGTAATTCAGCTGACTATGACTGTCACTTTGCTGAGATTCATACAAAGATTTAG
>JAABUS010001782.1_pt1 | contig 44613 bp, 53 predicted proteins | sample 5560161 | NCBI WGS metagenome assembly JAABUS01 (sample SAMN10711885, study PRJNA513376) | rock metagenome | isolation source: Antarctica rocks | place: Antarctica: Victoria Land, Trio Nunatak nord | collected 2016-01-04
CCCATCCCCACTCTCCTCATCCCCCCCACGGAAGCTAAAATACCCACTCCCCCTCCTCCCCGCCTCTGCATCCGCCCTCCCTCGGGCACTCCCATTCCTTACAATCTTCGGTTTGGGCCGTCCAAATTTCTCCGCCGGATTCCCATATTTCGACGCCCGACTTCCAGGCGCCGAAGGCGCTTTGACGACCTTCTGCGAGGCTGCTTGATTCACTGCCGCGATCTCGGTGGCGATGCTGAAGATGTTCCATGATGAGGTGCAGCTACTGCCTTTGAGGGGTAGAGGGTCGCCAGATGGGTAGGCGGTTCCTGTTCGCTGGAGTGGGGATAGAGGAGTGACTGTAATATCGGTCCTTGTGGGATACTTCGTTGAGGCGGGGTAGGGTGTCGTGGATCGTATGTGGTGCTGTGGCGCCGCGTTCGGTACGCTGCTTATTGGCGTGGATGTTCGGAACGAAGGATGGGGTGGTGGCGAGGATAGTTGGCGTTGTGTCTCTGGTGATATGATCGATGCGGAGCTGGAATCGACCGAGGTGCGCGCTGAGCTGGGGCCAGTAGAGTAGGTCGATGAGGCTTGGAGGGCGAGTCCTGATGGACCCGACGTACATGAATTGGAGCCCATGATGGCTGTAGCTGAGGTGTTGGCCTTCGAGGGTTTGGGTCGTAGAGGCAGCACAGGGGCTACCGAGTACTTCTTGGCGCATGAAAATGCCGTAGCTGGGGGTGCTAGCACTTGGTCTTTGCCATCTTTAGGGATGAGTGATAGGGGTACGGTGACAGTCGACAGCGGTGGCAGCACCTTCTTGCTCTCGCTCTTGGGTACATTGTCCGTTGGTGGTGCTTCTAGCAATTTCTCCTTGCTCTTCCTGTGGAGGAATGATACCTCTGGGGAGGTTGAAGATGCCTCAATGCGTGTCGTGCTGGTTGGACGGTGTTGGCAACGGAAGCTGAAGTCTGATTGTGGAGGGGACGATGATGATTTTCCCTGCGCACCAGGCGCAGGCTCTTTGGGTGCAAGGACTGAAAAGCGATTGTCTGCCATAGATAGCTGTTAACGTTTGCAGTCCTACTTTAGAGAGCATAGAACTCATGGAAGTAGGCATTGAAGAGAAGACTCACTGCTGACAGCACCCGCCGTCATCTCCATCTCTTCCGACCTACTCTCATTTTCCCTATTCTTCAAAGCCTTAGGCCCCCGCTCTGCAGAAGTCGACCGAGCGAATCTGCGTCGAGGACGTCCCCGACGGCTGTTGGGGCTTCGTTGAGCATTGGTAGAGCTAACAGACGTGTGCATAATAATGGATTGGATTCTTCTTCGAGAGTGTCTACAACGAGGCGATACTATTACTGCAGACAGATAGATTTGGGGCATTAGGGATAGGATAGGAGAAGCATTTGGAAGTAACGAGTATGTAGGGTGTTGTACGTATGAGGATGTGCGTTGGAGAACGGCTCTCAAGGTGATAAGCTCTTGCATTGGTTTAAGATGAGGAGAATGACATCTTCCCGATGAGATTTGAGAAGGTGCGACCCTCAACGGGAAACACGACAATGAACGATAGAGATGCGTAAAAAGGTGGGCAGAACGCATCCCCTCAATTTCTTGACACGTTGATCATGCGTATTAGCATGAACTGAATTAGAAACTGTTATATTGACATAGCATGAAGCCAATGCAGTTAAAGATTAGCCCGCCAACTCACTTTCCACGCTCTCCAAGCTCCCTTCCGCGATGAATAGCTCGCCGCACCTAGAGCACCAACGCTATCCCTCAGTTGGCTTTTCCGGAACACCAGTCGCTTGCAATGCATCAAATCAACACAACCTCCGAAAGCTATTACGGGAGCCAATTCATCACTTATCAGCTGAGTTCTCCATCAGGGGACAGGATCGCCAGCAATGCCAGCGAACATCCTTGATAAAATAAGTCCTCCGTCATCAGTTGTTTGTACCGACTCTTCATAGCCAGCTTCACCCCACCGATAGGCATCATAATTTGTCCGCTGCCTGCCTACGACGTCCTCAGACTGCAAGACGGCATGACGCCTACGCTCTCGTTCACTGACGATGGAGACTAGATGTCGACGGATCGGCTCTCCCACCATCTTCAGGATGAAGTTCAGCCACTGGAAGTCAATGGATAGGACTATGGTGGATATGAATACGTTGGGGGTGGAAGAAGACCTTTCAGCCTCGGAAGGCATTTGACCGAATTGGATGTGGCCAAGTCGCGACCTTGATAAGGGCGACCGGCTGTTCTTCGTAATTGGTAAACGGTCCGCATCTGCCAAGGGCCGAGCTGTGACGTCCAATTGCCAATTGGCTGGGAATTTGTCTTTGAGAAAGCGAAGACAGTGCTTGAGAAAGTCGTAAGCAGACTGGAGAGCCTGACCAGAGTGACTATCCGGCGGCGATAGCCCTGACACAGTCTCCAGCCCTTTCTGAGAGGGAGGAGTAGATAATACACAGCTGGAAGGACGGCGATCGCCGTCGTAGGCAAGAAAATTCCGATCCGGCCACCTCCTGACATAAATATCTCTATCGTCAACCTCGACCATAGCAGCAGATGCGGTACCCTCTCCTTCGCGGACGCTCTCCAGGCCAAAACACAGAGCAGACTCGAGACTTTCCCAGCTGAGAGTCACAGAAGCGATCTTCAAGCCTCGCAGAACCCGTTCTTTCAGCCCCAAGAAGGCGCCAGTTGCGGCATAATCCAGACACTCGTCCATCCAGGAGTCCTCGGAGCCAGTCGTTGGGCCCCCTGCCCCTGTGAAGGCCGCGATGGGCTCGCCATAGCAAGCTCTGAGCGCTGCATCGACAGATCGTGGTGTAATGAAGCGGCCCTGAACTTTCATTCGAAGAAGCTTCTTGCGGTTCCCTTCAGGCACAGATAATTTGAGTGCAGCTCGTAGTGCTGGAATCTGAGCTATCAGGAGGCTATTAAGAGGCCATTCGGTAGTCAAAAAGCGGCCACCCTTGTGGAATAAAACGAGCTGGCAATCGGCGTACTCTTCATTGTTGAAATTCTCTAGGAGATGCTCGACCAAAGAGGTCGTTATATCCGGGGGTCCATTTATTGAAATCTGCCTCGAGGCACTATACGCTGTTGAAGGGAAAGGGTTCGTCTCGAGGGAAGCATCTCCACTTGACTGCGTTGCATTAGCTATCTCTACGTCTCCGGACACGTGCTTGTCCGACTTCAAGGTACTAGGAGAGGTAGAATGACAACGGAAATCAGGATGTGGTGGTGGGGCGTGCGTAGGCGGATGACCATATTCCCAGGGCGCAGGCGTTGGATAAACATTCGAGTAATTCCAGTGCTGCGGGTTGTTATTAAACGGAGTTGCAGAGGGTGTGAATGGCGGCTGACTGCCTATCACAGGAAATGCTGCGGGATGGTTGTAAGATGTCTGCGGCCCGTACCCTTGCCCTGAAGAGATGGAATCGGTAGCTTGGTGCTGTAAGAAGTGCGGGGGCTGGAAATCGCCGTGCGCATCATGAGGTGAGTAGCCATACGCAGCATATGGTTCAGGATGTGGGTTCTGCTGATGAGCATGGCCCTGATGTGTACTTCGAGCTGGGGAAGCCGTGCCATTCGATGACAGCGGCGGCGGAGGATGAAACGAGATGTTGTGGGCATGACCACATCCTTGATGTGGGAATTGCTGATATGCGGATTGCGTGGGAGAAGGCGTTACATCAGTAGGGGGTGTGGGCTGAGGATTTAAAAGAAAAGACTGGGCTAGATTATTGCCCTTTGACGAAGAAGCAGTAGGAGATGTGGTGTCCGTGATCTCGCTTGGTGGTGTTGGGTGCGCATGGAAGTTGGCTGCAGAGCGGAATGGCAGAGTTCTCGCTGTGGCTGACTGCCGCCCTTGACCATTGCCAGTGGTATCCTCAGTATCATATCCTACACCGTCCAATGAGTCCGCTGAAACCTCCGTAGGAAAGCCTGTAGAAATGGCTGCTGGCGGAGACTTTTTGGGGGAGAATGGAAAAGGGGACTTGAAGCCGTGTTTTTCAATTCCAAAGTCTTCAGTATTACTGGGAGAAAATTCCTTGTTGTCTACAACGACTAAGACAGTTAGCGCTTGTCCGATTAGAACCGCGCTCTGGAATGTATACTTACTTTCAATCTCCTCCTCAGATCCTGCATCACAGTCAATGGCTTGAGCAGGGACTTCTGGATCATCATCCTCCACACTACCGGCCTCCTGCACATCGGTATCCGCCTTCACGTCTGCTTCCTCAACATCTCCGTTCGGTAGACGGAGCACCTGTGTAGCAGCCGCGACTGCTGGGGACTCAACATCCGTCTTTGCTTCCACGAGAGGGCTGGCTGGCTTGGGAGCTGTCGGCTTGGGCTTTCTCTCGAGACTTCGAGGTATAGCAGGCACAATTGGAGCGATCCGTTGAGAGCGATTGCTCTTCGGCGTGTCAGAGCTTGGAGTCATCGGAGAATCCACCGAGGGCGCCATTGCGGGCTTCTCCGTATTTTTTGGGGGCTCTCCAGTCACAAGCAATTGAGATTTTGTAGCTAGAGCTGGAGAATGGCCTCATTCTCGGCGAACAACATCAACGAGTGTAGTAAAGTCGAGCAGAAGTCTGCAAAGTAAGTTTGTTTGCGTGGCCGAAAGAAGGAAAGGTTTGCCGGCCCCGCAAACTTCGGCCTTTAATTTTTATCCCCATCAACCTGCTACAAATCGCCTTCTGAGCGCGCAACTCTGGAGTCCTGGGTAGGCACGGCAGGCTCTATTAATCATGGGTAACGACGGAGGTAGCATACCTACGCGCCGCGAGCTGGTTAAAGAAGGAGCACGCGACCTCACAACAACCCAAGTCAAGGAAATCCAAACCGAGCAGCAGGAACACTACTGGTCTACCTGCGCTCTATCCCATGAACCGCTCTCGTCACCGGTCGTTTCTGATGCGCTAGGAACGCTCTACAACAAAGACGCTGTGCTTGACAGGCTACTAGCTGCTGGACAAGATGATAAGGCTGACTTACAGGCTCGAGGGGAGGCGTTCAAGGATCGCTTGAGAAGCTTGAAGGATGTGGTAGAGGTCAAGTTTGAGACTGAGACAGAGCGAAAGAAGTGGATGTGTCCAGTCACCGGCAAGGTTTTGGGACCAGGTGTGAAAGCCGTCTACCTGGTACCGTGCGGCCATGCGTTTGCAGAGAGCGCAATCAAAGAGTTGCCTGGGGAGAGTTGCCTTCAGGTATGCAATTGATTCGGCATTATCAACCATCGAGTTGTGATACTGACGTGACTATAGTGCAGTGGGAAATATACCATGAGCGACATCATCTCAATCCTACCAACCTCCCAAGCAGAGAAAGACCGACTTGAGCAACGAATCCAGAGTCTAAAAGAGCAAGGCCTAACGCATTCGTTGAAGAAGGCTCCTGGTGGTGGCAAGAAGAAGAGGAAAGCAGCCACTGTAGAAGAGGCGCCTGCTCTGGTCGACGTCACCAAAGCCTCAGAAAAGCCAGCCTCGAAGCCAGAAAGCAACATCAAAGACCAAGACACAGCCTCGCTGACAGCGAAAATTCTTGCGGAACAAGATGAACGAAATAAGAGGAGGAAACTAGGCGCAAACGACAACGTCAAGAGTCTGTTCTCGAATAAGAATGGGATGGATGAAAAGCATATAGACTTCATGACTAGGGGATATACGATCCCGGCGAACGCAAAGCGATAAGGATGTTGGTCAGAAGCATGCTATGGCGTTGAGAGAAGATACCCACGAGGAACAGTGTTTATTTGAGAGCATACCCATGACAAATTCTAATTTGCGAGATGAAACTTACATATGATAAGTCCTACTAGACACGGACAAGACGTTCCTTGTGCCATAAGAATGAAAGCATGACTGCAATACCTGTGGTGACTTGCAGAGCTCGTGCATCCGCAGAAGGAGGCATAATCATCAATTACGGCTTATATTTACTGTTACATTTAGAAACAGTAAAGGGCAAAAACACATCATTGTTGAAAGGTTTTTCAATGATTATGCCTACCCCTTTACTCCACTCCCCATAGCCTACCCGCTGTCAAATCTAGTCAGACATGTTCCTTACTCAATATCCACCTTCTTAACCTCCACAAAAGACTCCACCTTCGGGACAGTCACCATCAAGATACCATCTTCCATCTTCGCACTAATCCCATCAGCATCAACATTTGCCGGGTTGACCTTGCTGCCGAATTTCACTTTCCGATCGAACACTCCAACTTTGCGCTCATCGAGCGCCAAGGTCTTCAGGAAAGCCTCATCACCAGGCCTATAGATGACGCCTGCAACGTCCAGCTCGCTCTTATCAGCGTCCCAGTTGACGCCAACATCTTCTTTCTTCGCGCCCGGAAGGGAGATGTGCACGACATATGCCTCTTCAGTGTCGAAGATGTCTGCAGCTGGTGTGAAGTCCTTGCTATTGTTCGCAGCATCCTTGAATCCGAAGTCCTTGGCACCCTTCATCACTTCCTCGGGCACGAATTGCGAGATGAATTCGCCAAGCTTGCTCATATCGAAGTTCCCGCCCATAGGGAATCCTCCTCCAAACCCGTGCTCACGTCCACCGCAGCGTCCACCGCCACGACGTCCGCCCCAACCGCCCCAGCCGCCACGTCCACCCCAGCCTCCATGGCCGTGTCCGTGTCGTCCACCATGGTGGTGTGGTCCTCCGTGATGGGGAGGACCCCCATGACGGTGTGGGCCGCCGCGCTGACCGCCGAAGGGAAAATCTTCGGCGGAATGCTCAGGTGGGTCCTCCATGTCTGGTAGGTGGGATGGATCTTCTTGATGAGGTGGTGGGCCGTACTCGGGTGGAGGACCGCGAGGCTCGCCAGAGGAAGGGTCGTAGCCGTTGGCGAATGGGTGGTTGGAGCCCATGGATTCGAGGGAGGAGATGAATTCCCAGAAGGGGTTGCCTTGATTGTTGAAGTCACGGGCGTTGGACATGATTGTTACTGCGTTCGAGGGTGCTAGTATGGGTATAATATGATATGGATATATGATGGATGGTTGACTGTGAGAGGATGAGGAAATGATGCTATAAGGAAGAGGTGAAAATTAGAGCTATCAAGCCACATTATATGCAAGCAAGCCACAGGCAGAAGTCGCATACGTAGACTAGGAGACTAGCATACGACGACAAGAGACAAATCAACAGGAAGGGCCGAGAAGGTACAAGAAGGGCAAAGAATAATCTGCGCCATAGGTCAACCTATCGCGGGGAAGTTCGCAGGCAGGCAACCAGATGACGCGGTGCGGTGCAGCAAAAGGTGTAGCAGCCCAACAGCTCGAAAACAGGCTTGTTTTTAGTCAAGCCGCACCGTCGGGCACTTCACCGTCAGCAATCAAGAGGTAACGGGCTCTCCGGGTCTCTGTTGTTGCGATGTGCTGATCGAGAACATAGAAGAAGTAGAAAGAGCATGGGAGGCAAAACAAGCGACGTCTGGCCAGACGCTTAGTCATCATTTTCTCGTAGTGCGCCACATTGTTGGACCCTTATCAAGTTTGATATTCCAATCAGGCTAGCGCCTTATATCTGATAGAAGTATGACTGAACGTCCGCCAAGGTCAACGATTTCATCCTGCCGTTGGATTTCGTTGCCGTATGTCAATTGGTGTGGAGCCAATAGCGAGTATTGCCAGATCTCTCCTCGTCTCGAACTAATAGTTGCTACGTTTCCCAGCTTCTTATCTTCCCTTCGTGCCCAAGACCCTACTAACTACTTCCTGAGACTCCAAAGCTTTCATCGAAAATCTGGCAACATACAGGAAGGAGGGAAGACTCACTTGTTGGCTTTCCAATGCATTCGAGAATGCGGGCTTTGAGGCGTTAGGGGACAATACCATTACCGAACTAGAAATGATTGAGCTGAAAGGGGATCAAGAAAGCTCTTTGATTGATCCCGGGCTTGCCATTTGAATCTATTGGATCTCCGGCACGTGTCCTTCACTGTGTTCTTAGATTTTGAGTTTGACCTGGCACGGTTGTCTTGGGTAAGGTTCCTCATCTTCAGCAGCATGAAAGGAATCCGACATATCCAATTTCTAAAAATAGTGAGCATCAAGGACATTCAAAGTCTAAACCAATCTGAACCTCATTACGGACATCTCATGTAACATTCAATTCGGGTCGGATGAAAGGTCAAATTTGTCCATCCAGAGATCCCATCCCTCGACCTTTGCAGTCCGCCGACGGATAAAACGTAAACCATTAATTTCGCGGTTCGATTCCCGTTCTCTCGCTCTCATCTAAGCGGGGTATCCACGATGCTATTACAAACAAGTACAGTCAGTAACCGTATTTGAGCCAAGCCCCTTAATGTTTTATCAATGTTATCCGAGCTGACACTGGATCAGTGTCACCTTCTACGAGAGCAACGCTATGGGGCATAGGCGCTCTTATTCTATCATGAATTCTCTCATTGCATCAACAGCGAACCTCGCAACGTGTCAAATCAAGACGTAGGCTGCCATCACGCCACCTCCTTGATTCCCTCGGCTCCATCTCCAAAGAGATTCTCCCCTTTCATACTCTCGTCCGGCTCCGACTCCCGCAAATCGCTCATGTGATAGACTTCTGCCCGACGAGGTGAATGGCTGGCGCTATCATGGCCCTTTTGTGAGCCCGTTCCCAGCCCTTCTGTTTGATCCCCAGTCTAGTGGTCTCCTTATAATCGAAAACCGTTGAGTCGCCGGCCACTATCTTCGTGGCAAGATTGACAACATTGCGAGGCCTAGGTGATGTTAGTACTTCTTGAGGTGAAGGGAGGGCCTGAAAAATAGTGAGGAGTAAAAGCCTACGAGCGTTGATCGATGTCAAGAGTGACAGAACAAGGCCGCTTGCATCGAAAGAGGGTGCCCAACAGTATTTCTGGATTTTTTTTGGAAAACCCAAGTGCTGAAGCCTGAGCATTCGCCGACGATGTGACTGTTCGTACGCTCGCAATGCCGACGTAAGTGGTTACTCTCAGCTCTAGCCAGCAAGGATTTGGTTCATTATTTCATGGAAAAATAAGCAGCCACCTGGTTTGTAATCACACGTCTCGAAAATACGCAATAGCCTTAACATATGACCTCGTGTTAGCTCTCACGTCTCTGCCCGCGACATGAAAGATTCAGTCTACTATATGGATGTATCCGTCAATAAGGCTAGATAGACTCCACCAACTTCATCTTCTGGTCACCAATACCAGAGACTACCGCAAGACGAAACACCGCTCACCGTCATATAACGCGAGATACCGTTGGCGTGATGTACCATTCATGCAACTATCCACATGGTGGCAAGCCGCCGTTAGCTCCGTCGGAAGATGCTACCTAGGCAAAAGCCGGCTACACAAGACCAGAGTGAGTCCTACAATTGCCCTTCTACAACTCTTGTGACCTTCATTCGTGAGCTGTGGAGAACAGTAAAAATCCTCTGAATTGATCCGGTTGAATTAGCAAGGAAAAACATTCCCATCCATGAGGACGACATGAGTACCGCATTCTAGGCGTCTAGCAAGAAACCGAATAACAGAAAAAGAGTCTTGCGAGCCCTTTCATGCCCGGTAGCAAGATAGGAACCAGACAATGAATCACAGTAATCCAAATTCTCGTACAAAGCTGCGACTTCTGGAAGCCACCAAGCCTTCCCACTCATTTTCTCATGTCACAAGTACAAAAACGTCCTTGTACAATAGCCAAGCCGCTGACGATCTTAACATCCACACTTGATGAGCATGGCCTCAACACAGTGTGGATACGAATACAGAGTCCCTCCTGATGGCTCTGGTTGTTGGGTGATTCCTACCAAAATGCTTGTCAATCCTCCTGCGGCAGTAGACATACCCGTCAACGACCCGCCAGTTGTGAATCAGCTTGACGCAACCCACCAAATCAATTGGTACACGAGCCGTAGCGAAGCGTATGCAACCCTGCGGCTCAACAACCCCAAATACCATGTGCGCTCGATTCAACCACAGAAAGGCAGATAGCAGCTAGAATTACGACCATCTACGGAATGCGCACATAGCCGAGGCTGTCTGCTTCAGAAGAGCAACTTTCCTTTGCCGCTACCATATTGACAAGGAAACAGTTTCGGACGTTGTCCTAGTCAGTAGCCACAGTCAGGACGTCAACGGCCAGCGTCAAGGAAAACTTCGACTACGGAGGCGGAAGACTAAACAAGATAGATGATAACAAGAACCACTTCATTCAGCTCTCGGGTACAAATATTATCTCGGGGCGGGAATGACCCCTTTTCACTGTCTGGGGTAAGAAGGTGGTGACTGGCAAGATACAGACGTTTGACAGCGATGAGGCTGCGAAGCTAGGGGTTGGGCAGAAATATTGGAGTTGGGCACACGGGCTACGCCATGCGAACCGTAGCTGCTCGCCTCGCAAGCTTATCCTTTGAGCGCCTTGCTTGAATGGGAGCGGGCCAAAGGTATGAGAGAGAATGGTCTCTGAAAGATTGAAGAAACCGAGCGAACAGGATGAGTGGCGCAATGGTAGCCGAGAACCTAGCATTCCCTTGTGTCTGACTATCGTAATGGAATTTGTGGTGTTCGACAATTATTTTCTACTGTTCAAACTCTTGACATCAAAGCCTGCAGAAAAACACAGTTCCGCCTCATCCATAATGTTTGGTATCACGATCAGTACTGAGTCCTCTGAACATTCATTTCTCGATTTGTGCCATCCGAAATCACGAGTCCATGATTCACTCACTCGAAAGATTCTATTACTCCTTAGGATACTCCGCTTTGGCCTCGCTAAACCCTCATCTCTCCCACCCCAAGACAGGCTGCAGCCTCATGAGCCCGCTGTAATTCCTCCTGCTTGACTCCCATCTTCGCGGCGTCGACAGCAGTAAACCCAACGGACTTTCCTTCAACCAGCCTCTGGTACCAAGATGTGAAACCCAAATTCGCTCCGTTGGCCGCCTGAACGCGAAATTCAAGGAAACGTTTACTCCGTCTATCCGTATCTTTATCCGTGTATTTGCGCATAGAAAGAGTCAATTCACTATCCGGAAAGGCTTCCCATCCCCGCAAGATTATGTTTTCCTCGATCTTGACATGTGACAGAGATTCCTTATCGGCATCGAAACAGCAGGAAAAAATCACAAGCAAAACTTGGCGTCGGTCGCGGACCACGGCCAGGTGGGTGTGCTGTACAATTGAGTCACCTTCTTGTGTAGAAGGCAACGCTGATGTGTAGAATTTGATCGTCTGATAGGGTTTGATGGAACACTCGGGCGCGTATTTTGGGTCGTGATACTGTCTCCAGACGACTACATAGGTTGCTACCAATTGATCATCGGTCGGGAGGCATGCGACTTGCGGATAGGCTTTTTCCAGGGCAGATGGGGGGCTTGCGTCCTTTGATGACATGGTTGTAATTAATCTTCAAAAGCTCTGGGCTCCGGATGTGGTGAAATGGGGAAGAAAATCCAGCCATCTTCTTTATAGTGATATGCTTTTCGTCTTCGGGTCCTCCACTTGTTTAGCCTTCTCCTGTTGCTAGGCAGCTAAAATGTAGTTATCTTATACTTCAAAGTTTTCCAATGAAATGGAGCGAAGAAAGTCCGTTGCGGAGATCTCTACCCCTACTTTACCAAATCAACCATACAAATGATAGAGAGCCTGACGGCTGAGTCGTAGGAGTTGCAAAAACAATTCATCGACAAGAAACATGCTTTCATAAGTCAGCCGCTCATTTCGGCTAACGGCCAATACGGTGACTGCTCTCAACAAATGGAAGTCAAAAATTCAAATTGAGCATTCGAGGCTATATACCCACCTCTTGATGTCTGTTTATGAGAAGTTCGGCTCCAGATAGCGTTACGAAAAACCAATAACGAGAGTTATAGACGGGCAATATAGATTTAGATAAACTACAGTCTCTGCAAGGTAGCAGGCTAAGCTGGCACGATCACAGATTCTCTTCCGTATTGATAATGTTGGTTCAAAGCTCAAGATACCACTGAAGTTTGCTAGATCGTTATAGTAGCCATTCTAGATACTGGAGGCTGCTTAAAAAGCAATGAGGAAGGTCGCCAGTCCATGGGATAGAAAGATTTCGACTACCGTATGTGTATCCGGCTTCGCTTTGTTTCTTACGCAACGCGGGTAGTTCCATCTTGCAGAAGAACAGGACTTCTTTCTAATTTGACTTGGGGCTCAGTATTTCCCCGCCTTGTCTGATGCTCCAATTTTTCCCCAAAGAATCTGGTAGAATATACAATAAGTACGTTCATATAATTCCCATCAAGCTATCTCTGTGTCTCTGCAACACTTGCTACTTACCATACTATTCAAGGAGATCATGTATGCTGCCATATCATTTGTTATGTCCCTTGGCTATACTGGAAGCTACTTCCTCATTATTGGTACAAAACAAGTCGAATCGACTAGGCGGATGCTGACGTATGACTGACCAACAGAGTCAGATGACAAGTTGCGTGGGGACCGTCGAAAATGCAGATTGGCTCTTGGACCCTGCCATTGAACGCCGCAGGGGAGATGTTTGGCCGGGACTGGGAGGGTGGATCGTGTTTGCCTTGGGTAAAGGCTCTGGTAATGGGTCGACTGTTCTGACATTAATAGAGGGAGTTGCTAGCATGAGGGATGGAAGTGAGGCTCAAATGCAAAATTGTTTTGAGGAAGTAATATCGATAATATGTTATACCATACTGGAACTTGATTCAAAGGTAAGTTGGCATCGCTGTGGATAGAGGAGCGAAGGGCCAACATGCCAATGGAGCTGTGTCATGGTTTAGATACCGAAGATGGCCGGAATGTTGAGACATTCGGCATGCTATAAGAGAACAAGAGGCTTTACAACCATTTCTGTCACCTGCCATAAGGAGTTTAGAGTCACGAGATGACTGCTTAAGGATGGTAAAGGGATGGCGATTGGTAGGGAGCCAAGTACGAAAATCTGTAAGGAGAAGAGACATTCTCTTGCTGGACCAGACCGATCACATGGACATGAATGACTCTTCAATCGTAGTGCCTAGCAGCAAGAAAATCATCAGAGGATTGAAGAATCCGGAACGAGGTTTTCATTAATATAAAAGAATAGGTCAAGGTCTTCTCACTCATCTTACTATATCATAAGCTCAGGTCCCCTCAAACACTCGCTGAAACAACCACTTCGAAAGGAAAGGGAACAGAGTTGTCAGATGCAATAGCCTCCCCAGCACGAATGATGGATCCCTCTGACGAAAGCGAGGTGGCTGCAACATACAAAACTGTCCGGAAGGATTGCCCCAACGACAACTTCCTGTATAGTCACTACGGCAATCCCACCCAGACCATCAAATTCTACACCTGAACATTCCCCAAGCCAACCAGGCGCAACAAACACCCAGTATTAGACCGCACACATGTGGCCGTGCTACGCGATGAGGATCGTTCCAACGAAGTGCTACTGATCTTTGGCTGTGGGTTCGATGCAGAAGCAGAAACGTTGTCGTATGTCTCAGCGGGCGGGATTCATAAAATGCGGAATCGGGCGGGAATCTTTACGAGATAATATGGGGTTTGTAAGATAATACGGAATCTATAAGATACGGAATTCTTGCTTGTAAGATGCGGGATCTGATACGAACGACTCTTGGAAAGATATGCTTGATGAGTGGGACCAAACCAAAGAAAAGAAAATCAACATCAGGAAAATTTAAAGCTTTGCTTACCGTCAGGTAGAGGATTCCCATTATCAAGTCGACCTCTTGGTGCAAGAAACATGTGTAAGACGAACCTGATTTTAAATGTTAAGGAAGCTAAGGAAGATTTGGGAGCGGGCTCAAAAGATAGGCTCCCCTTGCGAAAGATTGTGCTTATAGCGAAAAGGTGAATACCGAGCCCTCAAGCAAGAGACAAATTTGTTGAGAGTAAAGGGAATCACCGCGGCGCGTTCAGGTTCATCGAGGAACCAATGGAATGACTAAACATCAATAACCATATGTGCAAATTTTGTACTCCGAGATCGGAAAGATCTAACGTTGTCGTACTGCCTCTTCAACTGATATGTAGCTATTTCCTAGGCCCCCTCTGCCTTATTTATCAGCGGGCTGTGTAAGCGCTTTGGGTTGGCTGACAAAGGTTTGCAATGTGAGCGATAACTCTCTGCGAAGGTAGATTTGTGCATTTGAACAAGCCGGTTATCGCCGAATAATAACAGAACGCACGCTTTAAATTGAGGTGTAAATTTTATATCAGAGAAGTGATGGCAAGTTACTGATTATAAAGAGACTACTTGAAAAAGATCATGATACTTAGTTCAGGTTTGTCAAAGTATCTACATAAACATTATAACAAAGCTATATACAAACCCTACGTACAAGCTTATAAAGACCTCTGAGATATCATTACCAATGTCGTTACTCGCTCTCTCCAGAGACTGACGAGTGGTACTTGGTTTACTAGATGTGGTTGCCTTACAAGACAAGACCAGCAAGAGCGAGGCTAAGTCCACCCAGGATACTGTCAAGCAGCACCGCGACAACAGCCAAAAGGTTGTTGACAACAGGAATGAGACTCGCAAGCAGTCCACTAAGCGATAAGACCAATGGGCCGAGGAAGGAGAGGGTGGCAGCTACAACCATTATTAGCCAAGTTCGGCGCAAATAACGAAAAGGGTCAACATACTCAGACCAAGCGTCGCAATGATCATATTCAGCGCACCACCGATCTCCTCAATGATCAACGCCAACTGAGCAGGTAGACCACCAGCAGGAGTAGTCTGGCGCTCAACCAACCCCGTCTTGGACAGCTTCGGAACATCGTTCGTAGCATCAACAACAAGGCCGTTAATAGATGCAATGGCGCTGGTGAAAGTTTTGGCAGCGGTTGCGTTGTCGGCGGCGGTGGAGTCAGAGGAGAGAGAGGCGGCGGTCGAGTTGATGACGGCAGTGTATTGGGTGATGTCGGTGAAGAGGGTGTCCATGCGGGCGATGGCAGCGGGCTCGTCGGCGGGGCTGAGACGCTTGGCTAAGACATTGTCGGATGCTGGGGCGGCGAGGGCGAGGGGAGCGAAGGAGCTGGCGATGGCCAGGCAGGTGAAGAAGGACTTCATGTTGAAGGAGGTTATGGTGTTTGGGGTTTTGGGGAATGTGTTTTGAAGAGGATTGAAGATCTGATGAGTGTCTTGAGGATGCTGAGATGATTGATAATGGAATGAAAAGGTTGGGGGAAATTGCAGAGCATTATATAGACAAAATATCAAGATTGTACATAGTCATTTCAACGCCCATGACGCAGGATCACCAGGAGCAAAACGCATGGAGAGCAACCAGAGCCGTCATCGCCGTTCACTAAATAACAATGTTGGTGTGTTGCCCTCGAATCAGAGTGCTAGTGTCTGAGCGTTTGTTGCAGGAACATACTGATCGTCATCAGAATCTTGGAAACCTCAGCAGGAGCCGCCATGCAAGTCCGAGGCTAAGCTTTGGGCTGATATGCAGATGTTCGATGACCACCAGGCTATCCAAATTATTCTGGCCTTAGTGTGGATGTGACGACCTCGCGTAAATACATGCAACGGTGGTTTCTATCTTGAAGATGCAGAAATGGGTTATTGTTGCCATAGCGAAATGACGCTGTGGCTAAGACTGGATGGTCTTTTGAAAGCTCTGAAATCCTTTCAAGACCAGGGTAAGTACTGCCTGCAGCCTGTCGACCTTAGTGCCGGCAATGAGGTTCCGACCGTTGAGCGCGACTGGCCTTATTATGGCTTACACGGACGCAGTTGTTGAAACAACCCAATAAGGATGCGCCACGTCCGCCATGGCTTGGGTTGAAACCAGGGGTTAGAGACCATGTGGCCGTTCATGCTAAGGCTTGATTCGTGCTCAAGCAGTGAGGAGTTTGGCAGTTATAGGAGCTATTCTTTCTTTGGTCTTGCAAAACGTATGCCTGGCAAGGCATTACATGGAATTGTTCGACTCTACGGACTAATCAACGATCTTTCTCGCCATTTTCCACAAGACGGCGCATAGGAGAACGAAGCAGCAAATGGTGCGAATGGCAGTGGCTTGGGATGTAGCTGGAATGATCCTTGTGCTGCTGAAAAGGAGGAACAGAAACAGGAAATCGTCCACCCTGCTAAGATCTACAAGGAAATCCCTGGGCAATTAAGATGGATATTACCGTCGCAGGGATGTTTTCAAATTCTCTTATTGGTCGTTGATGGTAGGGGTCAGCATCAATATCCTAGCAGTACTCCGTACACCGTAAGCGAGCAATACTGGTCAACACGGAGTATAATGGAAAGTGCTGTCGAGCGTGGTCGAGGAAACAAGGTACGGCTTTTGCGGCAGGCTTTTCGTGACGAAGCGGTGAGGCGCAACGCCAAGCCTATGACGGCGATCTTCAACGGTTATTCAATCTTTTCACCCCTAAATCGTTCAAGCAAAGGGGTCAACATTGCGATCGTCGATGAGGCTGAAGCCGGACTGTGGCTTCACCTTACTGATTAACGGTCAATACGAGAAGTATCTTTGGATCATTCAAGGGTGATTTTGATGACTCACGAAGGATGCAAGGACGAATGCCTGTAGACATGGGTAAGAGTAGAGCACGTCTCCAAGCATGTTGAATTCATCATATTTCCTCCGTTCGACCTCTGGGCAAGCTCAGCAATGACGTCGTGCAAGACCTCCTGGCGTTGAATCATCCTACCGGCGCGAATGTTTCTCGTCTAGCATTACCCATGGAATTCCACAGCGCTTGAGAACGTCTTGTAAAGTACTTGAACTGAAGCCATCACTATGTTTGAGGCTTGTAGCGCCTATGAGTAGTGTGCTCTCCGACAGTCTGCTGCAGAATGAAGCCATCCGGAGTCACTCTCAATTCTCCGATCTCTCGCCGAAGGAATATGCCACACTCCGAAAGGTCTTTTCGAAGCCTAGTTCCCCAACTCCGTGCTTGACGTCGCGCTTCGCAAATCCGGGGACTACTGTCATATGGAAGCGGTACCGACTGTCAAAGTAGTGGCCGTCACAGTCTCATGGTGCCACAAAAGTCAAGACGATACCGAAGCAAAACGCGAATCTTTGAGACTTTAAGCTGAACAAGTGCTGTGATTCTCCTGCAACTTTTAGCGACTGTTCTCCAGCTGGGTAAAGACACGGGCCCTTTGATGTTGTTCTCCGAATACGAAGACTTGGTTTGCAGGCTCGACATTACAGCTTCTACACAATCACGGGCGACGAGTGCGTTTTCGTTCAAAGACTACTACCTGTGGGCTGAATCAATCGATGCTTCGTAACGCTGGAGCCGCGCCCTGCTTGCGAGGCTGACTGTTAGGCTTGATGCCTGAAACACCTCGGGGTCGAGTCTTGCAATCTCGATACTGGGATACTGGGTGGCTTTACTCTGCAGCGGTCTATGTGTTTGTTGTACGAGCCCCAACACGACGAAGCAGCACAAGGCTTATCCTCATCGAGCTATCAACACCCCACTGCCCGCCCAACCTCTTACCCCTTCCTGCAGGACAACAAAACTCGCCTCAACCCCCATCCCCTGCTCAACCACGAACCACCTCAAACCCCAAGTCGCATTGCGCCACATTTGCCAACTCATCGGCACTCTGGGATACAAAGCCAATTCCACGTTTCCATGCGCATATTTATACCTACAAGGTCCCGAGGTCAGCTTGCTAGGCGACAAGAAGAGGCGTGTAGGTAACGAAAAGCCAAGCCGGACCCAGGAATCCCTCCCGAGAATGCAGACATTGGGAATGCGACTACTGAATATCAATGAACCCGGCATTTCACTCACAAGCTTCCCTTAGGCTTGATAGCCATAGGTTCGTCTCCAGCATGCCGCCACGAATCCTCGTTGGCTGCTTCAATGCATCTGAACGCATCAATCCGCAAGAGACGAGGGCCATAGGAATAGAAGTTGATCCTTTGCGGTGATGAGGGTTCGTGGTAGACAAATGGGTCTGGCAGTGGCCTGCTCGTAATTGTCACTGGTGGTCACAAAGCATTCTGCCCATGGATCACAAATCGGAAGGCAAGACAGCGAAGAATATGATGATGATGCAAACTTACACTGTAATGTTGCTCAGGAGAGACGATAGTGTCGTGAGGTTGAATGCCAACGGTGAGTCGAAACCCTCGCTACCTGCAACCGATAGAGCCTGTGACTGCGAACCAGAAAGCGATACAGGTGCTACAGCCTGAATCAACAAACATAATAGCTGGCAGCAAACAGTCATGCAACACAACGCTACCCTCCTTCTCATTGCAACAGCTGTCTCGCCACAGACGTTGGAAAGAAGAAGCTCATATAAGGTTGTCGCGTATATATCACCAGCGGTCAATCATGTGTCACTCAGAGCCTGCATTTGCTTCTCGCATGAACAACCAATATCCGCGTCTGGAAATATCGCACGGGCTTCAAACCAAGTTTGGTACCTGTTTCAGGAACTCATTTCCAGAGCAGGAAGGAAGCACGTATGCATGTCAACAACCGCACGATTCTCTACCAACAGTAGACCCTGATCGAGCATTAGATAAAGATCCGAAACAGATTTATAAGCGTCAATCGTCGAGCATGGTCGAGCAAGCAATGTGCACTGATGAAGTGGCCAAGCTGGTGTGGCGGGTACCTTTTCGGAATTAGAAGACTAGATAGACCAAAGGTGCAAATAACCTCAATGGAGACTATCACTTTGATGCTATTCAGCGTTTTTTTTTTTCAAGAAGTGAAAGGCGACCGTTGATACATGCTCAGCACGTATCTGCCCCTAGAACCGATCCCACAGCTCTGTACGTTTAGCCATTACCTTGGCTAATATCAGATCTCAATGGCGGATCTGTACGCAGCCATCATACCCCTCCTCACAGCTCATCAGCATCACAATCATCCTGCTCGCCGTCGGCTTCAGACTCGGAAGCAGCCGAAACAGAGGCCGAGGCACTAGTTGAGGGTACAACGGGCGACGGTGTCGCAGCTGCATTGGCTGCTGGGGCGGGAGATGAGGTGGTTGATGGTAAATTGACGCTGCCGCCTTGTCCGCCGCCTTGTCCTCCGCCTTGTCCGCCTCCTTGTCCTCCGCCTTGTCCGCCTCCTTGACCGCCTCCCTGGCCTGCACCTTGACCCCCTCCTTGTCCTCCGCCTTGTCCTCCGCCTTGACCCCCTCCTTGACCTCCGCCCTGGCCTCCACCCTGACCGCTACCTTGGCCACCTCCTTGCCCTCCACCCTGACCGCTGCCTTGACCACTACCTTGGCCACTACTTTGCGTACTTGTGGTAGCTGCTGGCGAAGAAGAGACAGGCGTTGCTGGGGCGGATGATGATGCTAGAGCAGTAATCAGCATCTCTGCTCTCTCTCACGTGTTTAAAGGAGTTCTTGTAATCAGTCACATGAAGAATACACAACTTACCACTTGCAGCAGCACCCGCAGCAGAAACCTGCCCAGCAGCAGGCGAGCTCCCACTTCCACCCGGCTGTCCCCACCCCTTGCCTCCAGCGATCGGAGTCCAGGCAGGCGTCGCATCTCCAGGCGCCCAGTCATCGATTGGTGGTGAGGTTTTGCCGTCACCCGATGGTGTCATTGCGCTGGCGACGTAGCCGCCCATCGGATACGTGGGCCAAGGAGGGTTTTTGGCGGCATAGGCTGCTTGATTGTTCCAATAGGTATCGTTGGCGGCTGCTTGGGCCCAGTCGAGGTTGTTGGGGAGAGCGGGTTCGGTGAACCAGTTGTTGCCTTGGTAGGCTGGTTGTGGGAGGCCCTGCGAAGCAAATCTATCAGTCCATGGTAAGTAGGAGCATCACGGAATTCTTACATCGTCCCAGCACTTCATGAAGAACCACCAAATTTGCTCAGGGTACTCATCACCCATCAACTCGGGGTGGCTTTGTAGATCGGATGGAGTTGTAAGCTTCTCCATGATTTGTGCCTTGCCACGATCAACTTTGATGTCTGCTGGGGTCGCACAGTGGGTTGGATCGTTGGGGTCGGTGCTGCAGATGTCGGTCACTTTGAGCATCATGTCCGAAGAGCCGTCGTTTTTCCAGAAAGAAATGCAGACGTCTTGCATGCAGTAGCCTTAATTATTCACATATGAGCTACGATCTTGAGGGTCTCGAGACAATTTGTTGACTTACGACTGAGGTCTGCGTACTTGAGGAAGTACGGGTGAATGGCGACTTTGCTGATGGAATAGGCATTATCCGGTATACCACAAGCGCTTTGGTTGGCCGAGTCGATCCCATTCTCGAGAGTGTTTGCCGGAGTATTGATCCACTCATCCTTGATGCCCGTCGGGGTGTTCAACTGGCCAGCAGAGAAGAATTTCATGTTGCCGTGAAACAGACGATAGAATGGGAGATCGATAGACCGAGCACCATAGCCAGCGGGCGGTGTCTTCGTGCTTTCAGGTGGTTCAGCAGCCAAGAGCGGTGCTCCATTGTTGAAAGTGCCATCAGCTTTGCCGGTCGCAGGGATGGATTGGGGACCTGAGTCTTGACGGCGGAGAACGGCGCTGCTGGCCAAGGATACGACTGAGAGAACGGATACTAAGTGGTACAACATGACGACTAGCGTATAAGGGCAAGCAGAATAGGATAAATTTGATGATGGAATCCTTTCTAAAGAATGTGGTAGTCGAATACGACTGGCTTGCAGTGTACAAGGAATGGAAGAAGCCCGGAGGACTTCGAAGAGAAGAGTGTGATGGAACGAAACAATGAGCGTGAGAAGGATAGGGAGAACGGTCTGTAGACTGTGCCAGCACGTTGTATAGGAGAGATAATTCGACTCATTTCGCGTTTCGGACAGGAACAGTGAGCCGCTGTGGAGTGAGATTGAAAGCTTGGGGATTATTCTCCAAAGGACCAATCATTGCGCTTGCAGAAATCTTTTCTGTAACAAGATGGGTTGGACTGGTACAAAAATGTTCCGAAACATGCAAATATCAGGAGGTCAGCCCACATCTTTGCAGCGGGGGTGGGTGTTTGAGATGAACGGGCCACCACGGCGGGACAAGCGCTCTCGAGCCGCTCCATTGAAACTTCCTTATTGAAAGAGAAGCATCAGTACTCATATGAATAAATTGTAGTAAGGTTTGGACCTCGAACTACGAGTAAATACTCAATAAATAGAGGGAAATCCTGCTAATCCCTGATTTTGCAGTAGACACTTCGAGGACCCTGATTCACGAAGGTTGTTCTCGATGTACTAGACAAATTCGAATGCAGGGTAGCTGAGAGTGCGAGCTGCATAGACGCTGTCAGAATGCTTGAGCATCGAAGATCATGCAAGACGCATATCAATGAACTCCTGGTCAGTATGCAGCATTGTATCGAGATGGTCTGCCTGGTATGCATCATAGCTCTTGCAGGAAGGGTTCACGCCATGATGACTGTTGGGCAAATGGCATCTTATCATAGCAGCTCTCATATTCCTCCTCAACGCAACGAGAACGTGAACAGTCCATTGGTATTTCAGAGGACGACGGTATCCATGTGAGAAGAGACACTCCGTTTGATCATGAGACGTTTTGCCGTCAAGATCCTTTCAACGTCCTCGGATGAGAGATGAACGTTATCGGCATCAGCTGGGAGGGAGGCTGATAAGAGGGCAATCCAGACCGCAAATCAGACGCAGGATCAAGGGACCTCTATGCTCTTCTCAGCATAGTGACCATTAATGGCTTTTCTATGCGTGGTACAGAAGATCAAGAGAATTACAGATTGCAGATTTCGTCGAAATCTATCCAATCAGAAGCCGGCATTCCCATGATTTCTCCCCGCATACCGAAATTGTTCAAACGTTCCACTTCCGACTCAAACCCACCTCAACCGACACAACAAACTATATGCAATCTACCTTCCCCCAACTTACGCACACCTACACTATCCATTGTCACTCTTCAACGTCATTGAGGCTCAGAAAGTGGACTGTATTAGCACAACTGTATAGCTTCGTATCTTTTCAAGGACAAGCACGGTTGTGTACAGTGAGAATCATATTCTGTCCACTGAAATGGTATTGACACATGGCTTAAGAAACATCCACCCCGACAACGACAAGTTTCCCATCCTTCAACTTTTCATACTCGGTACGCTTCCACCCTCTCTGCCAACCTCACAACCCTCCTCCAAGTCGCCCACTAACGTTCCCTCTACAGCAATATGTCGAGTAGCGGAACCCATCGCTCTAGCATCATGGTAAGCAATCTTCTCTCCATATGAGGCTGTACACTGTCCTGGTTCAATACTCTAGCTGACATTTTAAAAGTTTCCCCTACGCGTGGGTGATGGTGAGAGACTTCAACATCGGCGATAGATCCAGTGCTTCCTTCTGGGCTGGCATCTTCATCTCCTCCTTCTCCCTCGCCGAGTCTCTTACTGGAATAGTCTGGGGAGGCGTTTCCGATCGAATTGGCCGGAAGCCAGTCCTGCTCATAGGGTGTGCGGGAACCCTCTTATCACTACTCATCGTGGGCTTTTCTACAAATTTCTGGGTTGCATTGGCCGGTAGAGCCTTAGGCGGGCTACTCAGTGAGTACATTGGCAATACTAGAAGAACTTGGAGCCTGATGTTGTGGCAGATGGAAACATTGGAGTCATCCAGACCATGGTTGGGGAATTGGTCAAGAAGCCGGAGCACGAGCGTGAGCCTCGTCTACACTGAACGCTTGCTTACAGAAAACTCACACAGCACAGCACGAGCGTACGCAATAATGCCATTTGTGTGGTCTATCGGTACGATCATTGGCCCAGCAATTGGCGGTACCTTTGCCCGTCCCTCAGTCTCCATACCTTCCGTCTTCTCTCCTACTGGCATCTTTGCTACATTTCCTTACCTTCTTCCTAATCTCATCTGTGCTGCTCTCCTCCTGACCAGCATCTTCTTTGGCTACTTCTTCTTGATTGAGACTCACCCAGACATGCAGCCTTGGAGCACGCCTGAAGAGTTGGACAATACCACGGCCGAGACCCCGTTGATAGTCACAGCGGGTGCTACAGACCAAGGTGTTGATCTGCGTGCGGATACCTACGGCACCTTCACCAACGTTGATATCCACGAAGAAAAGCAATGGCTTCTCAACCCCGGCGGCTCTTCCCGTCCTGCCTCTATCAAGTCTAGCGATGAGCCTAAGGTGTTTACTAGGAAGATCGCGATGATAGTGATTGCACTCGGCATTTTCACCTACATTAGTATGACCTACGACCATCTGCTGCCTATTTTCCTTCAAGACGATCGAGTGACCGAAAACACCAACGGCACCGCACGCTCGTCCTTTGACATCCCCGGTGGTCTGGGCTTGACCACGCAGTCAATTGGAATGATCATGTCCTTCAACGGTATTATCGCCCTCTTCATTCAAGCCATCATCTTCCCACTCTTCGTATCCTGGCTCGGCGTATGGAAAACCTTTGTCACAGTCACCATCCTTCACCCAATAGCCTACTTCATCGTCCCCTACCTAGCTTTCGTCCCCGATAACGCGCTTTACCCCAGCATCTATGCCTGCCTCATGATTCGAAACTTCACCTCCATCCTCGCCTATCCCGTCCTCCTCATCTTGCTCAAAGAAGCCACACCTTCGGCTTCGGTTTTGGGCAAAGTCAATGGGCTCGCGGCGTCGGCGGGCGCTGCTTGCCGTACCATTGCACCACCGCTTGCAGGATATCTCTACGGTGTTGGTACTCAGATCGGCTTCACCGGGCTCGCTTGGTGGGGAAGCGGGCTTGTGGCCATCGCGGGATCTGTGCAGATTCTTACGATTAAGAGGACCAAAAACAAGATTGCTACAATTAGACCGATGGCTAGCCTCATGCGGGATGTGATGCCGGAGGAGCAATATGGGGAAGTCGTACACATTGTTGTAGCGGCACGGGATGAGGTACGAGAAGTGTGAAAATGGATGCATAGAGGCTACCGGTACAGAGATGTATTGGTCCCCAGTGGTCCCTGCCTTTTGGTTTACGGCTACTGATGCTTCATGGCTTTCCATGGCTTATGAAAACGGTGTTTGATGCATGATATCACGATTGATTTTGCGATGGCGTTTGGGAGGCTTTCTGCATTTAGATTGGCGTTTAGACGGATGAGCATGCATGCTATGGTTACGGCTTTCGATTTCCTGGACATCTATAACTTCCCATAGCGAGCTTAGATGAAACGAAAGGCGAAAATATACCAAACCGAAGACCCCTGCGAGAACATCTGTAACTCGGATTAAATACAGAGTGAAGTGTGCTCTTGGCCCATGGGTTTATTTCAGCAGACACCCGATTTGCCCACTCAGTATAGGTCAGCATAGCTGATTTTGATGCCCGACAAGATCTCCTCCAAGTTTCATCTCGTACCAACTCTGCCCGCAGTGATATTAACCCGAAGAATAATTATCGGTATACTTGTAACTTGTACTCAATAACATAATTTCTCACCCTTTCGAGCAGGCAACTTATGTAGTGCTATCATACACACATAGAACCCCGCCTATAGGCCCAAGACTATACACCCAACATGCAATTCCTATCTCCTCATCGTCCTCCTAATCAATAGCCCTTCCTCTCCCCATTCTCTCAATATTCCCCAGCAACCCACTCCTCCCGCCAGTCCCAGCCGTCCCACTCCCACTTCTCTCCTGGCCATACACCGGCATCCTTCCAATCCTGCTCTCGCCGCTATATCCACCAAACCCAGGCGCCTTCAGCCCACTTCCCGATGTCGACCGTGAGAGCACGGAACGCGAGTCCAGCGGTGTTGGTTGCGGTTCGCTGGCCATAGCGGATTGGGAGAGCTGCATCAATTCTTCCGTCGCAGCGATGAGATCCGCGGTCTCAGAACGCGAGGAGTCGAGTTGCTCCATCAGATCGAGGTTTATTTCTTTTGTGGCTGCGAGTTCGGATTTTAGGGTTATGAGGTCTTGCTCTACGCCCCCGAGTCTGCGCGCCTGCTCCCGTGCTCGGTCCTCAAAGCTCTGCCTCTCAGCCTCTCGCTCTTTCTTTTTGTCCTCACTTTCACCCGCAGCGCCAGAGAGGACTTTGGCAGGATCAACGCCTGTCATGGTTGCGTCGCGGCCGACGCGCAGGTCTTCGTTCTCTTTGCTCAACTCGTCGATTTTGGATTGGAGTTCTTTAATCTTTTTTTCCCAACGGTCGGAGTAGGATTTTTTAAGAGCGGTGACTTTGGCTTCGTGTTTGCTCTTATAGAGACCGTGAAGCTCCTTTGCTACTTTGGTGACTGCTGCTTCGACTTCGGTGCTGGTGTTCTTGCTGCCGTCTTTCGCCGGTGTGGCGGAGCAGCCAGCTTGCATGCCAGCCATTTTACTTTCTGCCTCCATGGCTCTTGTTTCTGCTTCTCCGCGTTTGTATTCGGCTTCGGTGACTCGCTGCAGGAGGTGGTCTTTCTCGCGGTCGCCGCGGACGATTTCTTCTTTTACGCTGCGGAGGACGGCCTTCATTTCCTGCTCTCGTTTCTCCCAGTCTTGCTTTTCGTTTTGTAGGGTTTCTTTTGCTCCTCGCTCTTCGCGGACTTGCTCTTGTGCCTCACCTACGCGCCGCTCTGCGTCATCCATTGCGTTTTTGAGGCTGCTTACTTCGGCTTCTTTGCCGCTTAAATTGGCCTTTAGCGACGATATCTGGGACTGAAATGATGACTTCATGGACTCGAGTTCTCGGGCTGAGATACTGGGTATTGAGCGTGGTGTGGGTGCTGGCGGTAAGTCGAAGTCGAGCAGGTTGGTCAGATGCCGCGACTCTGATGGTGTGCCTGGTGGTAGCGGATACTTCGAAGGTGATGGCGTACGACGGCTTGCTGCGTAAGAGGAGAGATCTGATGGATGGTACTTGTTTGGCGACGACCGGCCATTTCTGGTGGGTGATCGATCTGAGGGAGGGGCCATTGAGGTGTAGTCGCTAGTAAAGTCGACGAGTAGATTTGTAGTATCGTTGTCACGTTTCTGCCGACGTGGTGTAGGCGAAGAGTAATCATCATCGTATTTGCGTCTGTCCCTCGATGGCGTATGTCGTCCATTAGGACGAGGTGTCGGTTCTTCATGATAAGATTTCGTAGGACTTACAAACGTGGTCTTCGTAGGCGATTGTCCCAGTCGTGCAAAGCGAGTCATGTCTGCATTGGGAACTGCAGAGAAAGCGGAAAATGCTGTGTCGTCCATTCCCGCGAAGCCAGCTTGCGTTCCAGCATTCGAAATGGTGTCATCATTCAGCGTGTGATAGGTAGTCGTAGTGATCTCGTCTTCCATGACTTGGATCGTGCGTGTCAACCCTTCATTCTCCCTCAGCGCGTCCTCGGTGAGTCGTCTTGGTTGGTACTCCTTTTGTATTTCCTTCTTCGGTGATGCTCTTTTGCTGAGACTCGGCGACTTTAATGGTGGAGAATCAGGATTTGCGATGAGTGGGGAGCTGGGTGGACCACTAGGGCTGCTGATAGGGATGTTCTCTGTGTCTTGCTGTACCAAGGTGCGCTTTACTGGCGATCTGAGGGGCGACCTTCGCTCTTCTGCTGTAGGTGTATTACGGTTTGCATCCCGTGGCGACAATGGAGTCAAAGGCTGCGCCATTCTGAAAGCGTGTTGTTGGCGCAATGGACTCGACATGATATGAAAGTGAAACTGGGGGTTGCTGGCGGCCGATGTAAACAAAGCCCAAGAGCCAAGCTCCGCTAACCTGATTGGGATGATGCGGCCAGATGCTGCCGGTCAAGTATCAACCACCAATTGATGGATAGTTTATGAAATCTTTGCAATATGGCGTCTCGCCATTGGACTCTAAATGCTGCTGTCTAATTGTACGATTTGATCTCCTATGTACATGGGTAGAGCACAGATGAATGGTAGCAAAGATCGACCGAGAGGAACGTCTAGCCCGCCAGCGACGTTGCGCAGAGTCAAAATTCATGGGATTCTCGCAGCGAAGGCCTTGCAATTCGCATAGGCCATTCCGTGTGGCTGACTTGGAGGTCAAGGCTTCGAAAAAGGCGGCATCAATGAACAACATTATCCCAATCTTTGATTTCGCCCCACTAATAGGATTGCCCCATCTTTCGCAATGGCAGCGTACCGTGCCTTTACGAGATCATCAAATTCTTTCGGACCAGACACTTGAGCCATCCAAGCAGGATCTGTACGACCCAAAAACTCAGTCTGGTTCCTCTCGGTCAAATTCCTTCTTACGAAAAGATAGAATGTTACTGATCCAGAAGGGTTTCTACTGTAATAGAAGTGAATAATTGCGCCGCACTGACTGCAGTCCTCGCCTTCAAACAGTCCTAAGTTCCGTTGGACCCGTGACACCCAAGGCGGGCAGTGGCATCTTGAAAAAGAGCGATATCCGGTAGATTTTCATGGAAGCCTCCTGCAATGCCGGGAAGAGCAATCCAATAGGAAAGAACCATTGAGGCGCCAATGTGGGCAGACGGGTGCATCGAGAAGACCGAGTGCTTTCTTGAACTGGGTCGTCGATGGTGCGACGCTATTGGTCACCCTTATGATCGGCCAGACGAACTTTAGCCACTTGCTACTAGCCGTGACAAGAACACTGTCTCCGCACGTATGGATGGATGCAGGCAATTCTGACGCCGTCGCTTGACCATAGTCGAAAATCCGATGGGAACAAATCCATACGTATCCGGCACTACCCATGCACTGACGACTTCTTGTGTTTTCCTAGTCTCCCTCCTAGCAAATAGATGTCTACCATGCGAATCTGCACATCCACTGCAGACAGCTCTTGACGAAGGAATCTGACCATCGTGGTCTAGCAAACACGACAGCTGCAGACGCTGCTCATGGTTCGAAGTCGGAGTCGAGGCTGTCGGACACGGAACATCATACCCGATCGTAGTGGAACCTTGTTCGTGTCTCATGAATGCGGTACGATAACTCGTTAAAGGAAGTCGGACTGCCTCTCCCCTTCTCCCGAGTACTTGCTCAATGGTAAGGTTTAGCTTCTTTCGAATTTTCGGCATGAGTAGCTCATTGACCTTATACTACTCGGTGGTAGAGGTTCCGCAATACTTGGAATATCTTGGTTGGGAAATCTGCCATGTTCGCCGGCGTTTTGTCAAAGGAAGAGTCTTCCACGATAGGATGGCTATTCAGTGGTGTTTGGAATGCCGCTGGCTGCCGAGCTGGGTCGCTCGTCAACACTATTGTATCATCCTCGGTCCCTTGCTGTGGAGGTGGATCCGTTGTCACTATTGAAATAGTATTCACGGTCTCCTCTTGTGGGGTTAAGTCACTTGTCACGATTGGAATAGTGTCTTCGATCTTCTCTTGCGAAGTCGAATGATTTGTCACGATTGAGAAAGCAAGTTTATCCTCGGTCTTCCTTCGTGGGTTTGATTACAACCTCAGATTCGATATAGTATTCTCGATCTTCGTTTCTGGACTTTAATCACCAATCGGCCCTGTGGTAGTATCCTCAGTCTCCTCCTGTGGTAGGAATCGCTCCTTATACCCTAATCGTTGTGTTTAGTTGCTACAGGAGTCTCTACTCTATCCCGACATTTATTTCTTGCGAGACAACACGGGAAAGGATCAAGACTGAGCGCAAACAGCTGAACTGAAAGCCTGGCCGAAGATTGAGGGTAATCTCGCAAACGAGACGCTGAAAGGGTGGATGTCAGATAATCTTTACACTACGTTTACTGTCGTGACTGTCAGATTATGCCTGGAAAACTGGGTGGTCATAAAAAACTTGTCTAATCCATAGGTTCTTACCGAAATTACGAGGCTGTCAACTCCACGTCTACCTGCTATCCCTCCATGTTTCTGATGCTATTCGCTCTCTTCCTGCTCCTCCGACAAGTTGCTTAGGTCTTCTAGTCCTTTATCTTCTTCGCTCTTTGTGTCTTCCTCCGGATCTAAAATCTTTACTCTGTCAGACGATTCAGTACTATCAGACTCCTCGCCATTAGAGCCATCGTCACCGCTAGAGTCGGGGGATTTCGGATTCACCATCATTATCCGAATCATAAATGAAGTCCTCGTATGCATAAGGCCCTTCCTCAACTTGCACATGCCCTGGCAACCCTAGAGCCTTCGATGCCTTAGGCTGGAAGCACCACATCCTCAGATGCAAATCCTCATCTCGATCCCCATAATCATCCTCAAAACTCAAAAGCGTTGAAAACATCTCAACTTCGCCCTTTATGATGCTGATTCCAGGCCACTTTTCCAGCTCCCGCATCTGCCATTCATCCAACGGCGCGATCCCTCGCCGCAAATTCTTATACTGGTCTAGTCTCATAACGGCGACGATGCAAATTGTATGGCGTATTTTGAGATTCTTGAACGCCTCAACCGTATGCTCAACAGGACTCTCATCAGACTTGTCTAAGATGACTTGTAGGAAGTCATCGCTTCTAACGTCGGCAGTGAGCAGATGCATGGTAAATGTCCTCAAGAGTGGACAGCTCGCAGCAATTGCGTCGATGCTTCCGGACATGTGCTTGTCGATCTTTTCGTACTCTGAGACTAGGATATACCTCAAGTCATCTTTGTCTTTATCCATTGGATCGACGTAGGCCACACCCATATCCGCGTGTCTCTGTCGGATATCCCGTTCCGGGCGGCTATCATCTCTTTGGCGAGTCCGAGACATGAGAAGTTGATGCTGAGGTGTAGCAACATGGATAGGTCAACAAGATAAGATCCTATTGTCATAATTATTTTGGCTCGAAGCGAAAAACGAATGCAGGACGCGCGATAGAAGTATGGCTTTGCCTCCTCAGAAACAGCGTGACAAGTCAAGAAAAGCGCCGTTGAAAGAGGTCCGAGGGCGTAGTTCGAGCATCTGTGCGTGCAAGCGAAAAGTAGAGGATGGGAATACATGAGTATAGACCTATTGTCGTATTCCCAGTGGGAGTTTGAAGAAAGGCGAGGTGAGGTGAGGTTTGTTACGGTATCGGTACTGGAGGGCATGGTGAATAGCGATCGATGGATTGTTGTACTAGTCGTGGTTGGGTTTGGTGTTGTTTGCGGATAAAGGGTAGGAAGACCGAGAGATGGCTTTCTATTGAATGTGTTTTCGGTAGTCGATGGACTGGAGGTGTTAGGACTTGGAGTAGCAAAGCTATCGACAATGGGAGCTGAGCGTTCAAAGACATATTGTTTGTCTCAAGTAGGTTATATCTCTATAGGAGGCTTGTCATTTTTCTGAATACTGTCATTAGGTCGCAACATAATTGGCCAAGTAAAAAATGTATCATGAAAAGAGAGTGAAGGTTTTCGAATTCAGGTGAAGCGCGGGATAGGTTGTTGTCCGCTCTTGTCCCCTAGAAAGTGTAGATATCGCGGCTCAAGTATGGGCGATTTGGACGGAATGTTGATTCGAAGCGCATGCATGGGTAATCGTTTGAGGGTCGTGCAACCACAGATGCGTGCAATGTCTATATGCAACGGTGCAATAGAGTGTAAGCTCTGATTGGTATTGGCTTGAGAAAACCTAAGTGACGTCTGAAACAGGATGCCTTGAATCGTTGCAAGCTATTCTGCAAATAGTCCATGACAGTGTCCATCCGTACTCGCTGCTCAATTGCCACAAGGCAAGAGCTCGCTGAAGAAAATGGCCATTCGAGTTCCCTTCTCCACGTCATCTTATTAGGAAGCTGAACCATGGAGACCGCAGTTATATCAACTCATTGCAGCTGATATCCATTGACTCACCCGTGGGGAGCTTGAACGCCAACTGATCTGGCGACGCCGCCGGCGTTGGCAAAGGCGCAGGTACGGTTGGAGCAAGTCCAGTCTTCCGAAAGTCAGGAGGCGGGCTTGGCCAAGCAAAGTCGAGGTGCTCTCCCAGGATCTTTCGAATGCCCATCGCCAGCTCTTGAACCTGCTTCTGCCTAGACAAACTCCAAGCGCGGTCCTTGGTGCCTCTACCAGACGCAACGGCTGTATTCTCGCCATCTTCTAGTCCGTCTAGTATACTCCTCCAAACGCGCATGGTTTCATTCAGCTCATCGATGTTGCTGACGCCCATAACGCTGACGCCAAGCTTGGCCGCGCTAGGGTCGACTTTCTCGCGTATCCAAGGGATGCCAGAGGCCGGATCGCCCTTTGAACCGACGGATTCGCCCTCTCGCATCCATGCTTCAAGTGCAAAGCGTATGGCGACCTTTTCAATCCTGTTCTCATGCTTATCACACCAGTCGCTGGCTTTTTGGATCGCAGTACGGAGCTCCACTGGCGATGGATGGAAGTCGCCATGTGCGCCCATTGGTACACCAGTGCGACGCAATAGACCCATACCTAGAACAGATGCATTAGGCGCCACGTCGACACCCGCTGCACGCAGCCGTGGTAGAGCCACTGAGCTGAGTCTGGTATTTTGTAGGGTGAAATTCGCGTATGACATGACGGCGTCTAGAGGCTCTCCTGTGCGCTCAAGAATCATTTCTGCGAGATCGCAGAGGGTCTCTACGGGGTATCCGGATATTCCCACATATTTGATTTGGCCAGTGACGTCCCGTATCCTCCTCAATTCCGTAACAGCTGAGAGGACTTCCTCCGGGGTGACGAATTCAACGTCATGGCAGTAGACAACATCGAGGTATTTGGTATGAAGGCGATCGAGACTGCGCTGTACACTGCGTCGTACCCATGGGGCCGAATAGTCAAATTCAGCGCCAGCGATTCGGCCGACTTTGGTGAGGAGGAAGTAGTCGCGACGAGGGAAGTTCTCGTGGACGAAGGGAGTGTTGAGGGCTTTGCCGAGTAGCTCTTCTGCTGGGCCGTAGTATGGGGAGGTATCGAAGGCGCGGACGCCGAGGGAGAGGGCGCGGTGGACAATGCCGGTAGTGGGCAGGGCATAGGGGTCAGGGTTGTATTGGTCGTTAAAGGTGGCAGTCCCACAGATCAGGGGTGGGAGGACCGAGGATAGCGGAGGCGATGTACGAGGCATGATGGTCCCTGTTATGCTGCAATGGGAAGGAATAGAGGGAAGCAAGGCAGCAGATGGATTATGACCGCAACAAGGAGACTGAGATGTACTGGAAGACTCGAGAACAATCAAGATCGACGAGGAGTCAGGAAAACATTCCGGGGCGCGCAGTACTTTTTGTACCTTCACGAAAAGGATTACAGCAGGATAAGTTAACGCTCAGGTACAAGGCGTTAGTCTGCGATGAATGCAAGAATACTTTAGTGAATGTTTTCGGCCTAACAAGAGATCCGAAGCGCCGTTCCCGGTCTATGACGCGAAGACTTGAGAGATTAGTAATTGCCAATGGTATCTGATACAGCAGCGCCAACATTCAAGCTATTAGCTTGCTGATGATGAGGATTACGCCCAGGCTGTAGGATGGACAAGAGGATGGTGTGGAAAGTTGAGATGTTTGCGGGAGCGATAACGACTCACTAGCGTCATCACAAACATCGAGTCGCAAAAGTCCCTGCATGCAACAAAAAGTCTTAGCTTTGTTCTAGAAAGCGAACTCTATCTTGACCGTTGGTGTATCAGATTGCCTCCCTGCAGCAATTCGTATGCCACACATTCAATAGCGGTCAAGATTCTCAAGATACGTGTCCTCCGTGCATGCTTCACTGGCCATCCTTACTCCACGCGACAATGTGGGTCACGGCACGATATCTATGGACAATTGCGCCATATTCTATCATCGAGCCTGGGGAAGAGGTTACCGTTTGATCGTCGGTGTCGCAAATGCCTAAACTCCGAGAAAGAAGGCCTTTGGACCATTGCAATGCTGAGTAAGGTATCTTGTAGCATGACCTCAGGCTGTCGTGTCTTGTAGTTGTAAGAATTTGACTGTGCCAGTAGGAATCTTCTTCTTGTCTGTGGAGCGATGTTCGTAACGCATATTCCCCACCTTGAAAAAACATAGGAATGAATTTAGACCGCCTCTGAGTTCTGCACATGATACGCTTCGGCGTTGTGCTTAGCCTGTAGTCCTTGGTAGGAATGTGGGGACACAGCTCGAAATTATCACGAAGAGATAGAAGTATTGATTTTGTACAATGTCAACGCGCCCAAATGTCCCTCAAAGCAGCCTTCGGGCTTGCATGTAGAGTAGACATGCCCCAAACTCCTTGCTATGCCGCTGATCACGACAATGGCAGATGTTATGCTCAGGTATGGAAGGTCGAGTGGAATGGTCGGGGTGATGAAAAGGTGATTCAGAAGTCACTTCTATCCCGTCTCAGCATATGTCGCGTGTCCTTTGGTTGGATGTTATCGATGTTTCCACACCTTTGGATTCCACCCTTCTCTCAATTCCGCCTCCCTCTCCGCCGCCTCTGCTGCTTCCCTAACCTCCAGCTCTATTCTCTCCCTCGCCCGTAGCACTTTGCTCTGTAGATAGAAGCTCCCACCCTTCGTAGGGTCATTTCTATCGAACAGCGCTTTGAATCTTTCCATTACATGCTCAACATCTGTCTTTCCACCCTGTGGTGGTCTGACGTTGAGTATCTTGCATGCTTCGTCGAGTGTGAGGCCTGCGGAGGCGAAGTTTTTGGCATTACTGCCGCCGCTTTGCCCGCCTTGCCGGGCATGTTGACTTGACGCTGATGCCTGTTTGTAGGCTTCGGCGAAGGCACGGCCGAGGACTCGAGTGCCTGTGATGACAACTTGGGTGATGATGCGGTGCGCCTGTGACGGAGGATCAGTGTTTGCGGAGGAAGAGGCGTTGCCAGCAAGCAGAAACAGGAGCGCACCATCTATTATGGCTTCCGTCCCCTTATCAACTACCCCGGAGTACCAGTCGCAGCGCTATAAGCTGTAGGAAGCCATTAGAGAATGATGTGAACCACGGTGAACAGAACAGCAATTCTCTGAGAATCGATCTATACTGTAGATCCGGCTTAGTCATCGCTTTAAATTGCCCGGCCAGGGACCGGACGCAAGGTAACAGATGTGGATGCCTCGGTTCAGCATCACGCGGAATGCAATTGTGTTAATACAAAGGCCTTTGTTTGCTAGATACTGTTGGAGAGAGACCAGTCACCATGTTACGGAAACATCTCAGGCGGGCATCTCTGACCTCTTTGCTTTTGTATGGCTGCGTTTGGTATGTGTTATAGGCAGGCATCCGCCAACATTTCCGAAACCTGTTTATCTGCCGACGTTATACTAATTATCTTTGACAACAGAAACACCTTGGACAATGGAGATGGCGGCCTCACCAGCTCGCGTGTCAAATGGGGGATCGGGGAAGAGCAAGGACGACTTACACCCTCCGATCCTCGCGGCGTTCTCTCCCAGTGCTCCAAGCTCTTCTCCAGCTACAAAACAACGGTCTACAATCCTTGTACACAGAAAGTCGCCATTACTTGTAGCAACGCCTCCTACAGTCACTCGGGCCCTCGCCTTCTCTCATCCTTTTCTGCTGCCACTCAATCAGCTCGTTGGCCTGATAACATGGTCAAGTGGGGATCCATGGGAAAGTTTCCTGGTCGTGGCAGGCTTCTGGGCAATCACCCTTTACGGTGATGTAATGACCAGATATGCCGGGCCTCTCGTGATAGTGACCTGTGTCATATTGGGCATGTACTCGCGAAGGTACTCTCCGCTGTCGTCAAGCGGTTGGACAAACGAGAAGTTCAAGGACTCAAAGAAGGATCACTCAGAGGGCACAATGAGACACCAAAAGAGTCTTGATGAGATCGTTGAGACGATGACGGTGTTTACTTCAAGATGTAACATACTTCTCGAACCATTTATGCTATTTACAGACTTCCTATCTACGCAACGGACTGCTACATCTGCGACCACTAGACCTGCCCTATCTACCATGTTCATACGCATACTCTTTATCACGCCGATCTGGATCGCCTTAACCCTGCCACCCTTCTATATTCTCACCACTCGCCGTGTGATCCTAGCAGTGGGCACCCTTATGCTCAGCTGGCATTCGAGACCTGCTCGAGTGTCTCGCGCTATCTTGTGGCGCTCAAGGCTCATACGGCGTGTCGCTTCTACCACCACTGGCCTGCATTTCGGTGCTTCATCACAGCCGCCAGTCCTGTCGAAGAAAGGCCCACCCCCTCCGCTTCCACCACGACAGAAGAGCCAGCACGATGTAGCTAATTCGCTACTTGCTAATGGACGTTCTGAACCCGCTGGTGTTCGCTTCACATTCGTTCTCTTCGAGAATCAGCGACGATGGCTTGGCCTGGGATGGACTTATCAACTGCTCGCTTACGAGCGGGTCCCTTGGACAGATGAGCATCTGAATCCGTCGGATCCTAAAGACGAGTTCAGGCTACCCGAAGTTGATAATGGCAACGCAGAATGGCGATGGGTTCGAGGGCATGAGTGGCAGATCGAAGGAGGTGGGAAGAAGAAAGCTAGTACTGGTGATGATGGCTGGATTTACTATGACAACAAATGGAACGATGGTCGTCGTGGTCAAGATGGCTGGGGAAGATACACACGACGCCGGAAATGGTATCGAGATGCTGAGCTCGTCGAGACTAGTCCTGGCAATGGCCTCGATGGGTCCACCGACACCCTGGTACCACCAAAGGGAAGCTTGGCACCTTCAGACGCCCCTCCCGGTTATACCCAAGCTATCAAAGGCAGTAGTGACTCAAGTAGCAGCCAAACAAGACGACGTGGATTCTTCAGAAGAAGAGCTAGCGGGTCAAGTGCTCAGAGCAGCGGTGATTTTTCTGGAACGAGTACCCTACGCGATGATGATCATGATACCCAGCAGCTGCCATCTCATCAGGAACGTGATGGTTATTGGGGAGTCGGCGACGATGTTAGGATGGGTCTAGAGTGAATTCCTTTTGGCGTCGATTCCTTTATCATTCAACAATTCACATCCAGCAAGCGCTAGACTTCACACTAACATCACTACACCCACATAGAATCCATAAAAGATGTAACATCCCGAGTGGCAACCGCAAAGTCGCATTGATTTATACTATTCATGGACAACTCGATCGCCTCACACAACAACCGCGCTTTCCTTGCTAACGCTCTGCTGGACGAAAACAACATACGCAATAGTTTCCGTGCCTCGTCTTCTCCGCCAGCTAATCTCATCATGACGAGTCTACCAGAGTTGGTACTCACTTGCGTTTCTTGTAACGAACCATGTGCTCCTCAATCATTCGTTGCAGCATGCGAACACGCTTACTGCAATGTTTGTATTACTTCGTACGTCGAGAGCGGTCTGCAGCCTATTGGAGTTTTTCCTCCACAATGCTGCAGTGTCCCAATTACGCTGCAACTCTCGAGAACTCACCTTACGCCCCAGATTATTGAGCGATATGAGGCTAAGCAGGCCGAAATAGCAGCGGTGATGCTCGTTGCTCTGTGCAGAACCAGGCTGCCGCATCATCATCCCAAAGGAGAAAATCATTGAGAACGTGGGGCTTTGTCCTGGCTGCAATCGCGGAACGTGCGCCAAATGTCGGACAGCGCAGCATGAAGGCAAGGAATGTCCTACAGATGAGGAGCGTCAGGAGCTGCTGGAGTTGGCAAAGAAAAAGGGGTGGCAATCCTGCTGTCAATGCAACTACATGATTGAATTGAATTTCGGCTGCAATCATATGACGTGAGTTACCGAAATGTCATCGATCATCACTTCTAATGACTGAGGTTCCCACTAGGTGCATCTGTACAGCACAATTCTGCTACGTCTGCGGCATACCGTGGGAGGGCTGCGAATGCGCCCAATACACAGCCAACTTTGGCGACGACATCCTCGGGGCTGAAATCCCAGGCGCGAGACGAGCGATCTATGAGCGACGCACAACCTTTCGTGCAGACAAAGCACTCGACCGCTACCACAAGCACTTGAAACAGACCTGGGGAGCGCCCGACCCACGCCCACGAGAGGAGCAATTGGCAGAGCTCCGCGGAGCTATCGAGAATGGATGCGATCATGGGTATTGGACGCGGGTCGAGATTCGTGGGCACTGCAAGATGTGCAAGTATGTGGGGTGGAGATTTATCTTCCAGTGCATCAACTGTGACCTTACTTCATGCTGGGCTTGTCATACGGACGAACCCCCTGAGTACAGGAGAGTGTTGGATGAGACTGAAGTATGAATGCAGAAGGTTTTACGCAAAAATTGGCTGGAAGGGAAGAGACTTGGAAAGGAGCGGGGCTGGATAGCAATGCCGAATATTGGCGAAGTCGATATGACAGTCATTTTGGTGACAGGGATGGCAAACGACTTTTAATACAGCGATAGAAGCTTTACTACAGCGGAGTAGTGGCACGATAGATATTCCTTTCAACAGTTGCGAGCTTCAACAAGCTATTATGCTATTTCATAATCTAGCCCAGACGGTAATGACAGTATTCCCCTTTGCCACCCACAGCCTATGTTTTCACCACCCATTCTCCCCCATTCTATCATATCTTATCATGCCCCATCATCCCGTATCTTCCCTTCTCAAGCATCGGTGGGCCCTCTTTCCAATCTCACCGTTCAATGCTATCCTCCAAGTCAGCGACAGCACGACCTGAGAAAAACACCAGTGAAGGTCTTACGCCACAGCTGCTGCATCCACATCCACTGCAGCTTCCGCCGCAAGACGAACAGCTAGTGCATGCACACGGACCCATTTTGATCGATTTATCTAGTGGTCTTGGCAGAATAGGTAATGGTTTGGGAACTCGTTTGACGGGTTTGGAAGATTTGGATGGAGGTGGTGATGGAGAGATTGGACGAGCGTGAAATGAGGGGATGTGCTACATATATATACGCGTGTAACGGAAGTCTCCGTCATCCTACGCACAAACCCCTCGACCCAGGCTTTACGCACAAGCCCCTCATCGGGCACCAACCACTCAAAGCCCGCTCCCGTACTCCGCAACCACCAATGACCAAGTCTTTGTGTCAGGAAAAAGCAAGTACAAAACAGGTCACGTTGATTACCTGCCTTCCGAATCGTGCTTATTCGTGCATTAGTAGCCCAAGGAGGAGCCCGAGGGTCCTGATATGGACAGTATTGGTGGGATGTGGATGCGGAAACAACGCAGAGGAGATCATCGTGGGGGCACCTGAAAGGGTCTGGTTGCAAGTGGGGAGGGCAAACGCAAGTTGGAAGGAGGTACTTTATTAAAAAGGTCCGAACACAAGAGAAAGAACATCTATTGCCTGAAGGATCGTAGATTTACTAGGTGGTATCCAATGAGCGTGCCGCCAAGGTCGATCCTCCCACGTCGTGAGCATGCATGTTCATCCGATTTACCAACGCAAACTTAATACTCCACATCAAATTGCCTAATCACACCCGCCTAATATCACCATGTCGATTCATGTCGATCAATATCTCTTTGTCACAATTAGTGATTTTCTTCTGACGGATACTAATGGGTCTTCTTCCAAGGGCAGGATGGAAGTAGACGTACATTTGCAGGTGCACTGGCCTGTTGGGCAGGCACATGAGGTGCCGCAGCTGCATGAACATCCTGGACCTATAGCATCGAGATCAGCTTTCCGCGGGAGGAGTGAACAGGTGGGGTATTGAAATCGGAGTGGGGGTGAACAGCATACCCATCTTGCTTGATATTCGTGGTTAGCGTTGTAAATGTGTGGCTTGAGTCGAAGTTTGGTCGGAAGGTGTAAGTTCTCGAGATGTCGTGTTTGAACAGATTGAAACTTGATGCAGTAATGTATGAATGAACAAAGAAAGTCAAAAAGGTGGGTGAAGTTGGGGTTTTAAAACATCAAGCAGCTGACCAGCATCCGGCCACCGAAAGCTTGGCTCCGGGCTAGGCTTTCTAGGCACCTTCTAGGGTGCTTTGGCCTGTGTGCAGGTGAATTACCTCATGCGGAATAGTTCTCCGTATACGGCTAGCTTCATAGTAAGAAACCACGATACTTTACGACTCCCCAACAAAACGATCCCTCCTGCTGCATTTCTGAACACTTGCATTCTCAACCTATTGCATCTCGATACCCCAGCGAGATCCATCTAACATGAGTACGCCTTTGCCTAAGAGTATCCGCACAAGTCTCCCACATACGCCTTCAGACTCAGAAGATGAGGTACGCATCCTTTGTCTTTGTCCAAACCCTCACGTAAATCCTGAAATTAATCTAGTCAGGTGTTCGATGTCAGCGCAATCCTTTTCGAAGAGATCCACGTTCCGTCCCAACAAGACGCTGAACCGTTAATCAAATCTCGTTTACGAGATGGAGCTGAGCATGTCACAATAGGACAAATTGGAAACAATCTTGTCTACGCAAATTCGGGAGGACATGGGATTCTAGAGGAGCTAGAGCAAATGAAGAGGGAAATGAAGATCCTGATGGCCAAGGATGAAAAAAAGGCAAGCCAGATCGAGGAGCATCAGAAACACATCTCATCTTTGGAAACTCGTGTCGGACATTTGGTTCAAAGCTCAGAAGGATATCTCTCGATTCGAAGGCGATTCCTAGAGGTATACAAAAGAGATATCAAGGCCATGGAAGAGCTCAAAGGCTCAAAGGCGATTCGGGAAGGGAATTTAAGAGCTCACGAAGGCGATGCACTTGGGGACGCTGTGGTGTTCGATCGCGATCAACGTACAGATAGAAGCATATATCGGGAGTTATACGGCTTAGATCATCAGCAAGTCTTGGACTTTGGTACGTATACGGATGGTTTATTCAATACGTTATGCCAAAAGCTGACCGTATATATAGACTCCGCGAGTGATGACGGAGGACTTTTTCTTGTATTGAATACTCATGCAACTATGGTTGCGCAAGGAAAACCCCTCCTAGATGATCTCAAGGTCGCTTTCAATTCCTTTCTAGCCAAAGTTGAAGAATATTGGCTGCATCCATCAACTAAGGAGCCAAATACCCCTCTTGGCTCTGCATACTATACCTTCTGGAAGAAATTCAATGAGCAGGCCCTGGCCTGAGATGGCCGCTTAATCATTCCATTATAGATAGTATTAGTCCCGTAGTACTAGCAGAACCTTTGATTTATGCAAAATCATCGATCAGTGTTGTTACAGCTATGGATTGTTTACACTAGCTGCCGAAGACTAGAAAGCGAAAAGACCTCATAAAAACGGCGTCAAGACTATCCGAAAGTAGACGCCTTTTCACCTACACACAAAAATTCCGCGTCTCCTACGGTAATGGTACGGTAATCAGGCCTCATGCTCAACCGCTAAGGTATCTGACGGATACTCCGGCTCATTTCTTCCACATACGAAGCAATGATGCGAAAGTTGCTTCCTTAATATTTTGCAAAGTTGCTTAGAAAGAGGTGCTTGGGCAGTTTTTCCATCAAAACACTTATCCCAACCTATCACATACATCTGGCGACAGGGAATCTTGCCATCTGGAAAACAATGTTGATCAGCCGAAGGTATACAGGCCTCCATCTCCTCAAGAACATTCGTTTTCTACTAGAAAGCTTCCGTAACACCCACAAAAATCCTCGGTCTCAAGGAGCCACCCGGTCAGCTGGTGGTCTTCGAGCAACTAAATCTGGATGTCTTGATCTGCTACCCCCAGAGCTCGTTCAGCAGATAGCAGTCTTGCTCCCTCCAAGTTCTGCCGCATCCTTGACGCTGTGCAACCACACCTTGATGTACATCCTCGGGATTCAGCACCTGCAACTAGGCTTACATCGTTCGGTTTTAGACACACGAGATCCAGTAGCCATCGAAGAGGGTGCCATTTTCTTCAGAGGTTTGGTTCGAGATCGCCCAGCAGCTTCGAGCTTCTACTGCTATCACTGCCACAAAATTCATCATCTCCCCCTCAAGAAGAGGAGAATTGTATGCAGAAAGACAAGAATTGTGGAATATTTATGGGCCTCGAACAGTAGCAGACTTTTCGACAGGGTACGCCAGAGTTTATGCCAGAAAGGCCGGAGCGTATACAACCATGATCCCAACAGCCACGCAAAAACCTGGGTAGTCTATCACAATGGATTTGTCTTCGAGCACGTGCAGATCGCCATGGAATTGCACCGACAGGGCTCCTCTCATCTTTTGAAGGCTTATCTTGATCGCTTGTCACTTAAAAACAAGGATGTAGTCGCAATGTCCTACTGGGAAAGGTACAAGGGCTTCCACTTCTTCGAACCCCGGATCGTGGACCATCAAATGATAGTGCGCGCCCAATCCTGGGTAGTCATGCCTCTGAATGATAGGCACAATATTCACAGACAATTCCAATTGCCGGACAACATCAGCAATATGACAGTATGCGCTCATCTGGACACAAGATGGAGGCAGGAAAATCTACTTACTGAAACTCTTCGCTGTAGATTGGAACACGCACGATATCAAACGTCATCGTCATGTATCAATTGCGTAGGAAACCTCCGATGCCCGATGTGCCCCACAGAGATACAAGTGGACATCAAGCCATTCGCCGATAAGAAGTCTAAGAGCAGGGGTATTATGCTCGTTGTCACCAGATGGCAACTAATTGGAGACGGCCTCTCTCCATTTGAGAGACACTGGGCGCACCGACTGCGTGAGTAGTGTGATCCATGGCCTTGGCATGAGGGCGCCTCGATGGCTGAAATAAAAACTGCTTATGAGGCTTGCCCTGGGATAAAGTGTGACTCAATTCTGAATGCAAAGGGGGCGTTGAAGCTAATGAGGAGATCACGAAGATGACTTCGGCCTAATGGCTAACAAGATATTCATCTGCAGCATTGCCTAGACAGTATCCCGCCTTCCTCATTTCTGAACCAAATTTCGTTGGGTCCCGAAGCTGTCGGGTCTGGTTCACCAATTCGCAGACGTGTTCCCTGGATCACAACAGCAATAGTTGATGTATGAACGCACTGTACATACCGTCTAGCCAGAGAAGCATCCGCAAGCCGTAGAGTCATGCTTGTCTTGTAGCTGTTCAGTGCCTCTTCTATATTCCGTATTTGACCAGCTTTTCTGATTGTCTTGAGAGCTGTAAGGAAACTTCTCCACCACGACTGAGTGGTTATCTTCAGGGATCTAAGCAGTTGTAGATACTCATTAATTTCCCGTCTACATCCTGCAAGAAGCGGAATCAACGTCGGTTCATGGAGTAGCGGATGCATTGATGAAGCCAGTGCACTTTGCACAAGCTGGGCGATTGGTACAATATCACTGACAAGTGCTTCGACTCGTTGTAAGTCTTTTGGAAGCTCGCGGCAATTTTGAGGGAAATGTTGCATGAGCTTTGCCGATCTTAATACTGGAATCTACTATTGCTGGCGAGACTGAGAGCAGCTATACCTTCGAGCGCCATCTTGCCAGACTTTGGACACGCTACAGAATGAGTGGAAGCCCCCAGGACAAGAATATATAACGTCGATGGTCGAGGAAAGAGCCAGGCACGTAGGACGAGGCGACGTCGGAGTGTGGCCTCAGCCACAAGGCGCCAAGACGCTCCGATATGTACTCTACACAGCCTCGTAGCTCTCCATCGAGGTTTTTGACCTCTTGCCCTTTGTCATTGTTCTGTGGTCCTAGTAGATTAGCGGTACTGAGTAGGATGCGCCTCTCAAATATTACTGCTAAGGGCGTAGTATGGCATGTTTTGGTAATCTTGAATATGTCCCTGATCTTGAGAGCCCTCCAACATTGGACGCTGCTCTTTGGAGAAATGGCTCCTTTGTGATATCAAGCTGAATATATAGAACTCAGCCGAGTGCGTCATATAATACAAGTCATCCCGACCCCTCGTCTACTTTCCCCAGCTCAACCATCCTCCATTTCCCTTCTCCTTAATCTTCTCCACCGCCTCTTCTGCCACCTGATCCAGGGGCCCTCCCGTCACACCCCGGTCCTCCAACAACTTCTCGCCCTCTTTTTTATGTTCCTCTATCGCCGCCAGCACACCTTTTCCATTCCTTCTATCCCCCATTTCCTCCCCCGGCCCTGCGCCTTCCATACCCCCTTGCTCAGCGGCCTCTAATATCCTCCTCTGATCCACACCCATCATCTCTAGAACCTGACCTTCTGTTGGTACAACAGCCGGTACTTCCTCCTCACCCTCATCTCCCTTCATCCCTCCTAAGAACAGGCCTTTAGCTAGCTTCCCCCATGTGCGCTCTTTAGCCGCTTCCTCAGCCTGTACCCTTGCTCTCTCGCGATTAAGTATCAACGTCTGGTCTTCATCAAGCTTCAACCCCGATTTCTCGGTCTCAATAGCTTCCAGCAGGCGCGTAGCGTAAAGAGCATGTTGCTCATTATAGAAGGCATTCCGCTTACGTCGATTATGCAGGATCATATCCGTAAGAGAAAAAGCTCCGATCGCAGCCGCAACCACCGAGAATCCAATCAAAGAGTATGCAGTGACTCTGTGCGCCCGATCCGCCCACACTCGACCCCTCACGACTATCTGATCCCATCTTGATATTTGCGCGTTTTTCTCTGCTAATCTGGCTGCTCGTAAACGCGCTACTTTTTCGATGGGTGTTTCTGTTGATGGTGGTGAGCTTGGAGCTGATGCGATACCTGGTCTTGGAGGCGGCGGTCGAGCGTTTGAGTTGGGGATGTGACGGGGATGGGAGGTGGTTCTTGAGGCGGAAGAGGCGGCGGAGCGTATAAGAGAGGGTTTGGAGTAGGCGTGTGGGGAGGTTGCTGTGAAGCGTGTTGCGTCCGCCGCAGAGCGAGACATTCTCAGCTTCGTATACAGACTCGCGGGGGAGTTGATTTGAGTGAAATAGATGATGTAGAGTGGAGGAAATTTTTAGCGTGCCAAAAAGAGATCGCCGCCGCGGAAAGACGAGCATAAAGATATTCCTAAACACCACGACAACAAGATGTGAGTAACTTTACGAAAATGGGCAGCTCATTCCCTATCGCGTGTCGATGGCTATGAACATCTCGACCAACGACGTTGAGGCCGGGTATTGTCCACCTTAGAGCTGTGCTTCACCTCTATTATCCACAACCTAAAGGTCTTCAACTATTACCAAGATCTCAAGCTTCTACATATCACAATCTACCGCTCGGAGAAATCATCTCTCTACACTCTCATTTGTCTATGTCATGGACTACCAAACGCCCGGTTTGGCGTCGGTATTGGAGTCGTTGAAGGCATATGCTCCAGCTAATGCTCAAGTACAAGAACAAACATATGATGCATTTACTGCGCTGCAAGCCGATGCAGAAAGAAATGATGACCTTGAAGAAGGCGAATACGACCCCATGAGCTACGACCCATCCCAACCACTAACGAACACACCTCAACCTCAACCTCTACCGCAACAGCTCCCTCTCGTAACTCGAACTCATTCGCAGACCTCTCCAGCTCAGCAGCAACAACACCCACCATCCGCCCTGCAACATCCTCAGACCCTCCCAAAGAAGACCTACGCAACCCCCGCCTACCCTCCCGCAACAATCATAACCTGGGCCCCCGCCCTTCGTCACGTCACATTCCTGTCCGCCTCCAATCCCGAATTTACCCACCACATCCGGCACCTAATAAGCACCCAACACATCCACGAACGCCAATGGCACGCCTCCCGACTCTCACTCATGAACAGACTGTCAAACCGTGAAGACAGTCGGCTCAAGCTCGATTCCGTGCTCGGTTCCCTAGGCGGCAACATCAAGATACGGGGTAGAGAGAATGAGCTGCCGCCCGAAGAGGAACTGAGGATTTATGACAGGAAGGTGTATAAGGCGTGTCAGGAGATGGAGAAGGCGTGTGTGAAGGAGTTAGGGAAGTTGGAGGTGCCGTTCTTT
>JAABUS010001783.1_pt1 | contig 44582 bp, 8 predicted proteins | sample 5560161 | NCBI WGS metagenome assembly JAABUS01 (sample SAMN10711885, study PRJNA513376) | rock metagenome | isolation source: Antarctica rocks | place: Antarctica: Victoria Land, Trio Nunatak nord | collected 2016-01-04
TTTAAGATAGGTGGTTGTGATATGGTAGTCTGATTAGGTGATTTTGGGATTTTGGATTTGGTGGGGTGCGCAAAATTCCGAAAATTGAAAAACGATCTATCATTGTTGGAATAGGGGTAAATGATATCTATATTGCAAGAGGAGCACAACTTAAGCGCGTGAAGCACCCGAAGCTGTGCATCTGCAGTAATTTAGATGATCGAGGAACTACCAAACATTGAAAGGTACAGACAACGGAGAATGTACTCAAGCGTGGTGGGCGGTAGGCACCGTCTTACTACAGATGTTGTGGCTATTGACGAACGAGGGTATTGCTTCTAGAGATCCCGCCAGCTGAATGTGAATGTATATCGAGACGTTCTGATTGGCTGAAGGTAAAGCCTTTGTGAGCGTGGTCTTGGGCCCTAGAAGGGGGATCTCCCGGGCCGGCTCTGGGGGGAGCTCTAGGGCCCACATTGATGAGTATCTTGTGGCCTCTTCTTCTTTTGGAGAGCGAGTACCAATTGAGCTGGACACAGATCCCTGTCTTCTTTTCTGACCGATCACGCGCATGAAGAAAGCTCTACTACAGCAGCATGTCGTTCCCAATGCCAATTCGTCAGTCCTTACCACTCCTCTCTCCTAAGTACATCCACGGACACGTTGTCCGACGCTTCTTGCCCACAGCACATACCTACCACTCCCAAACCTCTCGCCGCACCACCACTGATGAGACAACACTTGCATCCGCAAAGCACAAACCCTCCCTATCAGGTCCTTCGCTTGGCCATCTGCTCTCCGAACTCAGTGCGACGACGCCTGAGATGCTTAAGGAGGGATTGAGAGAGGAAGGTCACACCATGAATGAAGAGCATAGGACACTTGCGAGGAAGGTCACTATTGGTATTGTGGGATTGCCGCTTGCCTTTGGTAGCATTGTTGTTGGTGGAGTTTGGCTTTGGCGCAAGGATGATGAGAGATGAGAAACCCATAAGGTCGAGCAGTGAACGACGACATTTGAGCCCATATCGACGCAGGCTAGTCCTACCCCCTGTCGCCTTTCATGCTCAAAGACTTTCGGATATGTCAAAAATCTGGGTTCCAGTCTACGAATCAATAATGTTTTCATTCGGTCTCTGGAGCTCAACTTTCGCAGACCAGCTTTTTTTCGAACAAAGCTGGGTTGTGAATACCGAATACTCGAGCGATTGTGCAGACTACGAGGGGCAGGAAGCCGGCATTCTGTACTGATGCTATGATGGCAAATCCTTGTGGCCGGTGGAGTATGGCTCTAGATATGAAGAAGAGACTGCAGAAGGGGACCATGAGAGTCAAACTGATCTTGTCCTACACAATAAGGAACTGTTATCCCCTCATTTCACGGGATCCAAACATATCAGATGCTTATCCAGCGAGCCATGAACGTCTTCGTTATTTCCTTTGCTTCGTCTACCAAGCCTAGCTCTAGCATGAGCTGCACACTTCCTCGGATGCCAGATTCCAGGGCGGAGGCAACTAGACAACAGTCAGCAGCCTTAAGACTCTCATGCGGTACTCAATTCTTGTAGCATACTCCATGCGTGCGTATAGCTTGAAGAGAGTCAGCGAGTCACTGAAGCTTGGATGTTGGCTTTGTCGGAGAAGTGCAATTACTTACCTGGTATGTTCCCCAACAAATATCATCTGCTTCAACGTCAGCCCGCTCACCACGATAATATGCTCGGGTTTCACTTACGTTGTTCTCAGTTTTGAAGTAAGCTGGGATATACAGCTCGTGCATGCCAATAGATGGTGATGCCCAGCTGGCACTCTCGAGCGGATCGAGGACCCAGCATCTCCGATTATACTTGCCCGTGTACTGTTCCCGTGCTACGTCTCCATGGATCTCAATCATTGCGTTCAAAACGTACTGAACATGCTCTTCTTCGCTAAATGAAGCAAACCGAAGACCGAAGTCCGCACTTGTATAGCTTGCTAGCATGACGCCTGGGCCAGTGGCATTGAGATTATAGCTGGGGTAGCAGATTTGTCCAATCCCTGGAATATCAGTCGTTGTCGAACAACTGCCAATGATTGGCAACTCGAAGTGTTCCCAGAAACGTGTCTGAAACTGGAGCGCGACCTGCACTTGATGAGAACAAAACACTTCCCGGAAGCTACAGCGCAAATTCCTACCTTGCAGACTGTGGTATATGGCATAGCACTAATTGCGTCCGTGAGAGTTGGATCAAATGCTGTTCTCAATTAGCAAGGCAGGCCGTCGTTACTGGTGACGCAGCACCTACAGGTATTTGGGAACCGCCAACTTCGGACCTTGGAGAACGGCACCGCGATCATCGCATAGTCATAGGTCGCATTCTGGAATGCCCCGTCGGTGAAGGTATTCTTCCATGACAATTGGACCTTTTGCGTCTCGGGCAAGAACTCCGCTCTCTCGATCATGCGGTTCATGGTCGTGATAGCACCAACATGTGGGTAGAACGAGTATGGCAGTCGATTGAGTCCCTACATTTTGCTGAGTGAGATGTGCTACGTTTTAGACGTTTGAAATTAGCCTACCCCGTCAATAGTCTTCCAGTTTGTGGCTGAAAAGTATTCGCAGTCGTAGCTGGTGCCTTGCGTTAGTACATCACGCTTCGCGTGTAGAAAACGCAGCATACATATCATTCCAGAAAGAATCTTCGCCCTCTCCTGCCGCTAAATTTGAAATTACTTGATCTGTAATATTGAGAGAGTATTTGAGGACACTGTGGAAGTAAGCAAACTCCGACCAGTCGTCTCCTCCGAGACCATCCAAGCCCGTATCAAGGAATGCCTTGTGGGCTGTAAATTGATTTTTTGCAGCGGCCGCCATGAGTGTTGGATTGCATGTTATGTTTTCATAGATGTCTGTCAATTGGGTGACAAGTGGATCGACGGGGATTTGCGCGGTCAAATTCTTGTTGTTCTTCGCCTCTGTAATGGTTGGCGGTAGGCCGTTCGGCTTCTTGATTCCATTGAGATATTGTAGACCGTTCGAGTTGGTCTCGATCCAAGGAATGAACTTGACGGTGAAGTTTGGCTGGCCTTCGTTCAGCTTATTCATAAAATTGGCAAGCTGGAAGGTGAGCTTCATGTCATTCACTGGCAGCGTCTCGTTTGTTCCCGCATATTGGATACTCTCGGGGAAGCGCATGGGTCCCATCTCCTGGTACTGATAGTCAAATGGACCGCCTTCCAGATACGCTGTGTGGACGCGCCTTGAGATGGACGGTCAGCGCAGATGCTCGCACCACTGCCCATTCCGGCTGCTTACCCTCCAAGTCTCTGGCTGGCCTCTATTATCTCCAAGTTGTGGAAGCCGCTCATGTTCAGACACAGCTGCGAGACACGTCAGCGCCGCTATTTTGAGACAACTCCACCCACAAATGTCATCAAGCCAGCCATGCCAGCTCCTACAACGGCAATTTCTGCAGACACTGGATCAGTAGTGCACCCACTGCTGCCAATACTTCCTACGGAACATACTCTTCGCCTTCGCCTCCTTGACACTGACACTTCCAATCTCCATCTCCTTCAGCACCTCGACCCCATCAAACCAAGGACCCTGCGCATCGATACCACTTTCATTGCTCATAGGGATACTCGCCCTCTTGCTTAATCTCCTCCCTTGATCCAATTCTCGCTTCTTTATCCAAGGCCTGCTGTCCTTGTTGACCTCCAACGGCTCACTGCGTCCAACGAGCTCGTGCCTTGCGGACCAAGCGGAAAGGCAGCCGTTCGTGGGGATGTCTTCGGGAAGGATCCAGACCAGACGGTCGTGGTCTTGTTCGGCTACTGTGGAGAGAGTGTGATGCGCTTCGCGCTGGCTTGTTGAATAGTGGCACCCACCGTACGAGACTGTGAACGGGTAGACGGATTTGTCTGCGCTGGAGATGTGCACATTTGCTGATTGAGAGTCCAGCGGAACCTTGACTGAAAGCTTTAAGGGCAGGTTGGTGGAGGTGGCAATGGTGAGAGGAATTATGAGGCTCAGCAGCCAGATACAGTTGATATTCATCATATTTTAACTCCAAAGATATTAATCCGTGAAGCAGCGGTCTAATAGTTTGAATCGGGAGGAGGTGATGAGTCTGAGAATCTAAATATGATTCTATCCCATTCACTATTATGCTTGATGCCAAGGTGCGTAAGCCCGGAGATGTCCATTCAATGAATTGGTGCAGAGAGTCGACACCGCTGCGGCCGCTTCTGCCTTATCATGGGCGAGTAACATGTTCCTGCAAGGTTATCACTATTCATGCAGGGCTCTGTCTCCCCACATCCACCCCGCACTTTTCACTAGCTTGTAATTTGGAGTGACAATAATCAGTCTTACCGGCAGTTGCCTTTCCCGTCGTTCCGATAGGCACATGATTGAGGAACGTGCATTGATAGCGGTGTACAGAACAAACATTATTAATTGAACTCGGTCCGAGACAGACCGCATGCACATCAGCTCTAAGAAAGGAAGGTGGTTGTGGAGCATCTCTTGGCGATGGGAAAGCTCTTCACCAGACTTTAACTTTCATACCGAATAGCAAAGTGTACCATTTGAGCCATATTGAGGGCAGCCGTGTCCAGCAATCCCGCACACGAGCGGTACTCCAAGGGGCAGCGAAGCTCGGGACTTGATGAGCCAAGCTACCATGTGCGAGAAAGCAATAGAGCTGTTTTGAGACGTAGCTAATGACAGAAAGAGTCTCCCATCTGAAGCGACTACGCTTTGATTATCTCACAGTCGCTTTCGCATACACTACCGTATTCCTACGACTCGTTCTTAGTCTCGTATGCTTCGTCCTGCAAACCCTTTTCATTTTGACGTCTCGCCTGCTTGGCTCTTATCTAGGTGGCCTTAGTTCCAGAGTGCGGGCCCATCAGGCGCTCTTGTATACTTACCCTGTCATCGGCGCCATATTCATCGAAGCTGAGTCGTTCGGCCTTCCAAGGACTGGATAAAGGTAAACGGTACGACCACTGGAATTCCGGCAAGCTGACCTACTCTTGGTTCAAGATACCGGAATCTTGAAGTCGGTATAGTCCCAGGAGACATAAATCCAGTCGTGAAGACTTTTATCAGAACGATCCGTGATGTTTAGGTATTTCCCGTTACTACCGAGCCATACCCACCATGGAGGAACAAGAAAGCTGTCATCATAACTGATCAATAGGCTAAGCTCTTCCGGAACGTTCACCGCAGCGTGTTCGCCAAGAGGAATTTCGAGCCCCAAAGGACCCAGAGCGTCTGAGATAAAGTCTCTTGCCGAGAGTCCACCACAAAAGTTGTCAGTACTATGAAGCATTAAGTCTCTACGCTCATTGCCCGTCGCTTCAAGTATCATGCGGACATAGCGCATTCCAAGAATTATAAGATGTTCTATGTTTCGGTCCTGATGGTATTTCCGTGATGTCTCAAAATATATCTTTGCCAATGTTCAAGGCTGACAATTCCCAATTTCAAGCTCATATAATAGCAAAGAGCCAAGGCTCACCTGCTTCTGCAATACACCTCATTATGTACTAGGCTTGAGTCTAACCATGCAAGAGGGATCTTCCTGCGCCCGAACACGGACATAACTCTGAACAGCATGTTGCACTAGCTCTGCGCGTCTCCAATCCTGCAGGAGCGATCTTTTGAAGTACGCACATATGCTCACTAATCGAGTACACTCAACGATGTGTGTCCTCGTTGTACAGACGCCCATCATTACCTACTTGAGAACCAACTCGCTGAAAGTCTGGTTGGACAAAAGCATTAGTCTCTGGAAGTCGCTTATCATTGAAAGTCTATACCCGCTGAGAGATTCACGATGTCTAAAAACCTTTGCCCGTCTCTACTTCGTCTCTTGTCTCTATCTCTTATTTTGTGTTTCCCATCAAGTCCCACCAATCACGTCATCCCCAGAAGTATCTGTCGCGCTCGCAGGTTGCTGGAGCAGAAGTATCGGTCCTGCGAGGACATTGTCCAAAGTAGGCGCTCCAGGCGCATCTGTAACCACGGCCAAGATGATTCCCTTACTACCAAACATTGCCGGAATCACTGACGAGTTCGTCTCTGTATCGAAGGGTACGGTGATGTTGTTGACGCCGTGGAAGAAGACGGCGTAGTAATCCTTTCCAGCCATGAAGTCCGGTACACGAGTTTCGTTGTCGTAACGGTTGGTCTTGTACATGAATGTGATCGGCGATCCTGGGTGGCCGGTTGAAATGGTCGAGTTGTAGCTGAATTAGGGTATTTTCTGTGCTGGATAGGGGTATGGCGGGTTCTGGGGGGGGACAGCTTCCTGCGACGATGAAGTTCGCTAATGTTGCGTAGAGGATCTAGTTCGCATAGGGGTACACGGTGTCTACAGGACCCGCAAAAGGATCGAGGCCCCAGAAGTCGATGATAGCCCAGGTCGAGCGCAAGGAGAGCGAAAAGTGGACTACGACATGCGTGAATAACAATTTAATCGAATTACCTCGTGGCGAGCTTCAGTCTCGCCAATGGCAACGAGGGTACCGACAGTCTCACTCAGTTTCGCTTGCTGCGCTAAGCCTGTTGCGAACGCCATGCTCGAGACTTCGATGAGATTATGTGGGGCCAAAAATTCCAAAGCATTTGTCCAGCTAAAATGGTAGCTGCAGATGGCCGGCTTGAGGGAGGTGGACGAAATCGAACCTTGAAAGATGCACAGATGCCCGGCTTCGTTATCGCGGCTTTCGACGACTCTTTGATGGGTTTTGTTAGGGAATCCAAGGTCTGTGAAGACTGATTCATTGAAAGCCTCCACTTTTTGTTGGTAGAAGGAGACAATGGCCTATTCTGCACCAAGTAGGTTCTGGAAGTGGAGGTCGTCTTCTCCCGCTGGGCCAGTAGTGGTCGCTGGAATCGAATCCGTCACATCTGCTGGAAAAGGTGGACTTTTCCCCATGTAATAGCGAAGTTTCTCCAGGAACTGGACCACAACTTGAGTCGCTCACACAGCTTACTGACGCATCTCGTCGAATGGGGCCTGCCAGGAGGGAAGTCGCAAGGCTTAAAATAAGTAAGATGGAATTTGAATGCTACATCGTGAGAAAATGAACGTTATTGCAGTTTCAATATGCAATGGGACAGTTTTGCGATCAAATTTTGCAGATATGGATGTAGATTTCAACGAGGGATGCAACGGCCTTTTTATGGATGGAGAACGGGGAAAATAGTTGACCATACCTTGAAAGCTTACGCATTGAGCAGATGTATACCTTCTCCTGGCTCGTGCGGAGATAATAACTCGAGAGCTTACTGTGCGAGCGCGTGCAACATTGCCACGGTAATTTAGATGGAAGGATTCACCCCTCAGCTAGCCACACTGACATACTTGGAAACAAAGCAAGGGAAAGAGACCTTCTGATTTCTAGCTAAGTGCAATTCTGCTGATATACAGACTTCATAAGGCTGATAACTAATCCGACCCCTCAGCTCTCCCTTTATTTAAAAATGACGACGCTCTCGGAGCTAGCTCGGAACCCTCCCCTAAAAGATTATCTAAATTAAGCCTTCTAGTCCTTATCTAGGGGAGTTAATATAAGGCCTATGACACGGGGTCAATATGAAAGTATATAGTATAAAAGATATAGATTAGGGTGGCACTATAGAGACACCCCCTTTGCCTATATAGACACCCCCTAGATCGCTAGATAAACACCCCCCCCATATCTGGTTAGTTGCGGAGGTTACCGTAACAATAAAGGCGTGATTTGTTCGGGCGACGCCGGCGCATGGTAGTAAGGCTACTGCCTTATCCCCAAGACCGACAGCGACGACGACGTCATATATACTAGGATTCTGAATAGGTAGATCTTCGATTATAGTATATAGCTAGGTTGTAAAGAGAGGGTTCATTGATAGGATCGCTATGGACTAAGTATGAGTAGGATTTTCGTTATTTTCGCCCTTATCCTGGCCGAAAATCGCGCCCGTAGTAGAAAGGCCTCAAATCGCTTAAATTCGACGTCTTATAATTAGAAAAAAACTGTTTTAGCGTCGCTGAGTCAGCTTAACTACTAAGTTAACTTATTAAAGTCTATCCTCTAGGCTATTATATCCACGACCTCGAGGGGCTAATAACACTATCGCTTATAATAAATATACTAATAATTACGGTAACCTCTACAACTAACTAGATATAAAGGGGGTGTTTATCTAGCGATCTAGAGAGTATCTATATAAGTAAAGAGGGTATCTCTATAATACTACTTATAGATTATTCTATAGAGGATTTGGCCTTAATATACTAGAATCCTAGTATTACCCTAGTCTTAATAGGGCTAGCGGTAGGGCTTAACCCGCCGTTTTAATAGATATTTATAATAATACTTTTATTAAAGTCTACCCTATAATAGATCGCCTTTTTTTAAAAAAAAGAAGTTAACGCCCTCGTTAATATATTTATATAAAGTATCGTAAATAATAACGTATATAACGTTTATATATAGAAATAAATAAATAAGTAATATATATTTTAAATTATTAACTAATTATAAATAGGCCCGTAGAGTTTTAAAATTTAATATAAAGTCGTAAAATTTAATATTAAAATCGCGATAATAAAGTAAAGTAATAACGAGATATAAAAATAATATAAATAACTAATAATAAAAACTACAATATTAATGAAATAAAGATATATATATATAATATTATAAAAGTATTAATACTAAAGGACTAAGGTTTTAAATATATATTAGAAAAGTAAAATCTTTATATAAATCTAGCTAGCTAGGGAAAGTCGTTTAATAATATTTTTAAAATTAAAATTATTTTAACGCGGACCTAGTCCCGATTCGACTAAATAATTATATAATTAATATATTATCTAGTTAAGAAATAACGATAATAAGAAATATATATTTAAATTTATATAAAAAAGTATATATATAATATATTATTAAGATATTCGGGCTAGATAACTCTATATATATTTAAACGAATAATTTAAAACTATTAAAAAATAGTTTTACTAGTTCTCGGTATAATATTTTTTTAATATTATTATAGTACCTATACTCTAAATAGAGTTCGATAAATAGATTTAATATAATAATTATTTCCTAGTAAAAGTAGGTAAAGGGCGATAATATAAAAAAGAAATATAATTATATTTCTAGAGTTATCGACTTTAGAAAAAGAATTTAGTTTAGTATTTAATTTATTATTCGTATTCTTTAATAAATTCGTCTATGAAAATATTTTTAATATTTATTTAACGGTCCTATATAGATCCCTAGTCTTTTTAGGATAAAAGGTATTCGGTAATATAACTCTTCCTCTTTTTAATAACACGGTTATTAAAAATATATTTTCATTTTTATTCTAGTTTTAAATCGTCTCGCTCGGTTTCTATTATTTTAAAATTAGTAGACTATAAACGTTAAAAGAGTTTTAATCTAGTAGTAGATATTATTTTAATTAAATTATTAAAAATATATTATAGATTTTCTAATTTTCCGGGATATTAAGGCGGTATATAAATTTACTAATATAATTAAAAATCTTAAATAAACTAGTTATTTATTAATTATATTTACGACTAGTAAATTTATTTACCGGAATATTATAATCTTTATATAGATATAGTAAGACTTAGTCCTCTTTACGGAAGTATTAAAAGTAATAAATACAATTATAATACTCTTTATTATATATTTAAATAAAGGTAATTATATCCGAAGTTTAAATATATATTAACTTTTTTAATAAAATATTATTCTTTTAACTTCCTAGATTTAACGCGTTATTAATAATAAAATCGAAAGTTACTTTATTTAAAGTATAATTAATAGGTTAAGAAAACGTATTATTATATTATATAATTATAAAAAGTAGTATTTCTTCCTAGACTTTAGGGTTTTTTAAAGTAACGATCTAGAATTATAATATAAATTTAATAATTTAATTTATATACTCGCTTAATCTATTTATTTATAAATAATAAATAGTAGAAAATATTAAATTTATTTTAAATTTATTAAATAGAGCCTTCTATAAAATATTTATAAATCTACGGTCGCGGTCGGAGAAAATAACCTTCGGAATACCTTAATTTATTAAGTATAAACGATATAAAAGTATATATACTTATTACTCTACCTTTTATATTAATTTTCCTAGAATCGCGATTACTTTTCGGGAAAATTATATATAATAGTTATAATATTATCGAATCCTTCCTACGAAAGAAGTAAGGTTAAAATAAAATCGATAAAAATTATATAAAAAAAAGAGAGTAGTATAAGAATAAATTATAATACTTTATAAAATTTATATTTAAGAGTATATTAGTAAATTTTAAAAACTCTTACTAAAACCCTAGTTACCGACCGCGCGGATAGAGTTACTAGTATTTTACTAGTAACTCTAAATTACGGATAAAATCAATAATATCCTATTAATAAGTTTAGTAAATTAAGGGTCTAGGTAGCGTCTTCTTAATAAATTTAATAACTCGGGGTTATTATTAATAATTTATTAATAAATTTAATAATTTTTATTTATTAATACTATACTCTTAATATAATTAGTATTTATTATTTATAGATAATATACTATTAGCCCCGATAGTATATCTAATTCATTAATAATATACTCGAAGTATATTTAGTAAATAAACTATATATTAATCTTTACTAGTATAATATACTTATTATTAAGTTTTAAATTTAATTATTATTTAATATCTAATATTTATTATAGATTATATTATTATAACTATTTTTTCCTTTATATCCGTTAGAGTTACTATTGTTTATATTTATACCTTAATCTCTACCGCCTCTACTAGTACCTAGTTTAAGGAATTTACGTAATATACGTCTAATTTCTATATAATATTAATAAGATTTCTCTTTCTAATTATCTTACTCTTATTATTATTAATAATATTTATTCTAGTTATAGTAGTACTATTAATAATAGAGATATTAACGAAGAAAATATCGACGACGTCGATAATATAATTAATAGGTTAGACGGCGATAAATAGTTTAATTTTATAAATAAAATATTTATAATAGTTTAAATATAACTTAATATTCTCGCTAATAATAATATTTAAAACTTTTACGTCTTCGTTTTTAAATTATTTTATAAACTATCTAGAACGCCCTAGGAGTAGACGATAATCGTAGAAAGTTATAGAATTTTTCGTTATAAGGTATTTTCGTATAATTCTTATTTAACTCGGATATTTATTATATCTAATTTAGATAATTATTATATCCGACTCGGATAATTATCTCGTTCGACTCGAAAAGTTATTTTATCCGACTCGAATAATAATAGGATATCCTAAAATTTCTATTTATAAATACTATAAATATTAAATTAAAGAATTTATAAAGTGAGTAATACTCTATTTTTATAATATTAAGCCCGTAGATATAATCTTTATTAAAAATATATCGTTATTATTTACCGCGATACTTATTCGGTAATCCCTTTTTAAATAGGATTCTAATTTGTCTCTTTTTTTCTATATTAAAATACTATTAATATAGACTCCGTTAATAAATATCTTAAAAGTAAATAATTTAATTACGAAAGTTAAGGCCTTTAACTTATAATATTTAATAATAAATACCGCGCTAATTTTCGCTTTAATATACTTTATAATAGATTTAGAGTTATTACTATTTATATTATACTCTTATTTTAATAATATTAATAATTATTATTATCTTTATAATTATAATCTAGTAAAGAGGAAGTAATATTAATTTATATTTATAAACTTAAACTTTTATTTAGGTGATAGATATATAATTAAGCGAAGATATTATTTTACGCGGTTAAATTAAAACTATATTTACTTTATTTAGAACTAGATTTTTAAATTTTATTAAATTATTAATTTTACTACTCTTCGCCTTTATAATTTCGTTTAGTATATAGCGGAATATATCTACTAGTCTCTATATTATAATAATTAATTATTAAATATTATTTATTATAGCCGGGATACCCGTTAGGTTATTAATATTATCCGATATTAATAACTTGGGAAACCCCGATCTCTACGTATTTTATACCGAAAATACGTAAAATACTAGAAATACGCCTCTATTTATATCCCGTATTCTAAGCGCATTATATACTAATTAAATAACGATTCTATAACGATTCTATAACTTTTTTTTTTAATTTTAACTTTTAATAATATCTAGACTAGGGCCCCTATATAGGAATATAAATATTTTACTAAATCTATTTTTAGCCTAGATTCCGAATTTTAAATTAAATTCTTATTAGCGTTACCCTATAAGGTTATAAAGTTATTTTTAGGATTAAATTTAACGTTCCCGCGTAGATCTTAACTCTAATTTTATAATCTTGGCGCTAAGACTTACTAAGACTATAGAATACGCATTATATACTAATTAAGTAGCGATAATACAAAACTATTTTTCCGGATTTATTAATAAAGTTATTTAAAAATCTTTAAACCTTTAAAGCCTAGTTAAAGAAACTATTAATATTATTATATTAATTTAATAGAACGAGTATAGAGCTCTAAGAGTATTATCGGAGAGAAAGAAATAATAATATTAATAAATATAACTTCGGTAATTAAAATATCTTTAGACTTTTATATTAATTAAATAAAATAAATATAACTCTAAAATTATCGTTAAAGAGAAAGAAATAATAGTATCGGTAGATATAACTTCGGTGACTAGAGTATCTTTAGATTTATAAATAACGCCTTTTTTTTAAAAAAAAAGGGCGAAATTTTATTATTAATTTCGCCTTTATTTAAGATTTTAATTTTAGCGATATAATAAAATGTTTACTCTACGATTTTTTTCTTATATTTTAGATTTTTAAATTCGGTAGTAATTTTACCCTCCTCGGTTTTAATTCTTTTTATAATATTTTTTTAAGCTCGGTAGTAACTTTACTCTCCTCGATTTTAATTCTCTTTATAATATTATTTTAAACTCGATAATAAGTTTACCCTCTTTAATTTTAATTCTCTTTATAATATTATTTTAAATTTAATCTTAATTCTTTTTATAATATTATCTTTGTTTTAAATATATACCCCTATAATTTTATTCTTTAAAGTCGTTTTAATAAGAATCTCGGTCTAATATTCAATTATTTTTTTATATATATAAATTTTTTAAGGCCTTTTAGTATTAAACGAATTTAAATAACGAAGTCTAGATATAAATATATTTTAAATTAATCGACGGATTTTTCTTTTTATATTTAGTCTAGGCTTTAACGATTTCTAAAATTTTTCTATATTTATTAAAAAATTTAATTCTCTTTATAATATTAAAATAGATTTACCCCGGAATTTTAATATAAATATTTTAAATAATATTATATATCTTATTAAAATTAAAGTATTTAAAGAATATAATATAATCTTTCGAATAAAGAATAATTCTTAGAAACTTATTTAGTATAAACTATATCGATTTATATAATTTCTTCTTTTTAGATAATATAGAGCTTAGTTTATTATTAATATTAATATTAAATTCGGAATTAAAATTTAAAAATAGTAATATTCTTCTAGCTTAAAGGACTAGGCGTAATTATAAACTCGTTAATTCATATATTATAAGATTAATTAGGCGTTAACGGATTTAATATTTTAAAAATTAATCGCGAGTCGGTTAAAATCTTACGAAATTATAAAACTTATTTATTTTATTCTTTTTAAAAAAATATTAGTTTAAGCGCCCTCTTTAATATATTTTTTAATTTATTATTTAAATCTTATTATTTTTTATATAATAATTATTAAAAAGTTTAATTTAACGGCTTTAGTAACTCCTTTAATCTAGTATTAATATTATCCGCTTTTTATTAGACCTCGTTAATAATATATAGAAAATTAAATAAATATTAATAATTGTTCTTAAATAATAATAAACGGGGTTTATTTAACTTTTCCGAATATAAGTAATTAAATATTTAAAGAGCGCCGATTAGAGTAAAAAAATATTCAAACGTTTATTATAAATACCGAGTATAATAATATAAGGTTTATTTAAATTAAAAAAAAAGATCTTCCTCTCTCTTTATTATAACGTAGTTAGCTCGGGTATCCGGATTATTTTTAATAAAATAGTACTCGAAGTTATAATAAAAGCGTTCGTTATCGAGTATTTAAATTTATTATTAAAGAGACTCGCTTTTTTATATTTAATCGGGTTTTATTAAACCGCCGATTATTTTTCCCTTTATTTTAACTTTCTTTATTAGACTAAAGGCGCTCGAATTAATAAAATTATTAATTAATATAAAAATAAAGAAGTTAATATAATCCTTTATTTAAATATATTCTTTTATAAAATTTTATATAAAATTAACTAAATAGATTTCTATTAGAATTTTTAATTTATTTTTAAAAATATAAATCGGCCTTTAAAGTCTTTAGTTATTATAAATATAAATTAATTATCTTTATTCTATCTAAATTCAGGGAGTTTAGTTAGATTTAAAATTATAAATTAATTTCTTTTATTCGAAAACGTATACGAATAAATATAGTTTAATAATTATTAAAAAGTATAAGATAATAACTAGTATAATATATAATTTATAAAGAAGTAAAAAAGTAAAGATTTTTAAAAAATCGAATTTAAAGAAAGAAATAAATTAAAATAAATAAAATAAAAATCGATAAAAAGATATTTAATACTAAAGTATTATATATTTAATAAAATAAGGCTCGTTATTACTACGGAGTAAATAATTTAACTAGATCTCCGAGGCGCCCTATATTCGTTATTAAATAACGAGGATACTATGGTATTATAAACGTAGATAATAGTATAAATAATCTAGTTATATTATGATTAAATATAACGAGTAGTATTATAATATAAATAAGTAAAGAGAGAAAGATAAAAAGTATATAAATTATTTTTTATTTAAATAATTATAATTTTTTATAATACTCGTCGTTCGGTTATATAAGATTCTTTATTAACTCCCGGTATTATTATATTTTTTTAGAATTAATCTTATTTAGGGCTCCTAAAAGTTATAATATTTTAATAATAATTTAATTATATATACTAATACTTCTTTAATATTTAATTTTAGATTTTTATTAATAATTCAAATTTTTTATCGTATCTTTTATATTAATTAAATAAAGAAGATATATATTATATAATTTATAATTAAATAAGCCCGTCGACGTTAAATTTATCGAGATATAAAAGATTAAAAAAGAGATTATTAACGCTATTATAAATAATAAAGAGAATATATAATTATTATTAATATTTTAATTTAAGGCTATTTATCCTTAAAGAGTTATAAATATCGAAGAATATTTAATTTAAAAATAAAATTCTAGATTTTAAAAAATATCTCGAGGATAATAATTATTATAAAGAGGTCGCTATATTTAGGTAAAAAAATAATAAATAATTTAAAGATTTAAAAAAGTATAAATATATATAAATTAAGATCTTTAGTATAATAAATACGAATAAATAAAAATATTAAAAGAAATAAAATAAAGATTAATAAAAAGATATTCGGGGTAGAAATAATATATATTTAATAATATAAAACTTATTATTACTACGGAGTAAATAGATTACCCGAATTTTAAAATACCTCGATTATAATAATTTCTAAAAGGGGCGATCTTTTTAATATAATCTTCCTTCCTATTTTTAATCCTATAAATAACGAAGACTATAAGAATTTATTTATTTTCTATTTATTAGAAGATATTATAGACGTATTAATACTAGATATTTAGGAAATTATTAATTTACTAGTATTAGTCTTTAATAGTATAAACGCTATAAATAATTATATTAAAGAGTATAGTATAGACGGTACGTAGTAAGATATTAATAAAAATATAATAGAATTTAATAACTCGGAGTTTAATAGTATCGTAAATAAATAATAACGTTATATTCGTTATCGGATAACGAAATTAGGCTTAAAATATTCGTATTTCCTCGATTCCTTATTTTTCTTATTCGGTATAAATATACTTCTTAAAAGTAACTTCTAATTTAGGGTTAATAAAATTATAATAATTATAATTAATTAAAAGTATAAAAGAGGGGTTAAAAACTAATTTAATTTATTAAATAATATTTATTATAACTTTAATAAGAATATATAATAATATATAAATTTTAATTATATTATAATTAATCGAGTAAAAGATAATATAATAATATAAAAAAGTAAAAAGTAAAGAGATAAAAAATAAATAAATAATCTTTTACTCGCGTAATTATCTTTCTTTTTTATTATTTATCTATTTAAAATTTTATTTTAAGGAAGATCTTTTTATCGGAGTACCTCGATAAAAGAGGGAAATATAATAAAGATATTTAACCCCCGGTTAATTAAAATTTAATATCTTCGATTATAATAAAGTAATAATACTCTCGATTCGTTTCTTCGATTTTATCCCCCGAACCCGATTCGGGCGATTCGTTATCCGAGTCGGATAATAATATAAACGATTTAATATTTAAATCGAATAATAATATAAATTAACTCGGATTTCGGCCTTTAAATTACTTTATTAAACTTTTATCTTTATATATTTCTTATTATAATAACTAGTAAATAGCCCTTTTCCCTATAATATTAATATTTATAACTCTTTCGTCGCTTTATATTTAAATTATATATATAACCTCCGTTTACAATTTAAATATAGATTTCCTCGGTTATTTTATAACTTTTCATAAAGAATTTAGGGTTATAAATAATATTATATTAATCTTAATTAATAAATAAATTAATATAGAAGAAATTCCTTCTTTTAATTATCGTAGATACGAGATAAATACTTCGCTCGATATTTAGTAGTTCGTAGAACTACCGATTACTTAATATTTTAAGGTTAAAAGTATAAAATAAATATACTTTTTTTATTTCTATTATTCTATAAAACTCTTGGACCTACTTTAAATATTAATAATTAAAGACTTTTATAAAAGTATTTTATAAATAAATATATTATTATTTTTAGTCTCTTTAACCTAAATTCTTTATTTTTATAATAATTTATACCTCGTTTATTAACCTTCTTTCTTATATAGTAATAAAATTCGTTTCGACCGATCTTTATTCGTATATTTATATACTATCCGTATATTAATTATAATAATATAGTTTTATATTTAGTTTATAAATTATTATATTTTTATAAAGATAGCTCGGATTAGAAAAGTCCTTTTTTAATATTTTCTAATATATTAAATTCTTAAAAATATAGATTAAATAATTATTAATTTAGTTATAATCTATCTCCCGTTTATTAATCTCGGTATTCGGTATCGTTAGGCCCTATATAAACACTTTTACTCGATTCGCTTTAATAAATATAATTAAACTTTCGAGAAAGCCCTTTAGGTTAAATATCTTTATTATATTTAATATTATATATTAATAACGAGTATCGTATTTATAGATTTAGCGTAAATAAATATCCTTATCTACGTCTATTTATTAATTTAATTTATCGAGGTATAAAAGAAGTTTAGTTTTTATAATCTTTTTTTCTTTTTCTTTTCTTTTTTAGTTAAGTAGTATAAACTCTATCTCCCAATACTCTAAATTATCCTTTATAGTAATAATTTTAATATAACGAGTATTATACTTTATTATTCACTTTTAATAATCGTTATATTTATTCGTTCGCTTATAGTAGTTTATTAATAATATTAAATATATCCTCTTTATTATTTAAATATTATAAGAGTCCGATAGACTATATTATTTAATTATCGGTACTATATAAATAAAGACGTAGAATTTAGAGAAGTTAAAATATAGCTCGCCCGTTTTTTTATTAATTAATTTATACTTTTTAAAAACTTCTTTTAAGAGATTAATTTTATTTAATATTATATTTATATACCTAAGTATTTCTTCGTTATACGAACGATATTTGATAAATATAATAAAGTTAATAATTACTCGTTTTATATATAATATTTCCGGTATCTCTTTTAATAATAAAGGGGTAAATACGGGTATAATTATTTATAAAAATTATTTACTCTCCTCCCCCGTTTATTAACTAATTTTATTAAAGTTTAGGAAATATTTTAAATTAATATATTTAAATATAACTCGAAATCGATTATTATAATATCTAAGGCCGCTAGCGCAGAGCTAGCGGCTTAGTAATAGTATAAAAAACATAAGGTAATTACGGGGTTTATTATTAAATAGTTTTTAAATTCTAAATTTAATAGTAGAACTAATCTCTAAGAATTCTAATAATACGGGGGAATACTAACTCGATATAGAATTATTAAGAGTTAGAACCCCGCGATATTAAAGTTAGAACCCCGTATCGATAAATAATAATATTATAGAGGTAGCGGGGCGTAGGTATATATATTATATTAATATCTTTAACGGGGCGTAGATATATATAATATATTATTATTTTATAATTACCTCCTCTTTTAGGCCTTAGTCCCTAGGTACCCAAATATTTTAATTAAAAAATATTTATTAAAAAACCTTTAAACCCCCTAAGAGAAATAAAGAAAAAAAGTTATTTAATATAACGACGTTATTATATAATAATCTAAATATAAGGCTATATACCTAATCTTTTAATATTTATAATACTAGTCACGGAATAATATTTAGTTAATTAGTCGAAATTTATTAAAAAACCTTTAAAACCCTTTAAGAGAAATAAGGGAAAAAAGTTTTCTAGTTTATACTATCGGTCCTATAGCGCTAATATATAGTACTAGTTACGGAGCGACACGAAACTATTCCTATAATATTATAATATAGTATTAGTAACGGAAAAGTAATACTATTAAATTACTTCTACTATATAATAGTACTAGTAGTAAATAAATAATATATTTATAAAACTATCCCTATAGCGCTAATATATAGTAATAATAATTAATTAAATAATATTTCTTTCGTCCCTATAGTACTATTATATATAATAGTAGCGGAGCGAAATAATATATACTATCGTTCCTATAACGCTTATAGTAAATATAGTATATTAAATTATTCCTATAGTACTTATAGTACTAGTAGCGGAATAGCGGTAGCTACCCTTACTATATACTCCTACTATACTATAAAAATACTAGTAATAAAGTATTATATATAAATAATATAACTCTAATATTATACCCGGAGATTAGTAATAATATAACTATTATAATAACGGTAGTTATTATTAATAAAAGCGAGGTAACGGAGCGGAGGCGCGTATCGATATATAATAATAATAAAATATTTAGCGCGACGGTTTATTATTAAAATAAACTTACTCGTCTATTTATTTCCTCTCTTCGTAACTTCTTTAACCTTTTATATATATTCTTACTCTAACTCTATAATAGCGTTCTAGTATTATAACTAATATATAGATAATATTTCGTTATATATAGCTTTTTTCTAACTCTATAAATAACTCTTATTTACCGATAGTATTAATTTATTTATATTAATATAGTTTAGTTATAAATATACTAGTAGATATAAATAATCCGCTTTTAGCGCGACTACGTAATATTAATTATAATAATAATTTACTACGCTTCGTAGTTCCTTTACTAAGTCTATTTTTATTAATTTAATAATAATTATATTCGAGGTATATCCCCTCCTTATATACTCTATTATATTAATCGCTACGGAATCGACTATTATATAAAGGTAAATCATAACCGTAAATTTTAAAATAATATATATTAATAATAAAAGATCCTTAAATCTTTCTAAAGGAAGATAAAGAGGTTTATATATTAATATACCCGTATCGGTAATAGAACTCCTAAAGAAGAACGTAAATATAAATTAATAAATAAGGAAATTACCTAGTAGTATAAAGTATATAATAAAATAATAATAATTAGTAGGTAAATCTTTATTATAATTATTAATTTATAAAATTAATTAACGGCGGTGAACTAGTATATTAAGGAATTAAAGATAATAAATAAAATTCTCGAAGAAAAGGCCGAGAGTTTCTACTAGTATAAATAAGACCTTAAGAATTATATTAAGGATACTATATCTTTTTTTAAAAATTCCGATAGAAACTAAATATTTTATATAATATAATAATAATATCGAATTCTTTTTTTCTTAAATCGGCGCTAGTTAAACTTACCTAAATATATTATTTAATAATATATTCTAGGCGTCTATATAAATTATACCTAAAGTAAAAATATTTTTATAAATACAATATCTTATCGCTATTATATATAAATAGTTTAATAATAAATTTAATTTAATTATACTTTAAAACCGTATAATAAAATTATAAATATAAAGGAGAATATCCGTTATATAAATATTAATATAAAAATTGTAATATTTACTTTTAATATCGGTTTTATTTACTCCGCCTTATCGCTTTATACGGCTAGGTAACCTCTTTAATTATATTTATATATTTATATTTACTACCCGCCTATTTAAAGATTTTAATTAGTTTATTAATATTAGTAAACTCTTTATCTAATAATTATTAATTATATTCTTCGCCCTAATTAATTTATTTAAATTTTTACTAGATATTTTCTTTATTCTTAACTTTATTAATTACCTCTTCTACTTTTTATAATTTATTATTATTAATAAATTCGGGGGTTTATATAAAAGATTCCGCCGTATTAATATAATCGCGAAGATAATATAATTTAAATAACGATATATAAAAGATATTATAGATTCTATATATAGAAGGTAGTAATAAATAGTAAATTTATACTCTTATTTTATTAATAATCTTAAAGGGCCTTATAAACTTATAAAATAATTTTTCATTTAGGCGCTTTTACTTTAAGTTTTTTATTATTAATATAATTAAATTATTAACCTTATAACTTTATAGTTTATATATTTTATTATACTATTTAGTTTAGTATTCGGTAGCGCTTTATAAATACTTTATAATTTTATTCTTTAAAACTTATAACTATTATATTTTATTATTTATAACTAGTATCTTTTTTTCCCTAGAGTCGTCCTCGACCTCCTAGCGGATTTTAAAATAATAATTATATATATAGAAAAACGGCGTCGTTCCGATAACGGTACTCTAATTATTATTAATTAAGAATTTTATTATAAATAGTAATCTAGCCTAATTAATTAATTTATTATTAATAAATATACGTAAATAATACTTTAATATTTAATTTTAATACTTTATCTACTTATCCGTTTAGAGGTAAAAGATAGTATTTAAATATCGTTTAATTTTCGAATAAAAATATATAGTCGACTAGAAAGTGTTTATAAAAATAGAGCCTCTATTACTAACGATACTATTAGGTATATTATAATAATAAATAATTTTAAAATAAAATACTTCCGCTAGCTAAATAATATTAATTTTAATAATTATAAATATATACCTAACTATTTTAATAAATCGATTTATAACGATAAAGATAATATTATAAATAGTACCTCTATATTTACTAGGTAGTAAACTAGTTATAAAATCTATAAAAATTTCCTTCTATAATTAAATAGTAATAGGAAGCGAATTTAATTCGTTATATAAACGATATCGCGGCGCCTTCGTCCGCTAATATATATTATAAGTTTTAATATAATTTATAATTTACTTTAAGCTACCCTCCTAGAAAAATTTTCGGGTAAATAATTTATACGACTTTATAGCGCTAGAATAGCCTATTAAATAATTATTATAATATTTCTTTATAAACTCTTCCCTTAGAGCTTTATCTCTTAATATATAAAAACGATTATTATATTTTAATAATCTCTCGGAGTTTATAACCTATACTTTATTCTTTATATAATAACGGTTCTTTAATATATTTATTTTAGTTCGAAAAGAGTTTACTTAATTATTATAAATTTATAATTCCCGAATTAACGTTTTAATAGGCCTTTTAAAATTATTATATATAGTTTTAAATACTACTATAATATCCCGCTTTAAAATTACTACTTTTAATTTTATAATTTAAAAAGTAGGGGTTATAATTACTTTTACTTTTTAATTTTTTCCCGATAATTAACTATTAGTCTAAAGAGTAAGTTTATTCTAAAGCGTTAATAATAATTTAGTATTTAACGACGATACTCCCTTATAATTAAAACGCCGCGACGGTATATTAATAAAATTTAATTTTTTAGTATAATAGAAGATCTTAAAGTTATAAATAATTAATTTAAATATTTAATAAACCTACCTAAAGTTTAGCTTCTTTTATTTTATAAAACTCTTTAGATTATTATAATTAATTTAGATTTTAATATAATAAAGACTATTTTTTAGATAGTATCGCTATTATTTTATTACCGTTATAATAGCGAGTAATTCTTAATTATAAGTTTTATAGTTCTATTCTAGAGAATTTAATTTCCGCGATTAAAATATTATAAAGTATTAATAACTATCTTTATTCTATTATAATAATATAGAGTTAAGGCTAAAGTTAGAAGTATTTATCTTTATATATAATTATTTAATTAGATTATAATAGCGCAGAAAAAGCGCGTTTACGAATATATTTTATAAAATCTAAAACGCTTCCGTAGCGCCGTCTATTTATTTTAACGGATTTACTTTTTTATTTATTTTACTACTTTTAAATAGGCTAGTAAACGGCGTAATTATATTTAAATAATTATAAATAAATTATTTATAAAAGTTAACGAAGCCTAAAAAGATTTATACTTCCTAATATATTTTTAGTTAAGACTATTCCTTAATAGTCCTAATATATTCCGAGTCTATAACTACTTTATTAGTAAATATAATAAAATTTAAAGAGTCGACTGTTTCGGTATTAAATTAATACTTTTTAAGGTTAATAAATAACTAGAATTAATATAATTATTTAAGTATTTATTTAATATACCGTTAATACTCCGCTGGATTAATACTATAAATTAGGATATTATCTAGAAATACTATATACGTTATATCTACTAAATTTATAAATATACGATTAATATAAATTTAAAATATCGCCGGTGCGTTAACGAGCCTAAAAGGTATAACTAAATATTCGAAATAACTATAGCGAGTTCGGAAAATAATTTTTTATTTATCGTTTTTCTTAATCTAGATCCTATAATAAGTATCCTTAAGATCTAATTTTATAAAGATTTTAAAACCGTATAAACGGTTTAATATCTCGGTGATTAAGGGTAGTAAATATCGATTTTTAATAATTACCGCGTTTAAACCCCGGTAATCTACGTAAAGACATAGCCTACTATTCTTTTTAGATATAAAAAGAATAGGTACTCTAGTTAAAAATATTAAATAACGGATCTAATCTTTATAAAATAAAGATTCTAAATAACGCCGTAGCTCTAATAATTTAGTTTAAAATAAATTATAAAAATATTTATAAAGCGGGTCTTTATTAATTTTTATTTTAATAATATAATCCTCTTATTTAAAAATAAGTAGGGTACTCGCCTTTTTATTAAAAAAAATATTATAAAACTTTATAAGTTCCTTAAGAATCTTTAGGTTAAGAAATTCTTCCTATTCGCCTCACGCTATTATAGTATATATAACCGCGAATATATTCGGTTTATTTTTAAAATTACTAGTGAACTTGGCCGGTTCCTTAATTTATAAATTATTAGAATTAATTTTAAACCGCTATTAATCCGCCTTAAAATTAATTAATATTTTTAATTAATATAACTTAGGTATACCTAGAATAATATCTAAATCTTTAAGATTTATAGTATAGAATAAAGTATTATACTCACGCCCTTAACTTTAATTATCGACTATTTAATAGTTTAATTAATACGCGCTATAATAATATATACTTTATTTATTAATTACTTTAGTTAGTAGTAAAGTAGTATTATAAAGTTCTAAATTATTTTTAATAATAAACTACTATAAAATTAAATTAATCTACGCTTTAGAGTTAATTAAGGTAATAAATTATTTAATTTTATTTTAAAGAATAATCTAACTCTTAGAAAGAATAAAAGAGTATATTTTTATTAATTGTTTTTCTTATCTTTCTTCCGAGGCGTAAATTAGATTTAATCGCTTTTTATTAATACCGCGCCGACGTATATAACTAGTTTATCTAGGTCGGGATATTTAGACTTAATATAACCTTCCGTTTTATAATATTAATAAATAATCTTATTATATAAAGAATTAATAGTATTAACTTTATATTCATTACCCTTCTCCTTTAAATATATTTATTTAATACTATCGCCGGCGTTAGATTTAATAATTCGGTCTATTATAAATTTTCCTTTATTAGAGTTCTTTAAATAGGAACCCGAATTAAAATTAAAACCGCCTATTAACTATATATACTCTAGATTCTTTTTTTATATAATAATCTAAATAAGAATTTCTTCCCTTTAAATAAATATATTACCGGTATTAAGGATTTTATTTTTAAATTTAAATTTAAATTTAGTTAAAAAGAAATTTATTTTATACTCCTCCGAAAACGGGGGTAATTAAGTCTTTATCTCTTTAAAGTAGGCCTTAAATAATAATATTTTTTAGGTAGGCTATTATTTAACTTCCTCCTACTTTTTATAAATAAAGAGACGGCGGTTAACTAGATTTATTATTAAATTAAAAAGAAACTTCTTAAAAAAGTTAAATATGATACTAATTAAACTATATAAATTATAGTATTTATACTACTACGTTAAAGAGTCACCTTCTAACGAATTTATATAATATATAATTCTTAAATAATCGGTAGTAAAATACTTAGGATTAATTAAAAATTTAATATTTACGTCGCGGAACTAATATAAATATTTACCTTCGCTCGCACCTTTATAAGAATGTATTTTATTAGGGCGTAGTATTTTCGCCTTAATAAAGATATCCTTATTAAGTATAGTTAAACTTATTATTATTCTACCGGTAGGTATAATAATTAGGGGACCTCTATTAAAAATAATAAATTCTATTAATACTCCGCTAGCGGGCGTAGAAATAGTAGGATTATATAATTCTTAATTTTAAATTTATAATACCCCTAACTTTTACTATTATTTAAGGCGACGATTTTCTTCTTTAATAACTTTAAATTATACGTCTAAAATCTCTTCGGGGGTAATAATACCTCCGAATTTATTATCGTTTTTACGGCGGGGGTCGTCGGAAGGGGGTTAATTAATATTATTATTATTATTAAATTCTTCTAGACGTCCCGAGGTTAAACTCGATATTATAATAACGATAGGTCTTTTCTTTAAAAAGAGTTAAAAGATTAAAACTATAATATTTAAAGTCGCTAGCGTAGAGCTAGCGGCTTAATAATAATATAAAAAATATAAAATAATTATAGAGTTTATTACTAGGTAGTTCTTAAATCCTAGATTTAATAATAGAACTAATCTCTAAGGATTCTAATAATACGGGGGAATATTAACTCGATATAAAATTATTAAAAATTAAAACCCCGCGATACTAAGATTAAAACCCCGTATCGATAAATAATAATATTATAGAGGTGGCGGGGCGTAGGTATATATATTATATTAACGCCTTTAACGGGGCGTAGGTATATATAATATATTATTACTTTATAATTATCGAGTAAAGTTTTTATCTCTTCTTTTATTCTACTCTTTTTAATATATTAAATTTATTAATTTAAAAAGTAGTTTATTAGCCTTTTTATTATTAAAGTATATAATATATTAAAGATTTAAATCTCGAAAATATTAACTACGAAATAACCCTCCGCGAAACTATAACGGTCGTATATTATTATATCTAATAATTATTTAGATATATCTTTATCGTAGGTTCTTTAAACGCGTAATTATTTTATATATTACTCCGGTATCCTTAAAGAATATAAAATCTTAAAGTATAATCGCTCGCGTTTATTTAATAATATTAAATATACCGGATAATATTTATTACTTTTAATAAAAGTAATTAAAATTTATTCTTTATAATCGCTAGGTATAGAAATTAAAATCGGATAATATCGTCGGATTAGTTTATTCGTATATATAATATAAATCCCCTTCCGAGCGTACTTTTTAAATACTTTAAAGTTACGTCGTTAATATAAATAAATATTAATTATAACTACGATTAATTTACTCTTTATTATAAATTTTAAAATATAATAATATATTTCGGTTTTCGCTCTATTATAGATTATTAATATTAAGTTAAATAATATTATTTCTAGCCGAGTCTTTATTTATTATATACTCCGTTCGAGGTTATTAATAATAATATAAACCGGCTAGGCCTATTTGTCTTCGTAGATTCGAGATAACTAAATCTTATCCGATCCTATTATTACCGGTATAACGGTCGAGTTATTAAATAATTTATTCTATATTTATTATTATTAACCGGTTATATATATTTTACTAATAATAAAATCTACGTTAAGAATTCGTTAGCGTATTAATATATAATTAAGGCTCGAATTTAATAATATATATTCTAGTAATACTTTTATAATAGATATTATATCGAAGTAGAGGATAAAATATATTCTAGGCTCGTTATTAAATTTATTTATATAAATCTAGAAGGTTTACTAGACCTAGTTCTTATTAATATTATTATATTTTATATTAAATAATTTGGATTTTAATAATAAGATATTATCGAAGTTATAGTATTTATAAAAAAGTCTTAATCGACGGTGTTTAAAAAATTTATTTATATAATTATTAAAGAGTCGCGCGATATATATTTACTCGGTTATTATATAGTTTATTTTTAATTTAAAGAGATAATAATCCGTACCCGATTCGGATAATTACTCGAATAAAGATTTTAAATCTAGTATATTTTATTATTATTATTAACCTCTCTATACTTTACTCCGGTAAATATTATTCTATCGATATAATTATTAAAAACAATATTATATTAATATCGCCCGAAGTCGTTATAAAGATTATTTATTTTATTATTTAAATTAATACGTCCCGAAGATAATATATTTTATAGTCCTCCGCGTTTTAAAATACTTATTCTATAATATCGTTATTTATATATTTATTTAATATATATCGTTTTTTTAAAAAATACTTATATCTTTACTTTAAAAGCGACTTTTATTATTAATATTATCTTTATTTTTTTCGTTTATATAAATTAGGGGCTTTATAGGATCTTTATAAAAATATATTTATTTCCTACGCGTTTAATTAAAGTTATTAAATCGGCCTTCATATTATAATAAATATCTAGAAAGATTATTATTATTAAGATATTACTTTTTATAATATCGATATTATCGATTTATTCGTCTTAATAATAATATAATTTAAATTCTCTTTTTCTAATAAATCTATCGATAGGGTAAAATATCGATTAATTTAAAATCCTTATAGAATTAATATTTATATAAATCTAGTACTACTCGTTAATCGTCCGAGATATATACGAACTACGTAGTATATTAGGTTATTTATATATTAGGTATATTAAACTTCGAAAATAAAATTTAGTCTTTAGAATATTAAAGAAACTTTATAAAGTCTTGAAAATAAATTCTTGATATTAGGTATAATAATTAGCTAGTATAACTATAATAATAAAATATTAATATTATAAGAATATCGTCTAGTTTAATATGTAAAAGACTATAAAAAGAAATAGTATATATTATTTTATTTATTTAAACGAGAAAGAGGCTAGATTAAATCTATATATTAAATATTAAAGTTAAGAAAGGAGATCTTTTTAAGAGTTTATATATATTAATTAATAAATATATAAAACTTATTTTTTAATATTAAGTTTATAAAGATTTTTATATTATCTTTTTACCCCTTTATCGGATTTTTTATAAAATATATTTATTATTAAAACGGGATAATTACTCGTTAATATAAATATTCCTCCGTTTAATAAAGATATAATATATTAGCTTATCGTATCCTTAGCGATTATATTTAATAATTATAATATTCTCGATCGTAGGTAAACTCTACCGCTTCTAATTTAAAAAATAATATAATATTAATTAAGAAATAATTATAGTTTAAATTTATTACTATATTTAATAATAGTTATAAATCGTTAATAGTACTAGAGTATGAACCTATATAAATATTTCGATAATATAGTATTTAGTTAGAAGTAAACGATTTTTTATATTATTTATTTTATTTATTTCTCCCGTTATATCTTTTTTTATAGTATATTAAATATAGTTTTAATCGACTCGGACGTTTTTTATTATCTAGTTACTTTTAAGATTTAAGAATTTATAGAAATAAAAATATTAACCCCTAATAATAATCCTATAATAATTTGAATATAATAATAACTTTATTAACTACCCGATCGAATATAATTCTACTCTAATAAATATTTAGTTATATATTATATTAACTCGTATTTAATACGCGAACTTAATATTATTTTAATATTTATTTCTAGTTATTATTATTTTATTATTCTTTACCCTCTTTATTTTTATTTAAATCTAGATATTAAGGCTCTCCGTTCAATACCTTAGTATAACGTCGATAGGACCTAGGTTAGTACTCGTAGAGAAGAGTATTAAGGATTCAAGAATAGTAGGCTTCGTATTAATATAAGATAAAACTAGATAAATTTAATAAACTTAATTAATAGTTTAATAAACGTTTATATTTAGAATTTATAATTAAAAGTTTTAAGGGAAGTTAAATACGAAGCTCCTATTTATTAAAGAATATATTATCTATATAATAGAAATAAATTATATTAAGAGTAATATACTTACTTTATTTACACCTCGAGTATAGTAAATAGTCTTTATTTACTCTATTTATATAGTAAATATAATAAATAGTTTTATTTACTTTATTTACTCTTTAATCGTAGTAAATAGTTTTATTATTAATATCCGCTCTATTTTATAACCGAGTAATCCTAATATTATATAATATTTGTAATACTAGGTTCCCCTCCCGAAACTTTTATTTTAAAAGTTAACTATCGGTTATAATTAATATTTAGCTCTCTCTCGTCTTTATTTTATTATTATAAATAATAACTTCGTAAATCTCTTTTTAATTTAAAGTTAGTTATATATATTTACTAGCGCTACGCCGAGAAACGATATCCTAAAAAATATAAGATCGGAGGATACTCGGATAAATATATTAAATATATTTATATTAGGCGGGAATATAACCTAGTATTCTTTTTATTAATAAAATAGGCTCGTTTTTAAATATTATAAAAAAAGAAATTAAAAGAAACTAAAATAATATTAACGAAATAAACTCGTCTTTAAACCGAAATCGAGTTACTAGAAAAAAAAGAAAAATAACTCGTTAAAAGCGAGTTAAAAAATATTACTAAATTAAAGAAAAATAAAAAGGTCGACGGTATTAATCTTAAACTTAACGACTTTTTATTTAATATATCCTCCGAGTAACTATAGTTTAAGGATAAATTCGATTAATCGGCCGTACTCTTTATTCCCGATAAAATCTTTATAAAAGATCTAGGTAGTTTTTAAAATTTATATTTAACTCTTAAATATTCTCCGACTCGTTATATTCTTTTTATTTAATAAAATAATTTTAATCTTTTTTATCTAGAATTTTCTTTACCTTAAACTCCGTTTCTTCTTTAATCTAGAAATAAAAGGTATTTTATAAAGGTATATTAAAATCTATTAACTCTAATAAAGATATATAGAATATTAAATATACTTTAATATCGGCTAGAAGATTTAGTTTATAATTAATTAATCCTTTATTCTTTTTAATTAAAAACGGTCCGATTTTAATATAATCTAGTTTCTTATTTAATTTTTTACTCTTTATATTTTTTATTAAAAAATATATTTTATCCCCCTCCTTTAATTAAAGATACTCTTTTCGATATTTATTTACTATCTTTTTAGTCCGAGTATTCATTTAATTAATTTAGGTTTATACGTCCCGGTATAATACTTTTATATTAACTATATAAATTAAGGCCTTTTATATATTTAATCCCTATTTAAATTCGAGGAATATATTAATATATTTATTATAATTCGCGAAGAATAATATAAGTTTAGTAGTATTAGACTTACTATTATTAAATACTAGTTAAATTATAAATAAAAGCCTTACCTAATTATTCTATTTCTTATTAATATAATATCGTAAATATATCTTTATTATCTAGTTTATCCGCTCCGTTTATCTATCTATTTATAGATAATATATAGTTAATATTCGTAACTTAGTTTTAATAATATTAATTAGTATCTTCTAGTAGTTTAAAGTAAACTATTTATCTTTATTAGAGATAATTAATTTAAATATCCCGTAATTTCTAATTAATCGATTTAGTAGTATAAAGGCGATTTATTCTACTTTATAAATTTCTTTAATCGGTATTATTATAGTATATTTACTAAATTTATTATAAATTACTATAATAAAGTTAAAGGTCTCTATCGTAATAAGGTCTTTTAATTTTAGTAGTTTAATAACGAAGTCTATTATAATATCGTCCTATAGTATCTCTAATACTAGGGCGAACTAGATTTAACCGTATTTAATATACCTCGTAGATTTATTCTACTAGTATTCGATATATTTCTTAATATATTTTTCGATATACGACTATAATCCCGGCGCGTTATATTTTTTATAGATAAATTTTATAATCTTAATAACTCTAGGGTATCCTTAAACTAGATTATTATAATAATCGCGAATAAATTCTTTAAAATATCCTTTAGGAAGGTATATTTTCTTATTATATTCTAATAATTTAATTTATAGCTACTAACTTTTTAGTGTTATAATTAAAGTATTATTTTTATATTCCTTCTAGATACTATTAATAATTCCGGGAATAAAGATATATAATATCGCTACTAATTATCGTACTAAAACTAGCGATCCATCCTATTATTAAATAAGAACTAATTATATTATTATATCCTTATTCTTTATATAATCCTCTCGTTTATTAAATATATCGGCACGACCGTTATTCTTTCTTAAAATATAGAAAATCTTAAATTTATATTATCTTAATAATTCTAACTACCTAACCTATCTTCGATTTAACTATTTCGTTATTATAGAGTTAAGAAGATTTTTATAGTCCGTAAAGATAATAAGATTTAAATAACTTTTTACGTATACCCTTTATTATTCTAATAAAGATACTACTACTAATAATTCTTTATTATAGATATTATAGTTTTATTCCGCTAATAATATTTTCTTAGAATAATATATAATAGGGTATTATTTATTATCTCTTTATTAAAGTATATAAACGCCTATTATTAAATTTAAGGTATCGGTTTCGATTCGAGCTAATTTATTACTTTAAAAGGAATATAATACCGGCGGCTTTTTATAGGCCTCTTTAAACGCCTCGAAAAATTATTATTATTCTTTCCTTTATTAGAAAGCGATATTTTTCTTTATAATATCCGTTAATAATAAGGCCTTTTTAGAGTAATCCTTAATAAACTTTCTATTAAAGTCCGTAAATTCTAAAAAGCTCTATACCGTTTTAATATTATATAACGTAAGTTATTTTTTAATACTTTTAATCTTTTTAAGGTTTATATAAATACCTCTAATATTAATTATAAACTTAAGAAATTTAATTAATTCTTTATAAAACTTATATTTCTCTAGTTTAAGAAGAAGTCTAGTTAATAATAAATAAATTAAGATATTCTATATATATTAAATATATTCTTCTTTATTAGTAGAGTAAATCAAGATATTATCGAGGTATATAATTACCGTTATATCTAGGTATACTCGTATAATATTATTAATTAATATTTAGTAGGTTACTAGTATATTAATAAATCCGAAGAGTATTATTAAGTATTCGTAATAATTATATTTAATTTTAGAAATAGTCTTCTACTCCTCGCTTTCTTTTATTCGAATTAGATTATATACGCCTCGAAGATCTAGTTATATAAAGATTTTTACTATTATAAACCGATCCTATAACTCGCTAATATTTAATAAAGAATACCGATTTTTTACTATAATAATATTTAGCTTTTAGTAATCTATATATAATTATAGACTTCTATCTTTTTTTATTATAGAGAGGATTAGATAACCTATTAATAATTTAGATTCTCGAATAAATCTTTTCTTAAAATTCTTATCGATATACCCGCGAAGTACTCCGAGTTCTTTTTCTAATAAAGTATAAATAGGTTTAAATATCGGTTATTTATTTAATTCGAGTTCGATTTTATAATTTTATAACTAATATTTAGGTAATATTTTTATAGTTATTTTTTTTTAAAAAAGGTATTTCTATTATTAATATTCTTTAGGGATATTAAAAGGTTTATTTTTATTTTTAAAAACTTTAATTTATTCGCCCTATTAACCTCTTTAATTAATATATATCGAATCGGATCCTCGTATAAAGTTATCTTTATACGAAGATAAAGTATTATAAACTTCGACCGGGCTACGGTTCGATTTCTTATCTATAACTATCCTTTATAAATATATAGGTATTATATTAATAATATCTTTAATATATAAAAATATAAGTACTCCTCTCTTCTAATCGATTATTAGATTATATTTCTTTAACTAAGATATTCCTAGAATAATATAATAAATAGTTATTTTTATTATATCGAAGGTAATTTCCTTATAGTAGTATTAAATAATAATTAATAATAGGAATATTTCTTTATTTATTCTTCTTGCTAATAGCTTCGACCCGTCGGTTAATTAAAATTTATATTATTTCTTCTTTTTTTAAATTAGTAGGTTAGTTATTCAAATTATTATTTAAAATATAAAGTTACTAGTTACTCCCGAATCTATTATTATAACGATTCTATATCCGTTAACTTTTACTAGTATTTATATATATATACCGTATTAAACTAAGTATAGATATTATTCTAAAATTAATATATTAATCTCCTCGTATTTTCCTTTAATATAAAGAACTAGTCTTTTCCCGATAAAGATAAGAATTTATAGTACTCTTTAGACTCGAAGTATCTTTCGTAATCTTCGATTAAATAATAGTATTATTCGTCCTAATTATAATACTTTATCTTTTTACTATATTTTATCTAGTTTTATAATCGTAACTACTATTCTTTATTATAGCTCGGGAAAACTTAGTTCTCCCTTTTCTTAACTAGTTACTATAAATAATTATCTTTAACGTAGTTATTCTATTAACTATAATTATATTTTAATTTTATAATATATTTTCGCTCTCCTAAACTATTATAATAATATTTATAATACTCGTTTATATATATTAATTAATATATTTCCCTATATCTAAGGTAATATTCATTATAAATATAATTAATTTTAAAGAGTTATCTCTTTTCCTTCTTTTTTTCTTCGGGTTTCTTTTCTAATACGATAAATTAAATTTTAAAACTATCGAGGTAATCTACTACCTACAGTTATCCTTTAGAATTTATTATATTTTATTCTTATTTTTATCCTTCCTCTAAATCTTCCTTTAGAATTTTATTATTATTATTATTTAATTCTTCGAGCTCTCGAATTCTTTAAATAATTTCTTTTTTAATCTCCCTCTACTTCTTTAATAGATCGTTAAATATAATATTATTTTATATTAGATTTTTAGAGGACCCGGTTATACTATTTAATATCTCTTTCTTAAATATATTTAATTATTATCGATTTATTATATTTTTTAAATAATAGTTCCTAGCGATATAACCCGGTTTATTATAATTATAATAATTTATTATTTTTTTACTCTTTTACTATTATTTATTTCTTTTTTAAAATTCTTTTATAGGTCCCTTCTTAATAAAATCGAGTTTTATTAATATATAATTATACGGGTTAGGTTTTTTATAGTAGTAATAACTAGCCGAATTATATTCGTTATTATAAACTCTTAAACGTCCTTATCCGTTAACTTCTCCGTTATAGTGTTTTTTTATTATATATTTACATAGTTTATTATTAATTTTAATTATTTATTTTATAAATATATCGAGGTTCTTTATAACGGCTCCTATTTATATAAATTCGTTTTTTATATTATCTTTTAGTCCTCGTCGATATATTATTATAAAAGTAGTATCGTCCTAGTCTATAAATATTATATAATATTAAAATTATACCGAGTAATTAGATATAAACCTTCGTTATATTAAATATTAAATAACGCGAACTATTATACTACTTTCGTTAGATAGTTTAAATATATAGCGAATCTCGGTTTTAAACTTAAAGAAATTCTTTATTTAAAACTTTATTAATAAATTATCGGTATTATTTACTATTTTTATATAACGCTTTAGGAATAGTTTAACCTATTTCTATATATTATTTTTTATATAAATTATTATAAAGATTATCTATTTAATAATTAATATAGTATTCTTATTAAATACGAAAAATAATTAGAGTTATAATAATTAATCGTTAAGTTTCTCGCGTTCTTTATAATAATAATTTAGGCGGGTAACTTTAATACGGCCCTCTTCTTTTATAATATTACGTCTTTTAATACCGTTTATAATATTTAAAACTAAGGTCTTTATTAATTTTAAAATATTTATCCTAAAGGTATTTAAAATATTAAGGCTCTCCGTTTAATATTTTAATATAATATCGATAGGACCTAGGTTAATATTTATAAAAAAGAGTATTAAGAATTAAAGAATAATAGGTTTTATATTAATATAAAATAAAACTAAATAAATTTAATAAACTTAATTAATAATTTAATAAACGTCTATATTTAGAATCTATAATTAAAAGTTTTAAGGGAAATTAAATATAAAGTTTTTACCTATTAAGAAATATACTATTTATATAATAAAAAGAAATCGTATTAAAAGTAATATACTCACTTTATTTACGCCTTAAATATAATAAATAGTCTTTACTTACTCTATTTATATAGTAAATATAGTAAACGGTTTTATTTACTCTATTTACTCTTTAATCGTAGTAAATAGTTTTACTACTAGTATCCGCTCTACTCTATAGCCGGGTAATCCTAATACCGTATAATATTTATAATACTAAAGTCTTCTACTTTATTATAGTCTAACGTTATAATAAATAAGATTTTATAAATATTAATATTAAGTTTCGACGAGTTTAATATTATTGTTTTAGCGCTATTAGTTATAAAATAAATAACGCGTTTATTTATTTTATTTATCGAAAATTAATTTATACTCTTTATTTATCCTTTCGCCCTCTTTATTTACTAATTATATTTTATTATTTTTATTTATTAATTATACTTTACTTACTTTATTTTAATCCTTATTAATAATATCTATTTTAATTTTACTTTCTAATATAGATAAATTATTTATCGTAATATTATTAATTCCTAACTTTTATATTAATATCGGTATAAATAGTCTCCGATAAAATATTAAAAATATCGAGCTCGGTTTATAATATAAACCGAAACTCTTCGCCGTAGTTAAAATAAAACTAAAAAGGAGAATATAAGAAATAAAAATATTAAATAGAACTCTCCGTAATAATAAAACTAAAGTTACTCGTTATTAAATTATTAATATTATTATTATTAATTTTAATTTATTTAATTATTCTCTCTTATTTAAAAATAAAAGGATACGATAAATTTTATATTTAATTAACGAAAATATTTCTAAAATTATAAATCGTTAATTTAAATAAGAATCCGAGGAGTTATATAAATCCCCGCGTTCTAAAGTTAAGAGGGCCGAAGACGATTACTCCGAAAATAAATTTTATATAAGAAATTACACCTCGCCTCCTCGAATATCTAGAGATCCTATAACGATTCTTTTTAAAATCTCGTATAAATATAATAATTAAATTGAATTTATTTAATTTAATATTATTTTAAAAGATAACTTAAAGAATAATAATAAACTAGTATAATTCCGGGTTAATTATATTAAATTAATCGATATTTTAATAATAAAGCGCTTTTAAAATAAATAAATAATTTATATTATAATAAATTCTAATATTCTACTCCTAGCGAATATATAGATATTAATTATAACGAGGATTTATAGGATATATTAATTAATATATAGTAAAGTAATAATCTTAAATAATTTCTTTATATTATATATATACCTCTCCGTTAATTAAATTATCTTATATAACGATTAAGATACTAGTTAATATAATTATTAATATTAATAAAAGATACCGGGATTATTATCGGTTAATATATCTAAAAATATTATAATCCTCTCCCGCGAAAAGAAAAGGTTTAGATAAAAAGGTTTTTTATTTTTATCGAATATTTAAAGAAACCTCTTATACTATCTCTTATTATTTAGTAATTTTATTAAACGAATCCGCCCCCGCCTTCTCCTATTAAACGAATTAAAATCTTTGTCGATATATTATCCGATAATAATAAGGAGGAAGAAGAGGCGCCGAAGGGTTTAATTATTAATTAATTATATTAAATAAAGAACCCGTCCTTATATAATATTAATATAAGGAAAATAATCTCGGCGAGGGTCGCTAAAATAGATATAATATTTATAAATATAAACGAGCGGGAAATTTTATAAATTCTTTACTCTTTATTTTTCGATTCGCCCGTAATTTATCTACTCTATAGTTTTATTATAATTAATAAAGAGGACCGACCCTAATAAGATAATAAAATATAAATATATATAAAATAGTTATTCTAGCTAAAACTCGGTAATAAATCTATTTATAATATATATATTATATGAGGGTTGAAGTCGTAGAAAATAATAAATAATCAAATAGTATCTTTTAAACTATATATTTATTAGTTTTATAATATTGTTTAGAGAAGATAACGGGCTAGGTATTATAAAGAGACTAGTAACGATAATAATTTAAAATTTAATAAAATTCGTTTTTAACTTTAGGTCTCTTCTAATAATATTATTAAATTAAACTATATTAATATCCGATTTAACCTAGATATTTGATATTTTCTTTAGTTATATTACTAAACGTTAATTTAGTTTATATTACTATTAATTTAATATTTAAAAGAAATTTTAGGATCTTAAAGAATTTAAAGAATCCGTTTATTATAGTAAATATCTCCTTCTATATAAATTATAATTGTAAATCGACGATAATATTTATTCCTTTATAGGTCGACTAGATACCCGTTATCCTTATATATATAAATATAAAGATATTATTATTCGTCCTATATAAAGTATTACTTTAGTCGTTACTTTAATAAAAATAATAAAGAATTAACTAAAGAAATAAATTAAATAAATTAATATAAATAATAAAGATTTAAAATTCTAGTATTTTTATACCTAGGTTAAAAAAAGTATTTTAATATTAATATTTAATAATTTACCCCCGAAAATATTAAATAATTATATTATAAATTGAACGAATCCGTAAAATTTAATTGAAAAGGAATTTTATTTATTTATAACTCTACTTTATATAATATATAGATTAAAAGGATTTTAAATCGACTAGATACTAGCCTTAAATATAATTTCTATATAAAATAAATCTTTATAGACGAATTTCATAAAATAGAAATTAAGACGAGTACCGCCGCTAGATTTATCCGAGATATTAAAGAAGATATTAAAGAACGAGTTCGAAAGAAATTCCCTAAAAATAATTTTAAAAAAGCCGAACTAAATAAAATATATAAATATAAATATAAATAAAATTTACTTTTCATATAAAGTTTTCTAATAACTTTATAAACTCGTATTTTAAAAAATTATATAATTATAATTAAATTAATTAAATAATCGTAGTAGCTTTAAGATTCGTTTATTAAATATATAATATTTTATAAAATCGAGGATATTAATTAAAGAATAACGAATTTACTCGTTTATATATATTTAAATAAAAATATAGAAAAGGCGGTTATAAATAAAATAAAAATAATTCTTAATTTTATCGAAATTAAACGAATACCTTTTATTAAGAATTTCGAGGGTACGGCCGAGTTTATTAAGTTTTTTCTTTATAAAATAAAATAAGTCTACTACTTTATTATAGAAACTTAATAAAAAGAACTTTATAAAAAAAAGTTATAAATTAATAAAAAGATATAAAAAGAGTATTAAAGATTTATAATAACTATTAAAGCGGCGAGTAAAGAAATATTTATAACGATTATTAATAATTATTTTAAAAAGGCCTATAAATTTCGCGCCGTGGGAGTTATATTAAACTTTCTAATATTTACTCGAACTAAAAACTTAATATTAACGGATAAAGAGTTTTTTATAAATTTTAAATATAATAATAATAAACCCCGTATAAAGTTCCTAGAGTTAAAGGGGAAATAAAAGAACTAGAATAAATATTTATAAAATAATATTTATATTTATTATCTCGATTATTTTATTAAGGATATACCTAAATTATTAATATTAAAAAAACTAATTAATCTACTCGGCTAGGATATTTATAATAAATTAAAAAGAATAATTATCTTTATTAATTTACCCGTTATTATTTATATTATATTATATATAAATTTAGACTTATCGGATAATATTTAATATAAAATTTATATTAATATTTATATAATAATTAGAGAAGTATTACCCCGGCGAGTCTTTATAATATAATTTATCTATAGATTAAATTAAACGGGATAAAGAATATATCTAGTTATTTATAAAAAGAGATAAAATTCGCTTTCTTTTATTTATTAAATATATCCTCGAGATTAGAGTAATTTTAATTTATACTTTTTATAATATTAATCTCGATACGGATTAAATATAATTCTTCGATATTTAATATAACGGGCGGTTTACGCGTTTATCTTAAAAGAATAAAAAGATCTATAACTATTATTTTATTCTAGATAATAAGAATTATTTAGATTAGATAATATTAGATAAATAAATAAGAAATAAGAAAATAAGGAAATAAGTATATTTAAGAATAAGAAAAGCGATAGGAAAATCCGATTAATATTAATAATCGGATAAAGAGGTGTTATTATAGAGGCTTTTTCTTATTATCGGCGAGTTAAAGACTTTATATAACTTTTCTTTAAACTATAAATAAGAGTTCTTTATTACTCTTTTATAATTATAGATTTAACGAGCTTTACCTATATCGGTAAAGCGGGAGACCGCACGAGAAAATCGAGGTACTAAATGCGCTTTTTACTACTTTAGGCGGAAAAATAATAAAAAGAGAACGTTATTCTAAAAAAAAAAAAAAAAAATTATTTTAAATAAAAAACCTAAAAATAGTAACTTCGGATTTAAGATTTTAAATCCGTAATTTTCTACTAGTACCGGGTAGCTCGCTAAGACTATATAGAGCGCTATAACTACGCTAATTTAATTTAGATTTTAAATTATATTAATTTACGAAAATTATATACGCGCGTAATACCCCCTAAACTAGCGCGGTATTATAGACTATATAATTCATTTAATACTATATATATCTAACTAGTATTTATTAGTACTATTTAGACTAGTTTATTTTTATTTATTTAAAATTATTCAAAATGAGTCGAGGTACTAAATATATATTTAGTAACTCCGGTGTCAAATTAATCTCTAGGGTTAGTATATGAGCTAAATAGATCTAAGCGCCTTTTCCGTCTTTTTCGGTAGAATACGGGCTCACCGCTTTACCGATATAGATTTAAATTAAAATAAACGATATAATTAATAATATTATCTTTTTATTTATATTATTTAACTAGATACTCTAGCCTATATTAATTAATATCTAGTAAAGATATTATCTTTATAATACCTCCGTTATTTAATATAATACTAAATCTTTAAATAAAGTATTTATATTATATACTACCCTAGTATACTAAATAGTAGACCGTTTTAGTATAATTAATATTTTGGTACTCTTTTAACGATAAGGTCTAAATTAATAAAATATAAAGTAATATTATATTTATATTTATCGTCGGTAAAAAGCTTTTATTAATAGTCTTTACTAAATAATTAATAAATATAATAATTATTTACTAATATCTTTTCGTACTTTTAATAAATTAAAGATATTTATCCGAGTTAAACGAGTCGATAATATATTAATTATTATTTATTTATCCGAGTCGGATATAATTTAGTATCCGATTCGATGTTCGTTAAATACATTTATATTAATATTATTTAATAGATTTAATAGAGTATTTAAAATAATATTTACCTAGATATTATTCTCTCTAATATATTAATATCGATATCTTTATTTATAATATCCTCTTTATTATTATTAATATCCCTATTAATACTTAATAGTTTATATCTTTATTTATATTATAGAAGATCTTTATAACTTTATTATTATTACCTCCTCCCTACCCTCCCTACTTTTTATTAAATTTTATATTAATATTAACTCTAGGAATTAAATAGTCTCGATTATTTCGCGTAACTTTATAATTAAGTAATCGTACTATAAGGAAATACGGATAATATTAAAAAAAGAGATAGAATAAAAGTATATTATAAATACGTCTTTAAAGAACCTTAAGAATTAAATTAAATTTAATAAAATATTGAAATAATTAAATAAAATCTTTTATTTTATTTTTATATCTAAAATACTTTAACTTTAATTCGAGAGCTATAAATTAAAGATAATTAAAAAAATTAATAATATATATAATTACTATTATAACTATAGACGGTATATTATATTATCTCTCTCTACCGATAACTCTTCTTATATAACGCGCTTCTTTAGTTTTAATAAAACGGGCTTTTATATATAATTAATCTAAATAACGGCCGATATATTTTTCTTCGTATTTAAACTCCTAAAGGAGAAGAAGCCTCTAATAAATATTATATTAAATAAGATCGAATTTAGAATATTTAAAAAAGTCCTCCGCGAAGATAAAATTTATAATAATTCTACCGATAAGATTATATATTATATCGGCGATAATAATATCGAAGTTAATTACACTCGTAAATTTAAAGCGGTTACGTTATAAATATATAAAAAAAGTGAAAATCCTATTTTATTTACTATTAAAGCGCGTATATAAAGTACGTAATATTTTATTTTAGATATTAAACCCGCCTAGGCTAATTCTAATATAATAAATCGGCGTATTTATATAAAACGTTAAATATTAAGTATATTATATATTTAAAGTTAATATTTATCCTATTTAGTATATATTAATCGGTTATAACTCCTTATTTACCCTTTTAAATTAAACTATTAATCGTGTTATTATTTTTATTAATAAATCGTATTTTAGTTATATATCTAGCTCGGTTTAATTAGTTATTATATAGTAAATATAAATTATAATCTACGCTCGTTATTATTTTAGAAAGATAGGAAGGAGGTTTTTTTTATAAATAATAAAATATTAATTATACTACCGCTATATTCAACGACTATAGATTAAATAACGTATTTAATTTTATTCGATTATACTTCGGCCGATACTCTAGCCCGAACTATAACGAATTTTAATTTATAAAATTATTAATATTTTTTCTAAATACTCGAGTTAACCTATATTTTTATAATTTATTAATTATATTTTATCTTTTTTATTTATAAATTATATTTTATACTCTTTATTTTTTAACCCTCTTTAATTTTATTTTAATTTATTATATCTTCTTTAATCTCGCTCTTTATCGTAAATAAATTATCTATTATAATATTAACGGATTCTTATTTTTATATTAAAATCGGTATAAATAACCTTTAATAAAATTTTAAAAATATCGAGTTTAATTTATATTATATATCGAATCTCTTCCCGGTAATTAAAATAGAACTAGAGAAGAAGAATATAAAAGATAGGTATTTAAAATAAAAATTTATATAATATTAAAATTAACCTTACTTTTCGTTAAATTATTAATAATATTATTATTAATTTTAATTTATTTAATCGTATTCCCGTATTTAGAAATAAGATAATATAGTAGTTTATATATTTATTTAATAAAGTAATAATTGAATCTATAACCCGTTAAGACCTTAAATAAGAATTTAAGGAATTATATAAACCCTTATATTCTAAAACTTAAAGAACCGAAGATAATTATTTAAAAAATAAATTTTATATAAGAAATCGCCTCTCGCCCCTTCGAATATTTATAAATCCTAAATCGATTCTCTTTAAAATCTAATATAGCCGCGATAATTAAATTGAATAAATTCGGTTTAATATTATCGCGAAAGATAATATTAAGAATAACGATAAAATAGTATAATTCCGGTTTAATTATAATAAAATAATCTACGTTTTTATTAGTAAATCTTAAAAACTTTTATTAAAACCTGAGTTACCGCCCGCGCGGATAGGGCTAGTAGCGTCCTATTAATAACTTTTTTAAATAAAAGTTACTAATAAAACGTTATTAGTAGTCTTAATTTATAGATAAAACTACTAGCGTCCTATTAATAAATTTAGTAAATTAAGGGTCCGGGTAGATTATTTTTAATAAATTTAATAACTCCGGGTTAATTTTAACCGGATTAGTAATTTTAGTAATTTATATATATTATTAATATATTAATAATAACTTAGCCCTATAATAGGGCTGAAATAAATAAAGTTCTATAATTGATATTATTAACGATAGCGATCTTTAGTAATAATTATTAACGCTAGCGACCTACCGGGCCCGGAATAATAAGTTTTAATAAAAGTTCTCGCGGGGGCGTTACTACGCTTCGGATTAATATAGAGTAGGGTAGAGATCGAGGTATAATTCCTACCCTAGCCTAGCGTAGAGATCTATTAACGTAGGGCCTAGAGTAGAGTAAAATAGAGTAGAGATTTATTAAGAGATCCCTACTATATTAAGACGGATTTCTAGTAATTATTATAATAACCCTAGGGACGTATTATAGCTACTACTATCTTTATAAATATATATATTTATAATTACTACTACCTTTATAAATATACGTATTTATAACTACTATTACCTCTATATATATATATATTTATAGCTACTATATCGGTAAAGCGGGAGACCGCACGAGAAGAGTCGAGGTACTAAATACGTATTTTACTAACTTTAGGCGGAAAAATAACGAAAAGACAACGTCCAAAAAAAAAAAAAAAAAAATTTTTTTTTTAATAAAAAACCTAAAAATAGTAACTTCGGATTTAAGATTTTAAATCCGTGATTTTCTACTAGAGCCGGGTAGCTCGTTAAGATTATATAAAGTATTATAACTACGCTAATTTAATTTAAATTTTAAATTATATACGCGCGTAATACCCCTTAAGTTAGCGCGGTATTATAGACTATATAATTCACTTATAATTATATATATCTAATTATCTACTAATACTATTTAGACTAGTTTATTCCTATTTATTCAAAATTATTCAAAATAAATCGAGGTATTAAATGCGTATTTAGATACTTTAGACGAAAGTAGGTATTAAATCGATCTCTAGGGCTAGCACATAAGCTAAATAGATTTAAACGTCTTTTCCGTCTTTTTCGGTAGAATACGGGCTCACCGCTTTACCGATATACTACTACTACTACTACCTCTATAGATATATATATTTATAACTACTATTACTACTACCTCTATAGATATATATATTTATAACTACTACTACCTCTATAAATATATATATTTATAGCTACTACTACCTCTATAGATATATATATTTATAGTTACTACTACTACTTTTATAGATATATATACTCATAGCTACTATTACCTCTATAAATATATATATTTATAACTACTACTATTATTACTACCTCTATAGATATATATATTTATAGTTACTACTACTACTGCTACCTCTATAGATATATATATTTATAACTACTACTACTACTGCCTCTATAGATATATATACTTATGACTACTACTATTTCTATAGATATATATACTCATGGCTACTACTACTTCTATAGATATATATATTTATAGCTACTACTACTACTACCTCTATAGATATATATATTTATAACTACTACTACCTTTATAAATATACGTATTTATAGCTACTATTACCTCTATAGATATATATACTCATAGTTACTACTACCCCTATAGATATGTGTATTTATAGAATAAACGCTCGGACCTAATAATTATTCAAATTAATATTAAAATTAAAACTATTATTAACTTAAAGTTAAATATAACCGAAGATTTTATTAAAAACATAGTTTAATTCGTTTATTTTAAAATTAAAGGGACGTTTAAATAATAGTTTAATTTAAAATTTAAAATTAACCCTTTTTAAATATTTATTAATATATTTTAATATTAATATTTTCCTTTAAATTTAATATTTTATTCTAAAGAATATTTCGATTTAAAATCGGTTAAAAGATAATACTAGAGAATAATAATAAATATTAATTATAATAATCATTGTAATAATCGTCTCTCTATAGTATAATCTATAATATATTTTATTATTAATCTATAATGGGGGCAGTAGTAGTTATGAGTGCGTATATCTATAGGGGCAATAGTAGTCATGAGTATATATATCTATAGGGGCAGCAGTAGCCATGAGTGCGTATATCTATAGGGGCAGCAGTAGTAGTAGCTATAAATACGCATATCTATAAAGGGCAGTAGCAGTAGTAGCCATGAGTACGCATATCTATGGGGGCAGCAGCAGTAGTAGCCATAAGTGCGC
>JAABUS010001785.1_pt1 | contig 44483 bp, 41 predicted proteins | sample 5560161 | NCBI WGS metagenome assembly JAABUS01 (sample SAMN10711885, study PRJNA513376) | rock metagenome | isolation source: Antarctica rocks | place: Antarctica: Victoria Land, Trio Nunatak nord | collected 2016-01-04
ACGAAGACGAGCACGATGGGCAGGGTGGAAAGAACAACTCCAGCCATGATGGTGCCCCAGACTGGCAGAAAGCCGATGTGTGGGTCGGTGAGGTTTGGAAGCACAACCATGATCGGCTGCAGGGCGGCCTTGGTCACGACCACCAGCGGCCACAAATAGCTGTTCCACACGCCGAGGAAATGGAGGATGGCAAAGGCGCCAAGCACCGGAGCCGCCGATGGGACCATGATGTGCCAGTAGAGTTGCCAATGGCCGGCGCCATCGACGCGTGCCGCATCGAGGAGGGCCGTGGGAACCCCGCGCATGTATTGCCGCATCAGGAACACCCCAAAGACGCTCGTGATGGTCGGCAAAATCTGGACCTGATAGGTGTTCAGCCAGTGAAGGCGAGCAAACATGATGTAGAGGGGCGGGATCGTGATTTCTCCGGGGACCATCAGCGTGGCCAGGAGTAAGGCGAAGATCAGGTCGCGCCCGCGAAAGCGGTATTTCGCAAAGGCGAAGGCCGCCATGCTGGTGAGGAGGACGGCGACGGCCGTGCTGATGGTGGCGATCAGGATGGAATTGAGGAAGTTGCGCCACATGCCGCCGTGATACTGGAAGATGGCGCCATAGCTGCCAAGGGTCCAGTGGATCGGCAAACCCGCGGGATTCGATACGATCTCGGAATCGCTCTTGAACGAGTTCATGACGAGCATGGCAAACGGATACAGCGAGACCAGCACGACCGCGATCAGGACCGCGTTCGCCAGGGCGATGGTGAGACGACGCCTGGTCCGATACCGCTGGTTGCTCGTGAGATAGGTGGCGGAAGCCGGCATGCTGACCGATGCCATCAGCGAGGCTCCTCACTGGTATCCCGGAACAATCGAAACTGGACCACGGTGACGGCGGCGACAAGCACGAACACGATCCAGCCGACGGCGGCGGCCTGGCCGAACTTGGCGGCGCGAAGATTGGCGAGCAGCAGGTTGAGCACCGGCGCCATGTCGCTTGGCGCCAGGGCGCCGCCGCGTGCGACCAGGACGTTGGGCTGGGTGAAAAGTCGGAATGAATTGATCGCATCGATGACGAAGGCGAAGAGAAATGTGTTCCGCATCAGCGGTATCGTGACCGAATAGAGGCGCTGCCAGCTGGATGCGCCGTCGACCAGCGCCGCTTCCTCGACTTCCGGATTGATACCGGTCAACCCAGCCAGGTAAATCACGAACCACCAGCCAACCCCCTGCCAGATCAGGAGTGCCACAACGACCCACTTTCGCAAGGCCGGGTCGTCGAGCCAGGCGATGTGGGTACCGAGGAGGTTGTTGATGACGCCATATTCGGTACCGAACAGGTTCTGGAAGATGAGTGCCGCGCCCACCGTGACCATCACGTTTGGGAGAAAGATGATCGGTTTGTAGAACGATTTGTGGTTGATCAGTTTGGACCGGACCAGGAGCGCGAGCAGGAAGGCGATGATCATCAGCGGTATCACATGGGCGAGCCAATAAAACATCGTGTTTCGGAGTGCCGTCCAGAAGATGTGGTACTTGAGGATCGTTCGGTAGTTATCGAGGCCGAGGAAGGTCGCTGTCCCATAGCCTTTGTACCGATAGAGACTGAGCACCAACGAATAAACGGCCGGTACGACGAAGAGCGCCAGAAACGACAGTACGAACGGAGCGATGAATAGATAGGGTGCCGCCACGTCGATGAATTTGGTTCGCCGGTGAGAGGGTTCGAGTCGTGGCGGGGCACCGGACGACGATAGCGCCCGTGGCGTGGCGACCTGCATGCGAGCGTCTCCCTGGTTGGGGGATCGGGAGGACGATGCGACCGCATCGTCCTCCCGATTGTTTCCCCTTGTCCGCCGCGAGGGCGTCGCTAGACGTCGTATGGGTTACCGATTTGGGATTCCATGTCGTCCTGAGCGCTCTGAAGCGCGCCGTCAAGATCGGTGTCACCCGCGAGGAATTTGTTGAGCCAGTCGAGCAGGATCGGAAACTCCGCGGTGGCGGATGGGTCGTAAGGGAGAATCTTGACGTAGTCGTAGCTCTCGAGCTCCCTGTCAAAGAATTCCGGTCCGAAGAAGTTGACCGGTTGCAGGGCCCAGTCGGCGTCGGACATGTCGGCCGGCTTCTGAGCGTCGCGAACCAGGGCCATAAAATCGTCCTTGGCGCTTCGGAGGAGCGGGGTCGTCCCGGTCGTCTCATAGATTGCCAAAGCGCCTGGCTTGTCGAGAAACATCTTCGTCAGGTAGTCGACGGCCGCGTCCGCCTGCTTCGCCCGTTTGGGCACGACATAGACGGAGCCGCCTGCCTCGCTGCCATACCGCTGGTCGGCCAGCGGGCTCAACTGTGGCCAGAGCGCCGTCTTCCATTTTCCGCCCTGGTCTGGCGCGAACGTGGGGAGGAAGAACTTCAGCCAGGTTGCGAGGAGGCTTCCCGCGATGGCTTCCTGCGCCCACGACTGCTGCCAGTCAGTCGACCAGTCGTCGATTGGGAGGGCGATGCCGGCGTCGCGGAGGTCTTTGAGAAACGTAAAGGCATCAGTAAACGCGGGCTGCGACGTTAGCTGGTAATTCCCGTCTTTGTCAGCGATGCGGACGTCAGGATAGGCCGACAGGATTTCGCCGAGCCAGTAACCGGCCGGCTCGGGACCGAGGTTGAGAATGTGGCTCTTCGGGAACTTGGCATTGAGGGTTTTGCCAGCGTTCATGAAGTCGGTGGTCGACGCCAGCGTCGTTGGGTCGATCCCGGCCTCTTCAAAGAGATCGGCCCGATAATAGAACAGTTTGCTCTTGACCTCAAAGGGAAAGCTCACGAAGCGATCTTCGTACTTCACGAGCTCGATGGCACCGGCATACAGGTCATCTTTGACCGCCGCGTAGGTATCGCCCAGATCGGCCAGTTCATCGGCGGCGGCAAACTCGGCGATCTGAGTGCGATTGAACTGGACGAGATCCGGAATGTCCTCCCCGGAGGCGAGGGCCAGGCGCAGCGCGTTGGCCACATCGAAATCACCCTGCCCGCCGATCACGATGTCGATAGCAGGGAGATCTGGGTGGACAGAGCGCACGCCAGCGTCCCGCTTCTGGGCGCCGTCGGCGCCCCCCCAGGTCATCAACCTCAGGGTCGTGCTGCCTTGCGTGGACGAGCGCGCCCGGGCGGTCGTTACGCGTGGAGTCGCCGATGTTCCGGCGATCCGGACGCCGGCCGCCACTCCAGCGGCGCCGCCCATCACCCGGAGCAGCCCGCGGCGGTCGAGTGTGCCGTTCATTTGAACCTCCCGTGGATAACGCGAAACAGGCGATGTCGTCCGAATTCACCGCGAGTCGTAACCTGGGCGCTTCGACCATGGCGCCGTGCTGATCCTGGCGCGGCGATTGCGATCTGGCCCCCTTCCATGCCAGGTGAGCGTGAGGCGCTAGCGTCAACCAGTTTCGGCAAGCACCGATAGTCTTTTCGTGCGAGCCGAACGGCGACCGCGTTAATGGAGCTGCGATCACGATCACGAACACTGATGGCGAGATCGTCAGAGTTCGCGCCCGATCACGGCTGGCGATCACCGGCCTCTGCTGGTAGGACTACAGATCCTCACGATGCGATGTATCTTGTACATATGGCAACCGCACTCTAGCTGAACGGTGCGCACATGTCAATAGATGGCAGTTAGTATCAAATAGTGAGAGTACTTGTGAGAAGCGCAGGATGTGGCTATGGCCGGAGTGGCTAAGCTCAATGGTGCCGGGTCGCGGAGTCAGACGATCGACCGCGCCGCGCTGATCCTGACCTGCTTCACGATGGAGACGCCGCGTCTGACGCTCGCGGACCTCGCTGGGAAGCTCTCGCTCAATCAAAGTACGGTCTATCGTTACGTTGCCACCCTGCAGGGGGCTGGATTGCTCGAACGAGATGGCCACCAGGCCGGCTACCGTTTGGGGCTGCGGGTCATTGAGCTGGCAGGCGTAGCCCTCGACCAGATCGATGTCCGCAGGGAAGGCTTGCCGGAGATGGACCGTCTCCGTGACGAGATGAACCTGCTCGTCAATCTCGCGGTGCTCGATCGAGGCGACGTGATTCACATCGCGCACTCCGCGCCCCAGGGATGGCCGCCGCGAGCCACGACACCGGGCCGCCGTGCGGTCGCCCATTGCACCGCCCTCGGTAAGGTGTTGCTCGCCTATCGACCGTGGGAGGAAGTTCAAGGCACCATCGAACAGTACGGCTGGCGCTCCTACACCACCCGATCGATCCAGGATTTCGATCGACTGACGTCAGCCCTGCAGGAAATCCGACAGCGTGGCTATAGCATCGACGACGAGGAGCGGAATCGGGGAACCGTGTGCTTCGGGGCACCCATCCGTGACCATACGTCGCGCGTCGTTGCTTCGCTCAGTGTCTCCGGCACGACCCAAACACTCAATCCTGAACGCCAGGCTGAGGTTCTGAGACGATTGCTTGAGGCAGCAAACCGCGTGTCGTTCCGACTTGGTCACATTGGAACACTGGCGTACGAGTAGACGGATCGCCCTCGGCGAAACCTCCGAAGTCCTGGTGGACCGAAACGCCCGCGGCATATCACCGCAATCGGTGACAGCAACGGCTGGGGATGGATGGCCAGCCGGGGCGAGCATTGGGAGCGACCCGCTCGCGACGGAGGAACAAGGCGGCATCGTACGCACCATGCCGAATTGCCACGACGAGGTCGGACTGAGTGGATGAATGGCGGACCACTCACTGGCCAGCGGGTAGCGCCAGTTCCTCGGCAGTCTCCATATATCGAAGGGTCTGCTCCAGGTCGACGATGCCGGCGTCGGAGCCGAGACCGGTAATGACCAGCGCGGCGGCGGCGGTGCCGAGGCGGCCACAGCGCTCCAAATCCCATCCCCGGAGCAAACCGACGATGAAGCCGGCGCAATAGGCGTCGCCGCAGCCGGTGGAGTCGACCACAGTCGCCGCGAAGGCGGGGAGTCGCGTTTCCCGCATCTGCCCGGCGGCATCACGAAAGGCGATGCTGCTTCCCTCCGCTCCCATCTTGAAGACGGTGTGCTTCACCCCGCGATCGAGGAAGAAGGCGATCACCTCCTGACGATCATCGAGCCCGCAGATCATTCGAGCCTCGTCGAGACCCGGCATGAAGTAATCGAGATATGGCAGTGCGGGAAGCAGCACCTCCAGCAGATCGGGGCGGTCGATGGCGATCAGGTCGAGCGAGATGGTCACACCCGCGTCTTTGGCCGCCCGCAGGATGCGCGCGGTCGGCTCGCCATCGAGCCGCGCCATCAGGTAGGTGCCGCCGAAATGCAGGTGGCGGGCGGCGGCAATGGCGTCGAGGTCGATATCGCCTTCCGTGAGGTGAGCGTTGGCGCCGAGGACATGGAGCGCCGGGCGCTCGCCATTGGGCCGAATCGGCAGCATCGACGCCGAGGTCTGCACCCCCGGTTTGCGGCGAATCCCGGCGGTGTCGATGCCGTAGCGGCCCATCGTGTCGATGATAAAGCTCCCAACGGCGTCATCCCCGACCGCGCCCATCGCCGCCACCGACGCGCCGAGCTTGGCGAGATCGACACTGGTCCCCGCGGCGGTCCCGGCGACCGTGAGACGAATCTCGTCGAGCAGATCGACATCCTGGCCGGGGGGAATGCGCGTGACCGGGCGGCCAAGAATGTCGAGGATGTGAATGCCGAGGCTGACGACGTCAGGCATGGTAAGTCCTTGGTGACGTGGTATTGACGACCGCGCTCAGCGCGAGGTGTTCGGGCGTCCTTATACTCGAAACCGGCCCGTGCATGGATGGCTTCGTGGTAAGTAGGCCAGCGGTCATGCGTCAACGTTTACCAGCAGGACCGGGAACGTCACCGGTGGCCGGTGACAGGAACGCAGACCGGGGTCTCAATTGATCGTGATGATCGGGGGTCGATGAGTTGGCTGTCGGTGCTGCCGTCCGGTTGCGGCCCCAGTGAGCCCGAAACGCGAGTGCGGCTGGGGCATCGGCCGGCCTTTCACCAGCGCCTGTCGTGCGGCTCTGGCAGGAGGGGCATTCCGGGTGCCAGCCTGGGAAGCGGTCTCGCGACGAATCACCTGGCCGACGCCGTTCGATACCAGGCGACGCGCTCTGTCGCCGCCGTATCGATGTCATCCATTAGCTGAGCGCGACGCGGTGGTCGGCACCAGGGCGCATGCCATGATGCCACTCCGCGGAGCGGCGCTGACGATCCGCTCACTGGGTTGATGACATCGTGCAACCCGTGCCCACGGGCGGACGCCGTGCGCCCCTCCGCGGGGTGCGGGCAAATCGTTTAGTGGCTTGCTGGCGCGCGACCCGTACCTGTCGGCCCACGCGAGGTCCTACCATCTCCCGCGTCTCCAACGTGGACGCGCGTCGTGGATGACGAGGAGACGGTGCTGAGAGTCATGCGAGGAGACGGAGCGAGCATCAGTGTGGAATATCGGGGGGTGCTAACCGACGATGGACGACGAGACAGGCAGAACGTTGCATCGTCACTAAGTATCAAGCGATTCTTCCCATTCCATGCCGAGTACCCAGGCTAGCGCCGACATTTTCCCACTGAGCAAGCCCCACTCGAAGTCATCCCATCCGAGATTTTTCTTACCATACTTGCGTTCGATGCGACGCGCTGCCTGCTTCGCTTGCTCCAAGATCGGCTTCTGAGCTTCGGTAAGCGGCTCTTCGCCGGTCTCGATTCTGTAGAGCCAATTCTGATGTCGGTTCCACCAAACTCTGTCCCAAAATTCACCGTAAGCGGACTGGATTGCCTTATCGCCACGCCGTAGGATCATCGGCCAATCTTTGGGATTCTCCGGGTCGTCACTCGGCAGCCATTCGACCTTGTCGCCGTCTTTGGTATAGCCCACGCGGTAGCCGTTCGGCCCGACTTCGCCCGGCTGCAACGGATCGCCCGGCGCCGCTATTGACCGCCGTCGTATTCCGACAAGCTCGCCATACTTCTGGAAGTCGTCGGGCGTGATGTTATGCTCCCGGTGGGCTTGAATCAGGGTCGTGAGTCGAGCCGCGTCTTCGAGCTTGTCGGTCTTCTTGCGCCGCGGCCTCGCCTTCAGGGACCGCACTTGATTCACGAGATCGCGAGCGAGCGCCTGCCGTAGCTCTTCGATACTGGCGAAGGCACCTGCGAGCGCCTTCTTATACGTCTCGTCCTTGAATTCGCGAAGCTGCTCCAGTTGCTTCAGGTCGATCTTGCTCGGACTGACCGGGCGGCTCGAAAAATAGAGCATCGCGGGCTTGCGGGCGGCAACGAATTGGTCGATCTCTTCGACCGTGCCCGACTCGGCGACACCGGTGGTCGTTCCAAACTTCGTCCAAAACATGCCGATAAGCAGGTCGGACGTGCGGCCGATCTGCCGATTGATCGCTTCCTGCGGTCGGATGCCCGTGGTCGGCAACGCGTGCGTTTCCCACTTGATCGGCAGCAAGACGACGGATTCGGCAGCGGCGTGCTGCACATTCCATTCGTTGATAGCATCCGTCGCTGCTTGCCGCTCTTCGGCGAGATCAGATGGCGAAGCGATCAATACCCGGTACGTCTGTGACTCAAACGGCATCGAAGACCATCCAGATAGGCGACAAAGCGGCCCGCACATTGCTGGCATGCCGCCATTATCGGATGTTACCGATGCTTCCGGACAGACTGTCGCCGTAGCTCGTTGTACCTGTCGAAAGTCCCGACGCTGCGACCATCTGAGCATTAGCGTCTAGCTCTTCGCATCTGCTCGGGGATGCGCCCTCGGAGCGAGCGCGATGAAGCACGCGATGATTGAGTGGCCACTCCGGGTGGCGAACGATCGTTTCCCGACGACTAGCTTGGCACGTGCCCCGCCAGTCCGGCGGCGAGGACCTGACGGTAGCCATCGGCGGTCCAGGCGGCGCGGCCGACGAAGAGACCGTCGATAGCGGGCAGAGCGGTGAAGGTGCCAGCGTTGCGGGCGTCGACGCTGCCACCATAGAGGATCGGGACCTCGTCTCCCGCGGCGCCAAAGCGGTCGGCGAGCAGGGCGCGAAGATGCGTGGCGACCGGGGCGACATCGACTGGCTGGGCCGGGGTGCCGCCCGCGCCGATCGACCAGACCGGCTCGTAGGCGATCTGGAGCCGGGGCGTGGCCGCGGTCGTGAGGCCATGGAGGCCGATCTTGAGCTGGCGCGCGACCGTCTCCGATCCGACACCGTACGCCTTCTCGTCGGCCGTCTCACCGACGCAGAGCAGCACGCGCAGGCCTGCACCGGCCGCCGCCAGGACCTTCTTGTTGATCTCGGCGTCGGTCTCATGGAAGAGGCTCCGTCGCTCAGCGTGACCGAGCAGCACGAGATCGATGCCAAGCGCCGTCAGCATGCCCGCGGAGATCTCCCCGGTGTAGGCGCCCTCGGTCGCCCAGTGCATCGTCTGGGCGCCAACCCAGAGTGGGCTGCCGCGCGCGGCCTCGACAACCGCGGCGAGTGAGGTGAACGACGGGATCACGAAGAGCTGCACGCCGGGTGTCGGGTCGATCGTCCGCGTCAGCTCCTCGACGAGCGTTGTCGCCTCCCCCGGCGTCTGGGTCATCTTGGTGTTGGTGCCATACAGGAAGGGCCGGGTTGCCACGCTCGCTCCTTGATTCACCGGGGACCCGGCGCGGTCAGGGGATCGCTCCCCGCGTCCAGAGTTGCGTCGAGCCGCTGCCCGCTGGCATCGAACAGGACCACCCGGCTCAATGGCAAGGTCACCCAGACGTCGCCGCCGCCCGAGATCGCCGCATGGTCGTCCGGGGAGATCTTGGCTTTGCAGGTTTGATCCCCGGCGCGAAGCGTCAGGAGCCGCTGGCCACCGATGGTGATCGCCGTTCGCAGGGGCGTGGCGGGTACCGCCCCCGGTCGGCGCTCGGGACTGACGCTGACATGCTCGGGCCGGATGCCGACCGTGACCCCTCCGCCCGACCCTGACGGCAGGCCGCGAGTGGCGATCGGCGCGGCGAAGAGTGGCGACACGAGGCGCGCGCGTTCCGCGTCGCCGTCGATCGTCGCCTCGAAGAAGTTCATCCCGGGGTTGCCGAGAAACCAGCCGCCGAAGCGGTCGGCGGGGTGGTTGTAGAGGGCCCGTGGCGCGTCGCACTGCACGATCCGGCCGTCCCGCATCAGGGCGATCTGGTCCGCCAGGGTCATCGCCTCAGTCTGGTCGTGGGTGACGTAGACAATCGTCTGGCTCAGCCGGCGAGTCAATTCCTTGAAGGCTCGCTTGAGCTGGAGCTTGGCCGCGGTATCGACATTGGTGATCGGCTCATCGAAGAGGATGATTCGCGGCTGGCGGGCGACGGCGCGGGCGACGGCGACCTTTTGCCGCGTCCCGTTGTCGAGACGGGTGATGTCCTTGTCGAGGCTTGGACCAAGCCCAAGGATCTCGACGACCTCGGCGATGCGTGCTGCCCGGTCCGCTTTACTGAGCTTCAATTCGAGCAGCGGCAGCTCGATGTTGCGGTAGACGCTGATGCCGCGGTACACGACCGGATACTGGAAGACCATCCCGATGTCGCGCTTGCGCGGTGGCAAGGGCGTGACGCGCCGGTCACCAAAGTAGACCTCGCCCGACGTCGGGCGTTCGAGACCGGCGACGATCCGCATCAGGGTGGTCTTGCCGCACCCCGATGGACCGAGCAGGCAGGTCACCTGTGACTCGGGGAAGCGAAAGTCGACATCGTCGAGCGCGACCACCGGCCCCCACGCTTTGCGGAGTCGCTCGACCCGAATCTCAGCCATCCTCGCGCGCTCCCCCGACCGAGACCGGGACTCGAGTCGCCTGTTCCATCAGACCGTGCCCCAGGAAGCGTCGCGCCGTCGCGCCGCCGCCGCTGAAGAGCAGCAGCGATTCCGGACGAACGGCCACGGATATCCGCTCGTCCAGGTCGCCAGCGGCCCGGGCGCCGCCGTGGTCGCGGACGACGGTGGTGAGGGCGACGCCTGACGCATCGAGATAGACGAGCTCTTCCCCCCCAAGGTCTTCCCGCAGCACGATCCGGGCATCGAAGTGGAACCGGCCGTCCGACGACCCGCCGTCGAGGAAGAGGTCCTCGGGGCGGATGCCAACCATCACCTCGCCGCCGGCAATGGTGATGTCAGGTGCGTGAGCGTCGAGTTCCACTGGAACATCGAAGAGACTCGTTTGGCACCGCGGCGTTCCCGCCTCGTCATGCAACGCACCGGGCAGGAAATTTGCGCCGGGGAAACCGACGAGCGCCATCGTCCGGGCCTGCGCCGGGCGCCGGTACAACTGCTCGGGGGGACCGCTCTCAACGATCTGACCGCCATCAAGCACCGCGAGCTGGTCGGCGAGCGCCATCGCTTCCAGGGGGTCGGAGGTGGTGTAGAGGAACGTCGAGCCCGAGCGTTGTTGGAGCGCCTTGAGGTCATCGACCAGTTGCTCGCGCAGCTTGTAGTCGAGACCCGCGAGCGGATCGTCGAGGACAAACAGGTCGGTCTGCTTGGCGATCCCTCGCGCGATCGCCACCCGCTGTTTCTGACCGCCACTGAGCTGATCGGGCCGCTTCGCGAGAAGGTCGACGATGTTGAGCATCTCCGCGGCGCGATGGACGACCGGCTCCCGGGCACCGCTCTTCATCCCGGCCAGGGTGAGGGGGTAGGCGATGTTGTCGCGGACGCTGAGGTGGGGGTAGAGCGCGAACGACTGCGGCACGTAGCCGATATCCCGCTCGGCCGCGGAGACCGCCGTGACATCGTGCCCTCGCAGGATGATCTGCCCCCGATCCGGCTGCTCCAACCCCATCAGCAGGCGCATCAGGACCGACTTCCCGGTTGAGGGCAGCCCGTAGACGACCATGAACGCCCCCGGCTCGACGGTCAGCGTGACCTCGGACAGCACTGGGTTGGCGCCATAGTTCTTGGCGATCTGATGAAACTCAAGGATGGGGGTCACGACCGTCGCCTTCCATGAGAGCTCGATCTACAGCTCGATCAGATACGGCGCGAGAAAGACGCCGAGGGCGAAAACGGCGATCACGATCGCCCAGGTCAGGGCGAGCAGCTTCATCGATTTGCCGAAGCCGGCGCCTGGGGGGATGTTGCCAAACGCGACCTGCAGCAATGCGGTGACGATCAGCAGGGGCAGTCCGACCTGGTAGAGCGACTTGCTCCACCGCTGCACGATCAGCAGCATGCCGACGACCATCACCCCGATCAGCAGACCCTGGAACCTCGCCGCAAAGGGCAGTTTGCCCCGTCGCGGAAGCAGATCATCGTGGCCGAGCGGGGAGACCGTGGTCAGCGGCGCGTCGGTGACGGCGTCAGCGATGCCACTCTCCATTGATGCCTACACCTCTCCGCGGACGGTGCCGAAGGTCATCCCGATCAGCAGGTATTTCTGGAAGAGGAAGATCGCGATGATCGGAGGCAGCATGTAGATCAGGGAGAGCGAGGCGATAAAGCTCCAATCGGTGCTCCCCCCCTGAGTGACATTCGTGGCGAGCATCACCGGCACCATCGTCGATCCCTTGCCGCCGAGGATGTAGTTGAAGAGAAACTCGTTCCAGACAAAGATGATGTTGAAGATGAAGGCGGCGACGAGCCCCGGTTTCACCTGCGGCAGAACGACCCGAAAAATGATGTGCAGCCGGGAGCCGCCATTGACGAGTGCCGTCTCGTCGTAGCGAAGTGAGACGCCGTCGAGGAAGCCCTTCAGAATCCAGAGCGAGAAGGGGATCGAGAACATCGCGTAGAAGAGAATCATCCCATGAAACGTCTTGGTCCAGTGAAAGGCGTTGTACATCAAGAAGATCGGCACGACGACGGCCGAGGCGGGGACCATCCGTACCGAGAGCAGCAGAAACATCAAGAAATTGGTGCCGGTCGGCTTGAAGCGGGAAAAGCTGTAGGCGGCGAGAAAGGCGACCACCAGCGCGATCAGCACGGCGCCGATCGAGAGAATGAAGCTCATCCGCAGATAGGTCCAGAAGTTCGGCTGATCGAAGACGCGCTGGATGTTGTCGAAGGTTGGCGAGAAGAGCCAGCGTGGCGGCCAGCGGATAAGCTGCCCAGCCGACTTGAACGCGGCCAGAAAGATCCAGGCGACCGGCAGAAAGAAGATGATCGCGATCAGCCAGAGGAGCGCATAGTAGACGCGCTGCCGCCACGGCGACGGCGCCGATGCGGTGGTGGCGACCGCGCGGGTCGTCGCTGCCGGGCGGGCGACCGTGGTGGTGGTGCTGGCGCTGCTCATCATGCCTGTTCCCGGCTTTCACGGAAGGTCAGAACGTAGAGATAGATCGAGGTAAAGGCGATCGCGATCAGCAGCGTCACCACCGCGAGAGAGGAAGCGTCGCCCATCTGGAACGCTTCAAACCCGGTCCGATACAGCGACAAACCCACCAGCTCGGTCTTGTTGCCGGGGCCGCCATTCGTCAGGAGCAGCGGCAGATCGGTTGTCTTGAAGGCGTCGATGGTCCGGAGCAAGATACCGAGCATCAGGATGAATTTGGCGTGCGGCAACACGATATAGCGGAGCCGCTTGAGCCACGGTAGACGGTCGACCTCGGCCGCTTCCAGCTCCGCCTTCGGCACCGAGCCGAGCCCGGCCAGGGTCATCAGGATCATGAACGGGGTCCACATCCAGACATCGACGGCGATGGTCGCCCAGAAGGCGTAGTTCTTGTTCCCGAGGAAGTCAACGGTCTGTCCGGTGATGGCGTGAACATAATAATTAACGATGCCAAAGGTGGGGTCGTAGATCAGGCGGTAGAAGGTCGCGACGGCGACCGGCGGCAGGACCATCGGCGTGAAGAGCAGGGTCAGGGCGATCCGACGGCCCGGCATGCCGCTGCTGCCCCAGAACAGCAGACCGAGGACCACGCCCAGGATCGTCGCCAGGCCAACGGTGATGACCATGAAGGTGAGGGTCCGGGCGAGGGTGCCCCAGACCTCGGAGCTGTTGAAGATGTCCCGGAAATTGTCGAAGCCGACATATTTGGCCGGGCGGGAGGAGGTCACCTTGTAGCGGTAAAAACTGACCCCGACCAGCCAGAGCAACGGGATGATATTCCAGACGATGAAGAAGATCAGGATCGGGACGAGCAGCAACGTCGGGAAGAAGCGGCTGTCGTCGAGCGCGCGAAATCGTCGCGCCCGAACCCGGGGCGTGGCAGGGACGGTGACGCCCGTGCTATCGAGCTGCGAGCCGGGTTGAGCCATAGCGGTCCCACATCTGTCTGATGACCGGTGTCAGATCGAGCGTCAGCGGCGAGACGTGCGGGCGCCCCGCCGCTGACGCTCGATCGTCGACCTCGTCTAACCGAGGGAGACGTCGTTGCAGGCGTCGGACGGCTCAATCTCCGTCCGCTCGCCGTCGAAGAGAATCTCCTGCTGCTTGCAGGCTGCGTACTTCAGCGCGGTCATCGGATCATCGACGACATCGGTGATGTAGGCGCTGAACGCTTCTTGCTGAGCGGCGAGCATCTCGGAATAGTTCGGATCGTGCCAGAAGTCGCGGGAGCGGTTCTCCTGGATCATGTACTTGAAGGCCCGGAAGTGCGGCTGAATCTTTTCGAAGCCCGGCGAATTAATCGTTGCCTTATCGGCCGGGTTGCCACCGCGCCGGGCGAACTCGGTCTGCGTCTCCGGGGTGTACCAGAACTTCATGAAGTCGATCGCGACCTGCATGTGATCGGCGTCATTAAAGGCGTTGATGACCCACGGCTGACCGCCGAGGGTGTAGGTGCGCCGTAGGGAGCCGTCGGCCTGCTTAAAGCCGGGCGGCGGCACGATCAGGACCTGATCGGGGCTGACTGGCTTCGCCTCGTCAGCCTTGGTTCCTGGCGCCGCGCCGACCTTCTGGTTCAGCATCTGCGGGCCGAGAGCCGACCACTGGAAGCAGGTCGCGACTTTGCCGGCGGTGAAGACATCGACCTCGGCGGCGATATCGTAGTTGGTGGCCCCTTCTGGAGCGAACTTGAGCAACCCCTTGTTGCGCTCCAGGCCGGCGGCGTTGATATCGCTATCGAGGATGCCTTCGACCTGACCGGTCTCCGGGTCCCAGACATCGCCGCCGGTCGAGAACATGAACGGGTAGGCGTAGCAGGTGACGAAGTCGTAGACCTTCGACCACTGGAGGGCCGTCCCGTAGATCCCCTTGTCGGGTTGGGTGAAGTGCTTGGCAATCCGCTCAAAGCGGTCCATGTCGACATCGACCCATTCCTCGAAGGTCTGGGGTAGATCCTCGCCGCCGTTCGCCGCCTTGTAGGCGTCGCGCTGGGCCTGATCCGAGAAGAGGTCCTGGCGGACGAAGAGCGCTTCGGTGTCAGCTTCCTGGGGGAAGCCCCAGAGCTGGTCGCTGCCATCAGGATAGATCCGGTAGGCGAGTTGGGCGGCCTCCTCGAACTCGATGTCGAGCTCGGGGTTCTGGGCGATCACGTCGTTAAGCTTGACGATCCAGCCCGGCTCTGCCAGGGCGCCGAGCCACTGGCTGTCGCTGATGATGATGTTGTACTGCGCCGACTTTGATTGCAGCGAGGTGGCAGCCTTCTGGAAGAGCGACTCGAAGGGGGCGTCCTCGAAGGCGAAGTTGACGTCGTAGCCGAGCGTTTCCTTGGCGTAGGGCTTGAAAAGCTCGCTGGCGAGGTCGACGCCGAGCCGGCTCGGCGGCCAGCCGGCGATGCCGAGGATCGTCATGTCGATCGATTTGCCCTTGAGCGGGCTGTCGCCGCCCGCGGCGGCTGGGGTGGCCTGGGCGGCGACCTCCGGAGCGCGGTAGGCGGCCATGAGCCCGGCGATCGCAGGAATGCCGAGCCCGAGCGCGGTGGCGCGGCGCACGGCAGTGCGCCGCGTAATGCGGCCGGCCATCACATCACGGAGCAGGGCGGCGTGGTCGGTCGAATGATCTCGTCGGGGCACCATTGCTCTCTCTCCTCACGTTCGTCGTGTTGCGCCGGCCTCGACCAGGGCCGCCTGGCCCGGCATCGTCGCCGGTCGCTTATCGAGCAGGGAACCGATCAGGAACGGCCGAGGGCGGACGATGGGATCAGCATGGGCGATTCCATTGGTCGTGCGCGGCCGCGTCTCCAGGTTCGGCAGAGGCGAACGTAGCAAACGTCCAGATCGGTGTCAATCGTTCATTCAACTTCAGTCGCTGATGAACGGTCGTGGCGATGACGCCATCGAAACGTGTGCCGAGGCGGATCGCCCGAGCGGGGCGGTCGGTCCACCGCATCAGGAATGGGTCATTTTTGGTCCGCTCCAGGACCCCCGCGAGCGGTCAATCTGGTCGAGATATTGGTGGAACCCGGCATCGTAGAGTGGACGCAGCTCGGACCGCGGCGCAACGACGCTATCGGGGTGGGTCCAGGCGTCGTGGTCGGCCGGGATGCCCCCAGCGTCGAGGGCGGCCAGCGCGGCGCCGCGTGCCCCGACCTCCGGTTGGCGCGCCAGGTGCAGCGGCCGCTGCAGCACGTCGGCGAGAATCTGCCGCCAGGCGAGCGAGCGCGTGCCGCCGCCACAGATGAAGATCTCGCCGCCAGGCGCCAGACCGGCCGTGTCGAGACAGTGACGGGCGGCGTAAGCCATCCCTTCACAGATCGCCCGCACCACCCCGGCGGGGCCTGTCTCCAGTGAGAGTCCGATGATCTGACCGCGCGCGGCCGGATCGACGAACGGGGCGCGCTCACCGGCCGGGGAGAGGAGGGGTAGCGCCAGCAGCCCATCGGCGCCGGGCTCCGTCTCTTCCAGCAGGGCGTCGAGATGATCGCGTGGCGCGCCGACCAGGCCGAGCACCCATTCGAGTGACGGCGTGCCAACCATCGCCGGCATCACCCGGAGCCAGCAGTTCGACGCGGGCATGCAGAGCGTCATGCCCGCTGGCGGATCGGGTTCGGGGAGACGGTCGATGAGTACCGCGCAGGCTAACGTCGTGCCGATGGTTACGAGGCCGTCGCCGGGCTGGCGGAGTCCGGAGCCGATCACGGTCGCGACCAGATCGAACGGACCAGAATGGACCGGAGTACCGGCCGGTAGACCGGTCAGGCGCGCTCCTTCATCCGTCAGCGGACGCAGCGGACCGGGCACCGGATCGATCGGCGCCAGAAGCCGCTCCAAACCGGCCAGCCCAATCATGGTCAGCAGATCGGTGTCGTAGTGCCGGGTCCGCAGATTCATAAAGGGCAGCGAGGCGTCGGAGATGTCAGTGGCCCGGCAGCCCGTCAGGCGCTGGACGATGGCGTCCTTGCAGTAGGCGGCGGTCGCGGCGCGGGCGAGGATTTCGGGCTCGTCGTGGCGGATCGCCAGCAGGAGCGCACCGGCCGCTCCGGGGAAGGGCATGTTCAGCGACCGGGCGAAGAGGGCATCGGCCATCCCCGATGTCATCCACCCCTCGACGATGGCGGCGGCCCGGGCGTCTGACCAGAGGATCGCGGGACGAATAGATCGGCCCTGCTCGTCGAGGAGCCAGAGACCGTCCCCCTGGCCAGTGACGCCGAGCAGGGCCGGGGCGTCGCCAGTGGTCGCGACGATCTCGCGGAGGACCGCGCCGACCGCCTCGATCACCTCGTCGAGGTCTTGCTCGGTCTGCCCTGGGGCGGGCACGCGGGTCGTGATCGGACGCGCCGCGGAGACCATGGCACCGCCCGACGCGTCGAATGCGGTCGCTTTGATGACCGACGTGCCGGCATCGAGACCGATCGTCAACGCGGGTGCGCGTTGCTCCGGCATCACGGTATCGCCTCCGGATTGGCGACGTGATGAAGTGGCTCATTCCGGAGATAGCGCCCGACCTCCTGGGCAGCGATCACCGCGGCGCGCTCGGCGGTCTCCCGGGTGGCCCCGGCAATGTGGGGTGAGAGGACGAGATTCGGAGTACGGAAGAGGCGAGAACCGTCTGGTGGTGGCTCCGGATCGTAGACATCGAGGGCGGCGGCGCGCAGCTGCCCGGAGTCGAGCGCGTCACAGAGGGCTTCGGTATCGAGGAGCCCACCGCGAGCGCTGTTGACGACGACCGCACCTCTCGGCAGCGCCGCGAGCTGGTCGCGGCCGATCAGATGATAGGTCTCAGGGGTCAGGCGAGCGTGAAGGCTGATCGCCCGCGCGCGGGAAAGGAGCTCGTCGAGCGGTACCAGGCGGCCGCCCACGGTCTCAACGGCGGCGGGGTCGACGTAGGGATCGGCAACGAGCACCTCGGATCCGAATGCCCGAAGCACCCGGGCGACCCGGCTGCCGACCGCCCCGAAGCCGACCAGACCGACGGTCTTGCCATCGAGCTCTTCGCCGGCGTCGACGTACTGATAGAAGTCGCCGCGCCAGGTTCCCGCGAGCAAATCCTTGTGGCCTTCCGCGATTCGGCGCATCGCCGCCAGCAGCAGCCCGACGGCGTACTCGGCGGTGGCGGCGGCGTTGCGGCCGGGTGTGAAGCAGACAGGGATGCCGCGGGATGTCGCAGCCTGAAGGTTGACATTGACCGGACCGCCCCGGCAGACGACGATCAACCGGAGCGCGTCCGCCCCAGCGATCACCCGCTCGGTGAAGGGGGCCATCTCGGTGACGACGATCTCGATCCCCGGCAGCAGCGTCAGCATCTGCTCTTCCGTACCGACCGCCTCGTGGACCTCAGCGACGGGACCAAACGGCTCGACCGGCCAACCGAACTCCACCGTCGTCGGCGCGAGCCCGGTGATCCCTTCGCGATCGAGGGCGTCGAGCAGGAGTTGGTTCAGGACGAACCGATCACCGGCGACAAGGGTCGGGATGGCGCGTCGATCGGTCGATCGGTCGTCATCGGCTCCCATAGAACGCGTTCTCCCGTCTCGGCGTCGAAGAGGTGAGTCCGGTGTGGATCGAGGCGCAGCCCGACCTGATCGCCCTGTGCGACGAGGATCTCCGGGTGCGTCTCAACGACAACCCGCACATCGACCCCTGGCAGGGTGACCGTCAGGCGCCCGACTTCCTGGAGCGGCTCGAAGGCAAAGACGGTGGCTGCAAGGGCATCCGGGGCATCGTGCCCGACGAGGCGTACGTCCTGAGGCCGGATACCGAGGACCACGGCGCGGCCGGGGGCCACGCCCGCGAGCGGAACGCTGACCGCGTCGGAGAGGGCGATCGTCGTCGCCCCCGCGGCGGACGCGGCGACCCGTCCAGGGAGGAGGTTCATTCTCGGCTCGCCCACGAAATCGGCGACGAAGAGACTGGCCGGGTGGTCGTAGACCTCGTCCGGGGTGCCGATCTGCATAAAGCGGCCCCCGTCCATCACCGCGACCCGGTCGGCGAGCGACAGGGCTTCGTGCTGATCGTGCGTCACGAGCACGGTGGTGTAGCCGGTCTCCCGCTGGAGACGTTTCAGCTCACGGCGGGTCTTGTCCCGCTCTGACGCGTCGAGGTGCGAGAGCGGCTCGTCGAGCAGCAGGACCGCGGGGCGGCGAACGATGGCGCGAGCCAAACTGACCGCCTGCTTCTGTCCGCTGGAGAGACCGCCGGGCTTCCGGTCGAGAATGCCGGTGATGCCGAGTCGTTCGGCCACCTCCCTGGCGCGCACCGTCGCATCTCGCTCCTTGCGTGCGCGGAGACCAAAGGCGATGTTCTCCTCGACCGTTAGCGGTGGGTAGAGCGCATAGTTCTCGAAGGCCACCGCGACATCACGCCGGTGCGGCGGCATGCCGACGACCGAACGGCCGCCGATCCGGATGTCGCCCGATGTCGGCTCCTCCAGTCCGGCGATCATCCGGAGTGTGGTCGACTTGCCGCAGCCCGACGGGCCCAGGAGGCCGAGCAGCTCTCCTTCACCAACGGTGAGCTCGATACCATCGACCGCCTGGACCGGCTCCCGACCGCGTCGCTGGAACGTCTTCCGGAGTCGATCGAGCACCAGCTCCTCAGGCATGCGCGGTCACCTCACGGGTACTCACCGGGGCCGGATGACCGGCGGCGAGGCGTCGCCCGCTGGGCCGTTCGAAGAGGAGGAGCTTCGATGGCGGAATCTGGAGAGGCACCATCGTGTCGATCTCGATACCCGCCTCCTCGGTGATTAGCGAGATTCGGCACTCTCCGATATCGACCGTCACTTCGAGTTGCCGGCCGAGCGGTTCGACCACGTAGACCCGACCACGCAAGGCGACGCTGCCCAGATCACTCGTCGCATCGCTGGCGATGGCCACATCGCGCGGGCGAATCCCGAGATCGACAGCAGTGCCGACCGGCGCGTCGATCCCGAGCAGGGGGACGACCAGCACCCCATCTGTCGCGCGGAAGGAGGGGCCGTCTGGTCCGCGCTCAACAGTCCCGGCGAGGAGGTTGATCTCCGGCTGTCCGAACGCGCGAGCGACGAAGGCGTCGACCGGCGTGTTCCAGAGCTCCTGGCGCGTACCGACCTGGACGAGATGCCCCTGGCGCAGGACGGCGATCCGATCGCCCAGCGCGAGTGCTTCCAGGTAGTCGTGGGTGACGTAGAGGCTTGTCGTCCGCTGCAGCTCGCCCAGCGATTTCAGCTCGGCGCGCATCGCGGCGCGGAGTTTGGCATCGAGGTGGGAGAGCGGCTCGTCGAGGAGCAGGACATCGGCGGGACGGACCAGGACGCGGGCGAGGGCGACCCGTTGGCGCTGGCCGCCGGAAAGCTCGCGCGGGGCCCGTTCCAGGAGGTGACTGATCCCGAGCGTGCCGGCGACCCGCTCGATCCGGGCGCGCGCTTCGGTTGGAGGAATGCGGTAGCGCGGGGAGCGAAGGGGAAAGGCGATGTTGTCGAACACCGAGTGCTGAGGGTAGAGCGCGTAATTCTCGAAGGCCATGGCGACGTGGCGGCCGTTGGGTTACACGTCCGACATATCCCGCCCGTTGATCTCCACATGACCAATCGTTGGCGCTTCGAGCCCGGCGACACACTTGAGGGTGGTAGTTTTCCCGGCGCCGGAGGGACCGAGCAGTACGAAGAACTCCCCGTCTCCGACCTCAAGGTCGAGCCCCTGAAGCGCGATCACTTTGCCGTATTCCTTGCGGACACCGCGCAGCGCGAGTGACGCCATTAGCTCTCCATGATCAGACGATCGGCCCGATGCGGCGACGCATGAACGGTGTAGCTGCTTCGTCGACCTGGTCGGCGTTTGACCACCATGGTCATCCCTTGACCGCGCCGAAGGTGAGGCCGCGGACCAGATACCGCTGGATCGTCAGCGCCAGCAGGAGCGGTGGCACGAGTGCGATCAGGGCCGCGGCGGCGGTCAGGTTATAGCGCGGCGTTGCGCCGCCGAGAAAGGAGAGAGAGCCAACGGTCACCGTCTGGGCATTGCTCCCGGTCAGCGCGAAGGGAAAGACGAATGAGTTCCAGGCGAAGATGAACGCGAGCAGACTCGCCGCCGCCATTCCCGGCTTGATCAACGGGACGGCCACCTTGATGAAGGCCTGGGGCCGGCTATAGCCATCAAGCAGCGCTGATTGCTCGAGTTCGGGGGTCAGGTCCTGGAAGTACGAGCGGAGAATCCAGACGATTAACGGTAAGGTGATCAGCTGATAGACCCAGATCAAGCCAAAATAGGTATCGAAGAGACCGATGCGACGGTAGATCACGAGCAGCGGGATGATCACCATTAATTCCGGGGCGAAGCGAAAGGAGAGCAGCGTGAAGAGGAGACTCTCACCGCCCCGGAACGACCAACGCGCGAAGGCATAGGCGGCCGGGACACCCACGACGAGCGAGATCAGGACCGCGCCGACTGAGACGATCAGGCTGTTGGCGAAGAAGTGCAGAAAGCGAACGCCGGTCTCGTCACCTCCCAACCCGAAGATCTCACGATAGGCCGCCAAGGTTGGCTCGAAGCGAAAATAGGTCGTAAAGAGCTTATCTTGCGGTTTGAGCGAGAGAATCACCATCCAGGCGAGCGGGAAGAGCGCGAAGAGAAAGTAGATGATCGTCAGTAGATTGAGTAGCGCGCTGCCCCAGTTCACCCCACGCCTGCCGCCCGTCTCGGCGGTCGCCGGACGAACGGCCACCACCGCCGCGGGTCGCTCGGTGCTCCGGGTATCGGGTGTCTGGGGGTCAATCATAACCTGGCGATTCCTCTCCGCCCCGATCTCGCGCTAGATGCCGGCGGCCCGGGCCTGGGCCCGGCCGAGAACCACGATCAACCCGCGCGTCGCGACATAGACCAACGCCCAGAGGATAAACATATAGGTCTGACCGAGCGAATAGCGCGAGAAGGTGATCGCCTCTTCAAACGCCTTGACCTGCAAGGTCATCGTGGCATCGCCTGGTCCACCCGCGGTCAGCACCTGGACGATATCAAAGATCTTCAGCGAATCCATGAAGCGGAAGATGACGGCAACCAGGATGTAGGGCCAGAGCATCGGCAAGGTGAGGTTGCGGAAGGTGTACCAGAACCCCGCGCCTTCAACCGCGGCCGCCTCGAACGGCGCCCGCGGTAACGACCGGAGTCCGGCGAGCACGAGTAGCGCGACGAACGGGGTGTAGGTCCAGACATCGACGAGGATGATCGAGAAGAGGGCGCTTCCGGCGCTGCCGGTCCATTCCCGGTGACCGAGTCCGATCGGTTCGAGCAGGTAGTTGAGCACCCCGACACTCGGCAGCATCATCAGCCGCCAGATGATCGCCGCGATCACCGGCGCGATCATCAGGGGCATGATCAGCAGCTTCTCCAGCGCCCGGCTCACGTAGGTCGAGCGAGCGAGCAGCAGGGCAACTCCGATCCCGACCACGGTCTCGATCACGGTCGCGCTGAGGGCGAACTGGGCCGTAACGGAGGCACTATGGAAGGAATCGGGATCGGTCAGGATGCGATGAAAGTTGTCGAAGCCAACCCAGCGGTGTCCCGGCCGGTTGGCACGGTAGTTCTGAAAGGAATAGGTGACACCGACGACGAAGGGATAGAGAATGCCGATCGTCAGGGCGATCGCCGGCAGCACGAGCAGGTATGGTCGGGCGGCACGTCGCCATGGGGCGACCGTGGCGACCTGCCGCTTCGCCTCCGGGGCGGCGATGGGAGCCCTGCTCATCTCACGACCCTGACCTGGCGATGATGAGGCGGAGGGAAGGGAAGGAGACGCTGTCGCCTCCGAGCCGCTTCCCTCCGCCCATCCGCGGACCCTACTCGACGGTCGACTCGATATCGTCGACGAGCTTGTCGAGCGTCTCCTTCGCATCAGCGCCGCCGTAGATGTCCTGCAATGCCTGCGCCCAGAGGGTTGTCGCCTCAAAGAACGCCGGCTGCGGCGTAAACAGGATCTTGGTCTGATCGATGACGGCATTGAAGGTGTCGAGGAAGCCGGTCTGGGGCGCCATCCGATCCTTGAAGGCCGGGTCGTCGACGATCGACTTGCGAACCGGGTCGATATGCTCCGCCTCGAGCGCCGACTTGCGGAGGTGCTCCTTGCTCGTCGCCCACTGCAAGAAGGCCCAGGCGGCGCTCTTCTTGCTCGACTTGGCGCTCATCCCGAGCGACCAGATCCACTGGTTGGTCAGGAGTGAACCGTCCGGACCCTTCGGACCGGGATGCCAGCCAACCTTGCCACTCTTGTTGTTGAAATAGCCAAGGATGTCGGCGTCGAAGATCATCGCGGCCTTCTCGGCGCCGAGGTCGTTGCCGACATCGTACCAGTAGTAGTTGGTCCAGTTCGGCGGTCCGGCGTCCTTGAGCATCTGGGCCCACTTGCCGGTGAAGTCAACAGCGACATCGGAGTTCATGACCGGCTTGACCGCGTCGCCGTTGATCTCGAAGTCCTTGGCGCCCATCCGGGAATACATCGTCATGAAACCAGGGTGGATCGTCGCCCACTGGCGAGAGCCGCGCGCCCCGATCCCATACATATCCGGGTAACCGGCGCCGGGCGCTTTCTCGTTGAGGGTCCGAGCCAGTTCGAGTAGCTCGTCGAGCGTCTCGGCGGGTTTGACGCCGAGCTTCTTGAAGACCTCGGTGTTGTACATCACCGTGTTGGTCTCGAACCCCCAGGGGAGGGCGTACTGCCCCCCCGTGCCCAGCGGATCCCCGACCTTGAGACTCCACTGATCGGCCGAGCGGAGGTTCGGGTAGATGTCCTCCCAGTCGTAGTCGGGGCTTGTCGCGGCGCCGTTTTGAATCCAGGGATTGAAGTCTTCGAGGTAGCCCGGCGGGCCGTACTGCCAAACGAAGTAAGCGCCGAGCATGAAGACGTCATACGAGGGTTGGCCCGATTGGAGGTCGACGGTCAGCTTCTCGAAGTAATTCGACTCCGGAAACTTGTCATACTCGACGGTAATGCCCGTTAGATCGCTGAACGCTTTAAGATCTTTCTCCAGCGCGGTCGTATACGGGTGCTCGTTGAGCAGCGCCTTGATCGTCGTGCCGCTGTCCCGCTTCCAATCGAAGGGCCCGGTAACATCGGCGGCGCCGGTGTCCTGCGCCCCAGCCCGCGGACTGGCGGCCGGCATCATTCCGGCGACCAGGGCGGTCGCTCCGGCGCCGGCGCCGAGCTGCATCGCCCGGCGACGAGACAGGCGGGCGCTCAATGCGTCTGCCATAGGTGATCGACCATGCTTCACCATGCGCGGATCTCCTCTCCCGATCGTTGGCCGCGGCCGCCCTGGTCGCCGGCCTCTCTTCCGAACAGAGAACGCGGAGTCCTCGGCCCCAATGGCCCCATTTCCCCTGGCCACATTCCAGTGACGATGTGCCCGACGACACCAAGAATTTAACGTACTGAATGTGACTTTCACACTCTAGCATGGAGGGTTGGTGATGGCAACGAGGGAGGTGAAAGATCGCATGCCCTGCCTTTCGCGGTCCGATGGCTGGTGGTGAGGGTGACCACAGGTGGAATGCTATGATGGCGGCAATCAAAACTGATGTGATCTTCACGACAGTATCTCATTGCTGCCAGACGATTGCGGTGAGGGTACGGAGCGATGACGAGCAGCGGAAACGGGATTGAGCGGTTGCCAGGAGGGGATGGCCGGGTGCCGCTGACGCCGCCGCGGCGACGCGAGAGGATCGCCGCGTATGTGCTGGCTCGCGATGTGGTGTCCGCCAAGGAGCTTTCCGCGCGTTTCGACATCAGCGTGATGACGGTCCATCGCGATCTCGACGAGCTGGAGCGTCAAGGGGTGCTGCGGAAGGTGCACGGGGGGGCGACGCCGCAGCCATCCAGTCTCTTCGAGAGTAACGTCCGCTTCCGGCTCGGTACGGCCCGGGCGGAGAAAGAAGCGATCGCCCGCCATGCGGTGAAGCTGGTCGAGTCGGGGCAGGCGGTAATGCTCGACGACGCGACGACCACGCTGGCGCTGGCGCGGCTGCTGCCGGCGATCGCCCCCGTGACGGTGCTGACGAACTACCTGGCGACGATTAATGAGCTCCGCGAGCAGCCGGGCATCCGCCTGATCGCGCTGGGCGGTGAGTATTTTCCAAGTCATGACTCCTTCACCGGTGTTATCTGCGAGGCGGCCATTGGAGCCCTCCGGGCCGATATCTTCTTCATGTCGACGTCGGCGGTCTCCGGCGGGCTCGCGTTTCACCAGGAGCAGGAGATCGTCAAAGTGAAACGAGCCATGTTGCATGCCGCGACCCGGCGGGTGCTGTTGATCGACCATACGAAACTGGCCAAGGTGGCGCTGCACCGGCTCGCCCCCCTAAGTGACTTCGATCTGGTGGTCGTCGATGCCGGGGTCGATGACGAACGGCTTCAGGAGCTGCGCGATAGTCGCGTCCCGGTCGAGGTGGCGCCGCTGTGATCGTCGGCGGGGGAGAGGCATGAGCAGACCGGTGGACGGGCGCGAGCGCATTCATGGGGTCGTCTTTGACCTGGACGGCGTGTTGGCGGAGTCGGAGCATCTCTGGGAAGAGAACTGGAGCGTCTACGCGGCGGGGGCAGGCTATACGTGGCAGACAGGCGATACCGAGCATGTCCAGGGGATGAGCGTTCCGGAGTGGTCCGGCTATCTGGCTGAGCGCGTCAACCAGTCCCGCGCCGATGCGCCCGATGTGGCGAAGCGGGTGATTGACGGTATGATCGCGGCGCTTCATGGGGGCCGGGTCGAGTTGCTCCCGGGGGCGCGCGAGATGGTGGAAGCGGTCAGCGCCCGGGTGCCGATCGCGGTCGCCTCTTCCGCGCCCCGCCGCTTGATCGAGGCTGTGCTCTCAAGCACGGGGCTGATCGGGCACTTCATGGCAATCGTCTCCAGCGAGGAAGTGCCGCGGGGGAAGCCGTCGCCGGATGTCTACCAGGAGGCGGCACGGCGCCTGGGTGTCGATCCCGCTGACTGCGTCGGTGTTGAAGATTCGAGTAACGGGATTCGGGCGGCGGCGGCGGCGGGGTTAAGGGTGATCGCGATCCCGAATCCGACCTATCCACCCAAGCCCGACGCGCTGGAGCGTTGTGCGCTGGTCGTTGGAACACCGGCCGAGGCGAGCGCTGGGATTCTCGCCTGGCTCGATGAACCTTCCGGATCGGTGCAGGAGATCGGATAGATGACGACAGGCATTGACGACGGGCGAGAGGGTCGATCGTGAAGCGGATGCTCAATGAGCGGACGGCGTTCCGGGAGGAGATGATCGCCGGCTACGCCGGCGCCTATGGCCGCTACCTGCGGCGGGTGCCCGATGCCTCGGGGGTGATGGCGCGCGGAGCGCCCCGGGCGGGCAAGGTGGCGGTCGTCGTTGGTGGCGGCTCGGGGCATTATCCGGCCTTCTACGGGCTGGTTGGACGTGGCATGGCGGACGGCGCGGCGATCGGCGACGTCTTTACCAGCCCGTCGGGCGAGCAATGTTACCGGGTGGCCCGTGCGGTCGACGGGGGAGCCGGGGTGCTCTTCACGTTCGGCAACTACAGCGGCGACGTGATGAACTTCGGGATGGCCGAGACACGTCTGCGGGCCGAGGGGATCGAGACGCGGACGGTGCTGGTGACCGACGATGTCCTCTCCGCGCCCGTCGCCGAGACCGACCGCCGCCGCGGCATCGCCGGCGGGTTCTACGTCTTTAAGATCGCGGGCGCCAGCGCGGCTCGTGGCGACGATCTGGCGATGGTCGAGGCCATGACCCGCCGCGCGAATGAGCGGGTGCGAACGGTCGGAGTCGCTTTTGGCGGATGCACGATTCCGGGTCAGGACGAGCCGCTCTTCACCGTCGCGCCAGGACAGATGGAGGTCGGTCTCGGCATCCACGGCGAGCCGGGGGTGCGAACGACCGAGCAGCTGCCTGCGCGCGAGATCGCTCGGTTGATGGTCGACGCCCTGATCGCGGAGGCGCCCCCAGACGCTGGAGGCCAGGCGGCCGTGCTGCTGAACGGCCTCGGCTCCACCAAGTACGAAGAGCTCTTTGTGCTCTACCAGGGCATCGCTCCCCTGCTCGCCGCGGCTGGGATCGATGCGTACGAGCCGCGAATCGGCGAGTTCGTCACGGCGCTCGACATGACGGGCTGCTCGTTGAGTCTCTTCTGGCTCGATGACGATTTGCGGACGCTCCATGACGCCACGGCCGCGACGCCAGCCTTCACCCAGATCGGACAGCATGGCCCCGACGAGATCATGGTCGAGAGCGTGGGCACGCTGAGCGCCGTCGATACAGGGAGCGACGTACCCGAGACGACCGAGGAACCGGCGGGCACACCGGGTCGGGCAGGGGCGCGCGCCCGGGCGGCGGTCGTGGCGGCCTCACAGGCGATCGAGGCGGCGGAAGATGAGCTGGGCCGGTTGGATGCGGCGGCCGGCGATGGCGATCATGGCGCCGGGATGGCCCGTGGCTTCCGTGCGGCGGTCGCGGCGATCGGGGGAGGACCGGCGACGGCCCGTCAGATACTCGTGAGCGCCGGGACGGCATTTCAGGATGCGGCCGGGGGGGCGTCGGGGGCCCTGGTCGGTGGAAGTCTGATCGCGATCGGTGCGGCGCTCCCCGCCGCGGACGAGAGAATCGATGCGCCCATGGTCGCCACGGCGCTCGCCGCCGGGCTGGCGACGATCCAACGGCTCGGTCAGGCGCAGCCTGGTGACAAGACCCTCGTTGACACGTTGGAACCATTCGTGCGGTTGTTTCAGGAGCGAGCCACGACCGACTCGACGGCGCGGGCATGGAATGCCGCATTGCCAGTCGCCGAGGCGGGGATGCGGGCCACGACCGAGATGGTCAGCAAACGGGGTCGAGCCTCCCGGTTGGGAGAACGGAGCCGGGGGTTCCCTGACGCGGGAGCGACCTCGGTCTATTACATCCTGCGGGCGGTCGGCGAGGCGCTGACGGACGACGACTAGCAACCAACGCCGGCGGTTCCGATCCTGGCAATGGCCCAGGTCGAGCCCGCGCGCTGGTAGAGGAAGCGACGATGGTAAGGGTGTCGAGGGAGTCTCCTATGACGAGCCGCGAACGCTGGGTGATTGCGGTCGGAGCCGACAACGCGGGAGTCGAGCTCAAGAACCGTCTGACAGCGGAGATGGCGACCGATCCGCGGATCGAGGTGCGTGACTTCGGCGTGCCCGACGCCGCGGATGCCACCGCTTACCCCCATGTCGGTCTCGATGTCGCGCGGGCGGTGGCACGCGGCGAGGCTCGACGAGGACTGCTGGTCTGCGGGACCGGGATTGGCATGGCGATTACGGCCAATAAAGTCCAGGGGGTCCGGGCCACCGTCGCTCACGACTCCTATTCGGTCGAGCGGTCGGTCCTCTCAAACGATTGTCAGGTGCTCACCCTCGGTGCCCGGGTCATCGGACCGGAGTTGGCAAGCCGGTTGGTCCGGGAATGGCTGACCTACGAGTTCGACACCTCGTCAGCATCGGCTGAGAAAGTCGCCATCATCTCGGCGTACGAGGACGAGGGTGGCCGCCAGTCCGATCTAGCTGCCGATCTTGTCGTTGCTGCCGCGGGAGACTGCTGATGAGCGACCGGGAGGGGAGGCATGACGAGCGACCTCTGTCGCCTGCCCCCAACGAGACCCAACCGTCCGGCGAGAAGGACCCCCTCGGCCACGATCCCGAGGATGGACCGGCGCTTGACGGCGGGAGCGGATTGGCGATTGACGACCCCGCGGCCCAGGAGGAAGTCGGGGGCGGAGACTAGGTTGCCAGGCCACGACTGTCCAGAGGTTGGACCGTTGCGGTCGTCCAGAGCATTGCCACGACGTTGATCGTGCGTTAAAGTCTTCACAGAGTCCACATGGATTGCCCGTCCTCTGGCTGGGAGATGGGCGATCTTCCGGTGACGTATCCGGTGTCCGCGGCCGGGCGTCGTTCGCCCCCACACGAGGAGGATTCGCGCACTATGGTCCTGACCCCATCCGAGAACCAGGCGCCACGGCCGAGCCGCGTAATTGCCGAGGCGCTCGTCCAGCGTCATGGGCCGCACTGCATTGTCGACCGCGCCTCGAAGTTGGGCCTTCCTCCCCAGCTCACTCGTGTCATGGTTGTCGCCTGCTCCGCGACGGCGCTCGATGCCGCTCGCTCGACGCGTCCGCACCCACTCACGACCTCCTAGGGTCGGCGAGCGTCCTCGTGCCTTTGATCGCGGGGCATGTGCCGGGCGGCCAACCGAGTCACCGTCTGATCCAGAGACCGCGGAGGCTCGACCTGGTCGGTCCTTGCCGGAGGTGGGATCGGTGTCACCGACTCGCACTGCGGGTCCGGCGCGGACCCGGGTCGTTCACCCCGGGGTGCCAGTCGGAGTGAGCCGGTTCACCTGCTGTGAGACGGAGGGCCAGGCCCCGGGCCGGATCGCGACGCTCCATGATCGCGATGATCGCGCCAGTGGCGACGCCTTTGCGATGATTACACCTGGATCGTGTTGCCGGTTGACGCTGTTCGCGCCCATGTGCTAGAGTCGGGCGTCGCCGCCAGGGTTGAGCCAGGCGGCTTTTTGTGTGACATCCGTCCAGTGAACCCTTGCTCCCCGGTCTTTGCTGGCAGATGCGGTGGGGAACCAGGTGCTGCTGGGCGCTTCTCCTGTACGTGGAGCGGGACGTTCGAACCTCAAGGCAATGCGAGGAGCAGAGACGCGTGATCAAACTTCGTCTTCGACGGATGGGCGCCGCCAAGCGGCCAAGCTACCGTATTGTGGCTACCGATAGCCGCTCTCCCCGCGACGGGAGAATCATTGAGTCGTTTGGAATCTATAACCCGCTGACGGATCCGCCGACTGTCCGCATCGACGAAGATCGGGCGCGGCACTGGCTCTCGGTCGGGGCGCAGCCATCCGACACGGTGCGCGATATCTTCCGGCGAGCTGGTCTGGTTGGCTCGTTGACCGCCGCTGCGACCGCGACCGAGGTCGAGATCGCCCCGCCGATCGACGAGGCGCCCGCCGTTGAAGCCGCCGCGCCAGCGCGCCGTCGCCGGGCCGCGACTCCCGCCACGCCGGCCTGACGGTCGGCATGATGTGGCGGTCGGTCGTCCGGATACGATGACGATGATCTGAGGGAGGAGGCGGTCGCTATGCGGCCGCCTTTTCTGGCACGTGACCGGCATAAGCGGGAGCGACACCAATGGACGAGCGAGAACCTGACGACATGGTTGAGGTCGAGCAGGAAGTGACGGGCGTGGAGCCACCGGGACCAGATGCTCCTCAGGCGGAGGAGGCCAGCGACGAAGCGATGGAAGCCGCGGTCGAAGATCTGCGCGGTCTCGTGACCTACCTGGCCAAAGCCCTGACCGACGACCAGGATGCGGTCGAGGTCGACGCTCAGCGGCGAGGAAGCAGCGTTCATCTCAGCCTCCGGCTCGCCGAAGATGAGCTTGGCAAGGTGATCGGGCGCCAGGGCCGGATCGCCCGCGCGATCCGGACCGTTGTCTCGATTACCGCTGCCCGGCACAACCTCCGTGCCAGTCTCGACATCGAGGGATAAGGTGACCGATTCGCCGGTGACCGACGATCCGGAACTCGCCGGGAGCGCCGCGCCGGGTCGACCACGGCGAGCGAGCGCACCCCGGACACCGCGACGACCGGTCGGCCCAGGAACACGACGATCGGGCGCGACGACGCGGCGATCGAGCGGTCCCGTACCGCTCACGACGACGACTGGACCGGAGCCATCGATGCCGGTCGCGGTCGTGCGGCTGGTGATCGGTACGATTGTTGGGTCGCACGGCGTTCATGGCGAGATCAAGCTGCGGCTGATGACCGACCGCCCCGACCACCTGCAGACCATCAAACAGCTCTTTATCGGTGACGAGGAGACGCCACGGCCGCTTCTCGGGGTTCGCCTCCATCGGGGTCAGGCACTGTTGCGAGTCGAGGGCGTTGATTCCCCTGAAGCCGTCGGCGCGCTGGTGGGCGTCCCGGTGCGGATCGCCGGGTCGGATGCGGCGCCCCTCGCGCCGGGCGAGTTCTACCTGTACCAGGTGATCGACCTTGAAGCGGTCAACGAGGCGGGCGAGACGATCGGCCGGGTGACGGATGTCATCGAGACCGGTGCCCATGACGTCTTCGTGGTCCGGCCGGCTGGCGGCGGTCCCGACCTGCTGCTGCCGCATCACCCGGAGGTGGTCCTCGACATTCAACCAGCAGCGGGGCGCATGATCGTCCGGCCGCTGGTCTACGAGTAGCGTTCCGTCGAAGATCATCCCCCGGCTGACCGTGGACGACGATAGCGATCGGCGGCGCCGCGGCGGAGCCGCCGCGTTACGGACCACGAGAACGCGTTCTGTGCCGGGGACGCGAAGGATGGAGGGGTCACCGGGAGGGTGAGCGGGAGGACGAGGAGTCACCGTGCGGTGGTTCTCCTCCTCGCCATGTCACCACCGGTCTGCTCCTCGTCAGCCGTCGCCGCCTGCGGCCCCGGTGAGCACCAGGGCGCACGGGGTGGGCATAGCGACCACAGTGTTGAGGACTGCAGCACCGGGGCATGGCGAGCGAGATACCGGCGACTGTGTGGTGAGTGACCCGGGCGCGGCAAGCAGCGCCCCTGCCACGGGGGTGGAGAATCCGTTCGTGGGTGGACGGAAACCGCACGACCCGCTGTCCGGCACGCCATGCTGCCGGGTCATCCTGGCCGCCGGGTCCCGCCCCCAGGCATCGGATCGGTGGGTCGCGCCCTCCCCTCCCGATGATGGAACCGCGGTACCGCCCCGGCCGGAGTGTTGACCACGCCGTCCTGCCAACGTCCCGGTTTGATTTTGGGATGCCTCGTTCCGTCGCCCGGACCGGTAGGAGCACATCGCCAGGGCCCTGGTCGTCAACCATCGTACCGCCGATGTCACGCCATCGGCCGCGGCCGACAGGGCGCCTGGCCAGATTGACGCCGCGTGGACCTGGCCTGCCCCGGTGTCCTGGCCCCGACGACATTGTCGCCGGTGTCGGACCGTCCGCCTCCGCTGCAGTTCCCACCGGCCCACGTCATCGTCTGGTAAGAACGAGGACACCGCTCGACCGGTCTCACTGAGAACCCTCGCTGCCGGTTGCTATCCCGGGATACGGTGGAGCCACCGACCGATGTTGCGGCCATGACGTTGGCGAGCGCCGCGCCCGCGTTGTGTCCATGATCGGCTTCGGGACTTCGCTCTGGCTCAACTGCCAGGCGCGCCCGGTCGACGATCGCGATGGGCGGCGCGGCGACGGGAAACCTGCCTCGGATGGCGACCCATCATTGACGCACCCCTGGCGGGTTCGATCCCCTCATCGTGCAACCCCAGGGGTTCGCGTTCGGCGCGCTCGTGCGTCAGGCCAGCTGGCCCAATAGTCCTCTCAGACCATGCCTTTCAGACAGGGTGTCAGATGCCATCGTCCCCCTCCCGTACATTCGTCCCGCGCTGACCCCACGATCAGGTAGACCCGAACCTAGGTCTCTCGACCTACCAGGCTCGTGACTGCGGAGTCATGGGTTTCGGCGTGCCCGGAACCGATCATCACATCAGGGCACGCCAGACCGGCGTTCCCGCCAAGTAGCAGGTCGGGTCGGATTGCCAACGTGGCAATCGCCGGTGAATGGGAACAGACATGATGACGGTTTTGGGACGATTGACGGGGATCGTAGTGGCGCTCGTGATGATGGTTGGCGTTGCTGTCACATCGGTGCTGGCGGCTCCGGGACAGGGCGCTGCACCGACGGATGGCGGCACGCTGGTCGCGAATGTCGCGACCGCCGACAGCTGCATCGACGACGAAGAGTTCAAGGCCGTTGGTTTGATCAATGACTACCGCGCCCAGAACGGGTTGCAGCCGGTCGCCATCTCACAGACCGTTTCGGCTGCGGCCGAGCATCACAGTACCAGCATGGCCCAGAACAATTACTTTTCCCATGACCTGACGCCAGAAGGCATCTCCTGGTCGCAGAACATGACGAACCATGGCTATACCTACAACACCTATCGCGGCGAGATCCTTGCTGGCGGTCAGACGACCGCGGAGCAGGCTTTCGAGGGGTGGCGCAACTCACCGACCCACAACAGTGTGATGCTCGGCAAAGAGTTCAACGTGATCGGGCTTGGTCTGGTCTACGACGCCAACTCGGCCTACAAATGGTATTGGTCGGCGGATTTCGGCGGCTACGTCGACCGACCCGCCAAACTGTGTGCTGATACGACGGGGGCGGTTCCCGCCGACTCCGTGCCGGCCGATAGCCCGGCCGCGGCGATGCCTAATCGTCTGAAGATTGTGGGCAGCTCACGAACGAGGAACTCGAACGCGGCGACCAATGCCTACGACGGGAACCGCGGGACGACCTGGCGCACCGACAGCAAGAACACGCCGAACAGCGCGATGGTGACCTTTGAGCTGAGCTCGGTCAAGACCCTGAGCAGTATCCGCTGGCAGTTCGGCGCCACGGGCGGCGCCGACGCGATGGAGATCTCCGTCTCGAACGATAAGCAGACCTGGACACCGGTCGGATCGTTCACGAATGCGGAAGCTGACACCTGGCAGATTGCTCCGTACGTTGGGGAGGCCCGCTACGTCCGGTTCTCCTTCACGAATCCCAATGGCGACAAGGTGCTTGGCCGGATCAGCGAGGTTGCGATCTACTCGTAATCACGAGAGCAGATTCCCCACCGGATCGATGAATCGAGTTCCAGATCATGGAGGGCTGGCATCTAAGCCAGCCCTCCGGTCGTTAAGATCGATGCGTCGTCATCTTCCTCGGCGGGGGATCGACGGCCGGGGCGCTCCTCACCCGGCCCTCCGCCTGATTCCAGTGCCCGGTGCCGGAGCGCCCGATCGCCGCGCCGTCACCTGAGCATCCACGACCGCCGCCTCGCCACTCAGTGACGATCCGATCACTCTGGCGGTGAGGAATCCCAGACCGATGGTCAGCGGTATGAGGAGCACCAGCACGGCCGGCTGTGCCGACGGATCGCGATTCGCCTGCATGGCGACGGACATTCCCGCGACGGAACTGGCGAGACAGGTGACGGAGCCGCAGAGTCCGTACGCGGCCCGGATGGCGGTGTGATATCCCCGCAGCAGACCGTCACCCACCGCGACGGATGCCGTGATGAGGAACCCGACATCGAGCAGCTTGATCGTTCAGACGAGGGTTGGTCCCTCAACGTCCTCGATCGGTGGATGGCTGGTCAGGACGAGACCGATCTGCCGTGCCCAGGCCAGGGCGATCAGCTCCGAGCCGGCCAGCAAGATGCCGGCGATGGTTCGCGCGAGCGTCGTGGGTGGCGCGACGGTATCGCGCGCGCTGAGTCTCGACCACGCGGTGGGGACCGCGACACCCCCTGTCACCAGCCCGGCATAGAGCGGGAAAAGGGCTCGACGTTGCCGTCGTAGCGCCCGTGCTCTTGTCTAGCGATGACGCTCGTAGAGGTGGAGACGGCATCGACGGCGGGCGCCAGGGCGACGGCGGGAGCCAGAGGATGGTCGCTGGGCCAGTGAACACCTGCCGCGATGGAGATTGGCGCCACCACGGCCAGCGAGACAATGTCGCCACCGGTGAACTGGGTCTCGATGCGCGCCGACGTCCGGAACTGAATGACCTTGAGGGCAAGCGGGCCGAGCCCCGCGACAGTGGCCATGCCCAGACCAAAAGCGATCACCCCGGCGTCGGATGAGTGACATGGCCTCACGGTGCGTGCTCCCTGCCCCTCACGCGAGGACGCGTCAGGCGGCCAAACGGTCGCCGGGTGACGCGCGCTGGACGGATCGCTGCCGCCTCGGACCTGAGCGAACGGCAGCGCCGGGGGACAACGTCACGATGACAGCGCCGGTCTGGCAGTGGCATGGAGATCGTGCGCCGCGGTGTATCAGCGGTAGATCAGGTGGTCGCCGCCGGGATGCGCCGCGTCATCCTCAACCGGCGGTGGCGAGGTGCTCCAGCACGCGTCGGATCAGTCTGGCGGCGCGCTTGCCGACCTCGGCGGTCGGGAAGGCGGTGAAGCCCTCGGCGATATCGGTGACGGTGTGATACTCGTTGTTGGAGATGTCTTTGATGGTGAGGAAGGGCACCTGATGCCGGCCGCAGACGTGGGCGATCGCTGCCGCCTCCATATCCTCGCAGAGGGAGCCGTGGCGCTGGTGCAGGATGTCGAGGCGTGCATGCTGCTGAGTCCAGATATCGGCCGAGGCGACGACGCCCCGATGGACCCGGGCCGCGCGATGGGGAACGGTCGCGGGCCAACCGAGCTCCTCAGGCCACGGTTCCGGGATCCAGCCGACGGCCGCGTCGACCGCGACCGCCAGCAGGTGGGGATCGGCGGTGAGCTCGGCCGCATCCATCACCTCGCCTCCGACCTCATAGGACGACCCGACGAAATGCTCCTCACCGCTGGCGAGCAAATGAACCGCGGCGTGATGGACGGCCCGCTCGCCGATCACGACATCGCCGGGCATGATGTCGCGGCGGTGAGCGCCGGAGCAGCCGAAGTTGAGCAGGGCGCGGGGATGGTGCCGGTCCAGCAGCGCTTCGGTCGCCGCCGCCGCGTTGACCATGCCCATGCCCGAGCGCACGGCAATCACCGGCTGCCCCGCGACCGTCAGATGCTGCTCGGTCCAGATCCCGGCCTGCGCTTGACGGTGGCTCTCCACGGCGTCGAGCAGGTGATGGAGCTCGGCGTCCATCGCGACCACGAGGCCGATTGGTCCAGCGGGGGATGTTTCCCTATCGCCGATCGTCGGTTCGCTCATTGGAGTCTCCCGGATGGCGTCAGCCGTGTCGGCGCGGCTTCTGAAGAGTCGAGGATGTTATTTGGTCAGAGCCAGGGTGATGCTTATCCCGAGCACGGCGAGTGCCAGCAATGACAGCGCGACGAACCGGCGGTCGCCGATCCGGAGAAAGCCGATCGCCACGACCAGCACCGTCACGACCGGGGTCGCGACGATCCACAAGATCGCGAGATCGATCACCCCCGCGACCTCGCCGGCGAGCGCGGCGGGGATCACGTCGATGAATGGCTTGACGGTGTGATCGAGCGGCTCCTGGCGGATCACGGCCAGTGCCACCCCCAGCGCCAGCAGCAAGGCGCCGCCGCGAAAGCCGAATCGAAGTGTCACCTCGGCGGCGTGATAGAGCGGGTCGAGCTCCCTGGCGCGACTCACCAGCATCGGTGACGCCTCGGTCGGCTGGACCGCTCGGGTGGAGGGCGCTGGGTCGTTCATCGTTGCCCCGGCAGGGTGACGCCGGCCGCTTTCAGCAGGAGCGAGATCGAGAGATAGAGGAGGATGATCACGAAGAAGAGACTCAGTCGCTGGGCGGGCAGCCGCCGCGTCAATTGGGAGCCGATCTGCGACCCCGCGAAGATCCCGATCATCGCGGGGACGACGATCTGGGGATCGATCTTGCCGTTGGCATAGAAGACGAGGGCGGTCGCGACCGAGGTAATGCCGACCATGAACGACGCGGTGCCGGCCGCCGCCTTCATTGGCACGCGCATCATCAGGTGCATCACGGGGACCTGCACGACGCCGCCCCCGACACCGAGCATGCCGGAGACGACACCGGCGACGCTGCTCAGGCCGAGACCCACCGGAATCCGGCGCGGGAGGTAGGTCACCGTGCCGCCGGTAGCCGGGTCTCGATAATAGGCGCCGAGGCGATTGGGGTCGGTCACATCCTCGGTGACTGATGGTGTGGCGGCCCGGCGGCGGGTGGCCATCGAGATCGACGCGTAGAGCAGGGCGAGCCCAAAGGCGATATTAAGAATCCGCGGGTCGGCGTAGACGGCAAAGAGCGCACCGGCGGTCGCCCCGCCCGCGGTGATCGCCTGGAGCAGCATGGCCAGACGCAGGTTGGTGAATCGGCTGCGAAGATGGACCGAGGAACCGACAACCGAGTTGGTGACGACCGCGACGGCGCTGGCGCCGATCGCGAGCTTCTGGTCGATGGCGAAGAAGAGCGTCAGGATCGGGACGAGAAAGACGCCGCCCCCAAGTCCCACCATCGATCCCAGGATCGCGGCCACGGCCGCGACCGCGCCAATCTCAACCGACCGTCCGATGTCCAACCTGTCTCCTCATGCGCGACGCGCTCGTACCCCCGGCCTTATAGCACCCTCACGAGCACGGAGCCACCTGCTGGTAGTCACGGTTCGTGGTTGGCGATGTCCGGAGACGACAGAGTCATGGAGCGAGCGCTTCCAATCATTGCCCTTTGCTCGCCGCGCTGACGCTCAGTTGTGGCCGCCACAGGACCCAGCCGCACGCCGCGCCGATCACTGAGGCGACCAGGTGAGCGACCGCGGCATCGATCCGTTGAAAGGCGATGGCGGTCGCGCTATACGTCAGGAGTCCGCTCACGCCAATCACCGACCAGGGGGTAGGAAGAAGAGCCAGAGCGGTCGCCAGCGCGCCATGGGCGGCGGCCGATGATCCGGCGTCCGGCCGATGCAGCGTGTGGAGCGCCCGCTCTGACCCGCCGCGCGCCAGTCCCGACAGCACCACGACGGTCAGAGGTGAGCTGATCCAATGAGCGACCAGAAAGGTGATGAGGGCGCGAAGGCTGCCGGCTCGGTATTCGAGCAGGGCGAGTGAAGCCGCGACGAGCAGGAGCATGTGCCAGCGAACCCCCGGCGACGATTGGACGAAGGTCGCGATGGGGAGCGTCCAGAGGTGATGGAGACGGAGGAGGTCGAGATCGAGGCCGAAGCGTCCCAGCATGGCCTCATGCCGCGCGGCGGTGTGGCGCGCGGTGAGAATCCCGACCAACAGCACGATACCCGTCAGCCCCAGCGTGGTGGGAAAGCTGCGAATGGTGGCGACGAGCGGTGGCGCGCCATTAGTGGTCATGGCGGGGATCCACGGTATTCCTGGATAACGTGTGCCCTTCGGTCAGGCGCACGATGGCGAGCGCGACGGCGGGCAGGGAGAACTCCGTTTGGTAGAAGAGATAGCGAGGCTCCCAGATCGGGTGAAACTTCCCTTTATACGCACGAAGTCCTTGGGCCGAGAAAAAGCGGTTCAGGTGGGTCGAGAGCAGGTAGATACCGCGCTCCACGGGTCGCGAGCCTGGTTCGGCGCCGACAGCGGCGAAGGGAACCATGCCGAGTGAGAACGCGCGATAACCTTGCGCCTGACAGGACAAAAACAACTGAAGAAAGAGGAAGTCCATCGTTCCGTTGGGCATCATAATCCGGTGCCGCATCAGGTCGATCGTCGCTTCGCCGGGAACTCCATCGGGGATGAGGTTGACAAAGGCGAGAATTCGGCCAGATGGCTCTTCGACCGTCATCACGGGACAACTCCGAACGTAGGCGTCATCCCACTGCCCAAGGGTGAAGGATCGCTCGCGCCGTCCGTCGAGGGTGAGCCACTCATCAGACACCTCGCGGAGGCGTGCCAGGAGCGGGTCCGGGAGCGGCGATGACGTCAAGGTGGCCCGGAACTCGCCGCGAGTAAATCTGTTCACCGTTGACCGGAGCGATTTCATCGTCTTGCCCTGAAGGGTGAAGTGGCCAAGATCAACGATCGCGTCCTCGCCGATCCTGAGCGCTGACAGGCCAGCATCCCGGTAATCGTCGAGAAATTGCGTCGATGCTTGATGAAAGGCGACCCGCCAGCCGTTGGCATCACAGAACGTCAGGAACTCGGCCAGCAACGAAGGGAACGCCGCTTGATCGGCGACGATCGGGTCGCCGAGCACAATCGCCGTCGCATTCGAGATGCCATAACTGACGACGCCGTCGCCACGGGATGCGAAGAAGAAGAGCTTATCGGCCCCGTACTTGAAGAAGTCGAGGGAGGAGTTGCCATGTTGCTCGATCACGTGACGAGCTCGCGCCCGTTCGGCCGGCAAGATGCGTCGACGCCAGACCACGGGGCGTGCGAGCGAGAAGATCGCGTAGCTGATAGAGACCATCCCCACAATGGTGAAGGAGTCGAGAAACCAGGCCGCGTAGCGGGTCCGGGGTGTGAGTCCTGCATCACCGATGCCGAAGAAGAGCCGCACCGTTCGATCGACCGAGTCGATGACGGAGAAGGATGTACCGAACGCCGACCGATCGAGAAACCAAAAGCCGGCAATGCCATAGCTGAGAGCGAGTAGCAGGACAAATCCCAGGCGAGCAAGGCCCTGGGCGATCGTGGGTACGTCGCTCCGCACCCGAAATCGATGGCGGTAGGTAACGAGAAGCCCGATGTTCGCGACCGCGACGATCGCGACGACTTGATCGTGCCCTTTAAGCAGGTGGGTCATCACCGTGACCACGAGTAGCACTATCGCCGCCAACCAGGCGACGCGTTTCCGGCGCCAGAGACTGGCTGAGAGGAATAGCAGAAAGAAGCCGCCTACCAGGGTCAGGGTCCGTGAGACATCCGATACCGCGAGGGGCCAATAGCGATCGATTTGGTTAACGCGCCGGGGCAAGGTCGGCGCGAGGACCGACAGGATGGACGCGAGTCCGGTCAGGCCGGTCACCAGAGCCGGCAGATGGGGTGGCAGGCGGCGCACCGCCTGATGACCGCGCGACTGGATGACGATCCCGACAAGGAATGGTAGCCACAGCTCGCAGAAGCGATAGAGCAGCGCCGCTGCCACGGCGCTTCCTCCGGGCACGCCCAATCCGGTCAGGGCGGCCGCCATCGAGAGCTCGACGAGGCCGATCCCCTGAAAAACTGGCGAGACGAGGAGAAAGACCGTGCCAACGGCGTAGCCACCGAAGGCGACGGTGAGCGTGGGATGCGCGCCGACCGCGCGAAGCGCCGCATACAGCGACATGCCACCGGCGAGATCAATCGCGACGGCGAGGACGAGTGGCGTCGTGAGCTGCCGCGGAGAAAGGCCGTGCCCGCGAGCGCGGGCGGCAAAGGTGTCGATGCGGCGGGTCAAGCGACGGTTGAGGCGGGGAAAATGCTTCCGTCCCGTCATCACCCACCGCAGAGCGAGCGCCATCGTGGCGACGAGGGTCAAGAGGAGGAGCGAACCGCCCATGACCAGGGGCGAGACTTCTCTCTCGTACCCGAGCCAGACCAGGACTGGCACCAGGAGGAGAGTGAATGAGGTCAACCCCAGGAGGCTGAACAGAAACGTTACGAAGAGCGCATCGTCAACTGGAACGCCATAGGGAGCGACAGCGCGCACGAAGAGCGCCAGCGAGGCGGGAGCGCCGAGAGGCACGGCGGTGGCCACGACCTGCCGACGAAAGAAGATGCTCACGACTGGCCACCAGCTGATGCGATGACCGATGGTGGCGAGTAACCGTTGCTGCTTCAGCACCATCAGCGCGACGATGACGCCTTCGACGGTGATGGCGATGGCGACCCACCAGATGTCGGCGGTCCGTAGCACGTGACCCAGGTTGGCGAGCTCGCGGCGCTCGTGCAGGACGAGCGCGACAGTGGCGGCGAGGAGCAACAGCAGCCAGAGGAGCACGCTGCCGCGCCTCCCGGTCCGGAGCAGCCACGGTACCGCGCGCCTCGCGGCACGGAGCTGGCGGCGCGAGGCGCTCACTCTGCGCTCAGCGGCCGGTGGAGGGCCAAGCCGGGCTGAAACGGGGACGCGTCAAACATCAAAGCCCAAGACACGGGCTGCGCTGACGACGCCGCTTGCCGAGGCGGCCGCGACGACCACGAACAAGGTCAGACACTCCCAATGATCTAAATCCTGCTGAGGGGTAGCGATATCCTCACCATCGTGCGCTTGCGCCACCCCGAGTGCCGGCTGAGCCTTCACCATGCGCGCGTGACCCTTGGGGGCAAGAGCCGGTTATGCACCTGGCGCAGTGCCGCCGAATGCTTCGAGGACCCCGATGCGCTGAGAGCGTTAAGGATGAACTGCATGGAACCGCCTGACGCCGGGGTGGAGTGAACTGCATGAATACTATAGGCGTATTTCGATTCTCGCCTACATAGAATCGGACAATGCCGCGATATGACCTGCCCGAAAGTTCATAGGACGCCCTACGGTCCACCAAGCATGCCGTGGAGCCTGTCAATGGCCTTCGCCCAGCCATCTCGGTAGACCTCTTGAAAGTCATCGATAATGTGAATGCCTTGGTGCAACTCCTCGCTGATCCAACGAATGGCTTCGTGAATCTCGGCGTGCTCCTGCTGGAGGTTCGGCCGGTCGTAAATCGCCTCGTGGTGCATGACGCGGTTACGCAAGAGGCGGATGTCGTTAATGCGCTGGTGAATGTCGTGCAGCGAGGTGCCAGCTCTATGCGGAAACGCCTTTTCGACCAGGACGAACCGCTTGTGACGCCAGGGACGGGACTTGTAGGGGTAGCTTAAAATCGTGGCCCAGAAGCCGAAACCGAGGGTGGAGACCAGGCGGCCAAGGGTGATAGGAATACCGTGGGCGTTCTGATAGTCAACCTCAATCTTGATAACCATGTCGCGCCGGCTGTGCCCTAAGGCATAGGGTTGGTGCCACCACCGCTGCGTGTTGTAGCGGCCGGTTTAAGGTCGAATGAATGGTATTATGCAAGCCCACCCCAACTGCATGCAGCGTCGGAAACAAGGCTTCCGCCAGGTCCATGTTCCAAAAGTAGTTGGCGAGCATGTTCAGATTGGGACCGCCTGGGGTTCGGTAGCGCTCCAGGCGAATACTGGACATCGGCAGGTGAAGCGCTGTGACGAATTGGTCGACCACAAGGCCCCCATTGGTACTTGGCAACTCTGGTTGACAAAAGCGGACACTGCGTCCAACATACCCAGCCTATTCTCCGGGTACCCACTGGCCGTTCTTCGGGGCGGTGTATGGCCCGGGGTTCCGCTTGCCCTCCGCTTGACGTCCTTTCCGCCGTGGGATACGCGCACGAGCGTATCCCACGGCACATCTCCGGGCTTAGCTGCGTTAAAAACCACACCATCGTTGACGGGGTGTGTCGAGAGTCTTCGAGAACCCTGTTATTTCTTAGCTTCGGCCTACTCACCACTGTGCTGGCCCCTACTCTGTCCGATGAGTCGGTTTCTGGTTGCACCTACGTGCTGCCGCACCAGAGTCGGCGCTTTTTCTCCGAATCAGTCAAGTGAGCTTCGTCATTGAGACGGCCGCCGGCCTCTGTTGGCGGGTGAGCGGCTTCCCGTTTCACGTTGTCCGGGACGTGTTTGACCTCCATGCGAGTCAAGCGGCTGTGCTCGTTCACGTTACGAACGACACGCTGTGGAGGGGCCGCAAAGACGCCGGCGAGCGACCGCCGCCGGCTCAGCCGCGCCAGCGTGCCCACCAGGGGCGATCGGATGAGGCGGTGGCGGCTGTCCCGGCCATCGGTGGACGCAGCTCCTCGAATGGAAAGAGCTGCTGGCGGCGATCGCGCTCCCGCTCGAAGGCGACGATCCGGTCGGCCAGAGCGTCCGGGTCGGTCTCGGCCCAGCCGAGGTCGAACACGCCCCACCGCCTGTCGAGATCCAGGAGGGTTGCCAGCACGCTGTTCTCATGCTGCTCCGCGCCTTCCAGCGCGAGCGCATAGGCGCGTTGATCGCTTGCCAGCTCGCGTTGAATGTCGGTTCGGACCTCCTGCACCATCCGTCCGCGATAGGTCGGGTGCCAGGTGAACCGCTGGTCTGGATCGGTCATGGAATCTCCTGTCCTCGCCTGACGGAAACTGCCACTCTCTATTGTGCCCCGTCCGCACTGCCCCGGGAGTGGAGCGCCACATCGCTCGCCGCCAGGGGCATCTCGTGAGGGTTTGACAGTGGTAGGTGCCGATGCGACACTGGCGGTCATCGGGCTAGGTGGCCCGCGCACCTCACCAATTAAGCTCTGACTTCGCGGTCGGGAGTGTCCGCCGGTGCCTATCAGGTCGCCGGACGGAATCACAGGGAGAAGCCGGTGCGATGCCGGCGCTGTCCCGCAACTGTATCGCCGTTTCGGGATGGTCCCGACCGGCGGAGCCAGGTCGCCCGTCCCTCCGCGTCCGACGCCCTTCGCGCGAAAGGGGGAGGAGACCGCATGCCGCTGCCACCCCGATGGCGCCGCTGCCCGCGGTGACCCTGCCCGCTCTTGCCGAGAGCGGGCTTTTTGTATTGGCGAGGGTTGCTGGAACCATTGGGCAACGGTGCGGTGCTGACCGCAGAAGGAGCGATGATGCGGATGAAGAGCATCCAACGCGGTGGGGCGGCGCTGATTGTCGCCATGGCCGTGGTGACAGCGTTGCTGGGCGGTGCGTTGATCCGCATCTCAGTTGCGGCGCAGGGAACCCCACCTGCCGGGGTGGCGACACCGTCAACGGAGAGCGCGACGGCCAACGGAGCGGCCTGGCTGGTCGGTCAGCAGGGCGACGATGGTGGCTTCATTGGCTTCTCGGGGGAAAGCGACCCCGGGCTGACCGCGGACGCGGTGGTCGGTCTCAAGGCGGCCGAGTTCCGCGGGGCGGACGTGAGTGCGTCGCTCGACGCGGCGCGGCAGTACCTGATGAGTGCCGGCGCTGGCTACGCTGCGGTCGGACCGGGCGCATCCGCCAAGCTGGTGCTGGCAGCGGTGGCGCTTGGGGTCGACCCATCCGAGGTCGGGGTGGCGGCCGGTGATGTGGTGTCGCGAACGGGCACCCCGAGTCCCACCAGCGGTCTCTACGGCGGCGGTGTCTTCGACCATGCGCTCGTCCTGCTGGCCCTGGCGGCCACCAATGCTCCCGTGCCGCCGGCCGCGGTTGAGGCGCTGCGTGGGGCACAGGGGACGGACGGCTCATGGGCATTCGACGGCTCAACCGCCAAGGGAGCCGGGGACACCAATACCACCGCGCTGGTGGTCCAGGCATTGATCGCCACCGGGAACGGCGGCGACGCCACGGTCGAGTCCGCCCTCGCCTATCTCAAGGGAACGCGGTCGCCGGCGGGCGGGTTCCCGTACCAGCCGGGGGGCGCCGCGGACGGCAATTCGACCGCACTGGTCGTGCAGGCGATCGTCGCGGCTGGTCAGGACCCGGCCGGTGCGGAGTGGGGCGATGCGGTGGGCGCCTTAGCGGCCTTCCAGAACCCGAGCGGCGCGTTCCGCTATACCGATGAGGAGGGCGGGGACAACCTCTTCGCTACCGTTCAGGCGCTCCCCGCAATCGCCGGTCTGCCGCTGCCGGTCGCGGTGGCGTGCCAGGTGAGTGATGCGGCGACCGGGGCGGAAACGCCGGTGAGTGTCTTGCCGGCGCCGGGCCGGGCCGAGGCGCCATGTGTCGAGCTTGACGAGGCCGCGTGACCGCCGGTCCCTCTGGCCCGGAGGCCAGTGGGCGGCCCAAGCCGGGACCCGTTCCCGGCGAGGGCCGCTGAGACGCCACGGTGGACCGGGCCATTCGCTATCGCGAACTGGCCTGCTGTGGGTGCTGCTCGTCGGTCTGGCGCTGCTCGGGTCGGGGTGGTGGGGCGCCGTCAATGCGGCGGCGCCTCTTCACCATGCCGGGTTGATCGTGCGTCACGGTGATGGGAGGCTGACCTACGCCTACGTGTCGTTCCTCGAAGAGGAGATCACCGGTATTGAGCTGCTTCATCGGAGTGAGATCGAGCAGGTCACGATCCCATTCGGCGGTCTTGGAGAAGGAGTCTGCTCCCTTGAACGGGAAGGATGTCCGGTCGGACCGTGTCGTCGCACCCTCTGTCAGGAGGGGGGCTCCGACTCCCCGTACTGGCAGTATTTTCGACAGGACACCACCGGGACATGGCGCTGGCTCACCCTTGGGGCCAGCGCAACGACGGTTCACGACGGCGATATCGACGGATGGAGCTGGACCGGCCGCGACCCCGGTCTCCCCGCCAGGTCCCTCCTGGAGATCGCCTCGTTGGTGGGTGCCGCGGATGTGGCGTCGTCTGATGGGGACATTCCCCCGCCGTACAGGCGGACGATCGGACCACCCGGCGCCGAGCGCCCGCCGAGCAGGAATGATCGATCGCTGGGGCTAGCGGGAGCGGGTGCCACCGTGCTGCTGCTGCTCGCGGCCGCCCTGGTGGTGGTGCTGCTGCGAGCGCGAGCGCTTCCCCGGGACCCGCGATGAGTCCGGGCCGGGGCGCCCGGCTCGACCCGCGGGCCTGGCTTCTCTGGGGCGCCGCGGCGAGTCTGCCGGCGCTGGTCGGACGAAACCCATTCGTCCTGTCGGCCACGCTGCTGGCGGTGCTCGGTGTCCGGGCCGCCTGGACCGCGCCTGAAACAGCCGGCAGTGGTTGGGCGATGCTGGTCCGGCTCGCGCTGATCTTCGGCGCCATCGGGGCGATCTTCAACCTGCTCACGGTTCATATCGGCGATCGGGTGCTGCTGCGGATTCC